>Ga0187894_10001727_pt1 | contig 27477 bp, 25 predicted proteins | sample GBC1701081metaG_FD_136650 | JGI IMG/M metagenome (GOLD analysis project Ga0187894, IMG submission 136650) | White microbial mat communities from a lava cave in the Kipuka Kanohina Cave System on the Island of Hawaii, USA - GBC170108-1 metaG ... | reverse complement strand
GCTACGTCGTGCCCGAGGTCGTGCGCGTGTTCGAGGCGGGCGACCGGGAGCTGCCGATCCTGACGCGGATGCTGATCGCCGCGTCGGATTTCCTGCGGGCATGGTGGTGGCTCATGCTGCTGGCGGCGGTCGCGGCGACCTGGGGCTTCCGCCGCTGGGTCAGCAACCCGGCGGCGCGGCTGCGCTTCGACGCGTTCAAGCTCCGCCTGCCGCTCATCGGCCGCATCACCCGCGGCAACAATGCCGCCCGCTTCGCGCGTACCTTTTCGATCCTCGCCGCGAGCGCCGTTCCGGTCCTCGAGGCGCTGCGAATTGCCGCCGAGGTGGTGACCAACACCACCATGCGCCGCGCCGTCCAGGATGCGGCCGTGCGGGTCCGCGAGGGCGCCCCCATCGCACGTTCGCTCGGGGCCAGCAAGTTGTTCCCGCCGATGCTCGTCCACCTCATCGCGAGTGGCGAGACCAGCGGCGAGCTCGAGGAAATGCTGGAGCGGGCGGCCGACAACCAGGAACGGGAGCTCGACGGCGTGGTCAATACCGCGGTCGGCATCCTGGGGCCGGTGATGATCCTGCTGATGGGGGGCTTCGTTTTCGTGATCGTCATCGCGCTTCTGCTGCCGATCTTCCAGCTCAACCAGCTGGTGAGCTGAGACCCCTTGCAGCGGAAGCCGGCGCGCCTTATAAGTCGCGCGCAGTGACCCCCGGACTGGTCGCATGAGCGAGAAGCCAAAGGAAGAATTCGAGGACGAGGAGGCTGACGAGATCGAGGAGCCCGCGGAGGACCTCGACGTCGATCAGCTCATGCGGGATTTCGACACCCGCAAGCGCCGTGGTGCCCGCACCTCGGCGGCCGAGCCTGCCTGGCGCAAGCTGGAGCGCATACGCGAGGAAAAACGCACGGCGGGCCTGCTGTCCGATTTCGAGGACTACGAGGTCGATGACGGGTCGGGCGAGGGATCGGCCCGCAAGGCGCGCCGCGCGCCCGCGACTCCCCGCCGTCGTCAGTAGCGACCGCGAAGGGGTCAGGCCCCTTGATGTTCGCGAAGGGGTCTGACCCCTTCGCGAACATCAAGGGGCCTGACCCCTCCGATCCGCCTTCGTCGTGAGACTCCCGAGGAGCGCCGAGCGGTCCTGCAGGGCGTCTACCACGACGTGCCGCACCTCGCCTTCACGCTGCATCCGCCCACGCACGCCGAGCAGCCTGGCCCCCAGCATCGCCCTGCGGTGCGCGTCCGCGATCCGGCTCCACACCACCAGGTTCACGTAGCCCGTCTCGTCCTCCAGCGTCACGAAGATCACGCCGCCGGCGCTGCCCGGGCGCTGGCGCGTGACGACGATGCCGCCGGTCCGTACCGGGGCGCCGTCCGGGAGCCCGGCCACCTCCGCGGCCGTCTGCCAGCCGTCGCTCGCGAGTCGCTCGCGCAGCAGCGCGAGCGGGTGCCGTGCCAGCGTGAACCCCAGTGCGCGATAGTCCGCGACGATGTCCTCGCCTTCGGTGGGTGACGGCAGGAGCGGCAGGCCTTCCTCGCGCTCCTCGACCGGCAGGAGCGGCAGCGCCGGTTCGACGCCGAGCACCTGCCAGCCCGCCCGGTGCCGGTTGCCCGCGACCCCGGCGAGCGCACCCGCGGCGGCGAGCGCGGCGAGGTCGCGCCGGCCGAGGCCCGCTCGCCGTGCCAGCTCGGCGACCTGCCGGAAAGCGCCTCCGGCACGGGCGGCGACGATGCGCTCCGCGGCTTCGCGCGCGAGCCCGCGTACGCGATCGAGGCCGAGCCGCAGCGCGATGCCGCCACCGTCCACGGGCACCAGCGTCGATTCGGCCGCGCTCGTGTTGATGTCGGCGGCGAGCACCGTGACGCCGTGTGCCCGCGCGTCGCGCAGGAGCTGCGCTGGTGCGTAGAAGCCCATCGGCTGGCTGTTGAGCAGCGCGCAGCAGAAAGCCGCCGGTTCGTGCCGCTTGAGCCAGGCGGAGACGTAGACGAGCAGCGCGAAGCTCGCGGCGTGGGCCTCCGGGAAGCCGTAGTCGCCGAAGCCGAGGATCTGCCGGAAGATGCGGTCGGCGAACTCCTCGCTGTAGCCGTTCGCGCGCAGGCCGCCCTTCAGCTTCGCTTCGAACGGCTCGAGCCCGCCGCGGCGCTTCCAGGCCGCCATCGCGCGCCGGAGCGCGTCGGCCTCGCCCGGCGTGAAGCCCGCGGCGGCGATTGCGAGCTGCATCACCTGCTCCTGGAAGATCGGCACGCCGAGCGTGCGCGCGAGCACCTGCCTCACCTCCGGGCCCGGGTAGTCGACTTTTTCCTCCCCGTTCCGGCGCCGCAGGTACGGGTGCACCATCTGGCCCTGGATCGGGCCGGGCCGCACGATCGCCACTTCGATGACGAGGTCGTAGTACCGCCTGGGCTTGAGGCGCGGCAGCATCGCCATCTGCGCGCGCGACTCGATCTGGAACACGCCGACCGTGTCGGCGCGGCAGATCATCGCATAGACCTCCGGGTCCTCGGCCGGGACATCGGACAGGCGGAACTCGTGCCCGCGCCGCGCCGAGACGAGCGTGAGGGCGCGGCGGATCGCGGTCAGCATGCCGAGGCCGAGCACGTCCACCTTGAGGAGCCGGAGCTCGTCGAGGTCATCCTTGTCCCACTGGATGACCGTGCGCTCCGGCATCGCCGCGTTCTCGACCGGCACGAGTTCTTCGAGCGGCCCGCGCGAGATCACGAAGCCGCCGGTGTGCTGCGACAGGTGGCGCGGGAAGCCGACCAGCTCGCGCGTGAGCGCCAGCACCCGCGCGATCAGCGGGTTCTTCACGTCGAAGCCCGCCTCCTCGACCCGCGAATCCTCGGACTCGCGCCCGTCCCACCACTGCATCCCCTGCGCGAGGCGCTCCACCTGGGCCGCATCCAGGCCGAGCGCCTTGCCGACATCGCGCACCGCGCTCTTCGGCCGGTAGCAGATCACAGTCGCCGTGAGCGCGGCCCGGTCGCGGCCGTACTTCGCGTAGAGGTACTGGATGACTTCCTCGCGCCGCTCGTGCTCGAAGTCGACGTCGATGTCGGGCGGCTCGTTGCGGTCGCGCGAGATGAAGCGCTCGAACAGCATGGACATCCGCGCCGGGTCCACCTCGGTGATGCCGAGCGCGTAGCAGGCCGCGGAGTTCGCCGCCGAGCCGCGCCCCTGGCACAGGATGCCGCGCCCGCGCGCGAATTCGACCAGATCGTGCACGGTCAGGAAGTAGCGCTCGTAGCCGAGCTCCGCGACCAGGGCGAGCTCGCGCTCGATGAGGGCCTGCACTGCGGGGCACGTGCCGCCCGGCCAGCGCCGCGCGGCGCCCTCTTCCACCAGCCGGCGCAGCTGCGCCTGCGGCGTCGTGCCCGCGGGCACGATCTCCTCCGGGTATTCGTAGCGCAGTTCGTCGAGCGAGAAACGGCAGCGCTCCGCGACCTCCCGCGTCGCGTCGAGGAACACGCGCGGGTACAGCATCTCGATCCGCGCGACCGGCCGCAGCGACCGCTCCCCGTTCGGGAACAGCGCGTGGCCCGCGTGCGCGACCGTGGTCCCGAGGCGCACGGCGGTCACGAGGTCCTGCAGGGCGCGGCGCCGGCGCTGGTGCATGTGCACGTCGCCGGCCGCGACTGCCGGCAGCCCGAGCCCTTGCGCAAGCGCGGTAAGGCGCTCGAGCCGCTCGCGGTCGGCGCCCGAGGCGGTGAGCTCGACCGCGACCCAGAGGCGCCCCGCGAAGCGCTCGCGCAGCCACTCGCCCTCCCCGGCCCCGGGCTCGGCGCCCGGCAGCCACAGGGCGAGGCACTCGGGGAGCCCCGCGTCGAGGTCCGTGCGCGCGAGGCGGTACTGTCCTTTCGGCGCCGCGCGCCGTCCCTTCGTGATGAGCCGCGCCAGCACCCCATAACCCGCGCGGCTGGTGGCGAGCGCCACGAACCGCAGGCCGTCCTCGAGGCGGAACTCGCTGCCGACCAGGAGCGGCAGGCCCGCGTCGCGCGCGGCGACGTGGGCGCGCACGATGCCCGCGAGCGAGCACTCGTCGGTCAGGGCGAGCGCCGCATACCCGAGCGCCTTCGCGCGCTCGACGAGCTCCCCCGGGTGTGACGCACCGCGCAGGAACGTGAAGTTGCTGACGCAATGCAATTCCGCATACGACATCTCGGATCAGTCGCGGATCGAATCGCGTCAGCCGCGCTCGCGTTGCGCGGCCGGGACTCCGGCTCGTTCGCGCCGCCGGAACTTACGCGCTTCCTCGCCGGGTCCCGTCCGCACGCGAGCGCGCTGAAGCCCCTCCGGCGCGCGCCGAGCGAGGTGGCGGGGTTCCCGCGAGCGAACTCGTAAGTTCCGGCGGAGTTCGCGAGCGGGAAACCCCGCCGGATCCCGCTCGGCGCGCGCCCGAAGCAGCGCCTTCGCCACACGAGTGCTCACCCGAACACGCCGTGGAGGAACCAGCCCTGTCCCGGCGGGCGCTCCCGGAAGATCCAGAGCCGGACACCCGCGCGGCTCATCGCGACGTAGTAGTCGCGGCGGACGTCACGCCCGTCCCACCAGCCCGTCTCGATCCGCTCGGGCCCGGTGACGAGCGTGCCGTCCCATCCGTCGAGCGGTTGCGGCTCCGCGAGCATCCACAGCGGGCGGGCCGGGCGCGCCGCCGGCCAGGGAACCGGCAGGCCGGCCGTGAGGCCTGGCTCCGCGATCCGGAAGGCGCGCTCGGGGCGGTGCTCGGCGACCTGCCGCACGCTGAACACCGCGTCATGCCCGAGCCGGGCGCGCAGCAGGTCGAGCAGCCGCGCCGTCGACTCCGGGTCCGCGCTGCGGCCGCGCTCGAACAGTCCGGCGTCACGGATGTGCAGCGGCAGCAGCACGCCGGAGCGCAGCCGGAGCGCCTCGGCCGGCGCCTCCAGCCGGCAACGGCCGAGCCGCTCGCGCAACAGCGGGCGCAGCTCGGCCGCGTCCCTGGCCATGCGTGCCAGTGCGAGCGAGAGCCGCGTCGGCTCGTGCGTGCGATGCAGGAAGTCCACGCGCAGCACGCGGATGCCGGAGGCGCGGGCACGCAGGAAAGCCTCCAGCCGGGCGAGCCCTTGTTCGAGCACGGGTTCGACCAGCGCCACGGCCTCGGCCGGCGCCGGCAACTCGAAACGCTCGTCGAAGCGCTCCGGCATGACGTACCGCCGGCGCGGTGCCGCGCGGCGGCCGAATCCCTCGTCGAGCTCGTCGAGCAACCGTGGGCCGAAGCGCGCAGCGAATCCGGTGCGCGGCAGCCGGACGAGCTCCGCGACGTTCGCGATGCCGAGCCCGGCAAGGGTCGCAACCGTGTCCTCCGGCCAGTGCAGGCAGGCGAGCGGCAGCCGCGCGGCGATGCCGGGCAGCGCGTCCGTGCGGGTCACGGTCAGCGCGAGCTCGCCGCGCGCGAGCCAGAGCGCCGCGCGCGGCGTCGGCGCGAGCGCAAGCGATGCCGAGAGGCCGTTCGACGAGAGGCCTGCGAGCGCGCGCCGCACGAGCTCCATTGCGCCGCCGAAGAGGTCGAGGCTGCCGCGCACTTCGGCGAGCACAGCCCCCGGCGGCTCGAGGCTCACCGCGGGCGTGAACTGCAACGCCCAGCGCCCCAGCCGGTCGAGCAGCGCGGCTTCCGCGGCGGGCCGCCGCTCTTCCACGCGCAGGCCCGGCACCCGCGCGAGCGCGGCGTTGAGCCCCATGCCCGGCGCGATGCCCTGGTGCGCGGCGCGCTCGTTGCAGGCGACCACGGTGCGGCGGGGATCATCGGGCGCGGTGACGACGGCCGCGCGTGCCTGCCAGGTGCCCGGCAGCAGGGCATCGAGCGGCAGGCGCGGAAAGTGCGCGGCGAGCCAGAGTTCGTCCCTCCCCGGAGCGGGCGGCGCGTCCGGCGCGGGCAGCGGCACGAGCGCGCGCCGACGGCTGGCCGCGGCCGGCACGCTCGGGGCCGGACGGAGTTCGAACATCCGTAGGCCTTTAGTGGATAAGCAGTCGTTCGACGCGCGCCGGCGCTCCGCCGCGGCTCTTCAGGATCTCGACATCGAGGCCGAAACCCTGCACGGCGAGCGCGAGCCGGAGCGCGGCTGGCGAGCCGTCGCCGCGATGCGTGGCAGGCCGCAGCAGGAAAGCCGGCGTGCCGCCTTCCTCTGCCGCCAGCTTCAGGCGGCGCAGCGCCGTGCCGTCGGCGGCGCCGGCCCAGCCGAGTACCGCGGCACAAGCACCGGATCGCAAGGCCTGCTCCATCGCCCAGAGCCGGTCGGACCCGGCGCGCGGGCGGACCACGAGCATGCGCGCAGGATCGAGCCCGGCATCGGCAAGGGCCGGCGCATACGGCAGGTGTGGCGGGGCGAGCCAGGCGATCCAGCGCGGCACCGCGCTCTCCGTCATTGCCAGGCGCTTGAGCGCCGGCAGCAGCAGCCGGATCTCGCCGACGCCTGCGGCGGGCACCAGGAGCTCGATCAGCGTCGCGAGCGGCCACCCGCCGCCCGGCAGGCGGGCATCGAGGGCGCGAAAACCGGTCGGGACGGTATCGGGTGCGCCTGCGTCGCCGCCGCGCCAGAGCGCGGGGTGACGCAGGAGCTCCGCGACGCCGTTCATTGCATGACGTCCGCGCGCCCGCGCCGCAGCACGCCGACCACCACGCCCTCGATCGTCATCGACTGCTTGCGCAGGTCGACGCGGATCGGCTCGAAATCCGGGTTCTCGGGCATGAGCCACACGACCGAGCCGTCCTGCTTGTAGCGCTTGACGGTGACCTCGTTCTCGAGGCGCGCGACGATGATCTGGCGGTTGCGGACATCCGTCGAGCGATGCACGGCGACCAGGTCGCCGTCCAGGATCCCGACGTCGCGCATGCTCATGCCGTTGACCCGGAGCAGGTAGTGCGGCCGCGGGCTGAACAGCACCGGGTCGATCTGGAAACGGCCCTCGACGTGCTCCTCGGCGAGGATCGGGCGGCCGGCAGCCACGCGGCCGATGAGCGGCAGGCCGAACTGCTCGCGCAGCGCGTCCTTCAGCACGATGCCGCGCGCGCTGCCCGCGACCAGCGTCAGCACGCCCTTGCGCTGCAGGGCGCGCAGGTGCTCCTCGGCGGCATTCGCGGAGCGGAAGCCGAGCGCCTCGGCGATTTCCGCACGCGTCGGCGGCAGGCCGTTCGCGGCGATGGCGTCCTGGATGAACTCGAGGATCTGGCGTTGGCGGGGCGTGAGTTCCGACATGGCGCACCTGTATGAATGACCAGTAGCTGTGAGTATATACAGCCCGGGCGCCTTGGCAAGCACGGGTTGCAACATCAGTTCCCGATCAACTGCACCGCGATCGTGCGCACTCGCCTGCCGCGCACACATCGCGACCGGGACTCCGGCTCGCTCGCGCCGCCGGAACTTACGCGCGCGCTTCGCCGGGTCCCGGCCGCTCGCCGTGCACGGCTCGAGAATACGATGCGACATCGAATCGAAGACCCGCGAAAAAGTCGTAACACACAACGCGTGATGTCGGACAAAGGCCGTTGTGACGCCGTCGCCCGACGGCGACAAATGCGCGGGAAGCTTTCACCTGCCGCGCTGATACGTTACGATCCGCATCGCCACCGCGCGGGGAGGAAGGAAGGAAGGACCGCCGGCGCCGTGCATCCGCGGAAGCGGCTTGTAACGTTCCATGCAACCTTATGGAGAAAAATCTCATGTCCAACATCCTGAAGGTGGGCGTCGCTGCCGCCGTCATCGCCCTGGGCGCCGGCTGCACCGATCTGAAGCCCTTGCAGGCGGAAGTCGACTCGCTCAAGTCGCAGGTCGCCAAGCTGTCGGGTGACCTCGACGGCGTGAAGACCTCGGCGGACGGCGCAAGCCGCGCTGCCGCTGCCGCACAGCAGGCTGCCACCTCGGCGCAGAACACGGCCAACCAGGCTGCGTCTGCGGCGCAGGCGGCGCAGCAGTGCTGCGATGCGAACAGCGAAAAGCTGAATCGCATGTTCGAAAAGTCGATGTCGAAGTAATCGACGTCGTACGCCGATAGAAGGCCCCGCGGTGGCAACACCGCGGGGCTTTTGCTTTTCCGGGGTCCGCTACTCGGCCGGGGTCAGCGAGGCGGCGAGCGGCCCGCCCACCGAAACCGCAGTCGGCACGCCGCGTGCCTCGCGCCAGGCGCGCTCGGCGCCGATCCAGTCGACGGCGATCGGGTTCGCGCGCGTCGCATCGACGATCAGGCGAGTGAGGTCCGTGAGCGAGGGCGCGACGCTCGCGTCCTCCTGCAGCGGCGGGTGCACCTCGATCAGCAATTCGCCGTCGTGCCAGCCCCACTTGTAAGGCTGGTTCACGATCGTAACCGGCGTGCCGATCGGGACCATGCCGTAGAGCCTTTCGATGTCCTCCGGATAGAGCCGCATGCAACCGTGCGTCACCTGCATGCCGATGCCCGCCGGCTTGTTGGTGCCGTGGATCAGGTAGGCACCGCCCGGAATGCCGAGCGCCATCTTGTAGCGCCCCATCGGATTGTCCGCGCCGCCCGGAACGACCGCCGGCAAAGGCTCGCCGCGCTTCTCGTGCTCTTCGCGGACCGACTTCGGCGGTATCCACGGGGCGTCCTTGGCCTTGGATACGATCGACGTCCTCCCGAGCGGCGTATTCCAGTCCATCTTTCCGATGCTGACCGGAAACGTCCACACGACCGGAGGCTGCCCGGCCGGCGTCGGCGGAAACCAGTACAGGCGGTGCTCGGGCAGGTTGATCACGATGCCGGAGCGCGGTGCGCGCGGCAGCAGGCGCTGCTTCGGCATCACGACGACCGTGCCTGCACCCGGCAGCCAGGGGTCCACGCCGGGGTTGGCGTTCGTGATTTCCTCGTAGCCGAGCCCGTAGCGGCGCGCCAGGTCGAGCAACGTGTCCTGCGCTTCCGCCTCGGCCGACACGGTCGCGCCGATCGCATCGCTGCCCTGCGCGGGCAACGCATATTCGTCCGCCGCCACCGGAAGCGCCGCCATGATCGCAAGGGCCGGAATCAGCTGCCGCATGCCGGGATGGACCGCCCTTTCCGCCGCGGGTTTCAGGCTCAATAGCGTACCAGCGCCGAGCCCCAGGTGAAGCCGCCGCCGAAGGTCTCGAGCAGGAGGAGTTGGCCGCGGTGGATCCGCCCGTCACGCACCGCCGTGTCCAGCGCGAGCGGGATCGACGCCGCCGAGGTGTTGCCGTGGTCCTGCACGGTCACGACGACCTTTTCCATCGGCAGTCCGAGTTTCTCGGCTGCCGACTGGATGATGCGCAGGTTTGCCTGGTGCGGAATGAGCCAGTCGATCTGGCTCCGCTCGACGCCATTCTTGGCGAGTGTCTCGTCGACGAGTCGCGAGAGCGTACGCACGGCAACCTTGAAGACCTCGTTGCCGTGCATCTTGAGGCCGTCCTTGGAGTTGTTGCGCAGGATGTCGAAGCCCTTCGACACGCCGTAGGGAAAATACAGGAGGTTCTGGTACTTGCCGTCCGAGTGCAGGTGCGTGCCGATGATGCCCGGCTCGTCGGCCGGCGTCAGTACGACCGCGCCTGCGCCGTCGCCGAACAGCACGGCAGTCGCCCGGTCGGTCCAGTCGATGAAGCGGGACAGGCACTCGACGCCGACCACCAGCGCGCACTGCGCTTCGCCGAGGCGGACGTACTTGTCGGCGACGGAGAGCGCGTAGACAAATCCGCTGCAGGCGGTTTCCAGCGAGAACGCGGGGCAGCCGTGGATGTCGAGCCGCTGCTGCAGCAGCGTGCCGGTGTTGGGGAAGACGAGATCAGGCGTCGTCGTGCCGACGACGATGAAGTCGACGTCCGCCGGCGTCGCGCCGGCCGCCTTCAGAGCGCGGCGCGCGGCATGCTCGGCGAGCGAGGAACTCGATTCTTCCGGCGCGGCGATGTGGCGTCGCTCGATGCCGGTGCGGGTGCGGATCCACTCGTCGGTCGTATCGATCGACTTCTCGAGATCCTTGTTGGTAACGACCTTCTCCGGCAGGTAGCTGCCGGTCCCGGCAATGCGGGAGTAGCGATTCATGGCGAAGCAGTGGGCATCAAGCGCTGCGCCCCGGCCTCACTCTTGTCCCGCGTCCTCAACCGGCACTTCGAACACCTTCTTGCCGCGGTAGAAGCCGTCCCGGCTCACGCGGTGGCGCAGGTGGGTCTCGCCGGTGGTCGGGTCCTTCGACAGCGCGGGCTTGGTCAGCCGGTCATGCGAACGGTGCATGCCGCGCTTGGACGGCGTCTTTCGGCTTTTCTGGACGGGCATGGAAATCTCTCCGCTTCAGTGTTTCAGCAAGTCCTTCAGTCCCGCGAACGGCCGGCGCATTTCCGCCGTGTCCGAGGTGTCCGCGTCGTCACCCTCGCCCGCCGGCAGTGTGCAGGCTTCGCCCGCCTCATGCTGCGGAATGATCGGCAACGCCAGCAGCAACTCGTCCTCGACGAGCGCCGCAAAATCGATGCGGTGCGGGTCTCCCGTCACCACGTCGCTGCCCTCGGGCAGCCCCTGCGCTCCCTCCGCGGCGAACACGACCTCGGTGTCCGCGGCCAGCGTCCGCCGCACGGACCCGAGGCAACGCTGGCAGGTCATCACGACTTCCGCAGTCACTGCCAGCCGCGCCGCAGGCCAGTCGCCGGCCTGGCGGAACGCCGCCACGGCATTCGCGCGGCCCGCAGGAGCGGCCAGCCGGTCGAGCAGCCGGGCAAATTCCGCAACCGAAAATTCGCGCTCGACCAGCGTCCCGCTGCGCGCCAGCACGACCGCATCGAGCGACCGTTCGGGGGGCGTCGACATGGGGGCGGTATGATAGTGAGCGGATGGGAGAGTGTCAAAAATCCTGTAACGCAAACCCTTGTTTTATAAGCACTCAAGCAACATGGCTCCGCGCCTCCTGCTCGCCTCCACATCCCGCTATCGCGCCCTCCTGCTGGAGCGCCTCAACCTGCCGTTCGCCGTCCAGGCACCGGAGGTCGACGAGGCGCGCCTGCCACGGGAGAAGCCAGCGGCTCGAGCGCTGAGGCTGGCCCTCGCCAAGGCGCAGGCGGTCGCCGCGCGCAATCCCGACGCTTGCGTCATCGGCTCCGACCAGGTGGCGGTACTCGGACTTCGCATCCTCGACAAGCCGGGCGATGCCGCCCGCTGCCGCGAACAGCTCGAGGCGTCGAGCGGCAAGCGCGTCGATTTTCACACGGCGGTGGCGGTCGTCGGGCCAGGCCCGGGCTCATCGCAATCCCACGTCGACCGCACCAGGGTCCGCTTTCGCACACTCACCGAGCGCGAGATTTCCCGGTATGTGGATATCGAGCAACCGTTCGATTGCGCGGGGGGATTTCGCAGCGAGGGGCTCGGGGTTGCACTGTTCGAGTCGATCGAGACCCGAGATCCCGCCGCGCTGGTCGGGTTGCCGCTCGTCTGGCTCGCCGGCGCGCTGCGCGCCGTGGGCCTCGACCCCCTCGCGCCCGATCAGTCATAGAAGGGGTCAGACCCCTTCGCTAATTTCAAGGGGTCTGACCCCTCCGAGTTTCGCGCAGCTGCTCGAGCACGGCACCGAGTTCCGCCGGCAGCGGCGCCTCGGCACGGAACTCCTGGCCTGTTTCCGGCCAGCGAAACGCCACCGATGCCGCGTGCAGGAACATGCGGCGCAGGCCGAGCGCGCGCAGCCGGGCGTTGCATTCCCGATCACCGTACTTGTCGTCACCCGCCACCGGATGGCCCGCGAAAGCAGCGTGCACGCGGATCTGGTGCGTGCGTCCGGTGCGGATCGATACGTCTGCGAGCGTCGCGACGTCGCGGTAATGGGTGACCGGCGCAAACTCGGAGACTGCGATCTTGCCGGCACGATGCACGCGCACGTGACGCTCGCCTCCCGCGCGGGCATCGGTCAGCACCGGCGTGTCGATCGTCTTGCGGCCGAGCCGCCAGTGCCCGGCGAGCAAGGCCGTGTAGTGTTTGTCGACCGCGCCGTCTCGCAGCAATGCATGCGCCGACCGGAGCGCCGCACGCGTACGTGCGACGAGCAGGCAACCGCTCGTCTCTCGATCGAGCCGGTGCACCAGCTCGAGCGACTCTTCCGGGCGCAAGGCTCGAAGCGCTTCGATGGCACCGTATGCGAGCCCGGAACCGCCATGGACGGCGAGGCCTGCCGGCTTGTCGAGCACCAGGATGCGCGCATCTTCATGGATGATTGCCTGCTGCACGACCTCGACCAGGGCGTCAGGCACGCGCTGCGGATTCTCCCTGCCAGCCGGCCTTTCGCGCAGCGGCGGCAGTCGCACCTCGTCGTCGGTTGCCAGGCGGTAGTCAGCCTGCTTGCGCTTGCCGTTGACGCGCACCTCGCCCTTGCGCAACAGCCGGTACACACGGCTGCGCGGCACGCCCGCCAGCTCCCGCAGCAGGAAATTGTCGAGCCTTTGCCCCTCCGATCCCTCGGCGATACGCACCCGGCGCGCAGCCACGGGCCGGTTTCGATCCGCGGTCACGGAAACTCTCTAACGTATTGATTTTCCGGGCGCATCTGTTATCTTAGCCCGCAGTCAGGTCTTACGGTGCAGGCTTCGCCCAGCGAAGCGTGGCCGCTGACCGGTACGCGGTCCCTCCCATTCGGCCCCGTTCAATCGTGGTGTCCTGGCGGGCAGGCCGCATGTTAGTTGGTCCGGCTTGGCCGGACCATCGCCGGCCCTTCGTTCGGATGTGATGTTCCCCGCGCGTGTCGATCTCGATGTTGTGTGCAGGAGCGATACGACCCGCAGCCAGGCGCTGCGGCCCGCTCCTGTGCGCCCGGGCTCCACGCCTGCCGGGAAGCGGGCAATCCTCGTGACTGGACGTGACATCTTCCGCGAACGGGCCCCAAGCACCTTGGATGGGGCACATGAAGAGAATGCTGATCAACGCAACCCAGCAGGAGGAGTTGCGAGTCGCTCTGGTTGACGGCCAGAAGCTTTACGACCTTTCGATCGAGATTTCGTCGCGCGAGCAGAAGAAGGGCAACGTCTACAAGGCGCGCGTCACGCGCGTCGAGCCGAGCCTCGAGGCCGCCTTCGTCGAGTATGGCGCGCAGCGCCAGGGCTTCCTGCCGCTCAAGGAAGTCGCCCGCGAGTATTTCCGTTTCCAGCCGGCGCCGGGCGCCCGCTTCAACATCCGCGACATCCTGCAGGAAGGCCAGGAGCTCCTGGTCCAGGTGGAAAAGGAGGAGCGCGGAAACAAGGGCGCGGCGCTCACGACCTTCATCAGCCTCGCCGGGCGGTTCCTCGTCCTGATGCCGAACAACCCGCGCGCGGGCGGCGTCTCGCGCCGCATCGAGGGCGAGGAGCGCGACGTCACCAAGGACTCCCTGGACCAGCTGCACGTGCCGGACGGCATGGGAACCATCGTGCGCACCGCAGGCGTCGGCCGAGGGCCCGAGGAACTGCAGTGGGACCTCGACAACCTGCGCGCCAACTGGGACGCGATCGTGACCGCAGCCGGCGAGCGGCCCGCGCCGTTCCTCGTCTACCAGGAAAGCGACGCCGTCACGCGCGCGTTGCGCGACTATTTGTCGGACGACATCGGCGAGGTACTGATCGACGAGCCGGGCGCGCACCAGCGCGCGATCGAATACGTGCAGCGCTTCCAGTCTGCCGAGGGCATGCGCCAGATCAAGCTCTATACCGACGAGGCGCCGCTGTTCACGCGCTACCAGATCGAGAGCCAGATCGAGTCCGCGTACTCGCACTCGGTCACGCTGCCCTCGGGCGGCGGCATCGTCATCGACTACACCGAGGCGCTGGTCTCGATCGACATCAACTCCGCGCGCGCGACGCGCGGCTCGGACATCGAGGCGACGGCGTACAACACCAACCTCGAAGCCGCCGATGAAATCGCGCGGCAGCTCCGGATCCGCGACCTCGGCGGCCTCATCGTCATCGACTTCATCGACATGGAGTCGAAGAAGAACCAGCAGGGCGTCGAGGACCGCCTGCGCGATGCCGTGCGCTCCGATCGAGCGCGCATCCAGCTCGGACGCATTTCGCGCTTCGGCCTGATGGAGATGTCGCGCCAGCGCCTGCGCCCCTCGCTCGGCGAGTCGACGCACATGGCCTGCCCGCGCTGCAGCGGCATGGGCACCATCCGCAGCGTCGAATCCATGGCGCTCGCCGTGCTGCGACTGATCGGCGAGGAGGTGCGCAAGGAGCGCACCCAGCGCGTCGTGGCACAGTTGCCCGTCGACGTCTCCACTTTCCTGATCAACGAGAAGCGCGAATGGCTGAATCGTCTCGAGAGCCAGCGCGCGATCGACATCGTGCTGGTCCCCGACCCGAACATGCAGACACCGAATTATTCGATCCGTCGCGTGCGCGACGACGAGACGAGCCTGCCCGAGAACGCGGTGATGAGCCACCAGATCGCCGGAACGGGCGCCAAGGAGCTCGACTTCCAGTCGCAGGCTGACAAGCAGCCGGCGCCCGCCGCGGCCGCGGTTCAGCCGATCGCGCCCGCGATGCCGGCACCGACTCCGGTGCCCGTGGCACGTGTGGAACTTCCGGGACCGGGATTCTGGTCGCGCCTCAAGTGGCTGTTCACCGGCAGCGCGTCGGGCGAACCGACGGCCCCGGCAGGCAGCCCTCGGCGCGAGGACCGTCACGGCGGCCGTCACGGCCGCGACGACCGTGCCGGCCGGCGCCCGCACCGCAACGAACGCAGCGACCGCGTCGAGCGTGCAGACCGGAATGATCGCGGCGAGCGCGGCCCCCGCCGCGACCGGGATCGCGACCGTGGCCGCAACCGGGACCGCGACCGTCATCGCGACGGCGAGCATCACGACCGCCCGCACGGCGCCCGCGATGGCGAAACCCGCACCCAGCGTGATCGTCCTGCGGAGGCGCCACGCCAGGCACCGGCCGCACCGCAGACCGCACCGCAGACCGCACAGCCGAACTCGAACGCGGCACCGGCCCAGGCGGCGGGCGAAGCCGACGGCCAGCGCCGCCGGCGTCGGCGCCGGGGACGAGGGGGACGCGGCGGACGTGACCGCCAGGAGTCCTACCGCCCGAACGACACGCAGCCGATTGCGCAGGAGCAAGGCGGCGGCGCATCGCACGGTGATTCAGGAGCCGCTCCGCCGCCGGCGACTCCGTCTTTCGACGCGGCGCCGGAACCGCCGCGCGAGCCGATGCCTGCCCCGCCTCCGGAAGCGCCACCTGCGCCCAGGTCCGGCGAGTCCTATACGGTCTGGTCGTCGACCCCGGGCGAGAGCCACCACTTCGGCCCGAAGGACTGAAAATGGAGGGGTCTGACCCCTTCATGATCCGTTATTTAGCGAGCGCGGCCAGCAGGCCGCGCGCGCCTTCCTCGACGAGGTCGAGCACCTCCTCGAAGCCCGCGGCGCCGCCGTAATAAGGGTCCGGTACTTCGCTCCTGCCGAGCGCCGGCGCGAACTCCAGGAACAGTTTCACGCGCGCGGCATGCTGGCGGGGCGCGATGCTGCGCAGTCGCTCGAAAACCGGTTCGTCCATCGCGAGCACCAGGTCGAAGCGCTCGAAATCCGCAGCCTCGACGACGCGCGCGCGCAGCGTCGAGAGGTCGAAGCCGCGGCGACGCGCCGCCTGGATCGAGCGCTCGTCCGGCGGGTCGCCCCGGTGATAGCCGTGGGTTCCCGCCGAGTCCACCTCGATCGCGAGCCGGGCTTCGCGCCGGGCGAATTCGCGCACCACGGCTTCCGCCGTCGGTGAACGGCAGATATTGCCCATGCACACGAATAGAACGCGCGTCATGCGCGCCGGCGCTTTCTCAGCCAGGCGTCGAGGCTCTCGATGGCCTGCAGGGTTTCCGCGGTCGAGACGGCAAACGAGATGCGCACGTAGCGATCGCCGTGCACGCGGTCGAAATCCCGGCCTGTGTTGAGCGCCACGCCGGTCGCATCCAGGAGCTCGCGGCAAAACGCCAGCGAGTCCCGCGTGAAGTCGCCGACATCGGCGTACAGGTAGAACGCCCCGTCCGGCGGCGCGATCCGCCCGATCCCGAGCCCGGCAAGCGACTGCAGGAGCAGGTCGCGGTTTCGCGCGTAGGTCTCGACGCGCCGCTCGAGCTCGGGCTGCTCGTCCATGGCCGCAAGCGCGACGTGCTGGGACAGCGTCGGCGGCACGAGGAAGAGGTTTCCGGCAAAGCGGCGCACCGTCTCGACGATCGCCTCCGGCACGACCGCCCAGCCGAGCCGCCAGCCCGTCATGCACCAGAACTTCGAAAAGGTGTTCACGACCACGGTGTCGGGTGCGTACTCGAGCAGCGTGTGCGCGCGCCGGCCGTAGCTGATGCCGTGATAGGTCTCGTCGGACAGGAGCTTCATCCCGCGCGCCACGCACACGGCGGCGATCGCCGCGAGCTCGGCCTCCGGGATCATCGTGCCCGTCGGGTTGGACGGGCTGGTCAGGATGAGACCGGCCGGCGCAGGCTCGAGTGCGGCTATCATCGCGGCCGTCGGCTGGAAGCGCGTGGCCGCGCCGCAATCTAGCTCGACCGGCACGAGGCCGAGCGCATGCAGCGCATTGCGGTGCGCCGGGTAGCCTGGCCGCGGCAGCGCGACCCGCGCGCCCGGCGAAAAAAGCACCGACATCGCGAGCACCAGGGCCGCGGACGCGCCCATGGTGAGCACGATGCGCGACGCACCGGGTGCGACGCCGTAAGCGGCGCGGTAATGCGCATCGATTCGTTCCGCGAGCGCATCGCTCTCCCAGTAGCCTTGCGGGCACTCGGCGAGCGCCCGGTGCCCGGCGGCGATCGCCGCCGCCGGCGCGCCCGCGGAGGGTTGCCCGACTTCCATGTGGATCACGGGCAATCCCGCGCGCTCGCGCGCATTGGCGAGTCGATTGATCTCGACTGCGTAGAATGGCGCCACCCGGTCCGCGGCGAGATTCACGGCCGACGCCGGGGGGCGAGCAGCGCTTCGACGCGCGCGAGGTCGTCGGGGGTGTCGACACCCGGACCGGGCGGCTCCACGGCATCCGCGACGACGATCGACATTCCCATCGCCAGCGCGCGCAGCTGCTCGAGCTGCTCGCGCTGCTCCAGCGCGTCGGGTGCGGCTGCGGCGAGACGGCGCAACGCCCCCACCCGGTAGGCGTAGAGACCGAGGTGACGGCGCGCGTCGCGGTGCCGGTCCAGCGCGGGCGGCACGGCCGCGGATCCTTGCCGATCCCAGGGCACGGGCGCGCGGCTGAAGTAGAGCGCGAGTCCATCCTGCCGCGACACCAGCTTCACGACATTGGGATCCAGGTAGTCAGCCTCCGAATCGATCGGCGTCGCAAGCGTCGCGATCGACGCCGCCGGCGTCGCCTCGAGCAGCGCGGACACCTGCCCGATGAGCGCGGGTGGCAGCAGCGGCTCGTCGCCCTGTACGTTGACGACGACGTCGTCGTCAGCCCAGCCGCGGCGCGCGGCAATTTCGGCGATGCGGTCCGTGCCGGAGGCGTGATGTACCGACGTCATTTCGACCGCGGCACCGACCGCAACGCAGGCCGCACGGATGCGTTCGTCGTCCGTGGCGACGATGACCTCGGCCGCCCCTGAACTGAGCGCGAGCCGGTGCACGTGCACGATCATCGGCTCGCCGGCCAGCATCAGGAGCGGCTTGCCCGGCAGGCGGCTCGACCCGTAACGCGCGGGAATGACGACCCGGAACACGGCGCTCAACGGCCCGCGAGCGCCCGGTCGTCCGGCGCAAGCCGCCGCGCTTCGTCGGGGAGCATCACCGGGATTCCCTCTCGCACGGGGTAGGCGAGCCGGTCGGCGCGGCACAGGAATTCCTGCGACTCGCCGAGCCAGGCGAGCGGCCCCTTGCAGATCGGGCAGGCAAGTATGTCGGCGAGTCGCTCGGTCACGATTTGTCTCTCCTGGCCGCGCGCCGCGCGATGAGGTCGACGAGTGCCGCGGCGCGATCAGCGTCGAGGCGCGGCTCGACCTCGACCCACGCGGCCTGCGCCCAGCCGGCGCCCCCGCATTTTACGGCATCCTTCTCCGTCAGCAGGACCGGCTTGCCCTGCCCGATGCCGGCAAGCGCCGGCGTGAACGCGGCATGGTCCGGGAGACTGCGTGCCTCGACGACGAGACCGGCAGAACGCAACATGGCGAAGTAACGCCCGGGATTGCCGATGGCGGCCGCCGCGATGACTTCACGGCCGGCGAAGTCTGCGAGCGGCCGTCGCGCCCCGTCCGCCAGCGACACGACGGCAACCGGCTCGAGCGCCATGCCGAGGGCACCCTCGCGCTCGAAGCCGGCCCCGTTGACGACCACGGCATCCACGGTGTCGAGACGCGCGACGGATTCGCGCAGCGGTCCGGCAGGCAGCCGCCAGCCGTTTCCAAAGCCGCGCGTGCCGTCCACGACGGCGATTTCGACGTCGCGCGCGAGGGCTTGGTGCTGCAATCCATCGTCGCAGACGATCACGTCGCAATCCGGTTCCAGCAGCCGCACGGCGTCGGCCCGGGCGGCGCCGACTGCGACCGGTATCGGCAGGCGGCGGCGGATCATCACTGCCTCGTCGCCCACCGTCTCTGCAGCATCGCCCGCCGCCACGCGGCGCGCCAGGCCCTGCACGCCCTTGTAGCCGCGCAGCGCGACGCCGACGCGCACGCCGTGGCGTACCAGCTCGCCGGCCAGCCACATCACGAGCGGCGTCTTGCCGGCACCGCCAACGGTCAGGTTGCCAACCACCACGACGAGCCGGGGCGACCGGTAGCTCGGGAGGATTCCCGCACGATACAGGCCGCGGCGAATGGCAGTGACCGCCGTGAACAGCGCGGCGAGCGGCAACAGCCAGGCGCCACGCCGGGTATTGCCGTACCAGGTCTCGATGAACCAGTCGTGCAGGCGAATGGCCATGGCTCCGCCGACGCCTCCAGCCTCAGACGGCGAACTGCATCCGGTGAAGCGCGGCGTACACACCGCCCGCGGCGAGCAGCGCAGCGTGCGTGCCGGACTCGACGACCCGCCCCTCGTCCATGACGAGGATGCGGTCGGCCCGCTCGATGGTCGAGAGCCGGTGTGCGATAACGAGCGTCGTGCGCCCGCGCAGCAGCACGGCCAGCGCCGTCTGTACCAGGTGCTCCGACTCGGCGTCGAGCGCCGAGGTCGCCTCGTCGAGGATCAGGATCGGGGCATCCTTCAGGATGGCGCGCGCAATGGCGACCCGCTGGCGCTGGCCGCCGGAGAGTAGCGTGCCGCGCTCGCCGACCGACGTATCCAGGCCTTGCGGCAGTTCATCTGCGAACTCCAGCACGTGCGCCGCCTGCGCCGCGCGCTGCACGGCATCCGCATCGGCCTCCGGCGCGCTGAAGGCGATGTTGTTGCGGATGCTGTCATCGACGAGCACCACGTCCTGGCTGACGAGTGCGAGCTGGTTGCGCAGGTCCGTGCGCCGGTAGCGGCGGATGTCGAGCCCGTCGATCAGCACCGCCCCGGAATCCGGGTCGTGAAAACGCGGCAGCAGGCTGACGAGCGTCGACTTGCCGCTGCCCGAGCGGCCGACGATTGCGACCGTCTCGCCCGGCGAGACCTTGAAGCTGATGCCCGCCAGCACGCTGCCCTTCTCGGTCTCGTAGGCGAACGAGACATCGCGGTACTCGATTTCGCCGCGCGCGCGCATGAGCGGGACGTCGCCTCCGCGGTCCTCGACCGCCTGGTCCAGCACCTCGAACACGCTGTGCCCGGCCGCGATGCCCTGCTGCAGGGGCCCGACGACGCTGACCAGGCGTCGCAAGGGGGCCGTGACCAGCAGGAGCGCCGTCAGGAAGGAGGTGAACTCCCCGATCGTGAGCCCCGCCGTCAGCACGTCGCGGATTGCGACGTACATGACCGCAGCGAGGCCGAGCGCGGCGATCATCTGCACGACCGGGCTGGAGACCGCCTTGACGGTGATGAGCTTCATGAAGCTTGCGCGATTGTTCTCGTTGACCGCCTCGAACGCCTCGATCTGGCGCGCCTCCGCGTTGAACACCTTGATCATGCGCTGGCTTTCGAGCGATTCCTTCGCAACCCGCGTCACGTCGCCCATGGACGCCTGGATGCGCGCGCTGTAGCGGCGGAACAGGCGGCTGGTCAGGCGGATCAGCCCGATGATGACCGGCGCCACCGCGAGCGCAAACAGCGTCAGCCTCCAGTTCAGGTAGAAGAGGTAGCCCAGGAGCCCGATGACGGTGAGCGTGTCGCGGATGATGAACGTGACGGCCGTGGTCGCCGCCTCCGCGACCAGCTCGATGTTGTAGGTCAGCCGCGACAGGAGCTGCGCGACGCCGTTGCGGTCGAAGAACGAGACGGGCAGTTGCAGGTAGCGCGCGTACAAATCGTGCCGGATCGCCTTGATCACCTGCCTCCCGACCCAGCCGGGCGCATACACCGACAGGTAGTCGCCGACGCCGCGCACCAGGAACAGCAGGATGATGCCGCCCGGGACGTACAGCAGCATGCGCGGGTCGCGCTCGGTGAAGGCCCCGTCCAGGAACTTTTTCACCAGCACTGCAAAGCCCGTGTCGACCGAGGCGAACAGCACCATGCCGAACACCCCGAGCAGGAACATCGGCCAATGCGGGCGCGCATAAGCGAGCAGCCGCAGGTAGGTCTTGAGCGCCCCCGCGTCGAGCGGCGGCAGGTCGACCTTACTCTTGCGCAGACTGGCTGACGGTCGCAATGTCGACCTGCGTGAAGCCGAGGCGCGCGGCGATGTCCATCGCCGTGACGACCGACTGGTGCGAGGAACGCGCGTCGGCGCGGATCGTGACCGTCCCGCGCCGGGAGTCGCCGGCCACCTGCCGTAGCGCGGCCGAGAGCGTCGCAGCCTCGTTGTTGACCAGCGCCCGGTCATTGACCCGATAGCTGCCCTGGGCCGAAATGGAAATGACGATCGGGTTGGCGGCCCGCGGGGCCTGCACCGAACTCGCTTCCGGAAGCGCGATGCGCAGGCGTGAATCCTGGACGAAGGTCGTCGACAGCATGAAGAAGATGACCAGCAGCAGGACGACGTCCACCAGGGAGATCAGGTTGAGCTCGATCTCCTCCGCGCGCTTGGCCTGAAGCTTCATGATGCCGCGTCGCGCCGACGCTGGCCGCGCTCCGCGCGCCTGCCGAGCTGGTCGAAGGCGCGCACGAGCTTGATCGCCTCCTTCTCCATGTCGACCACCAGCAGGTCGACCACGCCGCGCAGGTAGCGGTAGGCAACCAACGCGGGGATCGCGACGATGAGCCCGGCGGCGGTGGTGATGAGCGCGGTGCCGATGCCGCCGGACAACACCTTCGGGTCGCCGACGCCTTCAGTCGAGATCGCCTCGAACGCCTGGATCATGCCCGTCACCGTGCCGAGCAGCCCGAGCAGCGGCGAGATGGCGGCAATCGTGCCGAGCGTGCCGAGGAAACGTTCCAGCTCGTGCACCACGTGCCGTCCGGTATCCTCGATCGCCTCCTTCATGATCTCGCGGCCCTGCTCGAAGTTCTGCAGGCCCGCGGCGAGCACACGGCCGAGCGGCGAGCTGTGGGCCAGCGCCTCGATGTGGCGCTCGTTGAGGCTGCGCGATTCGACCAGCTTCCAGATGCGGTCGGTCAGCTCGCGCGGAATCACTCGCTTGCGCTGCAGCGTCCACAAGCGCTCGAGCACGATCGCCGCGGCGACCACGGAACACAGGATGATCGGCCACATGACCGGGCCGCCCGCGAGGATGATTTCCCACATGGCGCGGCATGATACCGTGCGGGCGGATCGTCTGCCCGCGCGGCCCGCTCCGCAGACTACGGACGCCACCAGCGGCGCGTCGTGCGCCGCGCGGAGGAGATCTCTACGGCGTCGCGCCGGGGCGGGAATCGCGCAATCACGGCGCCCTCATCCGCCGTCGTGAGCACCGTCGCGCCGGCGCCTCGCCAGCGCGCGACGACGCCCGGATCCGGCATGCCCCAGCGATTGCCGTAGCCAGCCGAGGCGATGGCGAAACGTGCGGACACGGCTGCAACCAGCGCTGGCCGCGACGAGCTGCGGCTGCCGTGGTGCGGCAGCAGCACGATGTCCGCTGCGATGTCCTGCGTCAGCAATTCCTGCTCGCCATCGGATTCCGGATCTGCGAGCAGCAGTGCGCGTCCGCCGGGACCCGCCACGAGAAGCGCGCAAGACCGGTCGTTATCATCGCCCGCAAACCCTGCCGGCGGATGCAGGAACCGGAACGTGACGCCGTCCCATCGCCAGGCATCGCCGCGCCGGCAGGCTTCGCTGCCGGCGGCGCGGCTCTCCGGGGCAGCCGTGAAATGCCGCACGGGAAGCGCGGCGCGCAATCGTTCGACGCCGCCCGCGTGGTCGCCGTCGTCGTGGCTGACGACCAGCCGGTCGATCGCGCGGATTCCGCGCGCGCGCAGGTAGGGCAGCAGCGACACCTGCGCCGCCGCGCCGCCTCCCGGCCATGCAGGCCCGGTGTCGAACACGAGTGCATGGCGCCGGGTCTCGACGACGACGGCCAGGCCCTGACCCACGTCGAGGACCGCGATGCGAAATCCGCGTTCCGGTACGGCGTCAGGCCGGCCCAGGCACAGCGAGGCCAGCAGTGCCGCTGCCAGGCATCGTAGTCCCGTCACCGGTACGAGCAGCATCATGAACAGCACGATGCCGACGGCCGCGATGATTATCGCCGGCTGCCGGGCCGGCGCCCAGGTCGCATGGGGCCAGGACGCGATCGATTCCAGCCACGGCCATGCGCCGTCCAGGAGCGGCGCGAGCGCGCGCCAGACATGCGCGGATGCTTCGGGCGACACCGCGGCAACGACCGTTCCCGACAGGACGGCCGGCAACAGCAGGCCGCCGAACAACGGGATGGCAACCGCGTTGACCAACGGCGAGACGAGCGAGAGCCGGCCGAAACCGATCGCGAGCACCGGCGTCAACGACGCCGTCACGGCGAACTGGCCGCGCGCAAAGTCGAGCAGGCGCGCCCGCAGATCTCCGCCTCGCAGGGCAACGGCCAGGAGTGCCGCCGTCGCGACGAATGACAGCCAGAATCCCACGGACGTGAGCGCAAGTGGATCCGTCGCCACGAGGGCGATGGCGGTCAGGGCGAAGACACGATCCAGCGGCCAGATGCGTCGCACGACGCGCAGCGCCGCAAATACGGCGACCATGGCGAGCGTGCGCAACGCCGGCAAGGAGGCGCCGGCAAGCATCGCGTAGGCGGCCGAGACGGCAAAGACCACGAAACTTTCCGCCGTGACCCTGCCCGGCAGCCGCGCGATCGCCGGCAGGCGCGCCAGGCGTCGCAATCCCGCGAGCGCGAACAGCGCGCAACCCGTGACGTGCAATCCGGAAATCGCCATCAGGTGCGCGATGCCGGTAGCCGAAAACGCTTCCCACAATCGATCGGGAATCGCACTGCGCGCGCCGACGGCGAGCCCCTGCAGCACGGCGGCCGAGGGACCCGGCGGCAGCGCAGCGGCGATAGCGCCGGCGATTCGCGCCCGCAGCCGCTCGATTGGCCTCGCCTGCGCCGCGGCAAGACAGGCAGGTCGACTCTTGCCCGCCACGTAGGCGGTGGCGTCGATGCGCTCGCGCAAGAGCGCAAGCTCGCGGTCGGGCGCACCCGGGTTCAGGAACCCCCGGCGGCACCTCAGGCGCAATTCGAAGCGCCAGCGCTCGCCAACGGCCGGCCGCGCATCCGGCTCGTACCACGACACCCGCACACGTCGTGGCCATGGCCCCGGCGCCTCGACCCGGTGCACGTCCAGATCGAAATCGACGCGCCTCTCGCGCAGGAGTGGTGCCGAGGCGATCTGACCTTCCACCGTCGCGGTTTCGCGATCACGCGTGCAGGGCCAGGCGCTCGACAGGCAGGCCGATGCGAGCGCGTGGGACAGCGCAAAACCCGCACAGGCGGCGGCAAGTCCGGGCGCACGGCGGTGCAGTGCGAGCGCGGTAAGCGCCACCAGGGCGCAAACACCGGCAGGACCAAGGTCAGGCAAGACCTGCAGGAGCGCGGCACCTGCCAGGAACGGAATTGCCCAGCGCAGCATTGACACGTGCCCATGGCCGGCCCGTGGGCAGCGTGACGCGGGGCTTGCCCGCGCGCGACCCGATCAGCCTCGGCCTTCGCGCAGAATTCCGTCCTCGAGTACCAGCACCCGGTCCATCCGCGCGGCGAGTCCGTGATCGTGGGTGACGATCACGAGGCTCGTGCCCAGCTCCCGGTTGAGTTCCATCATGAGGTCGAAAACCTGCCCCGCATGGCGACCGTCGAGGTTGCCCGTCGGTTCATCCGCCAGCACGAGGCGTGGCCGCGTCACCAGCGCACGCGCCACCGCAGCCCGTTGCCGCTCGCCGCCCGATAGCTGCGCGGGTCGGTGCTCGAGCCGCTGGCCGAGGCCGACGCGCCCGAGGAGCGCTTGCGCCTCATGCTCCGCCTGCGCGCGCGGCAGGCGCCGGATCAGGAGCGGCATGGCGACGTTCTCGAGCGCGCTGAACTCCGGCAACAGGTGGTGGAACTGGTAGACGAAGCCGATCGCCACATTGCGCAATCGGCCGCGCTCCGTGTCCCCGAGTGCGGACATCTCACGCCCGTCGATCAGCACGCGGCCGGCCGTCGGCAGGTCGAGCCCCCCGAGCAACTGCAGCAGCGTCGTCTTGCCGGAACCGGAGGCGCCTACCACCGCGACGCGCTCGCCGCGCCCGATCGCGGCATTCGCGCCTGCCAGCACGCGTACCAGTGCCGGGCCCTGGTGGAATTCCTTGACCAGGCCCTCACAGGCCAGCACGGCGGCGACACTCATGGCAATCGGTTCAAACCTCGTGGCGCAGTGCCTCGGCGGGCTGCGTCTTCGCAGCCCGCCAGGCAGGGTACAGGGTGGCGAGCACGCCGAGCGCGAGCGCGACGGCGGCGATCACCAGGACTTCGCCGCCGCGCACTGCCGCGGGCAGCTCGGAAATGAAGTAAACACGCGGGTCGACGAGTGTCACGCCCGTCAGTCGCTGCAGGCCCGCGGTGATCGCGGTCACGTTGCCGGCGATCAGCAGGCCCAGCAGGACGCCGGCGACGGTACCGACGACACCGATCACCGAACCCTGGGTCATGAAGATCCCGATCATGTCGCGCGGCCCCGCGCCGAGCGTGCGCAGGATGGCGATGTCGGCCTGCTTCTCCTTCACGACCATCACGAGTGTCGAGATGATGTTGAAGGCGGCGACCGCGACCACCAGCATCAGCACGAAGAACATGATCGACTTCGTGACCTGGATGGAACGGAAGAAGTTGCCCTGCCGGCGGCTCCAGTCACTGATGTAGTAGCGCCCCTCCAGCCCTTCCGCGATCGCCCGGATGCGGGCCGGCGCGGTGGCCGCGTCGTCAAAGGTATAGCGCAGCCCGGTCGCGGCATCGCCGAGCCGGAACAGGCGCCGCGCATCCTCGATGTGCAGGATCGCGAGCCCCTGGTCGAACTCGTACATGCCGGCATCGATCAGCGCCGCGACCGTGAGCTGGCGCTGGCGCGGCACGACGCCCGCCGGCGTGACGTCGCCTTTCGCGATCACGGCCAGCACCTTGTCGCCGGGGACGACGCCGAGTTTCTCCGCGAGGCCGCGCCCGAGCAGCACGCGCCACTTTCCGGGCTCGAGCTCGCCGAACCCGCGGCCGCCCAGGTGGCGCTCGAGCGCCGACACGCGCCGTTCGGCGTCCGGTTGCACCGCACGCAGGTCGACGGCGGACGAGCGCTCCCCGGCGACCAGCATGCCGCGGCCTTCGACGAACGGCGCCACGGCGACGACGCCCGGCCCACCGCCGGTCTCGGCCGCGATTTCGCGCCAGGCGTCGAGCCGGCCGCCGTCGCCCTCGAGCGTGGCGTGCGCGACGATGTCGAGGATGCGCCGCTCGAGCTCGCGCTCGAATCCGTTCATCACGGACAGCACCGCGACCAGCGCCATCACGCCGAGCGCGATGCCGAGCATCGCGATGACCGAGATGAATCCCGCGAACAGGTTGGAACGCCTGGGCCGCAGGTAACGCATCCCGATCCAGGCCTGCCAGCCGGCGCCGCTACTCATAGCGCAGCGCCTCCGCGGGCTCCGTGGCGGCGGCGCGGCGGGCCGGGTAGATGGTCGCAAGCAGCGTCAGCACGAAGGCCGTGACCGAGACGAGCACGACGTCCGAGGCGCGCAGTTCCGACGGGATGCGGCTGATGTAATACACCGCAGGATCGAAGATCGTGAAGCCGAACCAGCGCTCCAGCGTCGCCGCGATGCCGCCGGCGTTGACGGCGAGCACGATGCCGAGGCCGATTCCGGCGAGCGCGCCGATCCACCCGATCAGCGTGCCCTGTACGATGAACGTGGCGACCACCCCGCCCCGCGAGAAGCCCATCGTGCGCAGGATCGCGATGTCGTTGCGCTTCTCGGATACGACCATGACGAGGCTTGCGATGATGTTGAACGCGGCGACCGCCACGATCAGCAACAGGATCACGGTCATCATCATCTTCTCGAGGCGGATCGCCCGGAAATACGCGGCATGTTCGACGGTCCAGTCACGGCCCGGCGGGGTGCCGAGCGCCGACGCCAGCGCCGGCGTGAGCCGCGGCGCGGCGAACGGATCGGCGTAGAACACCCGCAGTCCCGCACTGGCCGCGGGACCGGCAAGCGCCGCGACGTCCTCGAGCGATGCGTAGGCGAGCATCGCGTCGTGGTCGGCGAGGCCGACCTCGAACTCGCCGCTGAAGACCAGCGTGCCGATCCGGGGCGCAAGCGCGCCACCCGCGTCACTGCGCAGCAATAGCAGCGTCAGGGGTGCCCCGAGCGGCGCCTCAAGCTGGTAGGCGAGCGCGCGCCCGAGGGCAGCCTGTCGGGTTCCCGGCGCGAGCTCTGCCAGGCTCCCGGTCAGCATTGCACGCGCGAGCGTCGACTCCTCGCCATGGTCAGCGGGATCGATGCCGCGCAGCACGACGCCCGCGAGCGTAGGACCGTGGGACAGCAGTCCCTGGACTTCGACGAACGGCTCGACACTGACGACACCCGGCTCGCTGCGGGCACGGGCCGCGAGTGCGCGAAGTCCGGCCGGGTCGGCGGGAACCGGCAAGGTCGCATGGGCGGCGAGCGCCAGCAGGCGGGTACGCAACTCTCCTTCGAAGCCATTCATGACCGACAGGACGGCGATGAGGGCCGCGACCCCGAGACAGATCCCCGCGAGCGAAACCCAGCTGATGAAGGAGACGAAGTACTGGTGCTTGCCAGCCCGGAGATAGCGCAGCCCGAGCCCCACGGGCAGCGGTGTCAGCATGTGCGACAGTTCACAGGTTTCGGGATGCCTATCAAGGATTTATCGTGGCAACCTCGACAGGCTCCCACCCGGTGCTACACTCGAAAGCGGAGGTATCGCGATGCCTATCCTACGCACTTTGCTGCTGCTTGCGTTGGGCGCTGCCACGCCCGCCCTTGCCGAAACACTGAACACCGACACCGGCAATCCGGCCGCGTCCGCGGAGCACCCGAACCGGGGCAGCACGATGGCGATCGTGCAGGGCCGCTTCGGCGAGCCGGC
>Ga0187894_10001726_pt1 | contig 27484 bp, 27 predicted proteins | sample GBC1701081metaG_FD_136650 | JGI IMG/M metagenome (GOLD analysis project Ga0187894, IMG submission 136650) | White microbial mat communities from a lava cave in the Kipuka Kanohina Cave System on the Island of Hawaii, USA - GBC170108-1 metaG ... | reverse complement strand
GAGGATGAAGCCGTCGCGCTTCCGGTCGAACGGACGCGACGCGCGGTGCGGCTCGTCGTTGCGCGGGGAGAGCGCGCCGAGCGTCGCGTAGCCGGAGAGGCTCATGAGGTCCACCTGGCTGTGCGTGCCGCCGGCGAGGATCGCGTCGGCGTCGCCGCGGCGGATTGCGCAGTAGGCCTCGCCGATCGCGTGGTTGCCGGCGGCGCACGCGGTGATGCAGACCCAGTTCGGGCCGCGGGCGCCGACCGCGCGCGCGACGTGGCTCGCCGGGTGGTAGTAGTCCTCCTGCTCGCGCCGCTGCGCGGAGAAGTCCGACGCCAGCACGCGCGCGAAGGCGGCGTAGTCGAACGCGCCTTTCGCGGCGAGCGCGGCCTTGCACGCTTCGGTCAGGCGCTCGATCTCGGAGATCCCCTTGCCGGAGCCGAGGAAGACGCCCGCGCGCTCCGGGGCGACGCTTGCCCGCGCGAGCCCCGAGTCCGCCCACGCCTCCCGCGCGGCGACGAGCGCGAAGCGCGCGTGAATGCCGAGATCGGGCGTCGTGTCGTCCTCCGGCACGCGCGGGAGCGGGGTGACCTCGCCCGCGATCTGCACCGGCATCGTCGAGACGTCGAAGCGCGAGATGCGCTTCACGCCCGACTCGCCGTCGAGCATCGCCTGCCAGTTGCGCGCGACGCCGACGCCGAGCGGGGTCACCATGCCGAGGCCGGTGACGACGACGCGGCGCCCCGTCAACCGGCGTACTCCCGGATCACGAGGGAGGCGTTCTGGCCGCCGAACCCGAAGGAGTTGCTGAGGACCGTGCGCACCTTCGCCTTGCGCGCCTCGTTCGGCACGTAGTCGAGGTCGCACGCCGGGTCCCTGGTCTCGTAGTTGATCGTCGGCGGGAGGATGCCGTCGCGGATCGCGAGGACGCTCACGACCGCCTCGAGCGCGCCCGCGGCGCCGATCAGGTGGCCGATCATCGACTTGATCGACGACATCGGCACCTTGGGGGCGCGCGGGCCGAAGAGCTTCTTCACCGCGACGGTCTCCGCGAGGTCGTTGAGGACCGTTGACGTGCCGTGGGCCGAGATGTAGTCGATGTCGTCGGGCGAGAGGCTCGCGTCCCGGAGCGCCTCGCGCATCGACTGGAGTGCGCCCCGGCCCTCCGGCTCCGGCTGCGTCGCGGCGAAGGCGTCGAAAGAGCTCGCGTAGCCCACGCACTCGGCGAAGATCGTCGCCCCGCGCGCTTTCGCGTGCTCTTCCGTCTCGAGGACGAGGACGCCGGCGCCCTCGCCGAGGACGAAGCCGTCGCGGTCGCGGTCGAACGGGCGGCTCACCTTGTCGGGCGCGCGCCCGGAGGTCGAGAGCGCGCCCAGCAGCGCGTACGCCACGAGCGACAGCGGGTCGATGCGCGAGTCGGCGCCGCCCGCGAGCATCACGTCCGCGTCGCCGCGTTCGAGGATGCGCATGGCCTCCCCGATCGCCTGCGTCGACGCGCTGCACGCGGTCACGATCGTGTTGTTCGGCCCCTGGGCCTGGTGGAAGATCGAGACGTGCGCCGCGACCATGTTGGGGAGGTGCTTCAGGAGCCAGAGCGGGAAGAGCGTCTTCTGCCCGGTCGTCCCGAACCGTCGCAGGTCGAAGCGCCCCCCCTCGTCGAGGCTCGCGAGGATCGCCTGCCCGACCTCCTCGATGTCGGTTGGCACGATCCCCGAGCCCATGACGACGCCGAACCGCGCCGGATCGGGCGGGGTCTCGAGGAGCCCCGAGTGCTCCATGGCCATGCGGGAGGCCGCGACACCGAACCGGATGTTGCGCCCCATCATCTTGAGCGCCTTCCGGTTCGGGACGAACTGCGCGGGATCGAACCCCTTCACCTCACCGGCGACCTGGACGGCGAACCCTTTGGGGTCGAAGCTCTCGATCCGCTCGATACCGGACTTCCCCTCGCAGGTGGCGCTCCAGAAGGACTCCGCGGTGTTCCCGTTGGGGGCGAGCGCCCCGAAGCCCGTCACGACGACCTTCCTCTTCATTGTCCGTCCCAGGGGATGCCGAGCGACTGCCAGAGTAGCCGCCTCTGCTCGCGCGCCACAGGGCCCTCCTTGGGCGTCAGCGCCATCGGCAGGAAGACGATCATGAAATCGGCCTCGGCAACGGTTTTCCCGTCCACGGTCGCGACGCCGTGGAACATCGTCCCCTCGGGGCGCGACAGGATCACGTTCACGTCGACTACGATCCGGTCGCCCGGACGCGCGAACGCCGGGAACGTCGCGCGCTCTACCTTGCCGAGCATCGTGCGCGATCCCGGCGTCGCCACGATGCGCGCCACCGTGCCGCCGATCTGCAGGATCGACTCGAGGACGAGCGTCGGCGGGTAGGAGTCCGACGGCCCGAGGAACCCCTCACCCCTCGTGACGCACTTGACCGCCTTCGCGCGCTTCCCGCCCTCCAGCTCCAGGAACCGGTCGATGAGGACGTAGCGCATGCGGCGCGGCGCTCACGATGAAGCGAGCTTCATCTTCACGTAGTTGACGAGAAGACCGACCGTGAACAGCTCGGGGACGCGGGTCATCCGCGGGTCCTTCCGGAACCCGGAGAGGTCCGCGAACGGCAGCTTCTCCTCGAGGAAGCGCAGCCCCTTCTCGGTCACGACGCCGTTCTTCACGAGCTCCTCGTCCTGGAAGATCTTCTGCGGGAAGAGCTCGTCCTTGTCGATCGAGATGCCGAACGTCTTCTCGAGCTGGAACGTGATGTCGAGGTAGTCGATCGACTCCGCCTCGAGGTCGCTCTGCAGCTTCTTGTCGACCTGCACCTCGTCCTCGTCACGACCGAGGGCCGTCGCCACGCACTGCCGGACCTTGTTGATGATCTCCTTCTCGTCCATGGAGGGGGCTCCCGGGAAGAAACTAAGCGCGCGCAGGGGCCTCGTCAAATCCGGCGGCTGCGTGGGGGCGGACCGCGAACCGGAGACGGCCGACGTTCTCCTCGCCCACGAGCGCCCGGGCGCGGAACCAGACGGCGTCCCCCTCCTCGCGATCCCGCTCCGCCTCGAGCCGCACGACCTCGCCCGGCACGACGAGCCGGTTGAAGCGCATCTGCGCCACCTCGACGAGGACCCAGCGGTCGTTGCCGCCGGGACGCGACGAGAGGCACTGCCGGGCGGCCTGGACGAGCCCCTCGAGGATCATCGCGCCCGGCAGCACCGGCATGCCGGGGAAGTGGTCGCGCAGGAACTCCTCGTTGAACGCGAGCGCCTTCAGCGCGACGATCCGCTCGCCCGCCTCGCACTCAAGGATCCTGTCGATGAAGACGAAGGCCAAGGCGGGCCCCGCTAGGAGTGGACGTTCTTGACGCAGCGGAAGCCGATCGCCTCGCACTTGTCCTTCGGGTGCGCCTCGAGGCGGTAGTAGACGTGCAGATACTCGACCGGGTCGTTGTAGCTCCCGCCGCGCACGACGTGGAACTCGCTGTCCTTCTTGTATCTGCTCGCCGTCCACTCCCACACGTTGCCGCACGTGTCCTGGACCCCGAAGGGCGACACGTTCCGCACCCAGCTCCCCGCCGCCTTCGGCGCGCCGGTCTCGGGATCCTGGCCGAAACACGCGTCGGACGTGCCCGGCGGGTCGTTGCCCCACGGGTACGTGCGCCCGTCGTTGCCGCGCGCAGCCTTCTCCCACTGGTGCTCGGTCGGCAGCTCCTTGCCCGCCCAGCGCGCGAACTGCACCGCGTCGCTGTACGAGATCCCGGTCACGGGCTGGTCGGGCTGGTTCAGGCGCGAATCTTCCGCGTAGCGCGGCGGCCGGTAGGCGGTATCGCGCACGAACCGCATGTACTCGGCGTTCGTCACGGGGCTCCGGTCGATGTAGAAGGTGTCGAGGAAGACCTCGGAGCCGTCCGGCCCGTAGAGGAACGTGCCGGCCCACACGGGCACCATCCCCTCGACGACCTTCATGTCGGCGACGAAGGCCTCGGCGGCCTCCCGTCGCGCGTCCTTGTCGTGCGTGACGACCGGGGCGTCGGCCGGCTCGCCCTCCGCGACCGCGATCGCCACCTCCACGACCTCCGGCTCGGGCGCGGCGATCACGGGGGAAGGCTCGACCGGCGCAGGCGGCGGGGCCGGCGGAGGGGGCGCGGCCTCCGGAGCGGGCGGCGCCTCCTCCTCGATAAACCGGCGGATATCGTCGAGGCGGTCCTCGACCGCGGGCCAGTCGGTCTCCTGCGACACGCGGCGGTAGAACTCGAAGATCTTGCGCGCCCGCTCGAAGAGCTCCGCCTTCTGCTCGGGGTGCTCGAAGGCGCGTTCGAAGAGCAGGATCCCGAGGTAGACCTGATCCTGGCTGTTGCGGTTCCCGATCTCCGAATAGAAGGCGTCCAGCGCCCGGATCGCCTCGTCCTCGTCAATCGAATGGTCGTAGTGGTCCGACCCATCGATGTGCCGGGCCCATACGTATTCCTGGATCCGCTTGATCTGGTCCTTCACGCGGCTCTGAGGGGGGAGCGTTGCCGCTCCGCTGGTAATCTCCCGTTGTTCCATCGCCAAATGCGCGGGCAACGCCCCGCGCGGCAAACCCTCGATTATAGGCCGAACGCCACAAACCGGCCAGTTGGCCCGACCGCGCGACGTAACCCTCTTGCTGGTCGAGGATTACGCGTGCCCGGCTGGCGCCCTTCGGGCCGCGAGCGCGGATTCCGCCGTGGGACCCGCGAAAACCACCGAACCGCCAGCCGCCGCGGCTGCCCTTTGCGTACCTAGCGGAGCGGCCCTAGAATCCGGGGCTTCCCCCGCGCACGAAAGGGGGCATCTTGGACCAGTTCCTCACCAAACAGAACCTGGAATGGCGGGAGCGCGCCCGGGCCGTGGCGCGCGAGGTCATTTTGCCCCGTGCCTGGCGGTACGACCGGCTCCAGGAGTACCCCTGGGAGATCAAGGACGCGCTCGCCCGCGCCGGGCTGATGAAAGTCTGGATCCCGGTGGAATACGGGGGGGCTGGGGGGGGCGTGCTGGACCTCTGCGTGGTCGTCGAGGAGCTCTCGCGCTGCTGCGGCGGCACGGGCGTGCTCTTCGCGGTGAACGCGCTCGGCTCCTTCCCGATCCTCCTCGCCGGGACCGAGGAACAGAAGCGCAAGTACCTCCCGGGGATCGCCCGGGGCGAGACCCTCATCGCCTTCGGCCTCTCCGAGAAGGGGGCCGGCTCGGACGCCGGCGGGCTCGCGTGCCGCGCGGACCAGCAGGGCGACCACTACGTCCTCAACGGCATCAAGAAGTGGAACACGAACGGCCCCGCGGCCGATCTCAACACCGTCTTTGCCGTCACCGACCAGGAAAGCAAGAGTCGGCGCGTCTCCGCCTTCCTCCTCGAGAAGGGCACGCCCGGCTATCGCATCGGCTACATCGAGGACAAGATGGGCATCCGGTGCGTGCCGGTCGGCGAGCTCGAGCTCGAGAACTGCCGCGTCCACGAGTCGCAGCTGCTCGGCGGGAAGGCGGGGCTCGGGTTCAAGCACGCAATGATGACGCTCGACCGCGCCCGCCCCGGCGTCGCCGCGCAGGCCGTGGGCCTCGCCCAGGGCGCCCTCGACTTCGCGATGGTGTACGCCCAGAAGCGCGAGCAGTTCGGGCAGCCCATCTCGTCGTTCCAGATGGTCCAGCAGATGCTCGCCGACATGGCGACCAAGGTCGCCGCGGCCCGCGCGCTCGTCTACAGCGCCGCCAAGGCGGCGGACGACGGCTCGCCCGACCTCACCAAGTACTCCGCGATGTGCAAGTTCTTCGCGACGGACGTCGCGATGGAGGTCACGACCGCCGCGGTCCAGGTCTTCGGCGGCTACGGCTACATGCGCGACTACCCCGTCGAGAAATACATGCGCGACGCCAAGATCACGCAGATCTACGAGGGGACGAACCAGATCCAGCGGCTCGTCGTCGCGCGCAACCTGATCAAGGAGGCGGGACAACTCTCCCACCTCGAGCGATTCATCCCGGTCCCGGAGGATCTGCGATGAACCTCGCGCGCATCCCCTTCGCCGCCCTGCTCGTCCTCGCGGCCGCGTGCGCATCCCCCCCGCCCCCCGTGACCCCGCTTTCGACCACGATCTTCGAGGACGTGCTCGCCCCGCGGGGCGCGACCTACCTCGCCGCGGACGGGCGGTCCTTCGGCTACCGACGCCCGACGTTCCGCTGCGGCCGGTTCGCGTTCGACTGGCAAGGCCCCGAGGCCGACGCGATCCGCTTCTACAAGGAGCGGATGATCGCGCCGCCGTACAGCTGGACCTTCTCGGGCGAGGACGGCGCGCAGTCGGGCTCCACGCGGCTCCACTTCGTCAAGGGTGACGACCGGTGCATGGTCGACATCGACAGGATCCCCAAGCCGGGAATCGACAAGCGCGACAACCTGTCGATCGTCATTCGTGTCAACTATCGCAAGTAGGCCGATCGAATGAGCAATCCGTTGCATCACAAGGACCCGAAGGCGCACGAACGCCCCCCCATCCCCCTGCCCGACCCCGACGAGGTCCGCCACACCTTCGACGTGGCGATGGCCAAGGTCCGGGAACGCCAGGGGTTCTACATCGCGCTGGCGGCCATCGTCGTGCTGGTCACGGTCGGCGCGATCTTCGTCATGAACCTCGGCCCGTCCACGGCGCCCTCCGAGTTCCTCGGACTCTGGAAGCGCGCCGAGGCCGTGCGCGGCAAGCTCGCCATCGACCAGTCGGCGCGGCCCGAGCTCATCGACCTCGAGGCCTACCTCGAGACGGCCCGCGGCACCGCGATCGAGGGCGAGGCCCTGTGGCTCCTCGGCGTCTACCACTACCGCGAGGCGTGGACCGCGGACAAGGCGACCGCGGACGAGCGCCGCCCGCATCTCGACAAGGCGCTCGCCTACCTCGGGCAGCTCGACAAGGCCCAGTTCGACGAGCTCCTTCTCGTGAAGCCCCGCTGGTTCGCCGGAAGCGCCGTGTCGCCCGCCGATGCGCTGCTCAAGCAGGCGCGCGAAGACCTCGAATGGCTCAACGCGAACGCCTACACCGAGCCGCAGCCCAACCCCGCGGTCGTGGCCGTGCTCCGCACGAGCGAAGGGGACATGCACGTGCAGTTCTTCAGCGACCTGAGTCCAGAGCACATGAAGAACTTCGTAACCCTAGCACGCAAAGGGACTTACAACGAGACTCTCTTCCACTTCGGCCGCAGGGCTTTCGGTCTCGACCCCGTGGCCGTGATGGGCGGCGACCCGTACACGTTCTTCTACAACGACCCGCTGAACAAGAAGCACATCCTGCGCTGGGGCACGGGCGGCGTCGGCTATGACGTGGCGCCCGAGGGCGGACGGTACCGGATCTCCCACCGCCCCGGGATCGTGACCTCGTCGATGTTGCCCGAGGGCGACTGGGACAACGGCGCGCAGTTCATGATCATGACGGGGATCGATGTCGATCTCGACAAGCGCCACACGCCGTTCGCGAAGGTGGTCGAGGGGCTGGCGATCGCCGAGAAGGTCGCCGCGAAAAAGACCGCGGGGCAGCACGCGCCCTTTAAGGACGACACGGACTTCCAGACCGTCGCGGCTCGCGATCTCGTCGTCGAGCCCGGGATCCTGCACAAGGTGATCGTGTACGAGAACGGCAAGGCGCTCCCCCACGACTTCCCCCTGACCGAGGGTGAGCAGAGCCTCGCCACGCTCTCGCAGACGCCGGTCCAGCCCCTCACGGGCGAGGCGCTCTACGCGGGCCGGAAGCTGCGCGCGGCCGAGGCGCCGGGCGAGATCCGAGTTGGGCTCGACGTCCCGTTCCCGGATCGCGTGGACACGGCGACGGCCGACCCGCGCGGCGAGCGCGTCACGCGCTGACCGCCGCGGAATGGCGGCGAGCGCCGCCCGCTCCCCCCAGGCCCCCCCACATCGAGGAGCGCGAGCAGCGCTCGGCTAGGACCCAGGGCGGCTGAAGCCGCGCTCGCCGCGAAGCTGTTCCAGGAGCCGGTCGAACTCCTCGGGCGAGTAGTACTCGATGAGGATGCGGCCCTTGCCCCGCCGGTCCTGGATCTGCACCTTGGTGCCGAGGATCGTGCGCAGCTCGCTCTCGAGCGCCATGATCTGGGGCGGCTTGCGCGGCGCCGTGCGACGCTTGGGCGCAGCTGCGCCGTCGCGGATGAGCGCCTCGACGGCCCTCACGGAGAGGTCCTCGCGCACGACCCGCTCGGCGAGGTGCAGGCGGTCGATCTCGTCGGCGAGGCCGAGGATGGCGCGCGCGTGGCCCATGGTGAGCGCGCCGCCGCGGACGAGGTCCTGCACTTCGGGCGGCAGGTCGAGCAGGCGGATGAGGTTGCTGACCGACGACGGGTCGAGCCCCAGCCGTCTCGCGACCTCGTCCTGCGTGACCTTCAGGTGCGAGACGAGCCGGCGGTACGCGAGGGCGCGGTCGATCGCGTTGAGGTCGGCCCGCTGGATGTTCTCGACGAGGCTCAGGACGAGCGCGTCCTCGTCGCTGTAGCGGCGGACGATCGCGGGCAGCGCGGAGAGCCCCGCGAGCTTGGCGGCGCGGGCGCGCCGCTCGCCGGCGACGATCTCGTAGCCGAGGGCGCCCGGTCGCACGATGATCGGCTGAAGGACGCCGTTGGCCCGGATCGAGGCCGCGAGCTCCGCGAGAGCCGCCTCGTCGAAGTCCTGGCGGGGCTGGTGGGGGCCCGCTCGGATCTGGTCCAAGGGCAGGTTCAGGATCTCCTCGCCCTCGTTCGGCTTCGCCTCTCCGAGGAGCGCGTCGAGGCCGCGACCGAGCTTCCGTTCCGACATGTCATCCACCTCGCAATATCTATAGGTAGTGGTGTTGCGACGATCATCCTACTACGCAGCCGAGACTTTCCACGTGGAATCCCGGCAGCCGTGGTATGAGGGGCCAAGATACCGCCGATGACGCTCGAGCGCCGCCGCATCCTCTACTCGGGCGCGGTCCAGGGAGTGGGCTTCCGCTGGACCACGACTACCGCCCTAAAGGACGTCGCCGTCTCGGGCTATGTCCGGAACCTCGCCGACGGTCGCGTCGAACTCGTCGTGGAGGGCGAGCCACAGGACGTGGACGAGGCCCTACGCCGAGTCCGCGCGGCCTTCGCGCGCCACATCGCGGGTGAGACTGTCGAGCGGACCTCCCCTACCGGCGAGTTCCGCGGATTCGGGATACGCCGGTGATCCTCGCCGTCGCCTCCCATACAGGGCGCGAGTGCCTGCGCCGCCCGCTACCTTATCTCGTTGTTGTTACGGTTGTTATGCTCTCGTTGGCCTCGCAGTTCCTTCACCTCCTCACCTTCGGCACCGGGGCCGCCGAGGCGATCAATCTGGCCGTTTCCGGGGTCCTCCTCGCCGGACTCGCAACGACCGCGTTCGTCGGCACGGCGCTCGTGCGAATGGACCTCGAGCGTGGCACCTTGGCCCTCCTCCTGAGTCAGCCTCTTGGCCCTGCGTCCTACGTGGTGGGGCGGTTCCTCGGGCTCAGCGCAGCGGCGCTCGCCGTTTGTGCGCTCACCGCCGCCGGACTCTCCGCGGCTCTCCTCCTCGCCGGCGCCCCCGACGGCGTCTTCTCGACGGGCCTTCTCCTCGGCTGGGCCAGGGCGGCGCTCGCGATCCTCCCGCTCGCCGCCGCGGCGCTTGCGGTGTCCGCCGTGGCCAGCCGGATCCTAGGGCCGCTCCTCCTCCTCGCTGTCTTTCTGGCCGGGGACGTCGCGCCGGCCGCTGCCCTCTCCCGCGTGCTCCCGAATTTCGGCATCTTCGGTCTCGACGCGGGAAGGCCGCCGCCGCTGGCTTGGCTATCCCTGTACGCGATGCTCTACTGCGTCGTATTCTTGAGCGCCACGTACCTCCAACTCGCGCTGAGGCCACCCAAGCGAACGGAGAGCTGACCGCGTGCGCTACGCCATCTTCGGGGATATCCACGGCAATCTGCACGCGCTGGAGGCGGTCCTCAAGGCCTACGAGCAGGAGGACGTCGACGCCTACCTCTGCACGGGCGATCTCGTCGGCTACGGCGCGAACCCGCACGAGTGCATCGAGCGCACGCGCGCCGTGTGCGACCACATCGTCGCGGGCAACCACGATTTCGCCGTCTGCGAGAAGCTGACGCTCGAGTTCTTCAACTCGTACGCGAAGTCCGCGGTGCTCTGGACGCGCGAGGCGCTGACCAAGGAGGATCTCGACTACCTCCAGGGGCTCCCGATCATGGTGACGCCAGATGCCGACGTAACTCTATCGCACGCAACTATTTACGACGCGCACGCGTTCGACTATATCCAGACGCAGTACGACGCGCATCTGAGCCTCCAGGAGCTCCGCACCCCCTGCGGCTTCGTGGGCCACTCGCACATCCCGATCTCGTTCTACCTGCGCGACGGCGTCGTGGGGTGGACCATGGAGAGCACGATCGACGTGGACTCCTGCGAGAAGGTGCTCATCAACGTCGGCTCGGTGGGGCAGCCTCGCGACGAGAACCCGAAGGCCGCGTACGCGATCTTCGACACGACGGAGCGGAAGGTGTGGATCAAGCGCGTCGCCTACGACGTCGACGGCGCGATCCGCGCGATCGAGCAGAACAAGCTGCCGCGCATCCTCGGCGAGCGGCTGCGGCTCGGCAAGTAGCCGTGGGGGGGGCCGCGGGGGCCTACAGGAACGCCGCGGCCACTTCGTCCGCGACGCGCCAACCGCGACGCGAGAGCCGCAGGCGCCCGTCGGACGCGACGACGCGCATCGCGCGCAGCCGTTCGATCGTCCCGCCGAACTCGCGCAGATCGACGCCGTAGCGCGCCGCGACCTGCGCGACGTCCACGCCCTCCGCCGTGCGGAGCCCGAGGACGATCGTCTCGCGCGCCGCGGCCGCGGCGGTGAGCCGCTCCTCGCTCGCGATCGCCTCGCCGCGCGCGCGCACCGCGGCCGCGTACCGTCCGAGGTGACGTTCGTTCCCCGTGCGCCGGCCGGCGAGGAAGCTGAACGCGCCGGCGCCGAACCCCGCGTACTCGCCGTTCCGCCAGTACACGAGGTTGTGCCGGCACTCCTCGCCCGTCCGCGCGAAGTTCGAGATCTCGTAGCGGAAGATGCCCGCGCGCCGCAGCCGCCGCTCCGTGTACCGGAACATCGCCAGCTCGCGCTCCTCGGCGATCGCCTGAAGCTGGCCTGCGGAACGCCGCGCGTGGAACTCCGTGCCCGGCTCGAAGATCAGCGCGTAGCACGAGAGGTGATCGGGCGCCCACGAGATCGCGGTCTCGAGCGTCGCCGCCCAGTCGGAGAGCGTCATCCCGGGGACGCCGTAGATGAAGTCCAGGTTCACGCGCGGGATCCCCCCCTCGCGCACCATCCGGTACGCCTCCTCGACCTGCGCGGCGTCGTGCACGCGGCCGAGCGTCTTCAAGTGCCGGTCGAAGAGCGACTGCGCGCCGAGGCTCACCCGGTTCACGCCGTGCTCGCGGAGCACCGCGACCTTCTCGCGCGTGAGCGAGCCGGGGTTCGCCTCCACCGTGAACTCGCGCGAGGGATCCGGACGAAGGCGCCGGACGATGTCCGAGAGGTAGCGCGCGAGCTGCGCGGGCGCGACGACCGTGGGCGTGCCGCCTCCGATGAAGATCGTGGGGGGGTCCGGGGGCACGCCCCGCGCGTCCATCTCGCGCACGAGCGCGTCCAGGTACCCGCCCACGTCCCGCCCCTCGATCGCGAACGAATTGAAGTCGCAGTACGGGCACTTCGTCTCGCAGAACGGGATGTGGACGTAGAGCGCCGGATCGCTCACCGCTCGAGCCCCCGCACGAGCTCCTTCGCGCGCTCGAGCGTCACGAACCGCCGCGTCGGGTCGAAGCTGAAGCCCGGCCACTCGGGCGGCGGCTCCCCGAGGACCGCGCGGGCCGCCGCCGCCGCCGCCTCGCGCAGCCGGTCGCCGCTCGCGCGCGCGGGGTCCTCGTCCTTGAGCGCCTTCCTCATCGCCGCGACGGCCCCCTTGGCCCCCTCCGATTCCGCGAGCCCGAAGGCCGCGTGCGCGTTCGCCGCGTGGCGGATGACCGCGAGGTGGACGAGAGGCTCGAGCCCTTCCCTCCCCGCGGCCCTGTTGAGCGCGCGCTGGGCGTCCATGAGAAGAGCGAAGACCGCGTACTCCTCCTCGAGGTAGGCTTCGAGCGCGGCGGGGGGGAGGTTGCGCGTCTCGTCCCGCCAGTCGCTTCGCGCGAGCGCGTGGCCGCGCGCCGCGCGCGCGAGGTCCCGTGCGTCGCCCGCCTGCACGAGCGCGCCGAGGAGAGGCGCGCCCTTCGGTGGCGCGCGCAGCTCGGCGAACGCCGGCGCGCCGCGCGCGAGCAGCAGCGCGACGTCCGTGTCCCAGAGCGCGATCGTCTCGCGCACGTACGCGCGCCCGCCCTCGCGGTAGACGAGCGGCGTCGTCGCCCCGAACACGGTGCGGCCGTCGGCCGCCTCGGGCTCCCTTCCGCGCGGATCGACGCGGACCTCGTCGATCTCGACGTCGCCGCGCGTCGCGCGGAGCCGGAACGTTCCCTTGAAGCCGGGCGACGCGACGCTCTCCCCGTCGATCTCCGCGCCCGAGCCGGTCAGGACGAGCGTGCGCGTCCCGGCCTCCGGCGGGAGGAGGAGGGGGGCGCCGTGGGGGGAGGAGAGCGGTTCCTTCTCGTCGAGGAACGCGACCTCTAGCGCGCCGCCCTTGTGGCGGAAGACGACCTCGACCCGCTCGCGCTCCTCGGGCAGGCCGCGCGCGACGATCCAGCCGTCCCGCGGGATCCTCAGCCATCCCTTGGCCGGCGCATCCGGCACGCCGACGTACCACCGCGCGGGGTCGAGCGGCTCGTCGAACCCGTCGAAGACCGCCGCGGAGAGGAGCAGCGCGCAGGCCGCGACCACGGGCACAAGGATACACTTGGCCGCATGGCCGCCCCCTGCACCGCGCGAGCGATCGCGATCTTCGCCCTGGCCGCGGGGTGCGGGGGGTCCTGGTCGGCGTCCTTTCCCATGGGGGTGACGGCCGACTCCAAGCTGTCCGTGAGCGCCTACAAGGGAACGGTCCGGCTGCGCGAGAGTCGCTCGGGCCAGATCGAAGTGGTGGTCCGGGGGAAGGCGCCCGTCCCGCTCGATCAGGCCGTCGCGTTCACGATCGTGGCCGAGCCGGACGGCCCCGGCAGACACCTCGCGGTCGTACCGGCGGCGATGGACGCGGAACTCGATCTTGAGGTCGCGGCGCCTGCTGGCATCCGCCTCTACTGCAGTTGCTCCGCCGCCGACGTGCAGGTTTCCGGCGCGTGGAGTCTCCTCAGGGTTGTGACGGCGGGCACGATCGATGCTCGCGTGGACGCGACGGCGGGCTCGCTCAGGAGCCAACGCGGCGACGTCCGTCTCGACGCTCGGGGAGCAGGCCCCACGGGCGAGCTCCGCGCGGAATCGACGAGCGGCAACGTCTCGGTGACGCTCCCCGCGCGGTGGACGGGCCAGCTCAAGTTCCGGACGCAGACCGGCAAGCTCGACGTGCCGACGCACAAGGGGCTCCAGACGATCTGGGACGAGAACCTGAAGGGCGTCGTCGGTCGCCTTGGCGGGCGACGCGAGGAGGACGGGCCGCTCCCGACCGTGTGGGGCGTCTCCGGGACGGGGAACGTATTGTTCCGGGTGGGGGAGTGACGGCCGGCGGCGACGCGACGCGGGATCGGCCCCGCGTCAGAACGTGTCGCTGCTCATGATCTTCTGCAGGCGGCGCAGCGCTTCCGCCTCGATCTGCCGCACGCGCTCGCGGGTGAGCCCGATCCTCTCGCCGATCTCCTTCAGCGTGAGCGGATCCTTCTGCCCCTTCTCGAGGCCGAACCGCAGCCGGAGGATCATCGCCTCGCGCTCGCTGATCGCGGAAAGGAGCTCCTCGATCTTCCCCAGGTCGTAGCGCTGGAAGAAGACGTCGTCGGGCCTCTGGACGCGCTCGTCCACGATCGTCTCGCTCGCCGCGGGGATCGCGTCGAGGCTCACCGTGCCGGCGCCCGTCGCCTCGGCCCGGATCGCGCGCTTGAGCACCCGGACGTTGTCCTCCTCGAGGTCAAGCGCCTTCGCCAGCTCGGCAAGCGACGGCTCGCGCCCGAGGGACTGCTCGAGCTCGGCGGTCTTGTGGCGCAGCCGCGAGATCACCTCGACGAGGTAGCTCGGGATCCGCACGGTCTTGACCGTGTTGACGAGGGCGCGGCGGATGGCCTGCTTGATCCACCACGTCGCGTAGGTCGAGAAGCGCGTCTCCTCGCCGGGGTCGAACTTCTCGACCGCCCGCATGAGGCCGATGTTGCCCTCCTCGATCAGGTCCATGAGGGCGAGCCCGCGACCGCCGTAGTTCTTGGCGATGGAGACGACCAGGCGCAGGTTCGCCTGGATCATCTGCTCCCGCGCCTCGAGGTCGCCGTCGCGGATGCGGTAGGCAAGGTCGCGCTCCTCCTCGGCCGTGAGGAGCGAGACCCTGTTGATCTCCCTCAAGTACGAGTTGAGGGCCGCCCGGTTCACGATGGTGCCATCCTCCCGTTGTACCCACGCTCGGCGGTCGCGTTCGAGCGGCCGCCGTTCGGCTCTCATTTTCGGCGGAGGGCCGGGGGGCCTTGAGCCGGCATCCGGAATGCGCCCCGGATCAGGGCGCGGCGAGGAGCTCCCGGTAGACGGATTCATATTCCCCAATCCATAGGGATCGGTCGAATCCGCGCACCGCCCGCTCCCGCGCGGCTTTCGCCATCGCCGCGTGCGCGCCCGGATCGGAGAGCAGCGCGATCGCGCGCGCCGCCATCTCGTCCACCCCGCCGACCGGACATAGGATTCCGCTTACCCCGTCCTCGATGACCTCGGGGAGCCCGCCGACGCGGCTCGCGACCGGCGGCACGCCGCAGGCCATCGCTTCGAGGGCGGCGAGGCCGAAGCTTTCACTCTGGGACGGTAGCAGGAAGAGATCGGCGCAGGGGAGGATGCGCTCGATATCGGAACGCTGCCCTAGAGAGCGGACGCGGCCCGCGAGCCCGAGCCCCGCCGCGAACTCCTCCGCGCGCTGGAGCTCGGGCCCCTCGCCGACGAGCAGCAGGCGGCTCGGGATCTTCCGCGCGACCGCGGCGAAGACCGCGATCACGTCGAGCGGCCGCTTCACCGGCCGGAAGTTGGAGACGTGGAGGAGCACCTTCTCGCCCGGCTGCGCGAACCGCGCGCGCGTCGGCGCCCCCGCACGCGGCGCGTACCGCTCCGTGTCCACGAAGTTGTAGACGACGCGCACGCGGCACGTCTCGCAGAGGACGCGGTTCGTCTCCTCCTTCAGGTGCCGCGACACCGCGGTGATCCCGTCCGAGCGCATGAGTCCGTACCGGGTCGCGGCGAGGTAGCTCTTCTCCTGTCCGACGAGGGTCACGTCGGTGCCGTGGAGCGTGGTGAGCACCTTGACCGGGCGGCCGAGCATCTCGCGCGCGAGGACCGCGGACACCGCGTGGGGGACCGCGTAGTGCGCGTGGATGAGCTCGATCCCGTGCGCGTCCGCGACCTCGACGAGCTTCGACGCGAGCGCCAGGTCGTACGGCGGGTAGCGGAAGAGCGGGTACGCGGTGACCTGGACCTCGTGGAAGAAGACGTTCGGCCGGAAGTCGCCGCCGAGCCGGTAGGGCGGCTCGTACGAGAGGAAGTGGACCTCGTGGTCGCGCTCCGCGAGCGCGAGGCCCAGCTCGGTCGCGACGACGCCCGAGCCGCCGTAGGTCGGGTAGCACGCGATCGCGACCTTCATGCCCCTAGAAGTCCCTTCGCTCGACGCACAGCTCCGCGACCGGGTCCGCGAGCGCGGGCGGGCCGTCCATCGCGAAGGGCTCCGCGTAGAGCGCGCCCGCGACCTGGCCGTGGAAGCGCCAGAACGCGCGCAGGTCCTCCTCGAAGTCCGGCGCGGAGATCGGCGTCTTCTCGCCTTTCCCCTCGCGCGTGAACTGGCTCTTGTAGCAGCGGATCGCCTCGAGCTTCTTCTCGACGTGCTCGGAGATGTCCACGACGAAGCTCGGCTGGAACCACGGGTGGCGCGAGTAGCGGATCACGCGGCGAGGACGATGGGGGGCTCCGGGGGCGTCGACGTTCGCGAGCGCCGACAGGAAACACGCGCTCTCGACGATCCGCGCCGCCGCCGCGTGATCGGGGTGGCGGTCGGCCGGGTTCATCGACACGACGAGCTGCGGCCGCCACTTGCGGATGGCCTCGACCGTCGCCTTCACCGCGGCGGGCGTCGGCTCGAGCCGCGTGTCGGGGAGGTGAAGGCACTCGCGGGCCGCCGCGCCGAGGACCGCCGCCGCCGCCTGCGCCTCCTTCGCGCGCTCCTCGCGCGTGCCGCGCGAGCCCTTCTCGCCGGCGGTCAGGTCGAGGATCGCGAACCGGTGGCCGCGCGCGCGCATCGCGAGCAGGAGCCCGCCGCAGCCGAGCTCGACGTCGTCCGGGTGGGCGCCGACCGCGAGGATCTGGACGAGGTTCACAGCCGGACAAGATAGTGCCCGGATTCGAAGGGATCGAAGGATTCCCGGAGCTCGCGCGCGAGCGCCGTCCCGTGGCGCAGGAGGTACGGGAAGAGCGAATGGGTGCGCTCCTGGAGGAGGCCCCGGGGCCGCAGCTCGCGGAGGATCCGGTCGAAGTGGCGGCGGCCGGCGCCCCGGGCCTCGGCGCGGGCGTCCTCGATCCGGCCCGCGAGCTTCGAGAGCTCGTCGCGGAGGCGCTCCACGGTCTTCCGGAACGGGCGCGCCGTGTTCGGCGGCAGGTCGAGCCGCGCCGCCTCGAGGTCCTTGGCTTCCGCGACAAGCCGTCGCAGGCGCGCGGCCAACGGGTCCGGCACGTCGGGCTCGGGCGGCTTCGCGACCCCGCGCACGACCTCCTCGAGGTCGGCGCCGAGCTTGCTCGCGTCGCGCGCGATCCCCTCCTCGACGAGCGTCGCCGAGACGCGCGGAAGGACCGCGGGCATCGGGATCCCGAGCGCCTCGTGCGCCCCCTTGAGCTGCGCCCAGTACCGGATCTCCGCCGGGCCGCACACCGCGGCGAGGACCGGCAGCGCGGCGTTCTGCACGAGCACGCGGGAGACGACGTCCGTCGACCACTGCGCGGGCACCTTCGCCCCGCGCGCGAGCCTCCTGCGCGGGCCGCCGCTGTCGAAGAGGTAGGCGCCGGCGGGCGGCGCGAGCGCACGGTCGAAGCCGGTGTCGCGGAGGAGCGACGCGTCGATCGCGCCGTGCGCGCTCGCGACCCGCTCCGCGAGGGGTCGCATCGGCTCGCGGAGGAGCGACGGCTCGAGGAAGACGACCCCCTCGCCCTTCACGAGCCGCGCGAGGCTCCTCACGTGCCAGCGCGCGACGTTCCGCTCGGGTTCCACGACCTCCCATGCCTCGCCCTCGCGAAGGGCCTCGCGCACCTCCGCGAGGAAGGGCGCGGGATCGGCCTCGACCCTCCCGACGGGCGTCCCCGGCGCGACCTCGACGTCCAGCCGGTAGCGACGGTCGCCCCAGAAGAAGCGGTTCACCTCCTCCCAGTCGTGGTCCTCCGTCTCGACCCAGAAGACGGGGACGACCGGCGCCTTGAGCTCGGCCTCGAGCGCGCGGGCCGCGCGGATCACGGTGAAGAGCTTGTACGCCGTGTACGCGGGGCCGAGGAGGAGACCCGCCTGCTGGCCCGAGACGACGCAGAAGCCCTCGTCGAGCCGCAGCGCGTTCTCCGGCGAGCCGCCGACCTCGCGGTTGTAGCGCTCGAGGATCGCGCCGAGCCGCGGCCGCTCGCGCCGCGCGTCGAGGAGCGGGCGCAGCGCGCGCGGGTCGCGGTAGTCGTGCGCGAAGAGGGGGAGCGCGAGGGGGGGCTCGGCGAGGTAGGCGCGCGCGAGGTCGTTGCCGGGATCGAGCCGCGACCAGGGGACCGTCGCGACGTGCATCACGCCGCGCGCGTCTTCCGCGCCACGAGGATGCAGCGCGGCGCGTCGGTCGTGAAGTCGCGGCCGTCGAACCCTCCGTAGGACGCGACCACGGAGAGCCCCGCGCCCTTGAGGAGGTGGATCAGGTCGTGGTGCAGGTAGAGGCGCACCGACTCGCTGTAGGAAAGGGTGAGCCCCTCTTCCTCGATCCGGACGTCCTTGACCACGCGGCCGTCCTCGATCCGGCGCCGGACGTGGTACTTCCGCCCGTCGCGGTCGTCGCTGCTCTGCGGCACGAGGTGCGCCTCGACCGCGACCGCATTCAGGAAGTCGAGCAGGAACATGCCGCCCGGACGGAGCGACCGGGCGATGCTCGTCACCGCCGCAGCGTTCCCGGCGTCGTCGAAGTAGCCGAACGACGTGAAGAACGACGTGGCGGCGTCGAACGTCCCGCGGAACGGGAGGGCGCGCATGTCGGCGCGGACGCGCACGATGCCGTTCGCCTCCGCGAGCAGGTCCCTCGAGAGGTCGATGCCCACGGCGCGCATGCCCAGCTCCCCGAGCGCCCGTGCGTGACGACCCGCGCCGCAGGCGACGTCCACGACACGCGCGCCCGCCTCGAGCCCAAGCGCCCGCGCCGCGAACGTGGCCTCCCCCTTCGCCGCGACGTCGTCGCGGTGGTAGTAGAGGTCCAGGTACTGCTTGCGGAAGGCCGTCTCGTACCAGTTCATTTCCGACGCGCTCTCTCGATAGCCGCGTGCGCGGAGCGGGCTGCTTCGCGGATCGCCTCCTTCCACGCCGGCCAGGGCTTTCCCTCCCCGGCGTAGAGGATACCGCGCGACGAGTTTACGACGGCGCCCGTTCCGCCGTTCGTGAAAAACGAGCTTAGGTCGCCTCCCCCCTGGGCGCCGAAACCGGGCACGAGAAAGAAGGTGTCCGGCAACGCCGTGCGCAGCCGGGCGCCCGACCGGGCATCGGTCGCGCCCACGACCGCGCCCAAGGCGGGCTCGGCGCGGATCGCGGCCACGAGCGCGGGCTCCGCGGCGTCCTGGAAGAGCGCCGCGCCGGGGTTGGACGTCCGCAGCAGGACGAAGACGCCCCGACCGAGAGCGCGCGCGCGCTCCGCGAACGGGGCGATCGCGTCGAGACCGAGGCTCGGGTTGACCGTCAGCGCGTCGCAGTCGAAGGGGCCGCCGAAGTAGGCCTCCGCGTACGCGCGGGCACTCTCGGGCACGTCGCCCCGCTTCGCGTCGAGGATGACCGGCAGCCCTTTCGCGCGCGCCGCCGCGACGACCCGGACGAGCGTCGCGAGCCCCGGCGGCCCCAGGAGCTCGAAGAAGGCGAGGTTCGGCTTGACGCACGCCGCGAGGTCGTGCGTCGCCTCGATCGCGGAGAGGCAGAACTCCTCGACCGAGACCCCCGAGGGCAGCCGACCGGGCGCGGGGTCGAGGCCCACGCAAAGCGCCGACTTGCGGTCCTCGAAGCGATGCCGCCAGCTCATGCGGGGGTTGATTCTAGGAAGTTCCCGAGAAGCGCGCTCCCCTCGGGCGTCAGGTAGGACTCGGGATGGAATTGGACGCCGTAGAGCGGGCGATCGCGGTGACGCACGGCCATGAGCTCGCCCGCGTCCGCGGTCCGCGCCGTGACCTCGAAACACGCGGGAACGTCCAGGGCCGCGAGCGAGTGGTAGCGGGCCGCCGGGAACGGATTCGAAAGCCCGCGGAAGAGGCCCGCCCCGTCGTGGGCGACGGGCGACGTCTTCCCGTGCACCACGCGTGACGCGCGCCCGACCCTGCCCCCGAACGCCTGCACAAGGCTCTGGTGACCGAGGCACACGCCGAGGAGCGGGGCCGAGACCCTCCGGCACAGCTCGACCGAGATGCCCGCCTCTCCCGGCGAGCAGGGGCCCGGCGACACGACGAAACGATCCGGGCGCCGCTCGAGCGCTTCGTCCACGGTGAGCGCGTCGTTGCGGAAGACCTCCACCTCCGCGCCGAGCACGCGCAGCGCCTGCACGAGGTTGAACGCGAAGGAGTCGTAGTTGTCGACGAGGAGCACGCGCATCGGATCTCACGAGGGGGCCCGGGGGGCCGACGCCCAGCCCGGATTATTCACGAGTCCCGCGGTTCTGGGCGGTCCATCGCCCAGAACCCCCTGTCTTGCCTCGCGCATCCGCGTGTTGCGCCGAACGACGCGGACCGTGTCGACAGTCCGGCAGGATGCTCGCGGGCCTCCTGAATCATGCGGGCTCCGTCATTGGAACGCCTCGAGGAGGCGCGCCACGTCCTCCTCGTCGTTGAAGTGGTGGGTCGCGACGCGCAGGTGCCCCTCGCGCGCCGCGACGAGCACCTTCCTGCGCTCGAGCGCGGACGCGTAGGAGGGCGCGTCGTCGAGGACGAGGCTCGTGATGCCCGAGGCCTCCGCCCCCTCGGCCTCGCACGCGAGCCTGAGGCCGCGCTCGTGTGCGCCGGCGCGCACGAGCGCCGAGAGCGCGAGCACGCGGGCCGAGATCGCCTCGATGCCGATCTCGAGGATCAGGTCGAGCGCGGCGCGCAGGCCGTGGATGCCGCACGTGTTCGGCGTCCCGTCCTGGTAGCGACGCGCGCTCGGCGCGGGAGCAAGGTCGTACTGGAGGAAGCGGGTCGGGTGGCGCACCGAGAGCCACGACGGCCGCGTGGGCGCGACGCGCTCGCGCACCTCGCGCCTCACGTAGAGGATCCCGGCGCCCTCCGGTCCGCAGAGCCACTTGTGCCCGTCCGCCGCCAGCGCGTCGATCCCGCACTCGGAGACGTCGAGCGGCAGGGCCCCGAGCCCCTGGATCGCGTCCACGACGAAGAGCGCGCCGCACGCGTGGGCCGCCTCGCCGATCGACCGGAGGTCGGCCCGGTGGCCCGTCAGCCAGTCGACGAAGCTCACGGACACCGCGCGCGTGCGCCGGTCGGCCACCTTCGCCACGTCCTCCGCGAGAAGCCGCCCCTCGCGCTTCGGCGCGCGCCTCACCTCGACGCCCGGGATCGCCATCCACGGGTAGACGTTCGCGGGGAACTCCCGCTCCGGCACCACGACGTTGTCGCCGGGGGCGAGCCGCAGTCCGGCCGCCACGGTCCCGAGTCCCGCCGACGTGTTCGGGACGAGCGCGATCTCGTCGGGGGCCGCCCCGATGAGCCGCGCCGCCAACTCCCGGCACGCCTCGTAGGTCGCGAACCACGCCTCGTAGTGGGCCGCGCCGTGCTCGGTCTGGTCGCGCACGAGTCGCTGCATGGCGGTCTTCACGCGGCCGGAGAGCGGCGCCACCGCGGCCGTGTTCAGATAGGCGTATTCCCTCGTGACCGGGAACTTCGCCCGCGTCTCCTGCAGGCCCCGAAGCGGCAACGCCCTAGAGCGTATCCGGAATCCCCTCCGTTTCCCTAGGGGACACCCGCAGGGGCAGGGGACGCCGGGGGGCGGGAAATCACCCTAAAATGACGGCGATGCGGCGCGTCTACCTCGACGGCAACGCGACGACCCCGCTCGACCCGCGCGTCCGTGCCGCGATGGACCCCTGGCTCGACTGCGGCAACGCGTCGTCGCTCCACGCGGAGGGCCGCGCCGCGCGCGCCGCGATCGACCGCGCCCGCGAGCAGGTCGCCGCGCTCGTGGGCGCGCGACCGCGCGAGATCGTCTTCACGTCGGGCGCGACGGAATCGAACGCGCTCGCGCTCCTCGGCGTCGTCCGCGCGAACGGGGTGCGCCGCGTCGCGTGCTCCGCGGTCGAGCACCCGTCCGTGCTCCTCGCGCTCGAGGCGCTCCGCCCCGGGCTCGACCTCGCGCTCCTCGGCGTCGGGCGCGACGGGCGCGTGTCGGCCGACGCCCACGTGCCGCCGGACGCGGGCCTCCTCGCCCTGATGCTCGCGAACAACGAGACGGGCGCGGTGATGCCTGTCGCCGCGGTCGCGGCGCGCGCGAAGGCGACGGGCGCGCTCGTTTTCAGCGACGCGGCCCAGGCGTGCGGCAAGATGGCGGTCGACGTCGACGGGCTCGGCGCGGACCTTTTGTCGCTTTCGGCGCACAAGATGCACGGCCCGAAGGGGGCGGGGGCGCTCTACGTCCGCACCGGCGTCCGCCTTGCCGCGCTCTCGCGCGGCGGCGAGCACGAGCGCGGGATGCGTCCGGGCACGGAGGACGTCGCGGCCCTCGTGGGCCTCGGCGCCGCGGCCGAGCTGTCCGCGCGGGAGCTCAGCGACCGTCGCGGCCGCTGGTCGGCGCTTCGCGCGTCGTTCCTCGAGAGGATCCGCGCCGCGGCGCTTGGCGCGCGCATCCACTCGCCGGAGGACGGCCTCCCGAACACGATCAGCCTCGCGTTCCCCGGCGTCCCGGGCGACTCCCTGCTCGCGGGCCTCGATCTCGCGGGCGTGGCGGTGTCCGTGGGGAGCGCGTGCGCGAGCGGCGCGGCGGAACCCTCGCACGTGCTCCTCGCGATGGGCGTCACGCGCGAGGAAGCTTCGCAGAGCTTGCGCGTGAGCTTCCACGCGGGGACGAGCGAGAACGACCTCGCCGCGTGCTTGAACGCGCTCGCGCGCTGCGTCAAGGGGCTTCGCGACGCGCGACGGTGAGCCGTTGTTGACGCGCGCTCCGGCTTCTCCTAGGATGCGTCTCACGCGGTGAGGGTCGCGTAGCAGAAGAGAAGAAACCGGCCGCGCGCGGGCGGGCCCCCTGAGAAGAGGGCAACAGGGAGCCCTCCGGCGCGAGGCGAGGGACGGGCAAGGCGCGGAGGGAGGTCGCACTCCGCCGCGTTGCGCCCTGCCCTTTCTTTTGGGCAACGATGCGACGCGCGCGAAGGCGCGCGGAGGGACGAGCGGATGTCGGAGTCCGTCCCCGACAGGAGCGTCTGGGAGCGGGTCGCGACGATTCTGCGGCGCTCCGTGCCGCGGCAGCAGTTCGAGACCTGGTTCCGCGGCATGGCACTGGTCGCGCTCACGCCCGACCGGGCGGAGCTGACGGTGCCGAACAACTTCCTGCGGGAGTGGATCCTGCGGAAGTACTTCGGCGTCCTCCGGCGCGCGCTCCGCGAGGTGTCCGAGGGCGATCCGGAGGTCGAGATCCGCGTGGGCGAGGAGGACGCGCCCCCTGTCGAGGGCGCCGTCGCCGAGGAGCCGGCCCCCCGCGCCCCCTCACCTCGCCCCGCCGCGCCGGTGGCCTACGGCGAGAGCGACGTCATCCTCAACGCGCAGTACACCTTCGACAACTTCATCCCGGGCCCGAGCAACAACTTCCCGTACGCGGCCGCGCTGGCCGTCGCGGACAGCCCCGGCAAGTCGTACAACCCGCTCTTCCTCCACGGCTCGGTCGGCCTCGGCAAGACGCACCTCCTCCAGGGGATCTGCCACCGCCTGATGGAGCGGCGGCCCGACATGCGGATCCTCTACCTCTCGTGCGAGACGTTCACGAACCACTTCGTGACCGCGGTCGCGAACGGGGAGCTCGACGGGTTCCGCTTCCGCTACCGGCACGTGGACGTGCTCCTGATCGACGACATCCACTTCCTCGCGAGCCGGGAGCGGACGCAGGAGGAGTTCTTCCACACGTTCAACACGCTCTACAACGCGAACAAGCAGATCATCCTCTCGAGCGACTCGAACCCGGCGGAGATCCCGACGATCGAGGAGCGGCTCGTCTCGCGGTTCAAGTGGGGCGTCGTCGCCAAGATCGATCAGCCGGTCTACGAGACGCGCGTCGCGATCATCGCCAGGAAGGCCCGCGTGCACGGGGCCACGTTCCCCGACGAGGTGGTGAAGTTCCTCGCCGAGAACATCCGGAGCAACATCCGGGAGCTCGAGGGCGCCGTGAACAAGGTCGCGGGCATGGCCCACATCTACCAACGCGCGATCGACATCGACCTCGCCCGCGAGGCCCTGCGCGACCTCCTGCCGCCGCCCAGCTCCCGCGTGTCGGTGGACGGCATCGTCCGCACCGTCGCCGACCACTTCGGCGTCCCGGTGAAGGACCTCATGGGGAAGCGCCGCAGCAAGTCTATCGCCCACCCGCGGCAGATCTGCATGTTCCTCGCCCGCCGGCTGACGTCCCACTCCCTCGAGGAGATCGGGGGGTACTTCGGGGGCAGGGACCACACGACCGTCATGTACGCCTATGACAAGATCCGCCGCGAGGCCGAGGACAGCACGGATCTCGCCGACACCTTGGAGAAGCTGAAGCTCAAGGTGACGTCATGACGCGCACGCGCCGCTTCGTGGAGAACCGGTGGAGCCTGCGTGGGTTCGCCTCTGCTCGTTCCCCGGCTCGCGCGGGCCCCGCGATGATGCTGTGGGGAAGCGCCCCGATTTCCCCCCGTCCTCCCGTCCTACTCACGTCCCTCCGTGGTTGCCGCCGACCTCCTCAAGCTCTTGCAGCGGCGGGACTTCCGCCCGTTTCCTCGGCGGTTATCCACATAGGCCCGTCCCTCACACGGAGATGATGAGCTTCTACATCAGAGAAGAAAGGTCATAACGCATGCGGATCACCGTCCAGCGCGCAAAGCTCTCGGGCGTCGTATCGCTCGTCGGCCAAGCTGTCGCGGCGAAGAGCACGAAGAGAGTCTTCGAGTGCCTGCGGCTCGTCGCGAAGCCTGGCGAACTTGAAGTCGCCGGCACGGACCTTGAGGTTGCGATCCGCTACCGCCTCACGGAGGGGGTGGAGGTGAAGGAGGGAGGCGAGGCGGTCGTGCCCGCGGCGCTGCTCGGGAACGTGCTTCGCGAAGTGGGGGACGAGCGCGTGTCGCTGAACGTGTCGAAGCAGAAGATGACGCTTGAGACGGACGGCGGTTCGTTCACCTTGGAGTGCGTGGATCCGGCCGAATACCCGGAGATCCCGACGTTTCCCGGCGGGGCCGCCTGGAAGGTCGGGTCGGCAGACCTCCAGGCGCTCGTGCGGAAGACGGTGTTCGCGGCCGGGAAGGAAGCTGCGAGGTTCGTGCTGAACGGGGTCCGCATCGTTGCGGAACACGACGCGGTCCGGTTCGTGGCCACGGACGGGAGGCGCCTCGCGACCTTGATCCGTCCGCTGGAACGGAAGAACGGCGGCGAGGGGAAGCCCGTGGGCGCGATCGTCGGGGTCAAGGGGATGCAGCACTTCGAACGGCTCGCCGCGGAAGCCGGGGGGGAAGTGGAGTTCGCGATCGCGGACCGCTTCGTCGCCGGCCGGACGAAGTCGGCGGAGGTTGTCGCTCGGGTCATGGAGGGGGTCTTCCCTGACCATGACCAGATCATTCCCAAGGACTGCCCGAAGCAGGCGAAGCTCCCGGTGGCGCTCTTCGCCTCGAAGCTCCGGCAGGCGAGGCAGTTCGCGTCCCAGGAGACGGAGTCCGTGGCGCTGCGCTTCAAGGAGGGCGGGCTCGAGATGACGGCGTCGGGCGGGGACGGTCGCGCCGAGGTGAGCATGGGGGTGGACTACGAGGGAGCCGAGGAGCGCATCGGGTTCAACCCCGGGTTCCTCCTCGACGCGCTCAAGGTCGTGGACGGCGAGCAGGTGACCTTCGCGTTCAAGAACGCGAGCGGCGCGGCCAAGCTCGTTGACGACGGCGGATTCGTGTACGTCGTGATGCCCGTGCTGATCGAGTGAGCAAGCCGAAGCGAGTCGGGGAGCCCACTCCGATCGGGGAGCTGCTGCCCTCGGTACTGCGGGGCATCAAGGGGACCTCGGGCCCCCTTGATCGCGTGCGCAAGGCGTGGGGCGAGATCGTCGGACCCCTGGTCGCGAGTCGAACCCGCGTCGCCGGGCTCGAGAACGGCCAAGTGCGAGTGGAGGTCGCGTCCGCCGCCCTGAAGCACGATCTTTCTACGTTCCGGCAGCCCGAGGTCGTCAAGGGGCTCAGGGAGCGCCTGCCGGAGATGGGGATCCGCGACGTTTCCTACCGGGTCGCCGCGGTCCCTTAGCGGGCGCGGGAGAGTGCCTTGCGGAGGCCCCCAGAGGGGCCCCGAAGATGGGACTCGGCCGCGCCAGCGGGGTACAATCTTGGACTCGCGTCGGCGGGCGTTCCGCCGGCCGGGCAGGCGCCCGGCAGCTCGGGTAGGCCGCGAGCGCAAGCCATTTTCCGGCAAGGACTTACGATGGACAAGCCGGCCGCGAGCGACAGCCAATACGGCGCCGACCAGATCCAGGTCCTTGAGGGGCTTGAGCACGTCCGGAAGCGGCCCGCGATGTACATCGGGGACACCGGGCTCCGGGGGCTCCACCATCTCGTCTACGAGGTCGTCGACAACTCCGTGGACGAGGCGCTTGCCGGGCACTGCACCGAGGTCGAGGTCACGATCCACGCGGACGGGTCGGTGGACGTCGTGGACGACGGGCGCGGGATCCCCGTGGACATCCAGAAGGATGTCGGGCTGCCCGCGGTGACGGTCGTGCTCACGACGCTTCACTCCGGCGGCAAGTTCGAGCACAAGGCCTACAAGGTGTCGGGCGGCCTCCACGGCGTGGGCCTCTCCTGCGTCAACGCGCTGTCGTCAAGGCTCGTGGTCGAGGTCTACAAGGACGGCCACATCCACCACCAGAGCTTCGCGCGCGGCAAGCCGACGAGCGATCTCACGAGGGCGGGGCGGACGGAGAAGCGCGGGACGCGGGTCCACTTCACGCCGGACGAAGAGATCTTCGCCGACACGAACTTCCACTACGACACGCTGGCGAACCGGCTGCGCGAGCTCGCCTTCCTGAACCGAGGGCTCACGATCGAGATCCGCGACGAGCGGGAGACGCCGAAGCACGAGGTCTTCCACTACGAGGGGGGGCTCCGGCAGTTCATCGAGGAGCTCAACCGGGGTCGCGAGCTCCTGGACGAGAAGGTGACGGAGTTCGCGGGCGTGCAGGACGGCGTCCAGGTGGACGTGGGCTTCCAGTACACGACATCCTACGACGAGCGCATCTTCACCTACGTCAACAACATCAGCACCCGCGAGGGGGGCACCCACCTCGCCGGGTTCAAGGCGGCGCTCACGCGGAGCCTCAACAGCTACGCGAAGCGCGAGAACCTCCTGAAGAAGGACGACACGCTCGGCGGCGACGACTGCCGCGAGGGGCTCACCGCGATCGTGAGCGTCAAGGTCCCGGACCCGCAGTTCGAGGGCCAGACCAAGATGAAGCTCGGCAACTCGGAGGTGCAGTCCGCGGTCGAGCAGATCGTCGGGGCGAAGGTGTCGTCCTTCCTCGAGGAGAACCCCAAGATCGCGCGGACGCTCATCGAGAAGGCGCTCAACGCCTTCGCGGCGCGCGAGGCCGCGCGGCAGGCGCGCGACCTCGTCCGGCGCAAGAACGCGCTCGCGGGCGGAGGCCTCCCCGGGAAGCTCGCCGACTGCACGAGCCGGAAGCGCGACGAGACCGAGCTCTACCTCGTGGAGGGCGACTCGGCCGGCGGCTCGGCCAAGCAGGGGCGCGACCGCGGCTTCCAGGCGATCCTCCCGCTGCGCGGCAAGATCCTCAACGTCGAGAAGGCGCGCATCGACAAGATGCTCGCGCACGAGGAGATTCGCACGATCATCACGGCGCTCGGCACCGGGATCGGCGCCGACGAGTTCGACCTCGAGAAGCTCCGCTACGGCAAGATCATCATCATGACCGACGCGGACGTGGACGGCTCCCACATCCGCACGCTGCTGCT
>Ga0187894_10001725_pt1 | contig 27500 bp, 26 predicted proteins | sample GBC1701081metaG_FD_136650 | JGI IMG/M metagenome (GOLD analysis project Ga0187894, IMG submission 136650) | White microbial mat communities from a lava cave in the Kipuka Kanohina Cave System on the Island of Hawaii, USA - GBC170108-1 metaG ... | reverse complement strand
TGGATGAGCCGCTCCTCGGGCCGTCCCGCGGCCTTCTCGAGCACCCCCTGGATCGCCTTGGAGCTCACCTTGCCGTGCTCGAGCCCGAGCCGGATGCCGAACCCCTCGAGGAAGTGCGCCAGGGTCTTCAAGGCGTCGGCGGGTGGCGACTCGTGCACGCGGTACGGGAACGGGACGCGACGGCGGGCGAGCTCGCGGGCGACCGCCTCGTTCGCGGCCAGCATGAACTCCTCGACGATCTGGTGGGCGACCGAGCGTTCGGCGCGGATGATCTGCTCGGGACGGCCGCGGAGATCGAAGAGGATCTCCGCCTCCGGCAGGTCGAAGTCGACCGCGCCCCGCTCGCGCCGGCGGGTTGCGAGCAGGCGGGCCAGCATCTCGGCGCGCTCGAGCGGCTCCAGCACGACGCCGAGGTCGCGACGGACGTCGGGGTCGCGGTCGACCAGCGCCTGTTTCACGCGCCCGTAGGTGAGCCGCGCGTGGCTCCGCATGACGCCGTCGTGGAAGGTTGCGCCGAGCAGCCGTCCGCGCGACTCGTACTCCAGGCGGACCGCCTTCACGAGGCGGTCCTCGCCCGGTCGCAGGCTGCAGATCCCGTTCGACAGCTCCTCGGGCAGCATGGGGATCACGCGGTCGGGGAAGTAGACGCTCGTGCCGCGGGCCCGCGCCTCGAGGTCGAGCGGGCTGCCGTCGGTGACGTAGTGCGCGACGTCGGAGATCGCGACCGTGAGGCAGAAGCCGGTCCCGAGCGGCTCGACGAAGATCGCGTCGTCGAAGTCGCGGGCGTTCTCCCCGTCGATCGTGACGAGCGGGATCTCGCGTAGGTCGAGTCGTCGCGAGGCGTCCTGCGGCGCGACGATCGGCGGGAGGCGTCGCCCTGCAGCGGCCACCTCCGGGGGGAACTCGATCGGAAGGCCGTGAGCGTGGATGACGGCGTCGGTTTCGACCCGGGGATCGGTCGCCGGACCGAGCACCCGGACCACCTTCACCTCGGCCGGAGTCGTCCGGCCGGGATAGCGGACGATGTCGGCGACCACCATGTCGGCGTCGTGGGCGCCGCCGTCGCCGCGCCGGGTGACGTTGAAGGCGCCGAGCATCCGCTGATCCTGCGGGATCACGACCTTGCCGGAGCGGAGCGGCCGGAACACGCCGACGATCGTCGTGCGGCCGCGCTCGGTGATACGAACGATGCGTCCCTCGGAGCGCCCGCGCCGCCGGCCCCGCTCGAGCTTCACGAGCACCCGGTCGCCGTGGAGGGCGGGGCGAACTGCCTTGGCGGGAATGAAGATGTCCTCGGCGTCGCCGACGTCAGGCCGGCAGAAGGCGTAGCCCGCGGGGTTGACCGTGAGGAGCCCCGATACGAGGCCCGAGCGGGCGAGGGTAGTGTATCGGTCGCCCCCGGCCCGCACGATCTGCCCGGCGCCTTCGAGCGCCGTCAGGCGGCCCATGGCGAGCGAGCGCTCCTCGCGGGACACCCGTGCGACCCGGAGCAGGTCCGCTTTCGCGACAGGCTTGCCCCGCTTGGTCAGGGCGCCGAGCAGCCGCGCGTCGAGCGCGGTGGCGTCGGACCCTGCGATGGGCGTCTGGTCGGCGTTAATCAGCGCTACTCGGCAAAGACGGCCGCCGCGACCACGGAGGTCCATAGCCCGTCCCGGTCGCCGATGGCCGACTGTGTCACGTTACGGGTGATCACGATCTTGGTCGACAGGCGCCACAGGTCCTTCCGCTCGTCGTAGCTCGTGTTGGGGTCGAAATCGACACCCAGCACGGTTGCGAGCATGGAGGCGGCCAGATCCTCGGCGTAGTCGCCGGCGCTCTTGTCGGTCTGGCCGAAGCTGTGGTGCTCGGAGAGGTACCCGTACTGGGCCCGATCCTTGGGGATGGCCACCCCGACCGACGAGGCCACCAGGCGATGCGGCTCGTTGGTCGCGTTCTCGCTCATCACGACGTACAGAATCTGGCCTGGTTTCAGTAACTTGAGACCGTCCTTCTTGGAGATCAGCTTGGCATGCGGCGGGAAGATCGAGGACACGCGAACCAGGTTGTACTGCGCGATTCCAGCCGATCGAAGGGCCATCTCGAAGCTGGAGAGCTTCTCACGGTGCTTCCCGACGCCCTGGGTGAGGAAGATCTTCCTGGCGACGAAGGCCGAACTCATCGCGGGCCGCCTAACATTATTGTGGCGGTCCTACAAGCAAACGGGCCGTGATTTGCTACGCGGAGGGCACTCCGCGCAGCTCCACCCGGTCGCCGACCGCGATGCCCCGCCGCTTGGAGAAGCCGGCTGGGACCTCGATCACCCACTTCGAGGGCCGCCCGACCGAGATCTTGGCCAACGACAGGGGTGTCGCGTTCTCGTGGATGCCCGCGATCCGCCCGTCGGCGCCGACGAACAGCATGTCGAGCGATATCATGGTGTTCTTCATCCAGAACGAGTGCTCGACTTCGGTCGGGAAGACGAAGACCATGCCGCGGCCGTCGGCGAGATCGCTGCGGTACATGAGTCCCTGCTCCCGGGAGCGGTCGGTCGCCGCCACTTCGAGCGCCACGTCGACGGTGCCGCCGGCGGTCTCGATCACCGCGACGGGGCCGCGCTCGCCGCACGCAACCGCCCCGATGCACGCCACGAGCGTCGCGAGCACGAATGCGGCCGCGCTCGTTTGCATGTGATAGGCCCTTTGTTTAAGCGGAGTTGTCATGGTGAACGCGGCAGCGTTTGCGCTCGTCCTGGCGGTCGGGCTGGGGATCTTCATCCGACAGATCTGGGGGCGCTTCAACCTGCTGCGGGCCGCCACCGGGACCTTCAAGGTCGACCACATCCCCGAGCGCGTGCGGGCGGTCGCAGTCTACGCCCTCGGCCAGAAGAAGTTCGTGCGCCCCGAGGCCGCCCGGCAGGGCGAGGCGGTGGCCGGCTGGATGCACTTCTTCATCTTCTGGGGGTTCACGATCCTGGGTGTCCAGGTGATCCACATGTTCGTCCGGATGTTCTTCCCGGACTTCACCCTGCCGCTCCTGTCGGTCGACCTGCTGGGTGGGCCGTACCTCCTCCTGAAGGACATCTTCCAGGGCCTGGTCCTGATCTCGATCGCGGTGGCGTTCACGCGCTGGCTCGTGACCCGGCCCCGGCGCCTGTACGGCTTCGAGCCGGCCGAGCACAAGATCCGCGGGCACTCGCACTGGGAGGCGTTCCTGATCCTCGGGTGCATCGCGATGATCATGCTCTCGGGCTACCTCTACGACGGCGGGCACCTGGTCACCCACCGCGGGGACCCGATGGCCCAGCGGGAGGCCGCCTGGCAGCCGATCGCGGCGCGCGTGGGCGTCCTCATGCTGGTCTTCCTGGGACCGATCGGGGCGGCGATCGTGGCGGCGGCGGCGCAGTGGATGCACAACCTCGCCGTCCTTGTGATGCTGAACTTCCTGCCGCTCGCCAAGCACTTCCACGTGATCACGTCGCTGCCGAACGTGTTCTTCCGGAAGCTCGAGCCGCCGGGCCAGCTCTCCAAGCAGGACCTCGAGAACGCCACCACGTTCGGCACGTCCCACATCGATCAGTTCACCTGGAAGCAGGTGCTCGACATGTTCTCGTGCACCGAGTGCGGGCGGTGCTCGTCGCAGTGTCCGGCGACCGCCACCGGCAAGCCGCTCGCGCCGCGCCAGCTCCTGCTCGATCTGCGCGACTACATGTACAAGCACCAGGACGAGGTGATCGCCAAGCGCGTCACCGCCACGCCGAGCCGCGACGGCGCCGAGCCGCAGGAGGTGGGCGAGAACGTCGTCGGCCCCGTGATCGAGGACGAGGTGCTGTGGTCGTGCAACACCTGCCGGGCGTGCGAGGAGGCGTGCCCGGTCATGATCGAGTACGTGGACAAGATCGTGGACATGCGCCGCCACCTCGTGCAGGAGGAGGCGCGCTTCCCGACCGAGCTCACCCGCGTCTTCAAGTCGATGGAGACGCAGTCGAATCCGTGGGGCATCGGCGCCGAAAAGCGCTTCGACTGGGCCGAGGGCCTGGACGTCCCGACCGTCGCCGACAAACCGAACGCCGAGTACCTGTACTACGTCGGCTGCGCCGGCGCCTTCGACGATCGCAACAAGAAGACGACGCAGGCGTTCGCGCGCCTCTTGAAGAAGGCCGGCATCGACTTCGCGTGCCTCGCGACCGAGGAGACCTGCAACGGCGACTCCGCGCGTCGGCTCGGCAACGAGTACCTCTACCAGGCGATGGCGCAGGCGTCGGTCGAGCAGATGAACGGCTACGGCGTCAAGAAGATCATCACGAACTGCCCACACTGCTTCAACACGATCAAGAACGAGTTCACGCAGTTCGGCGGCAACTACGAGGTCATCCACGCGGCCGAGCTGCTGCAGCAGCTGATCGCGGCCGGCCGTCTCCAGGTGCCGGCGGAGTTCCAGAAGCGGGTCGCCTATCACGACTCGTGCTACTACGGGCGCTTCAACGACGTGTACGACGAGCCACGGGACGTGCTCGCGAAGGCCGGGGCGAATCTCCAGGAGATGCAGCGCCACAAGCACTTCGGGATGTGCTGCGGCGCGGGGGGCGGTCGCATGTGGGTGGAGGAGGACCCCGACAAGCGGGTGAACCTGCTGCGGACCGAGCAGGCGCTCGAGACCAATCCCGAGGTCATCGCCGTGTCGTGCCCCTTCTGCATGACGATGCTGTCGGACGGCATCAAGGCGAAGGACCTCGAGGAGCGGGTGCAGACCCTCGACGTCGTCGAGATCGTCGACCGGGTCGCGAAGTAGCGGCGCGGAGGCGTCCTGGACCCCCACGTCGAGTTCTCCCACGTCACCATGGCGTTCGGGAGGCGTCCTGTCTTCCAGGACCTCTCCTGCCGCTTTCCACGCAGCCGCGTCTCCGTCATTCTTGGGGGCAGCGGGTCGGGCAAGAGCACGATGCTGCGTCTGATCGGGGGCCTGGTCGGTCCGACGGGGGGGCGGATACTGGTGGACGGAGACGACGTGGCGGCGATGTCGGAGCGGGAGCTGTTCCAGGTCCGCCGCAAGCTCGGGATGATGTTCCAGGGCGGCGCGCTGCTGGATTCGCTCTCCGTGTACGACAACCTGGCGCTGCCGCTGCGCGAGCAGGGGGAGCTGTCCGAAGCCGAGATCGCCGACGAGGTGCACGACCGGATTCGCGCCGTCGGCCTCGACGACGTCGACGCGCTCCTGCCCGGCCAGCTCTCGGGCGGCATGGTGAAGCGCGTCGCACTCGCCCGCGCCATCATCCGCCGTCCGGTGATCCTCCTTGTCGACGAACCGTTCTCGGGACTGGATCCCATCTCGACCCGCCGGATCGAGACGCTGCTCGTCGACGTCAACCGACGCAGCGGCATCACCATGCTGATCGTCTCGCACGACGTGCCGTCGACGATGCGCATGGCCGATTGGATCACGCTGCTCCTTCCCCACCGTGCGGTGGAAGGCGAGCCCCACGCGCTCGCCACGAGCGGCGAGTCCGACGTGCGTGAGTTCCTCGGCGCGACGCAGGGGGCGGCGTGAGCCGCCCCGCTACTCGAGGGAGGGCGGCGTGAGCGTCGCCTGGGTACAAGACCTCGGGGCCATCGCCCTCGGCTTCGTGAGCGACCTCGGGCGGTTCGGCGGCTTCACCGCGCATCTGGCGCGCGTCACGTTCGCGCCGCCGCTGCGGCTGCGGGCGTTCGTCGACGAGGTCTACAAGCTGGGCGTCCTTTCGATCATCATCATCACCGTGTGCGGGCTCGCCGTCGGCATGGTGCTGGGCCTGCAGGGCTACAACACGCTGGCGCGCTTCGGCGCCACGAACTCGCTCGGGGCGGTGGTCGGCCTCTCGCTCATCCGCGAGCTGGGTCCGGTGCTGACCGCGCTGCTCGCGACGGGGCGGGCCGGCTCGGCGACTGCGGCGGAGATCGGCACCATGGTGGCGACCGAGCAGCTCGACGGGCTGCGCATGATGTCGGTCGATCCCGTCCACTACGTCGTCATGCCGCGCACCTACGCGATGATCGTGGTCATGCCGCTCCTGTCGGCCATGTTCATCGTGATGGGCCTCTTCGGCGGCTACCTGGTGGGCGCCGGGCTCATGGGCGTCGACGGCGGCGCGTACCTTTCGAGCATCGAGAGCTCGATCGACTTCTACGACGACGTCCTCGGCAGCCTGCTGAAGGCGCTCGTCTTCGGCGTGCTGGTGGGCCTCATCGCGACCTACCGCGGCTACACGAGCGCGCCCACCTCGGCCGGCGTCAGCGCCTCGACCACGTCGACGGTCGTCGTCGGCTCGGTCACGATCCTCCTGGTCGACTACGTGATCACGGCGCTGTGGGGAGTGTGACGATGAGGCGTTCGCCCGTACGGGACTTTCTGGTCGGCTGCTTCGTCCTCGTGGGCATCGCCGCGATCGCCTACCTCTCGCTGCGGGTCGGGGGCCTGGCGAGCGGACCACCCGGTGGCTTCACCGTGTACGCCACCTTCGACGAAATCGGCGGCCTCAAGCCCCGCGCGGCGGTGGTGGTATCGGGTGTGAAGGTCGGGCAGGTGAAGAGCATCGCGCTCGACAAGACCTATCGGGCGCGTGTCGAGATGGACCTCGATCCGCACGTGCAGCTCCCGGTCGACACGTCGGCCTCCATCGTGACGTCTGGTGTGCTGGGCGATCGCTACATCCAGCTCCAGCTCGGCGGCGATCCGGAGCTCGTGAAGAACGGCGAGGAGGTCGGCTTCACCGAGTCGGCCGTGATCCTCGAGCGCATGATCGGCAAGTTCATCCACAATGTGGGAGTCGACAAGGGCGAGAAGACCGACAAAAAGGAGGAGAGCCCATGACGCGCGTGATGTGTGTGGTGGTGGGGTTGGCGTTGATCCTCGGCGGGGAAAGCGCCCGCGCCGAGGAGGGCCGCTCGGATAGCGATCCGTGGGAGGGCTTCAATCGCGCGATCTTCACGTTCAACGACGCCGCGGACCGCTGGGTGATCGAGCCGGTGGCCACCGGCTACGACTTCATCACGCCCGATCCGCTCCAGCGCTGCTTCTCGAACTTCTTCCAGAACCTGCGCGTTCCGCTGAACGGATTGAACGGCCTCCTCCAAGGTAAGCCCGTCGATGGCGCGTCGGACGTCGGGCGGTTCGTCGTGAACTCGACGATCGGCATGGCAGGCTTCCTCGATCCCGCGACCTACATCGGCCTTCCCCGCCACGACGAGGACTTCGGCCAGACGCTCGGGGTGTGGGGCGTGCCCCAGGGGCCGTACCTCATGCTCCCGCTGCTCGGCCCCTCGACCGTGCGTGACGCCGGCGGACGCGCCGTCGACGCGGCGCTGACGCCGACCTGGTACTTCATCGACGGCTTCATCACGCTGGGTTCGGCTGCCTTCGACATGCTGAACGCCCGATCGATGGTGCTGAAGGAGGTGCGCGACAGCCGGACCGCCGCGCTCGACTTCTACGTCTTCGTTCGCAACGCCTATCTGCAGAACCGCGACGCCAAGGTCCATGATCACGAGGAGACGACGGGTGAGACCACCGACAACATCTACTATCCGGACGACCTGCGCTGAGCTCGCGCTCGCGCTGCTGCTCGGCGTCGCGGGCACCGCGTGGAGTGCGGCAGGCGATGCGCAGCGCGCGGTCGTCCAACGTCTCGCAGACCAGGTGCTCGTCGTCTTGCGGGACAAGCAGGCGACGTCCGAGGCCAAGCTCTCCAAGATCGAGAAGCTCGTCTACGCCGCCGTCGACTTCGAGACGCTGTCGCGCCTCGTTCTGGCGCGCAACTGGGGCAGCTTCACGCCCGACCAGCAGGCCCGCTTCGAGGCCGAGTTCAAGCGCCACCTGTCGGTCACGTACGGCAAGAGCATCGACAGCTACCGCAACGAGCAAGTCGAGATCACCGGCGATCGCGAGGAGGCGCGCGGTGACTGGACGGTGAAGACGAAGATCCTGCGCGGCGGCGGCACCGACGACGTGCTGGTGGACTATCGCCTGCGCCAGTCGGGCGGCGACTGGAAGATCATCGACTTCATCGTCGAGGGCGTGAGCCTGGTCGCGAACTTCCGCTCCCAGTTCCAGGACCTGCTCGCGTCCAAGAGTCCCGACGAGCTGATCGCCCTCATCCGCGAGAAGAACGCAAAGGGCGAGGCGTTCGAGAAGCCGAAGACCTGAGCGAGCGAGGACGCGGCCCCGAGACCGCTGGGCTCGTGCGGACGACGAACCGCCAGGGCCGCACGGCGTCGCGGCCTGCGTAGTCGACGCCGATGCGCGGCGTGCGCGCGACGGCGCGCGCGGGGACCGCCGGCGCGTCGAGGACGCGGATCGCGCCGCGGACGAGGTCGAAGCCGTTGTGGGCTCGGTCGATCCCGAGCGCCCGGCAAAGCGCCCCGGGCCCGCGGCAGAGCTTCCAGTCCGGGGCATCGGCCAGGCGGCGCCGCGCCCGCATCGCGTCGGTCCCCGCGACCGGCTCGAGCGCGCGGATCAGCACGGCCTCGGGCACGTCGCGCTCGCGCGTCACGACGTTCATGCAGTGGTACATCCCGTAGATGAAGTAGACGTATGCGTGGCCGGCCGGCCCGTACATCACCTCGTTGCGGGCTGAGCGCAGTCCCCCGCGGGAGTGCGCGGCGCGGTCGGCGGGGCCGCGATAGGCCTCGGTCTCGACGATGCGCCCGGCGACCACGGCCTCGGGCGTGGCGTGGACCAGGATCTTGCCCAGGAGCTGCCGCGCCACCACGAGCGTCGGCTGCAAATAGAACGACCGCGGCAGGGGGCGCCCCCGCACGCGGTCGTTCGACGACACGGCCCCGCGCCTCGTGGCGCTCAGGCGTGCTTCAGCTTCTTGATCTCGTCCGTCAGCTCGGGGACGGCCTTGAAGAGGTCCGCGACCAGCCCGTAGTCGGCCACCTGGAAGATCGGCGCCTCCGCGTCCTTGTTGATGGCGACGATGACCTTCGAGTCCTTCATGCCGGCCAGATGCTGGATGGCGCCCGAGATGCCGACCGCGATGTAGAGCTGCGGCGCGACGACCTTGCCGGTCTGGCCGACCTGCAGGTCGTTCGGCACGAAGCCGGCATCGACCGCGGCGCGCGAGGCCCCCATCGCGGCGCCGAGGGCGTCGCAGAGAGGCTCGAGGTAGGTGGTGAAGTTCTCGCCGTTCTTGAGTCCGCGCCCGCCCGAGCACACGATCGACGCTTCGGTCAGCACGGGGCGATCGGACTTGGTCTCGGCGAATTCGACGAACTGCATCTTCCCGGAGGGCGTGACCGAGATCTTCTCGACCGCGCCCTTGCCGCCCTTGGTGGCGGCGTCGCAGGCCGTCCCGCGCACCGAGACGACGCGCGGCGCGTCCGCGATCTCGATCGTCTGGATGACGTTGCCGGCCCAGATGGGACGGCGGAAGGTCTTCGCGTCGACGATCCCGGTGATGTCGGGCGCGAACCCGGCGCCGAGGCGGGCCGCGATGCGGGGCGCGAGGTCTTTGCCGACGCTCGTCGCCGTCACGATGACGGCCTCGATGCCCTTCTGCTTCACGATCTCGGCCGCGGCGGCCGTGTAGGCGTCGGCCAGGTAGTGCGCGAACGGCGCGCCGTCGACGGCGATGACGTCGACGCCGTAGTCGGCGAGCTCGCCGGCGAGGCCGTCGACACCCTGGCCGAAGACGGCGGCGATGGCCTTGCCTCCCGCCTTGCCGGCGAGGTCCTTCGCGGCGGCGACACCGACCAGCGTGGTCTTCGGGAACTTTCCGTGGAGGTGCTCAGCAATGACGAGAACGTTGCCCATGATCGATGATCCCTTTCGCGCTCAGATGACCTTGGCTTCGTCGTGGAGGAGCTTCACGAGCTCCTGGACGGACTCGACCTTGCGGCCGGCCGACCGCTTGGGCGGAGCCTCGAGCTTCACGATCTTCGCCTTCGGTGCGACGTCGACGCCGAGGTCGCCGATCGCGATCTCCTTCAGCTCCTTCTTGCGCGCCTTCATGATGCCGGGCAGCGAGGCGTAGCGCGGCTCGTTGAGGCGCAGGTCGGCCGTCACGACGGCGGGCAGCGGGACGCCGATCGTCTCGAGACCGCCGTCGACCTCGCGCGTGACGTGAGCGGACTTCTGGTCGCCGGCGAGCTCGAGCTTCGACGCGAACGTGGCCTGGGGCCAGCCGAGCAGCTCGGCGAGCATCTGGCCGACGGCGTTGGCATCGTCGTCGATGGCCTGCTTGCCGAGCAGCACGAGGTCGGGCTTCTCGGTCTCGACGACCTTGACCAGCACCCGCGCGACGGCGAGGGGCTCGAGCGCGGCGTCGCTCTTCACGAGGATGGCGCGATCGCTCCCCATGGCGAGGCCCGTGCGGAGCTGCTCCTGGGCGGCCTGTGCACCGATCGACACCAGGACGACCTCGCTGCCGGAGACCTTCTCCTTCACGCGGAGCGCCTCTTCGATGGCGTACTCGTCGAAGGGATTCACGACCCACTTGATGTTGTCGGTGACGATCCCACTGCCGTCGCCGTTCACCTTGATGACGGTTTCGGGATCAGGGACCCGCTTGACGGTGACCAGAATCTTCACGGTGCAGCTCTCCTTGTTGGTGGGACCGGAACGGTCTGCCGGGAGGGAAACCGAAGCTTCGTACACGCCGGTCCGCGGGCAGTCAAACCCGCGGACGCTTAGCCCTCGCGGCGCCCGATGTCGAAGCCGAGACGGCTCGAGAGATCCCGCCCGGCCTTGACGGCGAGCGGGGCCAGCTCCTTCTCGATGCGCTCGGCCTGGAAGCGATACGCCGGCCCGGCGACGGCGAGCGTGCCCACGACCGCCCGGGCGTAGTCCCGGATCGGCACGGCGACGGCACGCAGGTCCTCGACGTACTCGCCCATGTCGATAGCGTACCCCGACGCCGCGACCGAGCGCAGCTGCTGGAGCAGGGCGGCGCGATCGGTGGGCGTGCGTTCGGTGAACTTCGGCAGGCTGTCCGGGAGCAGCCCGCGCAGCTCGTCCTCGCTCTCGAAGGCGAGGAAGGCCTTGCCGGCGGCGGTGCAGTGCAGGGGAAGCGGCACGCCGATCGGCGACGCGATGCGGACCGGCCGCTCCGAGTCGACGACCTCGACCGGCACCATGGCGCCGCGACGGAGCATCGCGACATACGCCGTCTCGCGTCCCTGTCGCACGAGCTCCGCGAGCACCGGACGCGCCTGCACGAGGAAGCCCGCGTTCGCGGTGTACGACTGGCCGAGCTGCAGGCAGCGGATGCCGAGACGATAGTTCTCGGTCGCCCGGTTCTGCTCGATGTAGCCACGCGACTCGAGCGTCGCGAGCAGACGAAAGACGTTGTTCTTGTGAAGCTTCAGCCGCTTCGACAGCTCGGTCACACCGAGCTCGGCGGCTTGCGGATCGGAAAACTGCTCGAGCACGTCGAGCGCGTGAGCGACGGACTGGATCGTGTAGTTGGTCTTTTCGCGTCGCATGCGAGCCTATCGAAAACGCGTTTTAGGCTATGACGGTGGTCATGGGGAGTCAACGTGTCGCGCGGGGGCGCACACGTCGCGATCAGCCGTGCGCCGCAAGCGCTCCCACGTCGCGCGCGTTCGCCGAACGTCGTCTTGACAGGCCCCGGCTCGTGTACGAGCAATACCGCGGTCCGCGGCCGCCGGCCGCGTCTGGACGGAAAAGAGTCGGACGATGAGCGTCAAGGGCGAGATGATCGAGATCGGCGGCATGCCGGCGTACGTGGCGCGACCGGACGGGAGCGGTGCCGTGCCTGCGGTGCTCGTCATCCAGGAGGCGTTCGGGTTGAACGCGCACATCAAGGACGTTGCAGGACGCGTCGCCGCCGAGGGATACGTGGCGCTCGCCCCGGACCTCTTCCATCGGGGTGGCAAGGGTCGGACGGCGCGCTACGACGATCTCCCGAAAGCCCTCGAGCTGATGGGCGCGCTGCGCGACGACGAGATCGTCGCCGACGTCGGCAGCGCCATCGCCTACCTCGAGGCACAGCCCCAGGTGCGCAAAGGACGCGTCGGCATCACGGGCTTCTGCATGGGTGGCCGGGTGAGCTACCTCGCGGCCTGCGCGCTCGCCGGCAAGATCGCCGCCGCGGTCCCGTACTATGGCGGAGGCATCCCGGTGGATCGGACGTCGACGCTGCAGGCGCCGGTGCTGGCGTTCTTCGGCGAGGACGATCCGTTCATCCCGCTCGACCAGGTCGAGCGCCTGCGCGCCGAGGCCAAGAAGCTCGGCAAGAGCGTCGAGATCGTCGTCTATCCGAAGGCGCCGCACGGCTTCTTCTGCAACGAGCGGGACTCGTATCGCCCCGAGGCCGCAGCCGACGCGTGGACGCGCACGAAGGCGTTCTTGAAGAAGCACCTCCAGGGCTGATCGCGGATTCGCATGCGCGTCCTCCTCGTCGGTCAGGCGGCGTTCGCCGAAAAGGTCCTGGAAGGCCTCCTCGCCGCCGGTCACGAGATCGCCGCCGTCGTCTGTCCGCCCGATCGGGGCGACAAGCCCGATCCCGTGAAGGCCGCCGCCGTGGCGCGCTCGATCCCCGTCCACCAGTTCAAGACGTTGAAAGGCGCCGACGCGCGCGCCGCGTTCGAAGGCGCGCAGGCCGATCTCGGCCTGCTCGCCTACGTGACGCAGATCGTGCCGGAGCCGCTCCTCCACGTGCCGCGCCGGGCGACCCTCTGCTTTCATCCCTCGCTGCTGCCGAAGTACCGCGGCGGGAGCGCGATCCCCTGGCAGCTCATCAAGGGCGAGACGCGTACGGGCGTCACGGTCTTCTGGCCCGACGCCGGCATCGATACCGGGCCGATCCTGCTGCAGCGCGAAGCCGCCGTCGGACCCGACGACACGGCCGGCAGCCTCTACTACCAGACGCTGTTTCCGCTCGGCGTGCAGACGTGCGTCGACGCAGTGGCGCTGGTCGCCGCCGGCGATCCGCCGCGCGTGTCGCAGGACGACCTCCTCGCCACCTACGATCCGCTCCTCGCCGACGAGCACGCCGCGATCGACTGGGGCCGCCCCGCCGCCGAGCTGCACGACCTGATCCGCGGCTGCGATCCCAGCCCTGGTGCCCACACGACGTTCGGCTCGACGACCCTGCGTCTCTTCGAGCCGAGGCGCACCACCGAGACCGCCTCCGCCGCACCGGGCACCGTCCTGTCGATCGCCGCCGACGGCATCCGCATCGCGACCGCCCGCGGCGTCGTGCTCTGCAAACGTCTTCGCGCCACCGCCGCAAAAGCCGCGGCGGCCGAAGTGGCCGCCGCGATCGGTCTTGCTCCCGCCATGAGACTGGGGGCCGCGAACTCGACGTAGCGGGGTTCGCATCGGCAGCGTCCCCGGGGGGGCCGGGGGGCGCAGCGCCGAGCGATTGTCGGGGAGCGAACGCTGCGCCCCCCGGCCATCTGTGCCGCCGCGCCCCACAGCGACCCGAACCCCCGCTCAGAAGGTCAGCGGCACCCCGAAGTCGAAGAACTTCAGCTGATCACATCCCACGTTCAGGTCGAGGCGCCCGCGGAACTTGACGTTCACGTTGACGGTGAAGCCGAGCGGCCCGCCGCGCGGAATGGCCGCTGCCGCGAACACCGAGCCACCCGGACGATGCCCCTGCATGGTGCCGAGCACGAAGGCGAACTCCGGGTCGGCTTCGAGCGCCGTCGAGCTGTCGTGGACGACGACGCTCGGGCACGGCGCCGTGCCGCCGGCACCGCAGCGCCATTCGATGTGCTGCCCGGGATTCATGCCTGGCGCGGTCGTGTCGAGACCGTTCTGGTCGACGTCGACGACGTCGGACGGCTCGGGCCCGTCGTTGGGTCCGTCCGCGACCGCGATGGAGGCCTGGTACGCGCCGGTGATGCCGCCGGCGGCGCCGGCGACGCTGCCGGGGAGGTTGCGCACGTTCAGCCAGTTGACCGTCGGTACCTCCCACTCGGTGCAGTTCCCGCCGATCACGTGGTCGCACGCCCGCATGAGCAGCTCGGTGTAGATGCCGCCCGCGCAGGTGTCGGCCCCGGCGGCCGACGGAAACAGCATGACGGTCGTCGGATGGGCGCGCAGGTTCGTGAAGCGGAAGACGCCGCGGGCGTCGACCGCCGTCCAGGCGACGTAGATGGGCTGCCCGTCGTTCTTCCAGGGGCACCACGAGAAGTCGTCGCCACCGTCGCGCGTCCCTTCGCGGAAGTTTCGCTGCCGGTACGAGAGGTGGATGACGCGCCCCGGTGTCCCCAATCCCTCGACCCCCTCGAGGTCGTTGTTGTTGGCCGTGACGCGATAGATGAGCGGCTTCTCTCCGACCGAGAACGCCGTGACGGCCCGACCGAAGAGCGCCGCCACCACTCCGACCGAGAGCACGAGCCCGAGCACGATCCGTCGATGCGACATCTGTCCTCCTTGGGCGGGTGGGTTGCGGGCGGGCAGTCGTGCGCTGCAGTCGCCGTGCCATCCGCCGGCCGTCGTCCCCTGCGCGGTTACGGCCGCGGCGTGCAGCAGGCGTGTTCACGCCGTTTCGCGCGCGCCGCCGAGCGGATCGCGAATGCCGTGCCGCTCCATCCGGCGCCACAGCGTGACGCGGGAGATACCGAGCGCAGAGGCCGCCCGCTGGCGGTTCCACCGATTCGCTTCGAGCACGCGCAGGATGCGCGTCCGCTCGTCCGCCCAGGGGCTCCCTCCGACGGCGGGCTGCCGCTGCAGGAGCGCCGCCAGGTCCGCGCCCGTGGCCTGGGACAGCGTCAACAGCGCTTCGAGCGCGTTCTCGAGCTCGCGCACGTTGCCCGGCCACGGGTGCTCGAGCAACGGACGGCACGCGTGATCGGTCGGCGGCGCGAAGGTGGTCCGTTGCCGCTCATTGAAGCGCTCGACGAAGTGCGCCACGAGAAGGGGGATGTCCGCGCGCCGTTCCCGCAGCGGCGGCAGCCGCAGCGTCAGCACGCGCAGGCGGTAGAAGAGGTCGCTACGAAAGCGCCCGGCCTCGACCATGCGCCAAAGGTCCTGGTTCGAGGCCGCGATGAGACGCACGTCCAGCCGTCGGGCGACGCTCGCGCCGAGCGGGCGTACTTCGCGGTCCTGCACCACGCGGAGGAGCTTCGCCTGCAGCGAGAGCGGCAGGTCTTCGATCTCGTCCAGGAAGAGCGTACCGCCGTCGGCGAGGCGGAGGGCGCCGGGCCGTTCCTGGATGGCGCCCGTGAAGGCACCGCGCGCGTGGCCGAAGAACTCGCTCTCGGCGAGCGACTCGGGCACGGCGGCGCAGTTGATCGGCACGAACGGCTTCCCGGCGCGCCGCCCGAGGCCGTGGATCGCGCGCGCGACGACTTCCTTGCCGGTCCCCGTTTCGCCCTCGACGAGCACGTGCGCCTCGGCGCGCGCGGCGACGCGGACGAGCGCGCGCACCTCGGCCATGACGTGCGTGCGCCCGATGAGCCCCGGGACGGGCGCATCGGGTTCGCGTGGCGCGGGTGTGGTCGCGAGCGCACCCAGCGTCGCCTGGAGCAGCTCCGCGTCGCCGTCGGCGACGAGGTAGTCCGTCGCGCCGGCCTTGAGCAGCGCCACAGCGACCACGGCGTCGTCGGCGCGTCCGAACGCGACGATCGGCACGCCGGGCCGCGCGGCGCGGAGCGCGCGCACGCCGCGCACGGCGTCGTCGCGCGCGACGGCAGCGGGGCCGAGCAGGATCAGGTCGACCACGAGGTCGGGAGCGGTCGCGATCTCCGTCCAGGCGTCGGTGACGTCGAGCCGTGCACCCGGCTGCGCCCGGGCGACGGTCGTGACGAGCGCATCCCCACGTTCCACCCCCACGAGCACGATCCGCATCCGCACGACCCTCCCCGGTGCGAGGGTAAGGCGGCGTCACGCTGCCGCAAGAACTAGAAGCGGAATATCCGCGGCGCGTAGCGTTACGCCGCCGGCGCGAGCTCGACCAGCACGGCGCCCGCGTCGACCATCGCGCCCGGCGTGGCGCCCACGGCGCGCACGGTGCCGTCGATCTCGGCCGCGAGCGTGGTCTCCATCTTCATCGCTTCGACGACGACGAGGGCCTGGCCGGCCGTCACGGCGTCGCCGACCGCGACCAGCACCTTCACGACCTTGCCCGGCATGGGCGCCACGACCGATCCCGACCCCGCACCCGCCGCGCCGCTGCCGTGCGCGTCGTCGACGCGCTCGAAGACGAAGCTGTCGCCGCCCACCGCGACGTGGATGCGATCCCGGGTGCGCGCGACGACGGCGCGCAGCGGACGCCCGTCGACCTCGAGCACGAGCTCCTCGACGGTCGCGGGCCCGACGCTCGACGTCGCCGTCGCGACGATCGTGCCCACGCGGTGCGCGGCACCGTCGACCGTGACGGTGAGCCCGGCGCCGTCGGGGACGACCGTGACCGCGAGCGTGTGCCCGCCCGCGCGCAGCTTCACCTCGGCGCTCACGTTCCGCCGAGCCTCCAGCGCCCGAGCGTGTCCCACGGCGTGGGCTCGGCCTGCGACGCGGCGCCGTTCGCCGCGCGCGCCGCGGGTCGCGCGCTCGCGACCGCGGCGACGAGCGCGGCGAGTTCGGCCCGCGCCGCCGGCCGCCAGGCCGGCACGTGCTCGGGAAGAAAGTCCGTGTGGGTCTTCCCAGCGCGGAACGCTTCGTGCGCGAGCACGTCACGCAGGAAGGCCAGGTTCGTCGTCGGGCCGAGGACGATCGTCTCCGCGAGGGCGATCGCGAGGCGGTCGATCGCGGCGCGACGATCGGCGCCCCAGGCCGAGACCTTGGAGAGCAGCGGGTCGTACTCGATCGGCACGGTGAAGCCGGCCCGGATGCCGGAGTCGACCCGCACGCCAGGCCCGCTCGGCTCGTGCAGCGCCAGGATCGGCCCCGCGCTCGGAAAGAAGCTCTGCTGCGGATCCTCGGCGTAGATGCGCGCTTCGATCGCGTGGCCGCGCGGCCGGACCTCGGCCTGCGCGAACCCGAGCGCTTCGCCGGCCGCGATGCGGAGCTGCGCCGCGACCATGTCGATGCCGGTCACCAGCTCGGTCACCGGGTGCTCCACCTGGAGCCGCGTGTTCATCTCGAGGAAGTAGAAGCGACCGCTCTCGTCGAGCAGGAACTCGACGGTGCCGGCGCTGACGTAGCCGACGGCACGCGCGGCGGCGATCGCGGCGTCGGTCATCTGCGCCCGCAGCGCCGGCGTCATGACGGGGCAGGGCGTCTCCTCGATGATCTTCTGGTGCCGGCGCTGGATCGAGCACTCGCGCTCGCCGAGATGGACGAGCGCGCCGTGGCGATCGCCCAGCACCTGCACCTCGACGTGCCGGGGACGGACGATCTGCTTCTCGAGATACACGCGGCCGTCCGCGAACGCGGCCGTCGCCTCGCGCGTTGCGGCGGCGAGCGCATCGGACAGCTCGGTCACGCTCGCGACCGTGCGCATACCCTTGCCGCCGCCGCCGGCCGCCGCCTTCACGAGGATGGGGTAGCCGAGGCGTGCGGCGGCGTCCTTCGCGGACGCGATGTCGCCAGCCGCGATCTCGCTGCCGGGCACCAGCGGCACGCCGGCCTTCGCCGCCGTCGCGCGGGCGGCGAGCTTGTCGCCCATGGTGGCGATCGCGGAGGGCGGCGGCCCGACCCACACGAGCCCTGCGCTCTCGACGGCTTCGGCGAAGCCCGCGTTCTCGGAGAAGAACCCGTAGCCGGGGTGGACGGCGTCGGCGCGCGTCGCGCGCGCGGCGGCGAGGATCGCCTTCGTGTCGAGGTACGACTCGCGCGCCGGAGCGGGGCCCACACACACCGCCGCGTCGGCCGCCGCGACGTGCGGCGCGCTCCGATCGGCTTCCGAGTACACGGCGATCGGCGACAGCCCGAGCGCGCGGCACCCGCGCGCGATCCGCACCGCGATCTCGCCGCGGTTGGCGATGAGCACCCGCTGCACGGGGCCGTCGTCTAACCGACCCCGGGGGTACGGGCAATCCCAGGCGCCTCGCGCGACCGGGGGCTACGGACAGCCGGACTCGACCTGGCAGGTCGGCGAGCAGCAGTCACCCGCGACCTGATTGCCGTCGTCGCACTGTTCGGACAGCGCCGCATCGATCGTGCCGTCGCCGCAGACGCTCGGCGTCGCGCGGAGGAAGTCGACGCAGAGGCCGCCCGTTGCGGCGTCGCAGCTCTGCTGGACGAGGTGTGATCCGCCCGGCGCAAGGACGACGTCGTCACCCGTCCGTGTCCCGGTGGTGATCTCGTAGGTGGCGAAGTCCGGGTAGACGAAGGAAACGACGGTGAGCGCTCCCCCGGCTCCTTCGACGATGGCTGATGCCCCGCGCGACGATCCGAAGGAGGCGCCCCTGCTTCAGCAGAGTCAGCCGGACCGGCGACGGTCACACGGGCGCCGTCTTGTTCGTGAACCGATACGACGGGCTCGTGGACTTCAGCTCCCACCCGGGCTTGCCGACACCGGCGGGCATCCCGAGCGCCGCCGCACCTTCCGCGGCCGAGAACACGTCCACGGTTGCGCCGCCGATCGACGGGTCGTCGCCCGAGCCGAACGTGGGAAAGAGGAACGCCGGGTCCTTCGACACGAACACGAGCTTCGTCCCGGAGCCGGAGCGTTTGAGTGTGAGGCGCGTCCCGGCGATCGGCTGGTCGGCCGCGAGCGCGGCGGCGTGGGTCGCGAGCACGAGGATGATGGGGCCAGCAGCCTCGGCACGGGGTCCACCTCCGTTACGCAGGTACGCGACCGATGGGTTTCCCGGTCAAGGTAAATCGCCGCCGGCTCGCCCTACATCCGGAAGACGCCGAACGTCGTCCGCGGCACCGGCGCATTCAGCGCCGCCGCGAGACCGAGGCCGAGGGCGTCGCGGGTCTCGAGGGGATCCAAGATGCCGTCGTCCCACAGGCGGGCCGTCGCATAGTACGGGCTGCCCTCGGTCTCGTACTTGGCGCGGATGGGCGCCGTGAGCGCGTCGGCCTCGGCCGCCGCGAGCGACTTTCCCGTCGCCGCGAGCTGCTGCTGCTTCACGGTGAGCAGGGTCTGCGCCGCCTGCTCGCCGCCCATGACCGAGATGCGGCTGTTCGGCCACGACCACATGAGGCGCGGCTGGTAGGCGCGCCCGCACATGCCGTAGTTGCCGGCGCCGTACGAGTTGCCGACCAGCACCGTGAACTTCGGCACCGCGGCGTTCGCGACCGCGTTCACCATCTTGGCGCCGTCCTTCGCGATGCCGCCCTGCTCGTAGCGCTTGCCGACGATGAAGCCGGTGATGTTCTGCAGGAAGACGAGCGGCACGCCGCGCGCGCAGCAGAGCTCGATGAAGTGCGTCGCCTTGAGCGCCGACTCGGAGAACAGCACGCCCTGGTTGGCGACGATCCCGACCGGATAGCCGTGGAGGTGCGCGAAGCCCGTCACCAGCGTCGGGCCGTAGAGCGCCTTGAACTCCTGGAAGCGGCTCCCGTCGACGAGTCGGGCGATCAGCTCGCGGCCGTCGGTCTGCTTGCGCGGATCGCGCGCGACGAGGCCGTAGATCTCGGCGGGGTCGTACGCGGGCGGCTCGGGCGTCGCCCGGGCGAGCGCCGCCGGCCGCACGGGTGGCATGGCGGTGAAGATCTCTCTCGCGATGCGGAGCGCGTCGGCGTCGTTCTCGGCCAGGTGGTCGGCGACGCCCGAGATGCGCGTGTGCGTCTCGCCGCCACCCAGCTCCTCGGCGCTCACCTCCTCGCCGGTCGCGGCCTTCACGAGCGGCGGGCCGGCCAGGAAGATCGTGCCCTGGTTCCGCACGATGATCGCCTCGTCGCACATCGCCGGCACGTAGGCGCCGCCGGCCGTGCACGAGCCGAGCACGACCGCGACCTGTGGCAGGCCGGCCGCCGACATGCGCGCCTGGTTGTAGAAGATGCGGCCGAAGTGCTCGCGGTCGGGGAAGACCTCGGCCTGCAGCGGCAGGAAGGCGCCACCCGAGTCGACCAGGTAGACCGAGGCGAGCCGGTTCTCGAGCGCGATCTCCTGCGCCCGGAGGTGCTTCTTCACGGTGAGGGGATAGTAGGTGCCGCCCTTCACCGTGGCGTCGTTGGCGACGATGACGGCGTGGCGCCCCGCGATCTGGCCGATGCCGGTGACCATGCTCGCCCCGGGCGCCTCGTCGTCGTAGCAGCCGGTCGCCGCGAGCGGCGACAGCTCGAGGAACGGCGTACCCGGATCGAGCAGGCGCTCGATCCGCTCGCGCGGGAGGAGCTTCCCGCGCGCGGTGTGGCGCTCGCGCGCGTCGGCCGGGCCACCCGCCGCCGCCCGCGCGCGCGCCGCGCGCAGCTCGACCACGAGCCGCTCCATGTGCACCCGGTTCTCCTGGAACTCCGGATCGTTCGTCCGGACGCGAGACGGAAGCCGCATGCCGCGCGCCCGTTACCAGAAGATCGACGGGCGCGCCGAGAGTCCGTCCGCGAGCATGGACGCGATGCGCGCCTTCACCTGATCGACCTTCTCGGCGATGACCTCGTCCTCGTCGGCGGGGTTGCCTTCGAAGTGCATGGGCTCGCCGAAGTAGATGCGGTACTTGACCGGCAGCGGCAGCATGCCGAGCGGACCGAGCCACGGCCACGTGAGGGTCACCGGGAACGCCGGCATGCCGAGCAGGCGCGCGATCGGCATCAGGTTTGCGATCGACGGCGCCTGCTCCTCGGACCCGACGACGGCGATCGGGACGATCGGCGTCGCGGTCTCGAGCGCGAGGCGCATGAAGCCGTGGCCGAACTCCTGGAGCTGGTAGCGCTCCCAGATGAGCTTGTTCATGCCGCGTACGCCTTCGGGAAACGCGATCACGCACTCGCCCTGCTCGAGCATGTCGACGCAGTTCTTGCGCGTGCCGACCACCGAGCCGGTGCGCACCATGATCTCGTTCACGAACGGCACCGTCGGCAGCCAGTATTCACCCATACCGCGGATGATCCGCGGCGGCTCGGCCTCGAAGAACGTGGCGGCGCCGATCATGGCGGCGTCGAGGGCCACCTGGCCGGCATGGTTTCCGATGAGCAGGCACCGCCCCTGCGGGACGCGCTCGATGCCGTGCGTCTCGACGCGGAACCAGTAGCGGTAGAGGAGCGCCGTGACGGTGAGCGCGCGCTTGGTCGTCTCGGTATGGAACCCCCACGCGTCATAGCCGTAGGCGTTGAGGCGCGTCGGAATGCGCGCCATGCGCTCGTCGATCTCCTGCTGTAGCTCGCCGATGGCGGGGGAGTTGTAGAGCGCGCGCAGCATGCCCGTCAGCGCCGCACGCTCGCGAACACGTCCTCGAGGCTGAAGAGGGGAGCGAACCCCGTCGCCTGCTGGAAGCGACGGCCGTCGAGCGTGCACGGGTACTTGAGGAAGTTGATCGCGCCCGGAGGCGTCGGGTACAGGCCCCACCGAAAGAGCCGGCTGAAGACGGCGCGCGCGACCGGCTCCGGGAACGGGACGGCAGTGCCGCCCGCCTCGTGGATCGCGACCTTGAGGGGCACGGCGCCGGGACCGGTCAGGTTGAATACGCCGTGCGTACCGGTCTGGAGCGCGAGGGCGACGGCTTCTGCGACGTCCTCCTCGTGGATGAACTGCATCATCGGGTTGAAGCCCATGATGGTCGGCACGTAGCGCTGGCGAAGGTAGCGGCCCATGCTGCTGTGGACGTAGTAGCCGAGCGTGCTCACGGGGCGGAGCACGGTCGTCGCCACCTCGGGATGCCGCCACAGGAACGCGGTCGCGAGCGTGTCCACCTCGGAGAGGTCGCGCACCTCGGCGTAGTTGCGCGAAACGTTGAGCGGCGAATCCTCGTCCATGTAGTACGGGTTGTCGGGAAACGCGCCGTACACGTAGCTCGACGAGAGCAGCACGACGCGCTTCACGCCGTGCGCGATCGCATACTCGAGGACGCGCTTGGTGCCGAGCACGTTGATCTCGTGCCGCAGCTCCTCGCCCAGGCGGAAGTGCCGGATGAAGGCGAGGTGGACGACCGCGGTCGGGCGTTCGGTGCGGAAGACGTCCTCGAACTTCCGCTTGCGGATGTCGACGGTGAGCACGCGCAGCCCCGGCGGATGGCCTTCCCACGGGTGGCGATCGACGCCGACCAGATCGAACGTGTTCGCGAGCCGGCGCGCGATGAGGCGTCCCTGACCGCCGGCGATGCCGGTGATGAGGACCGTCTCGCCGGGTCGCGCGCCGCCACGCGGGTGGCTCCACGTCTCGGTCACGGCCGCGGGACGCGACGGGGCCACCGGCGCCGGATCCGGCTCGGGATCCGCAAAGTGGAAGAGGCCTTCCGGCGTATCGAACGGAGCCCGCGCCATGCCGAGGCTCCGGTTATGCCGGGGCCCGCCCGGAGGCTCAAGCCACGGTGCGCAGGACGCGGTGCGCGTCGAGCATGGTGGTGCGGATCGGAACCCCGTGCGGACAGGCCGACCGACATGGGGCAGGGCAGGTGACGCACAGGCTCGCGTCCTTGGACAGCGCGGCGTAGCGCGACGTCCCTTCCTCGCGCCACCCGTAGTCCTTGGCGTACATGCGGTAGCGCAGCACGTCGTTGATCGGCAGGTCGTGCGGGCACGAGTCGAGGCACGCGCCGCAATGCGGCTGGCAGTAGTCGCCCTTCACCAGCTGGTCGTAGCGCTCGAGGCGCGCCGTATCCTCGGCGCGTACCGCGGTCCCCGACGCGGCCAGGTACTCGTCGACGTGCTCCGGATTCCAGAACGAGACCACGAGGCAAGACACGTTCGGGTTCGAGAGCACCCAGCGGAACGCCGACTGCGAGTACGCGCCCGCCTCCTGCTGAAACTCGGCCAGGTTCGTGTGCTTGGCGCCCTTCAGGGTCTTCATCGCCACGACGCCGACGTCGTGCGCCTTCGCCTTCTCGAGGATGTGGCCGAAGCTCGGCCACATACCGAAGTGGTACGCGAGCATGAGGACGTCGAAGCGCCCCGAGTCGATGGCGGCGTTGGCCACCTCCTCCAGATTCGGGGTGTGCGTCGAGACACCGAGGAAGCGCACCTTGCCCTGCTCCTTCAGCCGATCGAACGCTTCGTGGATGTTGGGCGCGAGCAGGCGGTCCAACCGATCGCACGAGTGGATGTGGATCAGGTCCACGTGATCCGTCTGGAGCCGCTGCAGGCTCCCTTCCACCTCGGCGATGATGTTGCGCACCGGCGTGTCGTTCGGCAGGTGCCCGGTCGGGCGGCAGAACTTCGTCGCCAGGAAGATGCGATCGCGGAGGCCCTGGATGGCTTCGCCCAGGAGGCGCTCCGAGCCCGCGTCGGAGTAGTCGGGCGCCGTGTCGACGTAGGTGACCCCGCGCTCGAAGAGCGCGCGCGGCACGTCGAGGTCGTGGATGCGCGCCGAGCCGAGCGAGATGTCGGACACCATCGTGTTCGTGCGTCCGAGGCGGCGGTAGCTGCGGATGCGCGAGGTGTGCCAGGCGGGATCGGGCGTCGGGGATTCGGTCTCGACGTTCGTGCTGACGAAGTCTCGCCCGACGGCGAGCCACCCACGGTTCGGCAGGAAGATGCCCGCCGCGCCCCCGACCGTTGCCGCCGCCGCGGCGCCGGTCACGCGCAGCACCGCCCGCCGTGTGGCACCCCGCGCCGGGGGCTCGGCCATGACGACGACGCGCGAGCCGCCGTCGCACCGCGGGCAGACGGACCGGCGCAGGCGGAAGGTCGCCCCGACCATCGCGACCAGCGCGGTCGCCGCGACGACCCAGAGCCGCCACAGGGGCAGCCGGGTGCGGTCGTTGCCCTCGACGAGATCGTGCAGCAGCGGCGCGCCGACGATCGCGCCCACGACCAGGGGGAGCAGCAGGAAAACCGCGACGACGATCCGCCGCGGGCGCACGATGCGCAGCGCCCGGGCGCCGCCACACCTGGTGCACGGGCTCACGACTCCCCTGGTACGCGGCGAAGGGCAGCGCGTCAAGAATTTGTCCGGGGCACGCCTCAAGTCGCATGCGCGGTGTCCCGATAAAAGCGCTGGAGAGGCGTTTTCAAAGGAGCGATGAGGCCATGATGGATGCGATGACCCTGCAGCAGTTCCGCGCCGACGTGATCGCGCGCAAGAGTCTCCCGACGATCCCGCCGGTGCTCACCGGGATCATCGCGCTGATCGACGACGATCGGACCGGCGCGAAGAAGCTCGTCGAGCTCATCGAGCGAGACCAGGCGCTGACCGCCCGCCTGCTGCGGCTGGCGAATAGCGCCTTCTTCGGCCAGGCGCGAAAGGTCGCCACGATCCCGCAGGCGGTGCTCCTGCTCGGGTTCTCGACCGTGCGCAACCTGGCCCTCGGTGTGAAGGTCTGGGACACGCTCGGCACGGGCGTGTCGCGGCGCGAGCTCGAGCAGCTGTGGACGCACGCGGTCGAGGTGGCCGCCGCGGCCCGCGTGCTCGCCCGCCAGCGGCGCCAGACGGGCCCGGACGAGGCGTTCACCACCGGGCTTCTGCACGACGTGGGGCAGCTCGTGCTCGCCCTGCGCTTCAAGGAGCTCTACTGGGACACCGTCCACAAGGCGACGTCGACCGAGCACCTGGCCGGACTCGAGCAGTCGAGCTTGGGCGTCGATCACGCGGAAGTTGGTTCGTGGCTGCTCGAGGCGTGGAACCTCCCGCCGGTCATGGTCGAGGCGGTCCGGCGACACCACGACGCAGAGGCGCGCAACGGCCTCGCCGGCGTGATCTCGGTGGCGAGCCGCCTCGCGCACCGGACGAACTTCCAGACGGGCGAGCTCGCCCCGGACGGCGCGTCAATCCTCGAGGCGACGGGTGTCACGCAGGATGGGTGGCAGACGGTCGTGACCGAGGTGGGTCAGAGCGGCGCCCTGGTGATGCTGGTGGAGGCCAAGGCGTGAAGCAGCTCCCCGCGACGCCGGTCCTGGTTCGGGACTCGCTCGCCGAGGTCGAGACGCAGCGGGACGACCTGCTCGTCTACCTGTCGGCGGCGCGCTCGATCCTGGACGTGTGCGCGGGGGCCCACGGCGTCAAGGCGACGGCGCAGGAGCTCGCGGTCGTGCTCGTCCGAGAGCTCGGCGTCGAGGCGTGCGCGGTGACGCTGCGCGAGCGCACGGACGCGCCGCTGAAGCTGATCGGCTTCGCCGCCCAGAGCGACCGCTTCGGCGAGCCGTTCCCGGTGCTGCCGGAGAACGGCTGGGTGACGCTCGCGCGTCTCGTTGGCACTGGTGCGGATGCGGTCTGCTTTCGTCGCGACGAGGACGGCGGGTTCTCCGCCGTGACGCCGACTGCGCTCACGACCGAGGGCTTCACGGCGCTCCCGTTCTCGGTCGGCGACGAGCGCGACGGCGTGCTCGTGCTGCAGACGATCGTCGCGCCCTCACAGCTCTTCGGACGCATGCAGGGCGTCGCGCTGCTGGCCGACATGGTCGGCTACGCGCTCACCATGGCGCGCACCCGTGAAGCGACGCAGCGCCTGTGCGACCGGCTGTCGGGCGACCTCGGCGTCAGCCGGCGCCGGCTCGACGAGCGCGAGCAGACGCTGCGTGCCCGTGAGGACTCGATCACGCGGCTCACGAAGGAGCTCGTCCGCTCGAACAACGTGAAGACGGAGTTCCTCGCCACCGTGTCCCACGAGCTGCGCACACCGCTCAACGCCATCCTCGGCTACACCGAGCTGCTGCACGGCGGCCACATCGGGCCCGTCACCGGCGAGCAGAGCGAAGCGGTCGGGCGCGTGCTTCGCGCGGCCCACAACCTGCACTTGCGGGTCGAGGACATCCTGTTCTTCGTCCAGATGGACGCCGATCAGGTGATCGTGCGGCCCGAGCCGATCCAGATCGCCCCGATCGTCGACGAGGTTGTGGCCGCGCTCAGCGATCGGCCCTCGTCCTCCGTGGTCGCGCTGCGTACCGAGATCGACCACGCCGCGCGGACCCTCGTGACCGACGCATCGCTCTTCCGCCGCGCGCTCTTCCACCTGCTCGGGAACGCCTTCAAGTTCACCGAGCGCGGGACCGTCTGGCTGACCATCCGCCCCGCCCCGCGTCCGGAGGACGCCCTCGTCATCGTGCGGGACTCGGGCGTCGGCATTCCGCCCGACCGCCAGCGCGCCATCTTCGACGCGTTCGTGCAGGCGGACGGATCCGATGCTCGGCGCTTCGACGGCCTCGGCATGGGCCTCGCGCTCGTCCAGCGCGCCGCGCACCTGCTGGGTGGACAGATCGACGTCGAGAGCATTCCCGGGGAGGGAAGCGAATTCACCGTGACGCTGCCCGGGGCGCTCGCGGCAGAGTCCCACGTCCTGATCGAGACCCGCGCTCCAGAGCGCGCGAGCTACTGACGGTAGCCCGCCCAGCGGGCGTGCAGCGCCTGCTCAGCCCCTGAGCACGCGGGGCAGCCCCGAGCGCGCCTGCACGGCCCCATCCGGACCTCGTTGCGTGGCCGGGAACTTGCTTCGCCAGGTCGCGAAGGAGGGCGATCATCAAGCCCTTGGGCCGAGTGATAGAGTTCCCGAGACCGCCGCGCAGGCGATGGGTGACCCGCGCGCTGCTATGGCTGCGCTACGGGCCCGTCACCGCGGATCCCCGCCCGCCGCAGGACGGCTTGCGGGTGGTCACCCTGCGGAGACATGGCTAGTGGCGGGGACGCGCGAGCGGCCCCTGGACGTCGATCCAGCGGGTGCCGCGGCACGCTTGGCGGAGGTCGCGGAAACCGGCGATCCGGTCGAGGTGATCCTCGTCGTGCGCGGCTCCGTCCGGCCGGTCGAGGGCAGCGGAGGCAGGCGGTGGCGGATGCGGCTCGACGGCGACCACGTGTTGACGTTCCGCGCCGAATGGGTGGTGGCTGCCCGGCGCATTTCCGGGAGCAAGTCGAAAGGAGCGAAGGTGAGGTGACGTTCGGCTGCTGACGTCACGCGATCGTGGTCCTCGGTTGGGTCGGCAGAAGGTCATGGTCCCCCCAGACCGCCGGCATGCGTGAGGGCGGCGCCGGACGGCACACGGGTCCGCATTCCCGCGCCGTCTGCTGCCCGATCGCACCAACCGGGGGCCCCGAACCTCGAAACGACCGGCGCAGGGCAACGCACGCCGCGGTTGAACCGGCCGGTCGAATGTCTCACAGTACTCCGGTCATGCCCGAGAAGCAGAGCCCGGCGGACGTCCGCCTGTGGCACGACCTCGCCGCCAAGGAGCGCAAGGGCGCCAGCCCGGACCAGCTCGTCTGGCACACGCCGGAAGGAATCGACGTGAAGCCGCTGTGGACGGCAGCCGACGTCGCTGGGATCGACTTCGCCGACGGCCTGCCGGGCACCTACCCATTCGTCCGCGGACCGCGCGCCACGATGTACGCGGGCCAGCCGTGGACGCTCCGGCAGTACGCTGGCTTCTCGACCGCCGAGGAGTCGAACGCCTTCTACCGCGCGAACCTCGCCGCCGGGCAGATGGGCCTCTCCGTCGCCTTCGACCTCGCCACCCACCGCGGCTACGACTCGGATCACCCGCGCGTCGTCGGCGACGTCGGCAAGGCCGGCGTGGCGATCGACTCGGTCGAGGACATGAAGATCCTCTTCGACGGCGTGCCGCTCGACAAGATGTCGGTGTCGATGACCATGAACGGC
>Ga0187894_10001724_pt1 | contig 27505 bp, 23 predicted proteins | sample GBC1701081metaG_FD_136650 | JGI IMG/M metagenome (GOLD analysis project Ga0187894, IMG submission 136650) | White microbial mat communities from a lava cave in the Kipuka Kanohina Cave System on the Island of Hawaii, USA - GBC170108-1 metaG ... | reverse complement strand
TCGAAAAGGTTGCTGAGGGTTCTGATTGGAAGAATCGCTTCGCCTGGGATCCTGACAACCGCAAGCTGCCCTACGGCAAAGGGATCGGCATCGCTTGCAGCTCTTACATCTGCGGCGCCGGTTTGCCGATCTACTGGAACAACATGCCGCAATCCGGCGTACAGCTCCGACTCGACCGGCAAGGTGGCGTCTGTGTCATGTGCGGCTCGACCGACATTGGCCAGGGATCGGACTCCATTCTCGCCTACATCGTCGCTGAAATCTTAGGAATCGATCCGTTTGACATTCGGGTGGTGACTGCCGACACTGATCTGACGCCCGTGGATCTCGGCAGTTATTCGAGCCGCGTCACCTTGATGACCGGTAACGCTGCAATTCAGGCCGCCGAACGGGCGCGTGAGTTGCTCGTAATGGCCGTCGCGGAAAAACTCGGCGTGCCGATTGAGAATTTGTCGCTCGCTGAGCGCCGCGTATTCGACGTTGAGAATCCGGAGCTTGGTGTTTCGTTTGCGGAAGCGGTCGTGCTGGCGGAGTCGAAGTTTGGGACCATCGGCACAGTTGGATCGTACACGCCGCCACGCTCGCCGGGTAAGTACAAAGGCTCCGGTGTTGGACCATCGCCAGCCTACAGTTACTCCGCGGCGGTCGCGGAAGTTGATGTCAATCCGGACACGGGAATTGTCGTCGTCGAACGCGTCTGGATCGCGCACGACATCGGCCGCTCGATCAATCCGATGCTCGTGATGGGCCAGGTCGAGGGTAGTGTTTACATGGGGCTCGGCGAGATCCTGATGGAAGAGATGGCATACCGCACGAATCGGAACGTGGTGCACAAGTTTCCGTCGCTGTTGGAATACAAGAGCCCGACGACGATGGAGATGTGCGACGTGAAGACGTACCTGATCGAAGATCCGGACCCGAATGGACCATACGGCGCGAAGGAAGTCGGCCAGGGACCGCTATTGCCTGTGCCGCCGGCGGTGGCGAATGCAGTCTACAACGCTGTCGGCGTGCGGATTGACGAAGTTCCGATAACACCCGAGAAAGTATTGCGTGCCCTGAAAGACAAAGCGCGTGGACGCGATGCCCGCTTCGGACCCGCAGGCGTCCCCAACGTCGACTGGCCCGATCCGTTGCGCGTCCTGACGCCCGCCGAAGGCGGTGATGGCACCGAGATGCCGCGCGTGGCCGTGCATTCTTGAGCCACAAAGAGGCACAAGAAGCACAAGAGAGGTAAGAAACGAGAAGAACACACGACGAAAGATCCGACGATAGCACGACCCAAATACATAGCACGGGGCAACACTTTGTGACGGAAAATTGTTTGTGCCTTTTGTGCTTCTTTGTGGCTGAGGAAACAAGACTTTAATGATGCGCCTTCCTAAATTTGAATATCACACTCCGCAGACCATCGCGGAGGCGGTGAAGATCATGGCGGAGGCTGGTCCAGCGGGACAGTTTGTCGCCGGAGGGACCGATCTGTATCCGAATATGAAGCGGCGGCAGCAGGTGCCCAAGACCGTGATATCGGTGATGCGTCTGGCGGAGTTGAATCAGATCACCGGTGACGGTGCGCAGGGCTTGCGGATCGGCGCTTCGGTTACGCTGACGGATATTTGCGAGCACCCGATCATCAATCGCGATTATCCCGTGGTCGCCAAAGCCGCGCGCACCATTTCCACGCCGCTCTTGAGAAACATGGGCACGATCGGCGGCAATCTGCTGCTCGACACGCGCTGCAATTATTACGATCAGAACTACGAGTGGCGTAAAGGCATCAACTTCTGTCTCAAGAAAGATGGCGACGTTTGCTGGGTTGCTCCCGGCAGTACGAAGTGTTGGGCCGTGCAATCGTCGGATCTGGTGCCGGTGATGGTGGCGATTGGCGCGAAGCTACGATTGGCGTCAACGCTTGGTGAACGCGTGATCGATGCCGCGGGTTTTTACAACGACGACGGTATTGAGTATCTGCACAAACGTCAGGACGAGCTTTTGGTCGACATTCAACTGCCGCCCACCAACGGTTGGCGCGCTTCGTATCAAAAGCTGCGACGCCGTGGCGCGTTTGATTTTCCGGTGCTCGGCGTTGCTGCGTGGCTACGCATGGAACAGGGATTGGTACGCGATGCGAAGGTTGTGCTCGGAGGGATTGCGCCGGCTCCTGTTGCGATTGCGGAAGCCGAGGGCGCATTAATCGGAAAACCGCTGCTCGACGAGCAGATTCACGCTGCCGCCGAAGCGGCTTACGTGAAAGCGCGGCCGCTGGATAACACCGACTTCGTTTACCAGTGGCGCAAGCAGATGGCGCGTCAATATACTCTGCGTGCGCTGCGAGACCTGCAAACCTAAAATCAAACTGTGCATGACGTAGCAGCAGTAATCCTCGCCGCCGGCCGGTCAAACCGGATGGGCGCGTTCAAGCCACTGCTTCCCTTCGGCAAACAAACCGTCATCGAAGCTTGCATCGATTACTTGCGCAGAGGCGGCGTCGAAACCATCATAGTCGTGCTGGGCCACCGCGCCGAGGAGCTGCAAGATCGGCTCGGTCATTTGCCTGTCTCATTTGCTTTAAATCCCGATCCGGACAGCGAGATGAGTGCGTCGATCGCCGCCGGCCTCAGTCAGGTTCCGACCACAGCTAACTCGTTATTGGTTGCACTAGCTGACCACCCCGCAGTGCCGCCAGCAGTAGTCTCCAGTCTTATCTCGGAGTGGCAACAAGGCGCTTCATTAGTAATCCCAACGTGGCAGAATCGCGGCGGACACCCGGTATTGATCGACCTCCGTTACCGCACGGAGTTACAGAATCTCGATCCCGCGCGCGGCCTGCGAGCTGTCTTCGATGCTCATAAGAACGAGGTAAAACGTGTCCCGGTCGACTCGCCTTTTGTTGCCCGCGACATGGATACGTGGGATGATTACTACGCACTGCACAAGGAAGTCTTTGGCGAACCACCACCCGAGCGGCCCGGCGACTAGACCAACTTAAGCCCCGGCGAACTCATCTAAAGCACCAGTCGAAGCGTCTTCAGGGCGCTTTCGGCGAAGGAGAAGAGAGATGGTTCTGAATATGCGAAAGAGGATCGTGGCGGGATTGATGAGTGTGCTCGCGAGTTGCGCCGTACTAGCGCAAGACCGCGGCGCCAATGGTCCAGTCGAGTTCTCGCTGCGATCGATCGACGGTCAAACGGTCACGTCCAGCAGCCTGAAAGGTGAAGTCGTCGTGCTGGCGTTTGGTGCGTCCTGGTTGCCGTTATCAAGAGCACAACTTCAGGGCGTGCGGAAGCTGGCTGACGAATACTCCGATCGCGGCGTGGTGGTCTATTGGGTCAGCACTGAGTCAGACGATGCGAAGTCGAAGAACTACGCCAGCGACCAGCAGCTCCGCAACTTCGCGCAAAAGTATGGCTTGAAAGTCACCGTCTTGCGCGATCCTGATGGCGCCGTATCAAAGAGGTTTGGTGTCGATCAGTTGCCGTCGATCGTAATCCTCGATAAGGAAGGAAACATTTCCGGCGCGCCGATCGGCGGGCTCGATCCGCAGGGCAACCTCGCCGGACAACTCGCTTCGCGTCTTGATAAGTTGCTCTGAGCCCCTCACAACAATTAACCTCTCCTCATGCCTTTCACGTTAATTAACCCCGAATCACTCGGAGTGCCGAGCGGTTACTCGCATGGTCTGCTTGCCGATACGAGCGGCAAGCTGTTGTTCGTTTCCGGCCAGATCGCGTGGAATGAAAAACAACAGATCGTGAGCGCGGATTTTGTGGAACAGTTTGATCGGGCGTTGGCGAATTTGATTACTGTCGTTGAAGCCGCCGACGGCAAAGCCGCGGATCTTGTGCGACTGATAATCTACGTGACGAACAAAGGTGAGTATCGCGCGCGCACGCGCGAAGTGGGTGAACGGTATCGCAAGCACATGGGCAAACACTTTCCCGCGATGGTCCTGGTTGAGGTGGCGGGTCTTTTGGACGATCAGGCGCAAGTCGAAATCGAAGGGATGGCGTTGATACCCGCATGAAGCAACCAACGTCGTTCCTCTACGAACAGGACGAACACGGCATCGCAACGATTACGTTGAACCGTCCCGACCGTTTGAATGCGCTGACGTTTGAAGTTTATCGCGAGTTGACTGACACGTTTGCCGCATTGCGTGAAGAGCGAAACGTTCGCGTGGTCATCATCACGGGTGCGGGCCGCGCGTTCTGTTCCGGCGGTGACGTGCGCGACATCATCGGCGAGCTCTTCAGCCGCGACATGGAAGGCTTGCTGGAGTTCACGCGTATGACCTGCGAGCTCATTCGCAACATCCGCGCTTTGCCTAAGCCGGTGATTGCGAGTCTCAACGGCACCACTGCCGGCGCCGGCGCGTGCATCGCACTTGCCTCCGATCTCTGTATTGCCAGCGAAGATGCACGCATCGCTTTCCTGTTTGTTAAAGTCGGACTCGCCGGCACCGACATGGGCGCGTCGCATTTGCTGCCACGCATCGTTGGTCTAACGAAAGCTACCGAGCTTCTTTACACCGGCGATTTCATCACGGCTGCGGAAGCAGAACGAATCGGATTTTACAATCGCGTCGTCACTGCGGACCAGTTGCACACCGCAACGCGAGAATTTGCCGAACGTCTCGCGCGTGGCCCGGCATTCGCTCTCGGCAAAACGAAAGAGATGCTCAACCGCGAGCTGCACATGGATTTCGAGTCTGCCCTCGAGAGCGAAGCGCAGGCGCAGGCGATCTGCATGCAGCATCCCGACTATCGTGAAGCTTACGAAGCCTTTGTCGCGAAACGAGAGCCGAGATTTAAATGATCGAACTCCCCTTCTTTACTCCCGAGCATCGCAATCTCGCGCAAGTGGTAGCCCACTTTGTGACACGCGAGATCGAACCGCACGCCGGCGTTGAAGACGACGTCGAAGGACTGGCGCGCCATTTCGTGAATCTGCTCGCCAACGCCGGATTGCTGAACTACTCCGTTGCGGTGTCGAAACTCGACACTCGCGCTCTTTGTTTGGTCCGTGAAGCGCTGTCTTATTCGTCGTCGCTCGCAGATCTCGCTTTTGTCATGCAGGGGCTCGGCACGTATGCAATCGCGCAAGCGGCGCCGGATCACGTGCGCGAGTTCTGGCTTGCGCGGGCGCTCCAGGGCAAAGCGATTGCCGCGTTTGCTTTGACGGAGCCGGAGGCTGGATCGGATGTCGCTTCACTCAAAACTACGGCGCGTCGTGACGGCGAGACTTACGTTATCGACGGTCGCAAGAGGTTTATCTCAAACGCCGGTATTGCCGACTTCTACACGGTTTTCGCTCGCACCGGTACGCGCGACGACGGACGTCCAACACTCTCCGCTTTCGTGGTCGGCTCGAAGATGCAAGGCTTCACTGTTGTCGAACGCACCGAGTTGATCGCGCCTCATCCCATTGGCGAGATCGCTTTCAATGAATGTCGCGTGCCCGCCGAAGACATGGTTGGCAATGAGGGCGACGGCTTTCGTTTGGCGATGGAAACGCTCGACACGTTTCGCGCGAGTGTCGGCGCAGCAGCGTGTGGCATGGCCCGGCGAGCGCTCGATGAATCCATACGCTATGCCTCGACGCGCAGACAGTTCGGCCGCTTGCTCTGCGAACATCAACTGGTCCAGGAAAAACTCGCCGACATGGCTACCGAACTTGACGCTGCACGACTGCTCGTCTGTCGCGCTGCCTACCTGCGCGACACCGTGGATAGGCGGGTCACGCGCGAAGCCAGCGAAGCAAAGCTCTTCGCCACCGAAGCCGCGGGCAGAATCATCGACAGCGCGGTCCAGATTCACGGCGGTGTCGGGCTGGTCCGCGGCAGCGTCGTCGAGCGCCTCTATCGCGACGTGCGCGCCCTGCGCATCTACGAAGGCACTTCCGAGATCCAGAAGCTCGTCATCGCCGGCCAATTGCTGCGCGAGAATCGCGAAGGCACTAACGCATGAAACCACTCTCGCCAGATACGACACCTGACGCTCAACGCAAACAGTTCGAGCTGATGCGCCAGTTGTCGCCCGCACAAAAACTCTCACTCGCCTTTGCGCTCACCGACACCATGCGCGATCTAATCCGGGCTGACCTGCGTCATCGATTCCCGCACGCTGATGAAACGGAGCTAAGACGGCGGTTTATCGCTCGCGTACTGCCACGCGAAGATGTGATTCGCGCTTATGGCTTCGATCCCAAGGCCGAAGGTTATTGAGCGATGGTGCTACCAATTTCAGTTTTGTTGCTGATCACAAGTGCTCTGGAAAAACTGAAGATCCGTTACGTGCTGGTTGGTTCCTTTGCCAGTTCGATCTATGGACTCTATCGGGCGACCGCCGATATCGACATTCTTACCGACATCAGAACAGAGCATGTTGACCCACTCCACAATGCTCTGAAGGAAGCTTTTTACGTAGATGAATTGGCGATGCGCAACGCGATTGCCCGGGGACAATCATTCAATGCCATACACTTCGATTCGGTTTTCAAAGTAGACATTTTTGTGGCGTCTAACGATGAATTTGCGACTGGGCAACTGAACCGCCGGCAGGCAAGAGCACTTTCATCAGATCGAGTCGACGAGGTCTACGTGGCAACGGCTGAAGACACCGTTCTTGCCAAGTTGCGCTGGTTTCGCTCGGGAAACGAGTCTTCGAAAAATCAGTGGAATGACGTTTTGGGTATCATCGCGGTCGTGCGAGACGAACTAGACATGGATTATATGCGGTCCTGGGCTGAACGGCTCGGCGTCAGCGATCTACTACAAAGAGCTTTTGACGAAGCGCAGAGTCAGGGGTTATGAAGATCAACATCATAGGTGGTGGGCCGGCGGGGTTGTATTTTGCCATCCTGATGAAGAAAGCCAATCCGGCGCATCGGATTCAGATTTACGAGCGCAATGGGCCGGATGATACGTTCGGCTGGGGGGTCGTGTTTTCCGGAAAGACGCTCGCGAACCTGCGTGCCGCGGATGAGGAGTCGCATGCGGAGATCACGAGGCAGTTTGAGGCGTGGGACAACGTCGATGTGGTTCATCGAGAGGAAAAGATCTCGATTCATGGAAACAGTTTTTCGGGAATTGCGCGCTTGCAACTGCTCAAGATTTTGCAACGGCGCGCCGAGCAGTTGGGGATCGAGATCAATTTTCGCACCGAAATCAATGACGTCGAGACGCTACGCCGCGAGTGCGATCTGCTGGTGGCCGCGGATGGCGTGAACAGCACGGTTCGCTTGCAGTATCTCGAACAAGTCAAACCCCAACTCGACCTTCGCGCGCACCGTTACATCTGGTACGGCACGAATCAGCTCTTCCACGGTTTGACGCTGACATTTCGCCAGAACTCCACCGGCACGTTTGCCGCACATTCCTATAAGTTCAACAAACAGACGAGCACGTTCATCGTCGAGTGTGATCCGAAGACGTGGCAGAAAGCGGGGTTCGAACAGATGTCCGCGGATGAAACGAGAGCATATCTCGGCGAGGTTTTTGCCAGGGATTTACACGGACACCCGCTACTCTCGAACAACTCCAAATGGATTCAGTTTCTGCTCGTGAAAAACGAGCACTGGTTTTTTGAGAATCTCGTGCTGCTCGGCGACGCACTCCACACGGCCCACTTTTCAATCGGTTCGGGCACAAAGCTCGCGATGGAAGATGCGATCGCGCTCGCTGAGTCGTTTCACCAAACAAGCGGCGTGCACGAAGCGCTGGTGCATTTCTCGGAAACGCGACGGCCAGTGATTGAGGAATATCAGTCGGCGGCTTTCGAAAGCATGTTGTGGTTTGAGCAAGTGCGAAACTACATGCACCTGAGCCCCACCGATTTGGCGTTCAGTGTGATGACGCGCAGCGGCAGAGTTACTTACGAAGACTTGAAGAAACGCGCCCCGGAGTTTATCCGCCGGGTTGATGAGTCCGGCTTGACGATTTAACGCCACGCGGGCGGCTCCAAGCGGCGCCGGCCATCGTCGACCGTCGCAATCTCGGGCTCATCAAGGTCAACACGATCCCATAGCTTGCACGTCACCGGCCGGTGCGCCTGATCGAGCGCCTCGCAGTAATTTGTGTAAGTGCAGCGCCGCACTTCATCACCACGGCCTAGTCGTACTTTCAAAAACCAATCGGGATCCGCGAGTGCCTGACGCGCGAAGCCTACAATGTCCGCCTGGGCCAAACTCAGGATTTTTTCAGCTTGTTGGAAGGTTGAGATGCCTCCAGCCGCCACGACCGGAGTTTGAAAGCCCGCCGCATTCACCGCGTGCTTGATAGCAGCCGCCAGCGGAACGCTGCGTCCAAAAGGACCAATCTCATCTGACAGTACAGTCGGCATACACTCGTAGCCGCTTTGACCAGTGTAAGGATAGACCGCCTGGCCCACCTTCGGCTGTTGCGCGTCCTCAAACTTGCCGCCCTTCGACAACGAAAGAAAATCAAATCCGGCACGCGCAAATTCTTTCGCGTAATAGATCGCATCTTCAACGCGGCTACCGCCTTCAATCACTTCATCCGCAAGAAAGCGCACGCCCACAACATAATCATCACCGACGCGGTTTCTCACGGCGCGAAAAACCTCGAGTGGCAAACGAACGCGATTTTCAGGCGAGCCGCCGTAACCATCTTCACGATTGTTCTGCCGGCTCAGGAAACCAGCCATCGTATAGGCGTGTGCGTAATGAAGCTCGACACCGTCAAACCCGGCTTTGCGCGCGCGTTCCGCGGCGGCGGCGAAAATCGCCGGCAGTTCCTGCGGCAGTCGCTTGATGTGTTTTAAATGGGTGTCCGTAACTCGCTCACGGTAACCGAAATTAAGTGCCTCAAGTTCTCCCGGAGTGAGGATCCTTTCCAGGAATCCCTCTTCCGCTGACACTAAAAAATTACGGATCTCCGCTTCATCAGCACTAAGCCAGTGACTGCGTTGTGTTGTTTCAGCTAGCGCTTGACGATGGTGTTCATTGATCTCAAAAAACCGCTGAAAGTATTTCGTCTTCTCGGGCCGCCTCTTGACCGCCAGAAAGTCGATGATCTGAATGAACAGCAGCGTCTCGCCATGGCTCGCTTCTTTGACTGTCTCAACCAGCTTTCGCAACCCTGGAATGAACCGGTCATCGCCGATGCGCAACAGCGGACCACTGGGAATGTCGCGCACACCCGTCGCCTCAACCACCAACACGCCCGGCCGCCCTTCGGCAAACCGGCGATACCAGTCGAGGTTTTGCGGGGTAACAAACCCGTCTTCGGTCGCACGCCACGGCACCATCGCAGGCACCCACGTGCGACTACGAGCCTCCCGCCGCCCGATTCTTATCGGACTAAAGAGTTTGGAACGAGTTGCTTCTTCGGCCGTGGGCCAGCGAGTTTCTTCTATCTTGTGTCTAATTGGCCGCGCGAACTTCCACATCTTAGCCACAGATTACACGATTCTGGTACATTTACCTCAGGAGGGACTGGTTCAGTTTTCAGTTCAAGCTTTGGCTTGCCCGTAAAGCAGCAGCCTAAAGGCTGAACTCCAAACAGCGCGATCAAAGTAAACCAGTAGCCTCGGGAGGGTTCTTTCGGGAGGTTCTTTCTTGTCAGACGAGTTACTGAAGTGGCGCAGCGAATTTCCGATTCTCGATAAGACTGTCTATCTAATCTCGCACAGTCTCGGGGCGATGCCCAGGGGGACCTACGACCGGCTGCAGGAGTATGCCCAACGGTGGGCATCTCGCGGCGTGCGGGCGTGGGCGGAAGGCTGGTGGGACATGCCGGTCACGGTTGGCGATGAAGTTGCGCGCATCATCGGCGCGGACCCGGGCACGGTCGTGATGCATCAAAACGTTTCCATTTGTCAGTCGCTGGTGCTGTCGTGTCTTAAGCCAACACCGCAACGAAACAAGATCGTCTACTCGGAACTCAACTTTCCTTCCGTAATGTACGTCTACGAGGCGCACGCTCGCGACGGCCAACTGCGCATCGAGACGGTGAAGTCAGACGATGGCATCACGGTGCCACTCGAACGCTTTCTCGCCGCGATCGACGAATCAACGTTGCTCGTGCCGTTCTCGCACGTGCTTTTCAAGAGTGCGTTTTTGCAGGACGCGCGAGCGATCATCAAACGCGCGCATGAAGTCGGCGCGATGGTCGTGCTGGACACGTATCAATCAGCAGGCACTGTTCCGTTCAGCGTGAAGGAGCTTGATGCAGATTTCGCGACCGGTGGCTCAGTGAAATGGTTGTGTGGTGGACCAGGCGCCGGTTATCTGTACGTGCGTCCCGATTTGCAAACAACACTGGAGCCGAAAACAACGGGCTGGATGGCCCACGAGGAGCCGTTTGCCTTCGACACTTCGCTGCGCTATGCGCCAAACATCACGCGCTTCCTGCACGGCTCACCGGCGATTCCCGCGCTCTACGCGGCGCAGTCGGGCTACAAGATCATCAACACGATCGGCCTCGACAAGATCCGCGAGAAGAGCATGCGGCAAACAAGTTACCTGATCGACCTTGCAGAAGAAGCTGGATTCCGGGTAACGAGCCCGCGCGATCCCGAACAACGCGGAGGGACCGTCACCGTTGCGCACGAACATGCCGGAGCGATGACCAAAGAGTTGATTCGCCGCGAGTTCATTGTCGATTACCGGCCGGGAGCGGGAGTTCGTATCTCGCCGCATTTCTACACCACTGACGAAGAGCTGGAGCTAGTGATAGCCGAGATGAAGAAGATCTCGGAGTCAGACGCGTTTCGCGAACACGAGGCGGCGGGGGCAGCATTTTGATGTCCAATGTTTACGGCGAGAATCCGCCACTTTCATACAACAAATATCTTCGCGTGCGGGACCTGATCAACTTGCAGGACCTGCTTTCCGATCCCGCGCATCACGACGAGTTGCTGTTCATCACGGTGCACCAGGCGTATGAGTTGTGGTTCAAACAAATCCTGCACGAACTCGACGCGGCGATTCAGCTTCTGGAAGAAGATCGTTTGCCCGCGGCGACGCGCGCTATCGTACGCATCGTCGACATAGAAAAGCTGCTGGTGCAGCAGATTCATATTCTCGAAAGCATGACGCCGATCAGCTTTCTGGCCTTTCGCGATCAACTCAATCCGGCGAGTGGGTTTCAGTCGATGCAATTTCGTGAGATCGAGTTTTCGTCGGGGCTGAAGGATGAACGGATTCTGCGGGAATTTCAGGAAGACGAGTTTGCTTTTGAGCGGCTAAAATCGCGCATGGCCCAGCCGTCGCTGGCGGATGTGTTTTATCGAGCACTCGAACGCCGTGGGTTGGACGTCAGCGATCGAGCGCGGGCGATTCTCGAGATCCTCACGCACTTCGAGAATCGTTACGAGGAGTTTCAACTTGCCGAAGCGTTGATGGAGCACGACGAATACTTCTCGCTGTGGCGTTCGCACCACATCAAGATGGTCGAGCGCATGGTCGGCGCAAAGCGCGGCACCGGCGGGTCAGAAGGAATCGGTTACTTGAAGACCACACTCGACAAGAAATTCTTCCCGGAGATCTGGGAAGCACGCACCTATCTCGATATCAAGCACGGCAGCAGCGGCTGCCCGTTCGCACATTGAGAAACCGTTGGAAAACGGTTCTCTGTTCTCTCTGGAAATGAAACACCCGGCGAAAGCCGAGTGAGCAGGAGAAGCTCCCAAGAGTGCCTTATGAAAGACAGAAGATCAGCACCACGTGTCAGAGTAAATCTGCCGGCGCGGTGGGAGGGCGTGCTCTCGCGCGAAACCGCGACCGTGACGGACATCAGCCGCAACGGGTGTTTCGTGTTGAGCGGCGGCAAGGTTGAAGTAAAGGAATTGGTCTGGTTGGAAATTCAACTCACCGACACACAGGCCGTTAACTTCTGGGCCGAGGTCGTAGACCAGGCTTCCGAAATCGGTTTTGCGCTCAAGTTCAATTCCAGCAGCCCCGAAGACGAAGCGCGACTAGCAAGCTTCCTCGACAAGTTTTTCCAGTCAGAAGCGCAAAATACATTATGACGCCGTCCTTTCCCGAGCGGTTCAACATGGCCGACTACTTCCTCTATCACAACCTCGAGGAAGGACGAGAAAACAAAGTCTGCCTCTACTTTGACGATCAAAAATGGAGCTACGGCGAGACGGCGCGTTTGTCGAATCGGGCCGGCACGGCGTTGCGCGAACTCGGCGTGGATATCGAAGACCGCGTGCTGATCGTTTTGCCTGACTGTCCGGAGTTTGTTTGGACGTGGTTTGGTGCGGCTCGCATCGGCGCAGTGATCACGATGGTGAATCCGCTGCTGCCGGCGGCGGACTATGAGTATTACCTTGATTACACCCGGGCGCGCGTGGCTGTGGTTCATGAGTCGGTGCTGCCGGCGTTTTCAGAGGCGGCGAGGAGTACGCGTTATTTGCGCGGCGTCCTTGTGGTTGGCGGAAGTGAGGATGGAATAGTCCCGCACGCCGCGACACTTGATTTTAACGAGGCGATCGGCGCTGCTTCGGATGAATGTACACCTGCCGATACGCGCCGGGATGACATCGCGATTTGGCTGTTCACGTCAGGCTCGACCGGGCACCCAAAAGGCGCCGTCCATCTCCAACACGACCTGCCCTACAACACCGAGGTGTTTGCTAAGCGCACGATGGGCGTCAACGCAGATGATTTGACAGTTTCTGTTCCCAAACTCTTTTTCGGCTACGCTACCGGCACAAATCTTCTTTTCCCTTTCGCAGTCGGCGGCGCGACCGCACTCTTCTCCGAACGATCGACCGCGGAGAAGATGTTTGAAGTCATCAAACGGTACCGGCCAACGATCCTCACGACCGTTCCCACGATGATCAACTCGATGCTGAACGTGCCCGGCGCTGCCAAAGAAGACCTGGCGAGCCTGCGGTTCTGTTACTCAGCAGGCGAAGCGCTCCCGATCGAACTTTATGAGCGCTGGATGAGTGCGTACGGCGTCGACATCTGCGACGGCATCGGCTCCGCGGAGATGTTTCATATCTATATCACCAATCGGCTCGGCGACATCAAGCCCGGCAGCCTCGGCCGCATCGTTGACGGTTACGAAGCGAAGATCGTCGACGCTGACAGCAATGAAGTTCCCGTCGGTGAGATGGGAACGTTGAAGATCAAAGGCGACTCCGCGGCGCTTTGTTACTGGAACGCGCACCAGAAGTCGAAAGAAACTTTCGCCGGCGATTGGTGCACGACCGGAGACCAGTTTCACGTCGATACGGATGGTTATTACTGGTACCACGGCCGCACCGACGACATGCTGAAAGTTTCAGGCGTGTTTGTCGCACCCGCGGAGATCGAAAACTGTTTACTGCAACACGAAGCGATACTCGAATGCGCGGTTGTGGGCCACGAATTTGACGGCTTGGTTAAGCCGCAGGCGTTCGTCGTCCTGCGGGAGGGATTTGCAGGATCGGAGCAGCTTGTTGAGGAGATCAAGCTGTTCGTTAAGAGCCGGATTGCCGTTTACAAGTATCCGCGTGGGGTTGAGTTTGTAGATTCCCTGCCCAAGAACGATCGAGGAAAGATTGATCGTAAGAAACTAAAAGCCACGGACTAACACGAACGAACACGGACACGAACGAACACGGACGACATAAATGAGTGAACGGTCCGTGTAAGTCCGTGTTCGTCTGTGGCTGCTATCTTCTTCTTTCGAGATCGTAGTCGCGCAGACGGCGATAAAGAGTGGAAGGTGAGATGCCGAGGATCTCGGCAGTCTTGCCGCGATGCCAACCAGTCTTTTCAAGCGCCGCAAGAATCTGTTGCCGCTCGACTTCTCTTAACGAACCCGGCGTTGAAGGTGCCGCAACCGGAACCGGCGCTTCACCCGGAACCGCAGCGGCTGGAACCACGCCCGGCGCCGCAGGTTGGTCCACTCCGGGCCGCGTAACTTCCGGCGGCAACTCCGCCAGCGTGATCCGCCCGTTGTTCGACAGAATCACCGCACGTTCCAAACAGTTCTTCAACTGCCTCACATTTCCCGGCCAGTGATACGAACGCAACGCAGTGAAGGCATCTTCAGTTAGCTCCGGCGGCTGGGTGCCCGCGATCTGCTTGAGCAGGTAACGCGTCAACGGTTCGATGTCTTCAGGCCGCTCGCGCAAGGGCGCCAAACTGATCTGAAAACCGTTGATGCGATAAAGCAGATCCGATCTAAACACTCCGTCATTGACGACCGTGTCGAGATTACGATTCGTTGCCGCGACGATGCGCACGTTCACTTCCACCTTGCGCACGCCGCCAACTCGGAAAAACGTTCGCGTCTCAATCGCCCGCAGCAGTTTCGCCTGCAACTGCGCCGGCAGCTCCGTCACTTCGTCGAGAAACAACGTACCGCCGTCAGCCAATTCGATTAGACCAAGCTTCCTGCCCTTCGCACCCGAAAACGCGCCCGCTTCGTAGCCAAACAATTCCGACTCCAGCAACGACTCCTGAAACGCCGCGCAGTTAAGATCGACAAACGACGCTTCCGCCCGGTTTGACAACCGGTGAATCGCATGGGCCACCAACTCTTTTCCCGTCCCTGACTCGCCGGTGATCAGCACCGACGCTTCCGACGGAGCGACACGCTCGATCAACCGGATCGCTTCCTTCATCAGTTCCGAAACCGAAACAATCTCCGGCAACGCAGACTGTCGCGCGAGTTGTTCGCGCAGCCGCGTATTGTCGACGCGCAGCCGCCGCTTGTCCGCCGCCTGTTTCACGCGTACGTCGAGTTCGGTGATGCTGTAAGGCTTGGTGAGATAATCGTAGGCGCCGAGCTTCATCGCTTCGACGGCTGTTTCAACCGTCGCCTGGCCCGTCAGCATGATCACCTCAGGCGGATTAGGTCGCTGATGCACGCGGCGCAAGAGCTCCATGCCATCGATGCGCGGCATGTTGATGTCACACAGCAAGACGTCGACGTTGCTCTCCTCCAACTTGCGCAAGGCGGCTTCCCCGTCGGGCGCTGCCTGCACCCGGTAACCCAAACGTTCCAACTCCTTTTGCAGCACCAGCCGGAGGTTGGCCTCGTCTTCTGCGATCAGAATTCGTGCTTGCTGTTGCTCACTCAACCGTCGAGTCCTCGTTTTGCTTGATTGCGGGAAGGGTAATGGTGAACGTGGTGCCTGCTCCCACTGTCGACTGCACGTCGAGGGTACCGCCGTGCTCGGTTAAGATACCATAACATACCGCAAGGCCGAGACCGGTTCCGCGCCCGACTTCCTTGGTCGTATAGAAAGGCTCGAAGATTTTGGGCAGATTTTCCAGCGTAATTCCGACGCCTGTGTCGCTCACTTCCACCACGACCTTCATGCCATCATTGCGGGCGATGATCGCCAGCGAACCACTGTCGCCCATCGCATCAAACGCGTTTGCCGCCAACGCTATGACCGCCTGTTGCAACTGCCCTGGATCGCCTGAAACCGGGCTCAGATCAGGCGCGATATCAAGCTTGAATTCCACTTCCGGACTGCGCTTCTGATGCGAAAGCAAACGAGCGGCGGAACGAATCACGTCGCCGAGATCGATCGTCACGTGTTGGTACGTGCGGGTGCGGCTGAAGTCCAGCAGGCCCATCGTGATGCTCTTGCAACGAAACGCTTCGCTCCGAATTAGACCAAGATAATCGCGCAAGTCGTCGCGAGACGGTGATCCATCAAACTCACCTTCGTTCAACCGCGTTTCGAGTGATTCGGCACACGCCGAGATCGTGGCCAGCGGATTGTTGATCTCATGGACCACGCCGGCCGCAAGGCGGCCAACAGCGGCCAGCTTTTCCGCACGGGCCACTGCGCGATTCGCTTCGACGCGATCGGTCACGTCCTCGCCGACAGTGATCACGTGACTCACCTGGCCGGTCGTGTCGGCCCACATGGGAATCTTGCTGATCACCCAGTGTCGAATGTCGCCCTTGGGACTCGGGGTCTCCTGTTCGATGCGCTCGATCTCGCCGCTTTCGAAGACGCGCGAGAACTCCTCTTCCAGCATCTCGCGCGGTTGGCGAGTGAGCACGTTGAAGACGTTCTTGCCGAGCACGGAACCGCGGGGAATACCGAGTTCGCCGAGTTCGCGATTACGGTTCCACGCGACCACGCGATAGTCGCGATCGATCGCGTACAGGGAAAGTGGCAGGCTGTCGACGATGGCTTCGATGAACCGTTTCTGCGCTTCGCTTTCCGCGGTGCGGCGTTCGACTTCTCGCGCCAAACTGAGCGAAGTGTCGCGTGCGGCCTGGTAGAGCGAACAGATGTGCGCGGCGAGTGATGTTTGTTGTGCGGCAGCGTCGATCAAACGCCGTTCAGTTTCACCACACTGTTCGCGGAGGTCGAAGGCGACGATCAGAGCGCCCTTGGCCCGGCCGGCGAAACGAAACGGAGAGACGTACTCAGCGCGGTGAATATCGTCGCTGAGATAAAAATCGGACGGCTGCGTAATCAGCAAAGAGCTCGCCGAGTCGGCAGAACGCAGCCACTCCTGTAACGAGTCCTGGTTCAGTAGCGTTGGATCGTCTGCGCCTCCCTCACGATCGAAAACACAGACTGCGTATTTGTCGCGGCCGACGGTTACGTAGGCGGCGCAGAGTGACGCATCGAGTGCGTCGTAAGTCGCACCGGCGACGCGCCGCACGAGTTGTTCGGGTTCGAGCGCGCGCAGCAATCCGCGACCGATGTCTGACAGGAACCGCAGCTCGCGGTTGCTGCCGATGAGCGCCCATTCACGTTGCGATGTGCGCACGTGCAGACTGACGCGCGAGAGCAACTCGCCGGGCGTTGAAGGTTTGGTTATGTAGTCGTCGGCGCCGGCCGTGAACGCCTGCACCTTGCGTGCTTCATCGTCGCTTTCCGAAAGCGCGATGATCGGTAACTTGCTGGTGGTTGGTTGAGCGCGGAGTAGTTTGCAAAGCGCCAGTCCATCGACGCCCGGCATCTCGAGATCGAGCGCCACGAGGTCGCAACGAACGCCCCTCAAAATGCGCAACGCGGAAGCCGCTTCGTTCGTGGTGACGACGCGATACTTCGCGGTCTCGAAGATCTCGCGCAGCCGTTCGCGGGCGGCGTGGTCGTCATCAACTATTAAGAGGGTGGCGTTTTGGTTTTCGGCGGGCGATACCATTCCTGGCCACAGATTACACAGATTGAAACTGTGGCTGCAAGGATTTCTAGGCGACTGTCCGCTCTAATTTGTGGCTGGACTTCATGCGGTACATCTTTTCGTCGGCGGCGATGACGAGTTGGTCCAGCGTCTCGCCGTCGATGCGGAAGGTCCCGGTGCCAACGCTGATGCCGACGCGCGCGTAGCGGTTCCGGCCGACCATCAACGTAAACTTCGAGACGGCGTTTTCGATGCGCCGGCACAGTTCGTCCACTTGCGAACCGGCCATCTCCTGCACCAAGGCGACAAACTCGTCGCCGCCGTAGCGGGCCAGAAAATCGTATTCACGCAGTTGTCCCTCGATGATGTGGGCCACTTCGCGCAACATCTTGTCGCCGGCCTTGTGGCCAAACGTATCGTTGACACTCTTGAACTCGTCGAGGTCGAGCATCATCACCTGAAACGCGCGATCGGTGCGGCGCGCGCGGGCGGCTTCTTCGTCGAACCTTAAAGATAAGTAACGCGCGTTTGGCAACCCGGTGAGGGGATCAGTCAAAGCATTTGACTCAGCTTCAGCGTGCTGCATCGCGTTGCCGAGCGCGTCGGCAGCAAGGCGCGTCACCGTCTCCAGCAAACGCATGTGATCGTCCGTGTATTGCTCGAGATCGCTCGAATAGACTGACAGCGCGCCGAGCAACACGTCGTCTTTGAAAAGCGGCAACGACGCCATCGAGCGATACTTGATACCAGCCTCGGGATTAATGTCCGTGAAATCAAGACTCGGATGGAGCTGGTTCACCGGCCGCCGATTCGCCAAAGCAAATCCGGTTACGCCTTCACCCAACACAACGCATCGCGACGCGAGTTTCTGCGCGTTCTTGCCCACGACGTGACGCGCCGTCGCGTAGCCTTTCGCGTCGTCGTAGAAATAGACAACACAAGTGTCAAACGGAACGACGTGGCCTACCTTGTCGACGAGGATCTCGAGCGTGTGCTCGATGTCCAGCGACGTACCCAACGTACGCGCGATCTCATACAACGCATAAACCTCACGATGCGCTTTCTTGATCTGATCGTACGCGATGTAGGAACCACGTTCGCGCGTCTGGTCCAGGTCGATTTCGCTCAACTGAAGCGGCGGCTCCGGAATGTGGTTAACGGGTTGGTGTTGCAAACCCAACGCTTCGATCTGCGACTCGAAATGCGGCAGATGTTTGATGAACTGTTCCACCATAATCGGGTCGAAATGAATTCCCGAGCCACGCAACAACAACGCCGTCGCCTCGCCCAGAGTCATACCGCGCCGGAACGGGCGATCTTCACGCACCGAGTCGAAACAATCGACGACTGAAATGATGCGCGCCGTGATCGGAATCTGCTCGCCGCGCAGTTTGTCGGGATAGCCGCGGCCGTCCCATTGCTCGTGATGATGCCGCACGATCGGAATTACCGGATAAGGAAAATTCACCCGGGCGAGGATCTGCGCGCCTACGACCGTGTGAATCTTCATCTTTTCAAACTCGGCCGGCGTCAGGGGTCCGGGCTTGTTCAGAATGTGCGGCGGCACCGCGAGCTTGCCTACATCATGAAGGAGCGCGCCGGCTTTGAGGGCGGCGATTTCGTTGGGCGATAGTCCAAACACTTCGCCCATTCCCGCGGCGTAGATCTGCACGCGGCGAACGTGACAATGGGTGGTTTGATCTTTTGCGTCGATCGCAGTCGCCAGCGCTTCGGCAGTCGCGAGATGCAGGCTGCCCAGCGCTTCAATCTCGTCTGCCTTTGCTTGCAGACGTGCCTTAGCGTTGCGATAGAGCAGATAAGTTGCGAAAACAGAAATAGGAACGAGAATGAAATAGAGAAGCGGGAATGCGCCGTAAATTGCTTCGATTGTGAGCGGTACGATCAGCAGGACCCACAAGACGCGTAGCTGATTTGTGAACCACCACTGGGCGAGGTTATTGCGTAAAGAAGGAGCGCGTAGAGAGGCATGCACCACGGGAATGTGGCTCGATTCAAACCGTGGGGGATTGTCCATTGACTCTCCTGAACGCGACCGGGGTTCGTTAGGCACTCGAAGACATTCTTCTCTCACGCAGTTTGGTGCCGGAGACAAAGCTGGGAGCAACTCAGCTTCATCCCCGGCAAATTGGGCAAGTTGGCAGTCTCGTCTGGGGCGAGACTGCCATGCTGGGTGAGATACCTGCATTGCCGATTTCCGATTGCCGATTTCCGATAGGGACGCAATCGAAAACGCAACAACGCCGCAAGCAACAAATCGGCAAGCGAAAATCGACAATGACAAAACCGGCAATGTCAAAAAACTTTGCGGCTACGGACCCCGTGCGGAGAGCCCGCGAAGCCAGTTGGCTTCTGCGCCGCGCTATCCCTATTCACAACTCGCGTGCCGCAATTCTTTCCTCGAAAATTCGCGATCTTCAAAAACTGCTCTCTCAATTCGACAGGTCAGACTGAAGCCTTGTTGTCAGTCTGCTCTGTACTTCTGATGTGTCTCGGTGGTTGTTTTCTTAAAACAGCTAACCACAGAGGACACCGAGACAACGGAGAAGAACTCAGAACGGCCAACGTCATTTCTTGATAGCGCGTTTGACAACAATTAAGCAGAACTGCAAGCTCATGCGGAATGGCCGAACCAATCGTTGAGACGAAGAATCCCCCGACCTACAAACCAGTCGGATACATCGACCTGCTGCGCCGCAATCGCGCGTTCAGACAACTGTGGCTTGGACAAGTCGTCAGTCAAATGGGCGACTGGTTCGACACGATTGCGCTCTACACAATCATTCTCAACCTAACGGGTTCCGGTCGCGACGTCGGCTTGCTGCTCGTCGCACGCTTTGTTCCGAGTTTTCTTTTCGGGCCACTATCGGGCGTAGTAGCCGATCGTTTCAGCCGCCAGCGCATCATGATCGTCACTGATATCTTGCGCGCGTTGGTGGTGCTCGGGTTTTTGTTTGTGCGGCGCCCGGATCAACTGTGGATCGTTTACGTCCTGACAGTTTTCCAACTCGGACTCTCAACTTTCTTTGAGCCTGCCAAAACCGCCGCGATTCCCTCGATTGTTGAAGACCGCGAGCTGGTCGCGGCGAATGCGATCTCTTCGGTGACCTGGTCGGCAATGCTCACGCTCGGCGCTGCAATCGGTGGGTTAATAACCGGCTGGTTTGGCACTGACGTCGCTTTTATTCTCGACGCGGCGAGCTATCTGTTGTCAGCCGCGTTGATTGCCAGCATCCGCGTGCAGAAGCGCCGCAAACGCGAACGCCAAAAGCTGACAGTCGGGCGCGCACTGGGCATCACCGAGACGATCGAAGGCATTCGCTACGTTAAGGATCGACCGCGCGTGCTCGCGTTGTTGCTCGTCAAACCTGCTTGGGGGCTCGGCGGCGGAATACTCACATTGTTAGCTGTTTTTGGAGAACGGATCTTTCCCGTCGGCAAGAGCGCGGCGACGGGAATCGGCGTGCTCTTCGCGGCGCGGGGCATCGGCACAGCGGTTGGCCCGATTGTGGCGCGGCGGATGGCCGGTGAGCTTGACCGTCGCATGCAGGTGTGGATCGGTATTGCTTTTCTCATCGGCGGCGCGTTTTATATCGCGTTCGGCAGCGCGACCAGTTTTGTGTTTGCGCTGATCGTGCTCGGCGTGGCGCATTGCGGCGGTAGTATTCTCTGGGTTTTTTCCACAGTTTTGTTGCAGCGCGGCGTGGACGATAAGTTTCGCGGGCGCGTCTTTGCCGCGGAGCTGGCTTTGCTGACTCTAACGATGGCAGCGTCGAATTACACCACCGGCGAACTGCTGGACCGGTTTCAGATTTCGCCGCGTCTGGTTACGATTGGGATCGGAATCTTTTTCCTCATGCCGGGTCTGGCATGGTTTCTGACTCAGCGCTGGTGGGATCGTGACGTCAGGAAACTTCAACTATGCGAACTAAAGTCGGAGTGATGGGATCGGCGGCGCCGGACAGCGCGCGTCTTGATTCAGGCAAAGTGCTGGTGGAAAAGGCGGAGCAACTGGCCCAGGCGATTGCCAAACGCGACGTAGTGCTCTTCACCGGAGCGACTACAGGACTGGTTTACGTCGTCGGCAAAGCCGCGCATGACGCGGGTTGTTTTCACGTCGGCATCTCGCCCGCGAGCAACGAACTCGAGCACGTCGAGCTTTACCACTTGCCGCTGGATGCGTGCGACACGATCGTTTACACGGGCTTTGGCTTGAAAGGACGAAACGTGGTGCTGGTGCGCTCGTGCGAGATTGTTTTATTCGTCGCGGGCGCGATGGGTTCGTTGAACGAGTTTACGATCGCGCACGATGAGGGAAAGATTATTGGCTGTTTGACGGGAACGGGCGGCGTCGCTGATGAGTCGGAGTTTCTACTACAGAAGTTTGGCAAACGGGCCACGGCGAGCCGCGTGTTTACTGATGACGATCCGGAGAAACTGATCGAACAATGCCTGGCAGCGAGGTAGTTTATGCGCCGTACGTCGGTGCGGCCCTCAGTGTCGACGACTTTGAGGACGAGATTTGGGAACAGTGCCGGCCGGTGACGATCGCGCATTTGTGGTCGGGCGCGCCGGCGCCGGTTGAACGCCAGGCGGAAGCCCGGATTTGCTGGTCGGATCAGGCGCTGCACGTCCGTTTTGTAGGTAATCAACACGAACCGCTGGTTGTGTCGGCCGAGCCGAAAACGGACCGAAAAACGCTTGGGCTGTGGGATCGTGACGTTTGTGAGATCTTCGTGGCTCCGAACCCCGAGAATCCGTCACGCTATTTTGAGTTTGAGGCCGCGCCAACCGGAGAGTGGGTGGATTTGGGAATTCTTCTGGCGCCCGAAGGCAGGCATACGGATTGGGATTTCGAGTCTCGAATGAGTGCAGCCGCGAAGGTTGAGGAAACACGGATTAAGGTTGCGATGTCGATACCGTGGAGCGCCTCGATTCCAAAACCAATGCAGGGGGATCGGTGGCTGGTGAACTTATTCCGTTGTGTCGGTCCGGAAGCGCCGGATCGATATCTCGCCTGGCGCCCGACCAGAACGCCGGAGCCAAACTTCCACGTTTCCGAAGCTTTCGGTTCGCTGGTTTTTAGTTAACGGGCGGGCGGCTGAGAATGCCGGCTACATACTTTTCAAAACTGGCGCGGTCAGCGTCGGCTATCTGGATAATGCGTGCGCCAATGAGGTAACCGGTCTCCTGGTCGGTGTCGTCGAGAGCCTCGTACCGGACGGTCGCCAACTTCATCTCTACCGCTCCGGAGGGCAGTTCAAGCTTCAGGTACACACTGCGGTCTGAACCTGCCAGGTAATGCTCGCCGATGCGAATCGCGGGCACTATCAAGGCCAGGCCGGTCGTGCTGATGTCGAGCGTGTGTCCATCAAGTGTTGGAAGACGGCGTGAACCGTTCGTGTTAACCCGCGGATCTGAGAGGCTGAGCGTAAAATTAAGCCGCGCGCGGACACGTTTATGGCCTCGCCGGTTGCCGATGAAGCGGCGGAGATGTGACACGATTCTCCGAGGAAGTTCTGACATTCCCAGGACCGAATAATCAGACCACTAATATTGTTGAGGTTTACGCCAACCAGAGGAGTCGGGGGGCAGCCGCAAGTTCATTCTAGAGAACCTCGCCGCTTGGGTGCAATAGTTAATTACTCTTAACTATCAACGGCTTGCCGCCGTTGTCGCCGCTTCTGACCCCGCTAGCGTCGAGGTAGAACGAAAGGCGGCCGGTGCGGCCGTACTGGACCGGTTCGGCGGTCGCGTACCACGATTTCGCGTCGGCCGAACGGTTGATCTGAAAACGATAGCCGGTCGATTCAGTGCCTTCGATGTCTTTGGGAACTACGCCGGCGGCGACGAGTTCAGCCATGTTGCCAAACTGTCCGTTGCGATTCTGGCTGTAGAGCACCTGACCGAGCGAAATGCGCGTCATCATGTCCTGCACGTCGTTATGATGCGCGTTGATCCGGGCCTCAAAAAAGAACTGTTTGCCGGCTTTTTTGACCAGAGCGAGGCTCTCATTGTCGCCTACGATCCACGCATTGTCGATCTTGATCAGCGACGCCGGCTCGATCTTTTCCTTGCCCTCAGCATCAAGCACCTTCACAAAAACTGTAGCGGCCTCGCCACTCACCTGCTCACCGGAAATGTCGATTTTTTCTGGTATCTTTTCACTCACGGCGAGAGCCATCTTCTCGAAGTCCGGTCGCAACTCTTCAAACTCCTGCGCCGACAGCGCCTCAATCGCGGAGCGATAGATCGAGAGCATAAACGCCTCGCGAAACTTCTTTTCGCGCAGGTTCTGGTAAAACAGACGCGTGGTCTCCGTAGGCGAGCGCGGCGGGTTCTGCGCCAGGGCGGACGACGAACCACCAGCGAGCACAAATAGCGCAAGGAGGCAAATAATCAATTGGGCAATCGTTTGAGTGCGTTGCAACATCGAGAAGAGACCTCAGTTTGCGAGACTAAACCCTGGGACCGCAGGCGTCTCACCTGCACTGATACGGATAGCGTCCGTAACGACAGATGCAGGCGAGACGCCTGCGGTCCCAGGGTTTGTTTCGTTCTAACGCTTTATCAGCTATCCCCTACGCTTTGGCGCGAGGATCACTTCTCTACCAACGAGGTAGAGAAGAACCATCAACACCAGGAACGGCAGCAGCGACAGCGTGTCGGCCCACGGTCCGCCGAAAAACGGATTGTGTTCCCTGGACCAATGTTCGATCAAGTCGCTGCGCTCCTTCCACAGACCCGCAAAGAACGCGATGAACACCGCCGCCAATGCGCCACCGGCAATGTAACCGGAAGCCATCAGGACACCGGGGCTCTTGTCAGTCTCAGCAACAAACTCTTCCTCCGTCATCTCACGGCCTTTGAACTTGACGCGCAGATACTTGTCCACGAGCCAACGAATCATGCCGCCGACGAAGATCGGGCTGGACGACGAGAGCGGCAGGTAAACACCGACCGCAAACGCGAGCGATGGAATGCCGGCCATTTCGAGCACGATGGCGATCATCACGCCGAGCAGCACAAGGCCCCACGGCAGTTGCTGATTCAGGATGCCCTTGATGATGTAGGACATCAGCGTTGCCTTCGGTGCGTCGTATTTCGAAACTGTCGAGCCGTCGGGCGCAACGCGATGCGTTCCGTTGATACCCGGGTCGACGTAGTACTTGATGTTGCCTTGATCATCGACAAGATACTTGCCCGGAGGTCCATTCTGTTCGTCGACTTTATGCCAGGTTCGGTATTGGTTCGGATCAGGAGTGACCAGTCCGGCGCCCTTTACCGGCTCCGCCGGGCCGAGATTCGCCATGTCGGGACGCAGAGTCGCCGGGAAATTGCGCTGTACCTTTTGCACGACTTTGCCCGAGCCGTCGACGAGGTACTCGCCCGGATCGAGACCCGCAACAGCGTTCGGTCCGGCTTCGTTCTTCAGCAACCGGAAATTGCCACCGCCCGCAGGCTGCGCTGTTTCGCTATAAGCGGGAAGCGCGGCCGCGGCTGCGCTGTCGAGTTGCTTGCCGTCCTTCAGGGCTACGAACGTAGTCTGCGGCACGGCAACCGTGCTTTGATCGTTAAGCCTGAGCAAGATTGGTCCGAGAATCAAAGCCGATGCGAGCGCGCCGATGAGAATCGCGATCTGCTGATATTTCGGCGTCGCGCCAACCAGAAAACCGGTCTTCAGGTCCTGCGAAGTGGTGCCGCCGTTTGAAGCCGCGATACAAACGATACCGCCAATCGAGAGCGCGGTAACGTAGTAGCTTGGGCCACTCCAACCGACAATCAAAAAGATCAAACAGGTCAACAGCAATGTCGCCACCGTCATTCCCGAGATCGGGTTTGACGACGAGCCAATCTCACCAGTCAGGCGAGACGAAACAGTCACAAACAGAAAACCGAAAGCAATGATGAGAATGGCGCCCAGCAGATTGAACTGAAGGTGAAGCTGCGGCAGGATCATGATCATCGCGATCAGCACCAGCACACCGCCGACCACGATCTTCATCGAGAGGTCCTGATCCGTTCGCGGCATACCCGAACCGGCTGACTGTCCGCCGCGCAGGTCGCTAAGACCACCTTTCAAACCGTGCCAAATGGTAGGCAACGAACGAAACAGACTGATGATTCCGCCCGCGGCCACTGCGCCCGCTCCGATGTAAAGCACATAAGCACCGCGAATCGCGTCCGGCTCCATTTCGCTGATCGGCACCGTGCCCGGAGGAAGCGCTGTAGTCATGCCTTCGCCAAAGAATTTAATTGCTGGAATCAGCACCAGGTAGGCCAACACGCCGCCAGCGCACATGATCGAAGCGATGCGCGGTCCAATGATGTAACCAACACCCAGCAACGCCGGCGAGATCTCCGCTGCCAATGAGCCGGCTTTGAATGGCGCGCCAAACACTTTATTCGGCACGTCTTTCCAGCCCTTCAACGCCGCCATCGCCACCTGGTAAACGAGTCCGATACCGAAGCCCGTGAAGATTGTCTTCGCTCCCGAGCCGGCCTCGTCAGATGCCTCCGCTCTGGCTTTGTAACTCGGATCCGCAGCGGCGCGTGATTCCGCCGACGCGCCTGCCTTCAATACTTCTGCGCACGCAGTGCCTTCCGGATACTTCAAAAACCCATGCTGCTGCACGATTAGCGCGCGGCGCAGCGGGATCATCATCAGGATGCCGAGCAGTCCGCCCATCGTCGCGACGAGCATCACGCGAGTGAACTCCAGGTCGAAACCCAGAATCATGATCGCGGGCATCGTCACGCCGACGCCGAAAGCGATCGACTCACCGGCCGAACCAGCCGTTTGCACGATGTTGTTTTCGAGAATAGTCGCGTCACGGACGCCGATCTTGCCGAGTAATCGAAAGAGGCTTATCGAGATAACGGCGACGGGAATCGAAGCGCTGACCGTCAAACCCACTTTTAGGACCAGCCACAACGACGACGCGCCAAAGATCATTCCCAGCAGCGTCCCGATGATTAACGGCAACGGCGTGAGTTCACGAATCCTTACACCCGCCGGAATATACGGGCGAAATGTTGCGAGCAGGGGGTTAGTCTCGGCGGCTGGTTTTACTCCAGCCACATCCGGAAACTCATTTGCACCGACGCTTTCAGAAGACATCCGGTTGACCTCCAACAGATTTTCCACAACGGGGAGTGCGCGGGGTTTGAAACGCTCGCTACTTTACACGGGCCGACCGCGCTCGGCAAGCACTTATAACGGGCCTTTTTGCGCATTTTTGATGGTAAACTGCGCCGGATGAAACTCCGCATACCCGTCCTGCTACTGCTCTTTGCGCTGCTCGTCTGGCACCAACCGGGCAAGTCGTCGTCCGTGTCATCCGTGGCCGATGTTCCGATGCCATCAGACGTGCTCGGGTTTACACCAGGCGAGGATCGAAAACTCGCCTCGTGGAATCAAGTGGTCGATTATTTTGAGCAGTTAGACCGGGCCAGTGACCGCGTGATCTTTGAGACGCTCGGCCAGACATCGATGGCCAAGCCGTTTGTGATGGCCACGATCAGTGCGCCTGAGAACCTGGCGAAACTCGAAGAGTACAAGAAGATCCAGGAGCAACTCGCCGATCCACGCAAACTCGGCCCACCGGCAGCGCGCGATCGCAAAGCAACGGAGTTGATACGCCGCGGCAAAACGATCGTGCTGATCACGTGCGGCATTCACTCGACTGAAGTGGGTTCGTATCTCTCGAGCATGCTCATCGCGCACCGGCTCGCCTCGTCAAATGAGCCGGAGATTCAGAACATACTTACGAACACGATCGTGCTGCTGGTTCCTTCCCTGAATCCCGACGGCGTGGACATCGTGAAGGACTGGTACGATAAAACTCTCGGCACGCCCTACGAAGGAACCGATCCGCCGGAGCTCTATCACAAGTACACCGGACACGATAACAATCGCGACTGGTACGCCTTTACACAGGTTGAGACGCAGCTTACCGTCGATAAGATTCACAACGTTTGGCATCCGCAGATTGTCCACGATATTCACCAGCAGGGCGCGATGGGTTCGCGTTTGTTCTTGCCGCCGTACATGGCGCCGGTCGAGCCAAACGTGCCCCGCCAGATCGTCGACGGTTACACGAAGCTCGGCAACTGGATGGCGCATGAGATGCGCGGCAAGGGTTTCGAGGGGATCACGACCAACTCCACCTACGATGCGTGGTCTCCCGCGCGTGCTTACGCACACTACCACGCGGGCGTGCGCATGTTGTCGGAAACTGCTTCCGCGAAGATCGCGTCGCCAATGATATTGAAGTTCAACGAGCTCACGGCGCGCGAGGGTTATGATCCGCAGAAGGAGTCAGCGAACTTTGGACCACTTTGGCGCGGCGGCGAGTGGCGTCTCAGCAACATCACGAACTACATGACGACGGCGGCGTTTCTGTTGCTGCGTAACGCG
>Ga0187894_10001722_pt1 | contig 27510 bp, 19 predicted proteins | sample GBC1701081metaG_FD_136650 | JGI IMG/M metagenome (GOLD analysis project Ga0187894, IMG submission 136650) | White microbial mat communities from a lava cave in the Kipuka Kanohina Cave System on the Island of Hawaii, USA - GBC170108-1 metaG ... | reverse complement strand
CGACCAGGAGTGTTTCCACGAGTTCTGCGACGTACCCGCCGAGGCGTGCCAGGTCGACCACATCGAGCCCTGGGCGGCCGGGGGTGCGACCGACCAGCGCAACGGCCGGCCCGCCTGCGGCCACCACAACCGCGGCCGCCACCGGCCGCCGGAGCCGCCGCCCGAGCCGCCGCCGCGCGAGTGAATGGGGGCGGGCCTGCGTTCCGGAACAACGATGATTGGTCCGAGCCGAGTCGCGCCTTCCAGCGGCCCGACGCGCGCGCCGTCCGCTTGGCCGGCGCCGGCCGACTCCGCTGGCGTTCTGGAGCCGTGGCTCGCGCCGGAATAGCTTTCGGCCCATGCGAACCACCAGCACCAGCACCAGGATCCGGGTCGCGGCCGCCGCCGCCAGCCTCCTCGCCGCCACCGCCCTGACGGGCGTGGCCACCACCGGCGCGCAGGTCCCCGCCGCCGCCGGTGGGCGGGCCACCAACATGGTCGTCGTCGGCCGCAACGACCTCGGCGGCGGCGGCCTGAACGGCGCGGTGGCCGTGGTCGGGACGACGGCGATCGTCGGCGCCGGCCTGGTCGCCGACCCGGGCTCGACGCACACCGAGCGGTTCAACCCCTTCGAGTGCCTGGCCTTCTCGGTGAAGGTGGTCGACCTGTCCGATCCCGCGCGGCCCGTGGTCGCCGCCACCATCCCGATGGCACCCGGCACCGCCGCCATCGATGTCGACGCCATCCGCGTGGAGACACCTCGCTTCACCGGCGACCTGGCCGCGGTGGCCTTCGACGACGGCCCGGCCCACACCGCCCCCACCCGCTGCAACCCCAGCCCGGCGACGACCGAGCGGGGCGTCGCCTACTACGACGTCACCGAACCGGCCCGGCCCAGGCTCCTCGGCCGGTACCAGGCCGACGCCGACCGCGTCCAGCCCGATACGCCTCCCTGCGGGCCCCCGCCGGGCAGCACCGCGGCCTGCGCCAACGGCCAGCACTCGGTGGAGCTCGTGCAGCGGGCCGACGGCAAGGTGCTGAGCCTGTCCACCGAGCCGGTGGCCGGGCTGCTCGTCTACGAGTCGGGCGACGTCCGCATCGTCGACGTCACCGATCCCACCAGGCCGGTCCAGGTCGGCTCCTGGCCGCCGCTGGGCGAGCGGCCGCCCACCGCGTCGGTGAACGGCTGCCGCGCCTCCAACATCGGCCACGACGCCGGCTTCGCCGCCGGTGGCACCCGGGCCCTGGTCGCCTACGGCGACGAGGGCCTGATCACCCTCGACATCCGCGACCCGGCCCGGCCGCGCCGCCTCGGCCAACTCGACTACCCCAACGTGCGCAGCGTCGAGGGCAACGCCAGCTACGTCACCGGAGGCGAGATCGGCGGCCGCAGCCTGGCCCTGGTCACCGACGAGGACTGGTTCCCCGTCACCAGCACCGTGCGGGTCGACGGTCAGACGCCGCAGAACTACGTCGCCTGCCAGGCCACCTTCACCCTGTTCGACCCCCAGGGCGACGCCCAGCTCTACAACCGGCCGGGCCGCCAGGTCTCCGGCGACATCGTCTACGGCGGGCGGGGCTGCGAGGCCCGGCCGTCCGGCGCCACGACGGTGGCCGAGGACCCCTATCTCGCCGACCCGAGAGGCAAGATCGTCCTGCTCGACAGCGTCCGGGACGTGCGCCAGCCCGGGGTGCCGGCGGCGCCGGGCTGCCGCCACGACTCCAAGGTCAAGCGGGCCCAGCTGGCCGGGGCGCGGGCGGTGATCCTGGCCCGCACGGCCTCGGGGACCGACTTCGGCTTCGGCGCCGGCGAGGCCGGCGTGGCCATCCCCGGCGACCCCGGCGCCGCGCAGCACGGCATCGACCTCGACATCCCGATGGTCCAGCTCGACCAGGGCGACGCCGACGCTCTGCGCCAACGGCTGTGCGCCGACGCTGCCGCCTGCGCGTCCCAGCCCCGGGTGACCGGGGCGCTGTCCGACGGGCCCGGCGAGTGGGGCGGCGCCCGGGTCCTGGACGTCACCGACCCGGCGGCGCCCCGGGAGCTGGCCCACCTCCTCGGCCCAGGCGCCCGGACGTTCCCCCCGCCGGACCTGGGCGTCTACTCGGCCCACCACACGGCGTTCGCCGGCACCCGCGCGCTGGTGGCCGCCAACGCCGACGGCCTGCGAGTCGTCGACCTGGCCGACCCGGCGGCCCCCGTCGAAGTCGCCTCGTTCGTCCCGCCCGACACCGCCGACCCGACCGGGCAGGTCCCGGCCCGGGCCGCGGTGACGGGCGTGGCGGCCATGGCCGGCTTCGTCGTGATCACCGACCTCAACTCCGGGCTCTACGTGCTCGAGCAGACCGGTGCCGGGTACTGGCTGGCGGCGGCCGACGGTGCGGTGTTCCCGGCCGGCGGTGCCCCGGCGCTGAGCCCGGCCACGTCCCTGCGGCTGAACCGGCCGGCCGTCGGCCTGGCGGCCACGCCGAGCGGTCGGGGCTACTGGCTGGTCGCCGACGACGGCGGGGTGTTCGCCTTCGGCGACGCCCGCTTCGCCGGCTCCACCGGGGCGCTGCGCCTCAACCGGCCGGTGGTGGGGATGGCGGCCACCCCGAGCGGGCGCGGGTACTGGCTCGTGGCGTCCGACGGCGGGGTGTTCGCCTTCGGCGACGCCAGGTTCCTCGGCTCGACCGGGGCGCTGCGCCTCAACCGCCCGGTGGTCGCCATGGTGGCCACGCCCACCGGCGCGGGCTACTGGCTCGTGGCGTCGGACGGCGGGGTGTTCGCCTTCGGCGACGCCAGGTTCCTCGGCTCGACGGGGGTGCTGCGCCTCGCCCAGCCCGTGGTGGGGGCGGCGACCACGCCCACCGGCCGCGGCTACTGGCTGGTGGCGTCGGACGGCGGGGTGTTCGCCTTCGGCGACGCCCGCTTCGCCGGCTCCACCGGGGCCCTGCGCCTGGCTCGCCCGGTGGTCGCCATGGCACCGTCGCCGACCGGGCGCGGCTACCGGCTGGCCGCCGCCGACGGTGGGATCTTCGCCTTCGGCGACAGCACCTTCCTGGGCGCGGCACCCACGACGCGACTGTCCCCGCCGGTGGTCGCCATGGCCGCCGTCCCCAGGTAAACCGGGCCCGTCTTTGGGGACTGGTTGGGGACCGCATGGGGATTTTCGGAACCCCCTTGACGGCGGCCCGGCCGAGGTCCATAGTGCGATCACTCCAGCACGAACGAGCCGTTCGGAGCCGGCGAGGACCGGGGGCCCCAGGCCACCGCCCACGCCGGGGAAGACGGAAACCGGCGTGCCGGACAGGACCATCGCCGATGGCGGCGAGCCCCCTCGGGGGCGAGCCACCACGTCCGCTCGGAGCCGCGAGGCACCGTGTGTATGGAGGCAACGGTCCGACCTGGTACGGCCCCGAGAAGCAGGGAGGCGCAAGCCGAACGGCTACTCGGGGCCGTTCCGCGCCCATCCGCGTTCGTGTCACACCGGATCAGTACCGTCCAGCCCATGCACCTCCCCCAGGGCCACGTCGCCCAGGCCCACCTCCTCGAGGGGCTCGACCCGGATCAGCACGCCGCCGTGGTGTCCGAGGCCCAGCCGCTGTGCATCCTGGCCGGCGCCGGCTCCGGCAAGACCCGCGTCCTCACCCGGCGCATCGCCCACCGGGTCGCCACCGGCTCCGCCGACGCCGGCCACGTCCTCGCCCTCACCTTCACCCGCAAGGCGGCCGGCGAGCTCCGGAGCCGGCTCCGCGCGCTCGGCGTCCCCGAGGGGGCGGCCGCTGGCACGTTCCACGCCATCGCCTACGCGCAGCTGCGCCAGCGGTGGGCCGACCGGCGCCAGTCCCCACCGGCCCTGCTCGACCGCAAGGCGCGGCTGCTGGCGCCCCTGCTCCCGCGGGCCCGGGCCGGCGGGCGGGCGTCGGCGACCGTGCAGGCCGCCGACCTGGCCGGCGAGATCGAGTGGGCCAAGGCCCGGATCGTCGACCCGACCCGCTACGAGGCGGAGGCGAAGGCGGCGGGCCGGGTCCCGCCGGTCCCCGCCGCCGTCATGGCCGCCATCTACCAGCGCTACGAGGACGACAAGCGGGCCAAGGGCCTGGTCGACTTCGAGGACCTGCTGGCGCTGTGCGCCCGGGCCATGGAGGACGACGCCGAGTTCGCCGCCGCCCAGCGCTGGCGGTTCCGCCACCTGTTCGTCGACGAGTTCCAGGACGTGAACCCCGCCCAGTTCCGCCTGCTGGCGGGCTGGCTGGGGCGCACCACCGACCTGTGCGTGGTGGGCGACCCCAACCAGGCCATCTACGCCTGGAACGGCGCCGACCCCGGAATGCTCACCGGGTTCGGGTCGGTGTTCCCCGGTGCGACGGTGGTCCGCCTCGGCACCAACTACCGCTCCACCCCGCAGGTGGTCGCCGTCGCGGCCGCCGTTCTGGCCGCCGGGCAGGACCGCTCGGGTCCGGACACGGGGGTCGTCCGCACGCCGCGGCCCCACGGCCCCGACCCGGTGCTGCGCCAGTTCGACACCGATGTCGCCGAGGGCCTCGGCGTGGCCCGCACGCTGCGGCGGGCCCACCGCCCCGGGGTGGTGTGGTCCCAGATGGCCGTGCTGGCCCGCACCAACGCCCAGCTCGTCCTGCTGGCGGAGCACCTCCGGGCCGCCGGCGTGCCGGCGCGGGTCAGCGGAGGCGGCGCCCTCCTGCGCCAACCCGAGGTGCGGGCCGCCCTCGACGAGCTGCGCCGCATGCCGGCGCCGGTGGCCCTGGCGTCGCGCCTCGGCGACATCGAAGCCATGGCCGCCGACGGCGGGGCCGAGGAACGCCGCCGCAACCTCGAGGCGCTGGTTCGCCTGGGCCGGGACTACGCGGCCCTGGACCCGGCGGCCTCGGTCGAGGGCTTCGTGGGTTGGCTGGCCTCGGCCGGGCGGGGCGACGACCTCGACCCCGACGCCGATGCGGTGGAGCTCACCACCTTCCACCGGGCCAAGGGCCTGGAGTGGCGCGTCGTGGTCATCACCGGCCTCGAGAGGGGGTTGGTGCCGATCGCCCACGCCGACACGCCGGCCGCCGAGGCCGAGGAGCGCCGGCTGCTGTACGTCGCCCTCACCCGGGCCACCGACGAGCTGACCTGCACGTGGGCCGAGCGCCGCACCTTCGGGTCCCGGGCCCTGTCCCGCAGCCCGTCGACCTATCTCGAGCCCGTCATGGCCACGATCGCGGCCATGGCCCGCGGGGGGTCGCCCGAGCAGTGGCTGGCCCGCATCGACGGCGAACGGTCGCGACTGCGGGCCATGGCCGGCACGCCGGGGAGCAGCGCACACCGGGCCCGCCCCCGAACCGGTGCGCCGGTCCTCGGCGCCAATGCCGACCCCAGGGTGCTCGAGGCCCTCAAGGGATGGCGCTCCGCCGCCGCCCGGGCGTCGGGCGTCCCTGCATACGTCATCTTCCACGACGCCACGCTGGCCGCGGTGGCCGAGGCCCGCCCGGCCACCCGGGCCGAGCTGCTGGCCCTGCCCGGCCTCGGCCCGGTGAAGGCGGAGCGCTACGGCGACACCCTGTTGGCCCTTCTGGCCGACGTCGCCGTCGGGTAGCACCACGTATCAATCCCACCCGGCGGACCTCTGGGGGGACGACGAAGGGATGGGGGGCCATGTCGGGCCAGGGCTACTGGGTGGTCGGAGCGGACGAACCGGCGAAGTTCGTCCTCCAACGGGTCCCGGGCAAGGACGGCTCGTACCAGCTGCTGCGCCAGTTCCGCTACGTGGACGGCGCCGGCGAGGAGTGGACCATCCCCGCGGAGGCGGGGCAGGAGTTCGAGACCGACCTCGCCTCCATCCCGAGCCTCGCCGGCTGGCTCGTTCCCAAGGACGGCCGCCACACACCGGCGGCGCTGGTCCACGACGCCATGATCCTGTCGCCGGGCGAGACGCCCAAGTACAAGGAACGGATCGTGGGTGCCGAGGAGGCCGACCGCATCTTCCGGCTGGGCATGCAGTTCCTGGGTGTGAAGTTCTGGCGGCGCTGGATGATCTGGGCGGCAGTCAGCATCCTCACGCTCTGGCGGTCCGACGGCGAGCCCGGCCCGGCCCGCCTGGCCACCGTGGCGAGGCTGGTGCTCACCCTGATGGCCACCGCCGTGGTCGGCCTCTTCCTGCTGCCCGTCGTGCTCGACATCCCCGAGTTGCCGAGCTTCCCGCTCATCCCCGACTCGATCCCGGTGCTGCGGGGGCTGGCCCGATGGGGACCGCTGAAGGCCCTGTGGTCCATCGACGAGGGCGCCTTCTGGGCCGAGTTCGGCCGCTTCGCCATCGTGGTCGCCGCCCTGGCCGCGGTCGCCACCGCGGTCTGGGGCCGGCGCTGGCGCTTCGGGCTGTGCGCCGGGCTGACCGTCCCGCTCATCACCTGGCCCACCGCGGTCGGGGCCGTCGCCTTCGGCATCTACGCGGCCATCGAGTTCCTGCTCTCCGTCGTCCTTCTGCTGTTCAAGCGCCAGGGGCGGGCCACCGGCCGCGTGCCGGCGTCCCTGCTCGCCAAGCGCCTCACGGGCACTTGACCGGCACTTGACGGACGCGGGCATCGGCGCGACAACCGCGCATGCGCACCTTCCTCTGGCCGGCTGAGGGGGGCTGGCCCTACCCCGACACCGGCGCCGAGCTGAGCGACCCGGCCGCCGACCCCGACGACGACCTGCTGTCACTGATCGCCGCCGAACCCCACCTCTTCGACGGCCTCGAACCGGTCGAACGGGAGGTGGTGACCAGTCACTACGGCCTGGACGGCCACTCCGCCCGCACGATGCGCGAGCTGCACCAGGACCTGGGCCTGTCCCGGGCCCAACTCCGAGACGTCCTCGGCTCCGCCCTGGGCAAGCTCCGCGTCCAGTTGTCCGCCTGACCCCCCCCATCACCGAACCGCGTAGGGAAGTGGGGCGGAAAGCGGGTGTCTGGCGGGCCAGTTCAGGCGACGAGCCATCGATGGGCCGCAGTTCGACGGGCCGCCCGACTGCTGGTCGGTGGGCTGCTGGTCCTGGTGGCGGTGGTGGCCGTCCTCGGCCCCGTCGAGACGACCGGTGCCGGCTCGGTTCGCTGCGGGGGACCGGGCGTCGCCGTCGCCCTCGGCGGCGGCGACCCCGCGCCGGAGCGCGGGGCCGACTGCCGGGAGGAGGGGCGGTACCAGACGCTCGGCGGCGTCCTCGCCGCCACCGCCGGGACCGGGCTCCTGGCCGCCCGCCGGCTCGGCCGGCGGGCCGCGGCCCGGCGGGCGGCGCCCAGCGACCCCGAGCCGGTCGTGACGCCGGACCCCGCCGCGGACCCCGGGTGGCGCCCGGCTCTCCGGTCCCTGGTGCCCTTCTTCGGTCTCCTCGGCGGGCCGCACTTCTGGTCCGGCCGTCGAGCCCAGGGCCTGGTCATCGTGCGCCAGCTCCTCCTCGCCTTCGTGATGGCGATCGTGTTGTTCGCCTTCGTGCTCTCGCAGCTGGACCTCTCGCCCACCAACTCGACCTGGCCGGTCGGCACGGCCATGGTCGTGGTCGGCGTCGTGGCCCTGGCCGGGCTGGCCGCCCGGCCCGTGGTGGACCGGCCGCTCGACTGCTCCACCGGGCCGGCATTGGCCCGGTCCTGGCGGACCCGGCTCATGGTCCGCCTGGCCCTCGCCGAGGCGCCGGCGCTGGTGGGCTTCGCGGCGGCCTTCCTGACCGGCAGCCCCTCGCCGTTCTACCTCGGAGGCGTCGCCGCCCTCCTGGCGTTCGCCCGTGCCGCGCCCACCGCCCGGCACCTGGCCGACGACCAGGCGGCCATCGATGCCCGCGGCAGCAGCCTCACCGTCGTGGCGGCGTTGAACGGAGCCGAGGCGTCCTGACGGCCGCCGCGAACTCGAGCGGGCTAGCGAACGGTGTCGTGCTCGATTTCGACCAGCAGCGGGGCGTGGTCGGAGGGCAGCTTGCCCTTGCGGGCGTTGCGGTCGACCAGCGCGAAGCGGACCCGCTCCCCCAGCGTCCTGGTGACCAGCACCAGGTCGATGCGCATGCCCCGGTGCATGTGGAAGTCGCCCGCCCGGTAGTCCCAGTAGGTGTAGAGCCGGTCCTCCTGGTGGCGGGCCCGGAAGGCGTCCACCAGGCCCCACTCCTGGAGAGCGGCCAGCGCGGCCCGCTCCGGCTCGCTCACGTGCGTGGAGCCCACGAAGGCGGCGGGGTCCCACACGTCGCGATCCTCGGGAGCGATGTTGAAGTCCCCGCAGACGGCCACAGGGTCACCGGGGTCGCACGTCGCGTCGAGATGCCGACGCAGACGTTCGAACCACGACAGCTTGTACTCGTAGTGGTCGCTGCCCAGACTGCGGCCGTTGGGGGCGTAGATGCTCGACACCCGCACGCCGCCGCAGGAGGCCGACACCAACCTGGTGTCCTGGTCCGGCTCGACGCCGGTGCAGAACCCGTCGACCACGTCCTCGATCCCCACCCGGCTGAGGATGGCCACGCCGTTCCACTGGCCCCGGCCGTGATGCGCCGACTGGTAGCCGAGGGCCTCGAAGGCCAGCGCCGGAAAGGTGGCGTCGGCCAGTTTGGTCTCCTGCAGGCAGAGCACGTCGGGCGCGGCGTAGCCGAGCCACTCCTCCACCCGGGGGAGGCGGATCTTCAGCGAGTTCACGTTCCATGTGGCGATGCGCATCGGTAGTCACGGGCGCGCCGCCCGGCGAGCGGGCACGTCTCCCAATCCCCTTTCGTCGAGCCTCCTGAGCTGCCATCACGGAGCCCCGCCCAGGCCGTATCGAGGTCGTCCGAAGCCGCGGGCCGCCATCGTCGCCGGCGACTACATCCTGACGCGCGTCCTGCGACACTGAGCCACACCCGCCCGCACCGCCTTGGCCATCAGGGCGTGAGGCGCACCCACCGTCCCTCCGACGGTGCCCGGTTGGCGTCCAGGACGAAGAGCAGGTACCAGCCGGGCGGGGCGAGGCTGGCGTTCGGCGGCGACTCGACGTCCACCGTCCCGGCACCCACCCCGGCGACGACCAGCTCGATGCCCCGCTGCGACATGTTGTAGCCGTGGGTCGTGGCGCCGGCCCGCAGCAGCACGACCTCGGTGAGGTCGGCGGCGTCGGGGGTGGTGATCGCGAACGTGGCGCCGTAGCCGATGGTCGCCGGAGCCGCAGTGATCGTCGGCCGCGCGCCTGCGAAGTAGCCCGGAAAGTAACGCTCGTGCGGCGTGGGGACGCCTGCGGCCATGGGGTCGCCGCCGCCCAGGACGCTGCCGTCGGCGAGGAGCACGAACGACGAGTGGTAGGTCCGCACGTACTTCATGGCCGGGCCGAGCGCCCAGCCGGCGCCGAGGTCGGCGGGGTCGAGGATCTCGCACGGGCCGCCGTCGGGACCGCCGGTGACGCCGCCGGCCACCAGCACCCGGCCGTCGGGCAGGAGCGTGGCGGTGAACTGCTGGGGCCGGGCGACGTTGAGGTCGGGCAGCGCGCTCCACGCCGGCGCCGGGGCACTGAGGTCGATCATCTCGGCGGTCGTCTCCGTGGCGGGCGTGTTGCCGCCGACGATGTAGACGACGGGGTCGTAGTCGGGCGGCCGCAGGATCAGCAGCACCGAGGTGCCCTTCTCGCCGCCGGTGCTGCGGTTGCCGTGCAGCGTCGGGAACGACTCGGCCGCCGCCGGTGCGGCCAGGTCGAAGCGGTTGGAGGGATCGTGCGGGCCGGCGAGGAACAGCCGGCCGTCGGGCAGCTCCCACGTCCACGGGTAGTACTGGTGGTGGTTCATGAACGCCGGCATGACGATGGGCGCACCCCAGCCGGCGCCGTGGGTGTAGAGCTCGACGGTCTTCACGTTCCCGTACAGCGTGGCGACCCGCCCGTCGGCCAGGGTGATGGTGGTGGCGTAGAAGCGGTTGCCGGCGGTGTCGCCGACCCGCGTCCAGGTGAGTGTCCCCGGCTCGAACACGAACGCCTTGTCGGGGGAGAACCCGCCGTTGACGAGCACGTGACCCTCGGGCGTGTCGAGGAGCGCGTGGGCCGCCGACCACAGGTCGGAGGTGTTGACGGTCAACCCGGGAGCGTCGGCCGGCTGGTTCGCCGGAGGCAGGTAGCTCCCGGCGGGCGTCGAGTAGTCCCAGACCCGCGACTGGTCGGCGCGGGTGTAGCCCCAGTACAGGACCCGCTCCGTGCCCGGGAGGAGCACCGAGTGCATGAACGCCACCTCGGGCGCGCCGGCGATCTCCTGCCAGTGGCCGCCGGCGTGCCCGCCGCAGGGGTGGGCGTCCACGTCGGGGCACGCGTTCGAGCCGTCGTCGAGGGGCAGGCCGGTGCGGTGGCCGATCTCGTGGGCCATGTCCTCGGTGAGCCACAGGCTCTGCCTCGCCCGGACCAGGCCCACCATCCCGTTCATCATGTGGTGGTGGACGTGGCAGTGGAACAGGAAGTCGCCCTTGAGCCGGTAGAGCTTCGCGTCCTTGGGCCGGTGCTCGGGCGACTGCGCCTGCGCCTCCTCCTCGGTGAGCAGGAGGACGGGCGGGATCTCGCTCTCGACGATGAACGACTCGGCCGGGCCGATGCTCCGGATGTCGAGGGACTCGCCGCCGAACTTCCACCGCATGGCGTGGGGGTGGAAGTTGTGCCACGTCGGGCTGGTGTCGAGGTTGAACACGTACCACCGGATCCGCTGGCCGGAGCGGCCGACGATGGTGGGCGTGTTGCCCACGAAGCCACGCCCGTTGATGCAGTGCGTCGCCATGGACGCACCCTCCGTCGAGGTCACCGTGTGGCGCGACGCGGTGTTGTTCACCCACGTGATCGTGCCGCCGACGCCGACGTTGATCTCGGCCGGGCTGAACGCCATCGGCGGGCCCGGGTCGATGGTGACCATGACCGGGTCGGGGCCGCCGGGCACGACGTGGACCGTGCCGGTCATCTCGGGGTGGTGGCGGCAGAAGTAGGGGAAGTCGCCGGCCACCGGGAAGTCGAGGTCGGCCGTGCCGCCCAGCTCATCGATGTCGCCGCTGTCGAACACCGGCCGCGCCTCGGGATTGGACATGACGTGGAAGAACACCGGCACGTGGTCGGTGGTGACGATCCGCCGCGGCACGAGCCGCTCCCGGTGGACCAGCTCGTCCAGGAAATCAAGGTGCTGCTTCAGCAGCTCCCGGGTCTGTGGTTTCAGCTGCCGGACGTGGATGGGCGGCGCCGCCCGGTCACCGTGGGCCGGGTCATCCTGGCCGTGCTCCGGCGGGCGGTCGGCCACCGGCACCCGGCGCCCCTCGAGGCGCTCGATGTCGCGGTAGACGGGCTCCAGCACGTGCCAGGGGAACGCGAACTGGCGCGGCGGGCGGTCGCAGGGACCGAGCACGACGATGCCGCCGAAGAGGCCCTGGTCGATCTTGGTGAAGTGGTGACGGGTGTGGTCGTGGAACGGCCACGCCCCGATGGCGTCGTCGGGGACGTCGAAGGTGTAGGTCCAGCTCTCCCCTGGGCAGATGGCGTCGGACCGGCCGCCGTGGTGGGCGGCCTCGGTGCCGAACGGCCATGACCCGTCCGAGTCGATGCCGTAACGGACCCCGTGGGCGTGCAGCGAGTGGGGGACGTCGTCGGTGTTCCAGACGTGGACCTTCAGCCGCTCGCAGGGCCGGGTGTAGATGACGGTTCCGGGGACGCGGTGGGCGTAGCCGGGCTCGTTGACGTCCGCGGCGATGAGCTTGTCGGGCTTGGGAATGAGGTACCCGGCGTCGAGGTACTCGCGGTAGACGACCGCCGTCAGCGACTGTGCGTCGATCTCGGACTGGGGGATGAGGCCGTTCTCGTGGCCGTCGCCCCGCATGCAGTCGCGGCCGTACTGGACAGGAGGGACCACCTTCTCCTCCGGGCGCACCGGGCTGTAGTGCTCGATTCGCTCGATCTTCAGGTAGATGTGCCGCTCGTCGCAGCTGGGAGGCGCCGGATGGGGAGCGGTGATGTCGACGCCGAGGTGCGGCGCTCTGACGTTCCACAGGACCGAGTTCTCGGTCGAGACCAGCAGCTCGTCGTAGCAGTAGACCTTGAAGTACAGGTCCGGCCACCGGTCGAGGAAGAACTCCTGGAACGCGGTGTCGTCGAAGCCGATCTCGAACGAGCCGTCGGTGATGGTCGAGGCCGAACCGAGGTAGTCGTCGAGGATGAAGTCCTTGTCCCAGGCCTCCACCCGCACCCCGCCGATGCCCTCACCGGTGAACTGGTCGACGACCCGACCTCTGATCTCGAATCGCATCTCAGGCCCCCCTGGGTTCGGCGGCCGGCCGTGGCGGCCGGCTGCGAGGCGGCCCCTGGACGCCCGATCGGCGACTGCTCCTGGTGCGGCGAGCCGGCAGCTACGAGTGGAGGACCGGAAAGGCGGGGCCTGCGTCGACCGTACGGTTCGCGTCCTTTGTCGTCAAGGGGCCGTATGTCACGCCGGCCACGACCGCCAGCACGTCGGCGACGTGCTCGACGACCTGCCCGACCTCTGGCCGCTCCACCAACCTCGGGCCCGACCGCGCGCTAGCGCGACTTCTTGGCTGCCGGGGCCCGCTTCGACGCGGCCTTCTTCGGCGTGGGGGGCGGAGCCTCCGGCGGGGCGGCCGACTTGGTGGCCCGCCGGCGCGGCGCCTTGGCGGCGGGGGCCACGGGCTCGGCCGGCGGCGCCGCCTTCTTGGCCGCCGCCCGCGTGCGGGGCGCCGCCTTGGCCACCGGCACCGGCTCCGGCGGGGCGGGCTCCGGCGGGACGGCGGTCTTCTTGGCGGTCCGCGTGCGCGGCTTGGGCGCCGGCTCCACGGCCACGGGCGGGACGGCGACCACGGCCTTCTGGCGCGGCGCCCGCTTCTTGGCGGGCGCCGCGGCCACCTCCGGCACGGGCTCCAGGTCCGCCCCGGCCTTGCTTCGCGCCACCCGCCGGCGCGGTGCCGGCGCCGGCTCCGCGGGCAGCTCGACGGGCACCACCGGGACCTCGACGGGCACCTCGGCGGCGGCCTTCTTGCGCGGCGCCCGCTTCTTGACGGGCTCCGGGGCCACCGCCGGCGCCGGCACCGGCACCGGCGCCAGGTCGGCGCCGGCCCTGGTCCGCGCCACCCGCTTGCGCGGTGCCGGCGCGACGCTGGCGGCCACCGGCTCGGCGGCGGGCGCCACCGGCGCGACGCTGGCGGCCACCGGCTCGGCGGCGGCGGCCACCTTGCGACGGCTCCGAGCCCGGGGCGGGGCGCCCTCGTTGATCTCGTCCTCGACGGTCTCGGGCGTGGGCTCGCCCGAGACACGGGCGAACTCGGGCAGGGCCAGCTCGATACCCCGGCGGGGCGGGTCCAGCGCCTGCAGCACGAAGGTGCGGCTCTCACCCTTGCGCAGGACGTCCTTGGCCGCCCGCGGCGGCGGGCTGCCCAGGGCACTGAGCGGTATGTAGCAGCGCGCCCCACCGGCCTGGACGAAGGCGCCGTGCGACGAGAACGTCTCCACCTCGCCCTCGACCGGCCCGCCCAATGGGTGGGCGGCCACGAACTCGATGAAGGCCAGGGGGGCGTTGACGGGCTCGGCCGGCGGCGCACTCCCGCGCCGGCGGCGGCGGCGGCGGGCCGACGGCGAGTCGGGCGCCACCGCCTCCTCCAGCGCCACCTCGATGGCCCGCTGCACCTTCTTCTTCTGCTGCTCCTCGACCTTGGACTTGCGGGGGCTGCGTGCCTCGCGCACGGCCTCGCGGCTGCGCGGTCCCCGCACCGGGGTTCGGGGCGTGAAGATCCAGCCCACGCCGGGGACCGGTTTGGCCCCGATGAGCCGGCCGTGGTCGAACAGCCAGGCGTGCTCGCCGTGGAACTCCTGGAACGAGTCGTTGGACAGCACGGTGGCGTGGACCTTCTCGGCCACCCGCAGGAGAAAGGCGTCACCCCGCCCGATGGCGCCTGCCGGTGGCGACACGACCTCGTTGTGGGCCACCGCCTCGTCGAACACCCGCCGCTCCTCTTCGGGGATTCGGTGGCCGAAGGTGGCATCGACGACGACGACGATCAGGTCGTCGGGCGACTCCTTGCGATACTCGTTCACCGCCTCCTCGAGCTGGGCGAGGCTGGGCAGCGAGCGGCCCTCGGTGGCGATGTTCGAGCCGTCGACGACGACGTGGCGGGCCAGCACTCGTCGGATGCTAGGCCAGCGCGAGCAGCGGCTCGGGGACCCCGGCGGCCGTCACGAGGGCCCGACGGCCCGGCGCAGCAGGTCCTCCTGCTCCAGCTGATGGAGGGCGAGGCTGCCCGACGCCGGGCTGCTGGACTCCGCCCGGGTCACCGGCCGCAGCCGCTCGGGATCGCCGACCAGCGCGGCCAGGCGGGCCCGCACGAACGTCCACGCGCCCATGTTCCCGGGCTCCTCCTGGAGCCACACCACCTCGCCGGCGACGACGTAGCGGGCCAGCACGGCGGCCACCTGGTCGGCCGGCCACGGGTTGAGCTGCTCCACTCGCACGACGGCCACCGGGGCCCCGAGCTCGTCACGCCTCGCCATCGCGTCGTAGGCCACCTTGCCGGTGGTGATGACCACCCGTTCGACGGCGGCCGGCTCGGGGCCGGTGGGGTCGTCCAGCACCTCGGCGAACCGGCCGGCCTCCAGCTCCCCCACCGGCGAGCGCGAGGCCCGGGCCCGCAGGAGCGACTTGGGCGTCAGCACGACCAGCGGCGTACGGCCCGGGCGGATGACCTGGCGGCGCAGCACGTGGAAGTACTGGGCGGCGGTGGTGGCGTTGACGACCTGGATGTTGTTGCCGGCGGCCAGCGTGAGGAAGCGCTCCACCCGGGCCGAGCTGTGCTCGGGCCCCTGGCCCTCGTAGCCGTGGGGCAGCAGCAGGACCAGCCCCGAGGTCTGGCCCCACTTGTCCTCGGCGGCGGCGAGGAAGTTGTCGATGATGATCTGGCCGCCGTTGGCGAAGTCGCCGAACTGCGCCTCCCAGGCCACCAGCGCGTCCTTGTGGACCACCGAGTAGCCGTACTCGAAACCCAGGGCGGCGTACTCCGAGAGCAGCGAGTCGTAGACGAAGAACCGGCCCTGCTCACCGGGCTGCGCCAGCCCGGCGAGCGGGACGTGCTCGGCGCCCGTGCGGTAGTCGACGAGGACGGCGTGGCGGTGCGAGAACGTGCCCCGCCGGGTGTCCTGGCCGGCCAGCCGGACGTCGACGCCGTCCAGCAGCAGCGAGCCGAACGCGGCCGCCTCGGCCAGCGCCCAGTCCACCTCGCCGGCGGCGTACAGGCCCGCCCGGGACTCCAGCTGGCGGGCCAGCTTGGGGTGCACCGAGAAGGCCTCGGGTGCGGCATGGGTAGCCGCCGCCACGGCATCGAGCACGGACCGGTCGACGCCGGTGACCGGCGACGGGGGCGGGGCCGGCGGTGCGGTCGGCGGCAGCGCGGTGGGCTTGGGCGGTGCCGACGACCGGGTCTCGTCGAGGGCCGTCTGCAGCCGGGCCGAGAAGTCCTCGAGGGCCCGCTCCGCCTCCTCCAGGGTGATGTCGCCCCGGTTGACCAGCGCCTCGGTGTACAGCTTGCGCACCGACCGGCGCCGCTCGATCCGCTCGTACATCTGGGGCTGGGTGTAGCTGGGCTCGTCGCCCTCGTTGTGGCCGAACCGGCGGTAGCACCACATGTCCACCACGACGTCTTTCTGGAACGCCTGGCGGAAGCCGAAGGCCAGGCGGGCGACCCGCACGCACGCCTCGGGGTCGTCGCCGTTCACGTGGAAGATCGGCGCCTGCACCATCTTGGCCACGTCGGTGGCGTAGACGCTCGAGCGGGCCGACTCGGGGGTGGTCGTGAACCCGAGCTGGTTGTTGATGACGACATGCACCGTGCCGCCGGTCCGGTACCCGCGCAGGGCCGAGAGGTTGAGGGTCTCGGCCACCACGCCCTGGCCGGCGAAGGCGGCGTCGCCGTGGACCAGCAGGGACAGCACCCGGTACCCGCCGTCGGCGCCCAGCAGGTCCTGCTTGGCCCGCACCATGCCCTCGACCACCGGGTCGACCGACTCCAGGTGGCTGGGGTTGGACGCCATGGTCACCGGGATCTCGGTGCCCGACCGCCCGACGAACGTGCCGGCCGCCCCCTTGTGGTACTTGACGTCGCCGGAGCCCTGCACGGTGTCGGGGTCGATGTCGCCCTCGAACTCGCGGAACAGCTCCCGGTAGGACTTGCCCACGATGTTGGCCAAGACGTTGAGGCGGCCCCGGTGGGCCATGCCGATGACGACCTCGGCCAACCCGGCCTGGGCCGCCTCGTCGAGCACCGTGTCGAGCAGCGGGATGGCCGACTCGGCCCCCTCCAAGCCGAAGCGCTTCTGGCCGACGTAGCGGGTGTGGAGGAACCGCTCGAAGGCCTCCGCCGCGTTGAGCCGGCCCAGCAGCCACGTCTTCTCCTCGGTGCCGAGCTGGGTGTCGACCCCCTCGACGTGGCGCTGGATCCACGCCTTCTGGTCGGGCTCCTGGATGTGCATGTACTCGACGCCGACGGTGCGGCAGTAGGCGTCGCGCAGGATGTGCAGGATGTCGCCGAGGGTGCGGACGTCCTGGCCGGCCAGGTGGTTGGTCACGAACTCGCGGTCGAGGTCCCAGATGGTGAGCTGGTGGGTGGACGGGTCCAGTTCGGGGTGGGTGTGGGGCGGCTTGACGCCGAGCGGGTCGAGGTCGGCGATCAGGTGGCCCCGGACCCGGTACATGTTGGTCAGCCGCTGGACGTGCACCTGCTTGGTGAGGTGCGAGCGCTCCCGGTCCACCGGGTTGATGTCGCGGCGCCAGCGGGCCGGCTCGTACGGCACGCCGAGGGCGGCGAAGACCTCGTCGTAGAAGCCGTCCTCGCCCAGCAGCAGGGAATGGACGCGCCCGAGGAACAGGCCCGACTCGGCGCCCTGGATGACGCGGTGGTCGTAGGTCGAGGTGAGGGTGACGACCTTGCTCACGCCCAGCTCGGCCAGCATGTGGGGATCGGCCGCCTGGTACTCGGCGGGGTAGCCGATGGCGCCGACGCCGATGATGGCGCCCTGGCCCGGCATCAGGCGCGGCACCGAGTGGACGGTCCCGATGGTGCCGGGGTTCGTGAGGGTCATCGTCACGCCGACGAAGTCGTCAGCCGTCACCTTGGCCGCCCTGACCCGGCGGATCAGCTCTTCGTAGCCCGACCAGAACGAGCGGAAGTCGAGGGTGTCGGCGTCGGGAATGCAGGGCACCAGCAGCGTGCGCGACCCGTCCGGGCGTTCCACGTCGACGGCCAGCCCCAGGCCGACGTGATCGTGACGGACCACCGACGGGCGGCCGTCGGGACCGGGGACGAAGGCCGACCGCAGCGCCGGCACGGCCGACGTCGCCCGCACCACGGCCCACCCGATGAGGTGGGTGAAGCTCACCCTGCCGCGCCGGGTGCGGCCCAGGTGGTTGTTCAAGATGGTGCGGTTGACCTCCAGCAGCCGGGCCGGCACCACGCGGGTGCCGGTGGCGGTGGGAACGGCCAGGCTCGCTTCCATGTTGGCGGCCAGCCGGGCCGCCGCCCCCCGCAGCGGCGTGGCCCCCGGCGGGACGGCGGGTGCGGCGGGAGTGCCGTTGCGGTGGTAGTCGGCGAAGAAGTCCTGCCAGCTCTGGCTGACCGACGACGGGTCGGACCGGAACCGCTCGTACATCTCGTCGACCAACCAGTCGTTGGGGCCGAACGGGGAAGCCGCCCCCGGCGAGTCGGGCATCGTGGCCCAGATCGTACCGGCGAGGCTGCCGCCGACCCACGCTGGGCGCGAGGGGGTGGCTCACCGCCGGCCGGTAGCGTCGCCGCCATGACGGCACAGTTCATCTTCACCATGCGCGACCTGCGGCGGTTCCACCCGCCCGACCGGGAGGTGCTGAAAGGGCTGTACATCTCGATGTTCCCGGGGGCCAAGATCGGGGTGATCGGGGCCAACGGGTCGGGCAAGTCGTCGCTGCTGCGCATCATGGCCGGCGAGGACGACGGCTACAGCGGCGAGGCCCGCCTCACGCCCGGGTTCACCGTCGGCCACCTGGCCCAGGAGCCGACGCTGGACGAGTCGCTCGACGTGGCCGGGAACGTGGCCGCCGGCGTCGGCGAGATCTCGCGCGTGCTGGCCCGCTACAACGAGGTCTGCGAGGCCATGGGCGACCCGGATGCCGACTTCGACGCCCTGCTGGCCGAGCAGGCGACGCTGCAGGACCGCATCGACGCGGCCGGCGCGTGGGACCTCGACCGCACGCTGGAGATCGCCATGGACGCCCTCCGCCTCCCGCCGGGCGACGCCGACGTCAGGACGCTCTCGGGCGGCGAGCGGCGCCGCGTGGCGCTGTGCCGGCTGCTGCTGTCGCGCCCCGACCTGCTCCTGCTCGACGAGCCGACGAACCACCTCGACGCCGAGTCGGTGGCCTGGCTGGAGCGCTTCTTGAAGGACTACCCAGGCACCGTGGTGGCCGTCACCCACGACCGTTACTTCCTCGACAACGTCGCCGGCTGGATCCTCGAGCTGGACCGGGGCGCCGGCATCCCGTGGGAGGGCAACTACACGTCGTGGCTGGAACAGAAGCAGGACCGCCTAGCTCGGGAGGACAAGGCCGATGCGGCCCGGCGCCGCACCCTGGCGCGCGAGCTGGAGTGGGTGCGGATGTCGCCGCGGGCTCGCCAGGCCAAGGGCAAGGCCCGCCTCGCCTCCTACGAGCGGTTGCTGGCCGAGGCCGAGTCCGGCACCGAGCGGGGCGAGAAGCTGGAGATCAGCATCCCGCCCGGCCCGCGGCTGGGCGACGTGGTGGTCGAGGCCAGCGGGCTGGCCAAGGGCTACGGCGACCGGCTGCTGATCGACGGGCTCGACTTCGCCCTTCCGCCGGGCGGCATCGTCGGGGTGATAGGCGCCAACGGCGCCGGAAAGACGACGCTGTTCCGTTTGATCGTCGGCAACGAGAAGCCCGACGCCGGCGAGCTGCGGGTCGGCTCCACCGTTCAGCTCGCCTACGTGGACCAGAGCCGGGAGTCGCTCGACCCGGCCCGGACGGTGTACGAGGAGGCGACGGGCGGTACCGACCGCCTGGTGGTGGGCGGCCGCGAGCGGCACGGCCGGGCGTACGTGGGCGGCTTCGGTTTCAAGGGCAGCGATCAGCAGAAGCTGGTGGGCCAGCTCTCCGGCGGCGAGCGCAACCGGCTCCATCTGGCCAAGGTGCTGGTGGCCGGGGGCAACGTCCTGCTCCTCGACGAGCCGACCAACGACCTCGACGTGGACACCCTGCGGGCGCTGGAGGACGGGCTGCTCGGCTTCGCCGGGTGTGCGGTCGTGATCAGCCACGACCGCTGGTTCCTCGACCGGGTGGCGACTCACATCCTGGCCTTCGAGGGTGGCTCGGCGGTGCGGTGGTTCGAGGGCTCCTACAGCGACTACGAGGTCGACCGCCGCGCCCGTCTCGGTGCCGAGGCCGACCGCCCCCACCGCATCAAGTACAAGCCGCTCCAGCGGGCATGAGGCACTGGTGGGCGGCGCGGTGACCGCGCGGGGGGTGCGGGCCGCAGTTCTGGTGGTGTGCGCGGCCGGGATCGCCGGGATGATCGTCGCCTCGGTCAACGACCGCAACGGGGCTGCGCTCACCTTCGGCCTGGTGACGGCGGCCGCGGTGGTGTGCCTCATCGTGGCCACCGCGGTGGGCCCCCTACCGCCGGACGCCGGCCTCGACGAGCGGATCGAGGCGCGGGTGGCAGAGCTGGTGGAACGGGGCGCCGACCCGGCGGCGGTGCGGGCACTGGTGGCCGAAGCCGCCCGGTTGGGGCAAACCCGCCGCAGCTGAGGCGCTCGATCCGGACGGCAGAGACCGAAAGAGGCGCCGGGGGCAGGTGCACGGCGGACGCACCCGCTCCCCGGCGCCGAGCAACCATCACATGTTCCACGTTCGGCGTCAACCTCGGAGTGTCACGGGGGAAGCGCTGCGCTCACCTACGCTGGCACCGGCTGGCCGGCCGAGGTTTTTCGAGCTTGTGCTCAAGGGTCGCCGGAGGATGCCGATGGAAGATGGATGCCCCACACGACGGCCAAATCGACGGTGACCCGCAGCCGCGCGGTCGAGCGAAGCGTCGAGCCCGGAAACTCGGCCAACTGCTCCCACTGCGGCGCGCCGGTGAAGTTCGTGGCCCGGGCCCAGCTCCGGCAGGTCATCGCCAACGTGTACGTGGCCGGCACGTGGGATCGGGTGGAGCATTTCCACGCCGACTGCTACGTCGAAGCCGGCTCGCCCTACGGCCCCGCGGCCTGAAGCGCCACCGCCCGGCTCACGCCCGCCGCCCCGACCGGGCGGAAGTGCACCCGATCCACCGCGACTTTCGCGCGAGTGTGGGAACGATGGCCAGCGTGCGGCGGACGGCGTTCGTCAGCCTCGCCGTGCTCGGCGGGCTGTTCTTCCTCCTGTTGGCGGCCTGGGCCGTCGACACCTCGGTCAACGGCGGGCGCGTCTCGCGCAACGTGACGGTCGGTGGGCGCGACGTCGGCGGGTTCAGCCGGGACCGGGTCGCCACCGTGGTGGGCCAGCTGGCCACCGCCTACGCGGAATCGCCCATCCGCGTCGACGTCAGCGGCGGCGGCTTCAGCCTCGATCCGGGTGATCTGAGCCTCGAGGTCCGGCGCAACGCCACCGTGCAGGGCGTCATGGATGTCGGCCGCACCGGCTCGGCCATCGGCCGGTTCGGCGACTGGCTCACCGGCTGGTTCGGGGACCGGCCCGCCCCCGTCCGCATCGACGTCGACGAGGCCTCGGTGTACCGCGTGGTGGCTGAGAAGGACACGGGCCGCACGGCGCCCGTCGAGCCGGGGCTGCGGGCGGTGGAGGGTGAGCTGGAGGTGGTGGCCGGCACACCCGGCTCGGGTCTCGACCCCGCGGCGGTGGTGGCCGCCCTCCCCCGGGCCGCGTCGACCGGCCGCTTCCCGCTGCGGATCACGGTGGAACGAGGCACCGTCCCACCGCGTTTCGGGACCGACGACGCGGCCGGCCTGGTGGCCGAGGGCGAGAAGCTGACCGCCAAGCCGCTCCCGGTCGTCGTGGACGACGAGCGCGGCACCGTGCCCGTCGCCACGCTCCGGGCCTGGCTGCGGGCCGTGCCCGAGGGCGCCTCGCTCGGCCTGGCCGTGGACGGCGAGCAGGCGGCCAAGGACCTGGCGGCGCTGCTGCCGAAGGCGGGCACACCGGCGGTGGAAACCGCCTTCGAAGTGGTCGACGGCGCCGTGCGGATCGTCCCCGGCACCGCCGGGACGGCGTGCTGCTCGCCGGTCGCCGCCGAGCGCATCACGCGGGCGCTGCGCGCAGGGGCGAGCCAGCCGCTGGCGCTGCCCCTCACCCGGGTCGATCCCGAGCTGACCCCCGCCGAGGCGGCCGCCCTCGGCGTCAAGGAGCAGGTGGGGACCTTCACCACCAACCACGCCCCCGGGCAACCGCGGGTCACCAACATCCACCGCATCGCCGACCTCGTGCGCGGGCACGTCATCCCGCCCGGTGGCTCCTTCTCGGTCAACGAGTTCGTCGGTCGGCGGACCCGGGCCAAGGGCTTCGTCGTCGACGCCGTCATCGAAGACGGCCGCTTCGCGGAGTCGGTGGGCGGCGGCATCTCCCAGTTCGCCACGACCACCTTCAACGCCGCCTTCTTCGCCGGCATGGAGTTCGTGGAGTACCAGTCGCACTCCCTGTACATCTCCCGCTACCCCTACGGCCGGGAAGCGACGCTGTCGTTCCCGAAGCCCGACCTCAAGCTGCGCAACCCGAGCCCCTACGGGATGCTGCTGTGGCCCACCTACACCGACCGCAGCATCACCGTCACCGTGTACTCCACCAAGTGGGTGGAGGCCACGCAGTCCAACCAGACCCGCGAGCCCCGGGGGCCGTGCACCCGGGTGCGGACCGAGCGGACCCGCCAGTTCGTGGCCGACGGCACCACCAAGGTCGACAGCGTGGTGGCCCTCTACCGTCCCGCCGAGGGCGTGAACTGTTAGCTGGCGGCGGGCACCCGGTTCCTTCGGAACACGCCCGCCGCGCCCGGCGGGGCCCCTGCCCCGCCGGCAGACGGCACGTCGGCGCGCCCCACCCGGGCACCCGGTTCCTTCGGAACCCGCCCGCCGCGCCCGGCGGGGCCCCTGCCCCGCCGGCAGACCGCACCTCGGCGCGCCGCGCCCGGGCACCCGTCGACTGCCGGTAGTGGTGACGGCGGCGCGACCATGACGACATGCGCATCGCCGTCAGCGGTTCCTCCGGCCTGATCGGGTCGGCCCTCGTCGCCCGTCTGACGGCCGAGGGCCACGACGTGCGCCGGCTCGTGCGGGGAGGCGGCGGGAATCCCGGCGACGTGGCCTGGGACCCCGTGGCCGGAACCGTCGACCACGCCGCGCTCGCCGGCACCGAGGCCGTGGTCCACCTGGCCGGGGCGGGCATCGGCGACAGGCGCTGGACCCGCGCCCGCAAGGAGGTGATCCGCGCCAGCCGCGTCGACGGCACGGCTGCCCTCAGCCGGGCCGTCGCCGGCCTCGACCCGCCACCGGCGGTGCTGGTGAGCGGATCGGCGATCGGCTGGTACGGCGACCGGGGCGACGAGGAGCTCACCGAGGACAGCGGGCCGGGCGGCGGCTTCCTGGCCGAGGTGTGCCGCGCATGGGAGGCCGCCACCGCGCCGGCGGCCGACGCCGGCGTGCGCGTGGTACACGTCCGCAGCGGCGTGGTGCAGAGCCCGGCCGGCGGTGCCCTGGCCCGCCAGCTCCCGCTGTTCCGGCTGGGCCTCGGCGGGCCCCTCGGCCGCGGTCGCCAGTACATCAGCTGGATCTCCCTGGACGACGAGGTCGGCGCCCTCGGCCACGCCCTCACCGCCGGGTCACTGGCCGGCCCGGTCAACCTGGTGGCGCCCGCGCCGGTCACCGGCGCCGAGTACGCCAGGACCCTCGGCCGGGTGCTCGGGCGGCCGGCGCGGCTGCCGGTCCCTCGAGCGGCCATGGCGGTCCCCTTCGGCCGGGAGCTGGTGGACGAGCTGCTGGCCAGCCAGCGCGTGCGGCCCGGTCGCCTGGAAGCCGCGGGCTACCGGTTCGCCCACCGGGAGCTGGAGCCGGCCCTGCGCCACCTGCTCGACACGTGACCGGCCCGGGAGGTCGGTCCATGGGGATTCACTGGTGCGCCATCCAGCGGGTGGCGCACCAGTGACCGGCCCGGGAGGTCGGTCCATGGGGATTCACTGGTGCGCCATCCAGCGGGTGGCGCACCAGTGATCACCGCCGACGTCGTCGTGGTGGGCGGTGGGCCGGCCGGCGCGGCGGCCAGCATCACCCTGGCCCGGGCGGGGCGCCGGGTGGTCCTGGTCGACCGGGCGACCTTCCCGCGCGACAAGTGCTGCGGCGACGGACTGACCGCCGCCGCGCTGCGCCATCTGGAGGAGCTGGGTCTGCGACCCGAGGCCGTGCCTTCGTGGCAGCCCGTCCGCGACGTCTGCCTGCGGGGCCCGTCCGGGCGGACGGTGCGGTTCCCGCTGCCGCGCGGTCCGGGCCTGTTCGCGGCGGTGGCCCGCCGGGCCGAGCTGGATGCCGCGCTGCTCGACGTCGCCCGCCGCAGCGGCGTCGAGGTGATCGAGGGTGCCCGGATGCGCCGCGCCGGAACCGGCCCCGGACGCGACCACCTCGTCCTGGGCGTGGACGGCGTGGGTGAGGTGGCGGCGCGCTATGCCATCGGGGCCGACGGCATGTGGTCGCCGCTGCGCAAGGCGCTCGTCCCACCCGGCGCGACCCAGTACCTCGGCGAGTGGCACGCCTTCCGCCAGTACCTCACCGGCGTACAACCGTCGGCGGCCGACGAGCTGTGGGTCTGGTTCGATGCCGACCTGCTGCCCGGGTACGCCTGGTCCTTCCCGCTGCCCGGCGGGCGGGCCAACGTGGGGTTCGGACTGCAGCGCCGGGCCGGCACCGCCACCGGCGCCATGAAGGAGCAATGGCAGGAGCTCCTGGCCCGCCCGCACATCCGCGAGGTGCTCGGGCCGGACGCGGTGGCGGAGTCCGGCCACAAGGCGTGGCCCATCCCCGCCCAGGTCGGCGGCGCCGCGCTGGTCGCGGCCGGTGGCCGGGCCCTGTTCGTGGGCGACGCAGCCCGGGTGGCCGACCCCATGACCGGTGAGGGCATCGGCCAGGCGCTGGAAACCGGCGTGCTGGCCGCCCGCGCCATCGCAACAGCCGGCGCCCTGCGCCCGACGGTGGCGTCAACGCGCTACCGGCGGGCCGTCGCCGAGGGCCTGGACCGGGACAACCGCCTGGCCGCGGTGTTGTCGAGGTACGGCATCGGGCACCGCCGCCCCCTCCGGGCCTCCATCGCCCTGGCCGGATCGTCCGACTGGAGCCGCCGCCACTTCGGCCGGTGGTTGTTCGAGGACGAGCCTCGCGCCCTGCTGGCCACCCCCGCACGCTGGCATCGCGACGTGTTCCGCCGCGCCGGCGCGTACCCGGCCCCGCCCGGCGAGGGCGGGTAGGCCGCAACCGGCCCGCCCGCCCCCACCAACGCCGCGAACTGCTACAGCAGCGAGGCGCAGACGCTCGCCAGCGGGATGGTCAAACCCGGCACCGGTGGCAGGAGCACGGGAATGGGGCCGATGGTGCGTGAGGCCACGACGTTGCCGTTCTTGTCGGTCTGGTCGAAGGTCACCGTCACCGTGACCGCGGCGCCGGCCACACCCGGCGTGGTGACGAACACGGCCTTGTTGACGTTGGCCGTGCACCCGGGTGCCGACCCCACCGTGACGACGGGCGGGGTGAGGGTGAGCGTGCCGGTGGTCACGACGATACGTACGTTCGCCACACCGAGCACCTCCGGCGGGCAGGCAGTGACGACGCACACCTGGGCGCCGCCGATCGGGCCGGCAATGGTCAGGTCGACGAGCGTATCGGCGAGGGCCGGGGACTGACCGGCCGCCACCCCGGCCACCATGACCAGCGCCGCGACAGCAGGCTTGAGGCATTTCCGCATCATCTGGTTCTCCTTGTTCGGTGCTGTCCCGCCAGGAACAGGAGTTGACCGTCCAACCCGGCGACGCCGAGGTCGTGTCCGGCCACTCGCCGTGGAGCGTATCGGCGTTTTCAGCGTTTGTGCAGGTCTTTATAGAATTATTGGTTTAAGTCAGTATTCATCTCGTGTCAGAAGGTCTCTATCCCCGCAATTGGTGCGAAACCGGGCGCGTCTACGCTGGCCCGATGGGGAAGCTCCGGTTCGACGGGCGGGTGGCCGTCGTGACCGGGGCGGGCGCCGGCCTGGGGCGGGCGCACGCCCGGCTCCTGGCGGCCAGGGGGGCTCGGGTGGTCGTCAACGACGTGGCCCCCGATCGTGCCGATGCCGTGGTCGCCGGGGTCCGCGCCGCCGGCGGCCAGGCGGTGGCCGACGGGCACACGGTCGCCACCGTGGAGGGCGGCGCCGCCGTCGTCGAGACGGCGCTCGGCGCCTTCGGGCGCATCGACATCGTCGTCAACAACGCCGGCGTCCTGATCGACAGGGCCTTCCACCACCTGACCCCCCAGATGGTCGATGACGTGCTCGACGTGCACCTCCGGGGTGCGTTCAACGTCACGCGACCGGCGTGGCCCCACCTCCGGGAGCAGGGCTACGGACGGGTGGTCCTCACCACCTCGAGCGCCGGCCTCCTCGGCCACTTCGGCCAGGCCAACTACGCCACGGCCAAGGCCGGCGTCGTCGGACTGGCCCGCGCCCTCGCCGTCGAAGGGGCGCGCCACGACATCAAGGTGAACGCGGTGGCTCCCCTGGCCCGCACGTCGATGACCGAGGCCGTCCTCGGCCCGCTCGGGGCGCGCCTCGACCCGGAGCTGGTGGCGCCGGTGGTGGCCTGGCTGTGCCACCAGGACTGCCCGCTCACCGGCGAGATCGTCTCGGCCGCGGGTGGCCGGGTGGCCCGTTGGTTCGTCGGGCTGACGCCGGGTTGGTACGACCCGGAGCTGTCGCCCGAGGCGGTGCGGGACAACTGGGAGGCCATCGCCTCCGAGATCGGCTACTCGGTGCCGTCGACACCGGCCGACGAGCTGGCGGACCTGCTGGCCAGGTTCCCGGGGGCCTGAGGCGCCAGGCCCTCGCGCAGCGCCCACCAGACCAGCGGCACCTGGAGCGGCAGGCGGGCCCACAGCAGTCCGCCCCCGTCCACCGCGTGCTGGATGTTGGCCGGGAAGATGGCCACGAGCACGGCGGCCGAGGCGAACCCGCCGAGGCGACGAGCACGGCGGCCGAGCAGCAGGGCGCCGGACGCCACCTCCACCAGACCGCTGGCGTAGACCCAGGGCCGGGGGGGCCCCAGCACCGGCGGCACGATCCGGTCGTAGGCCCCGGGCACCACGAAGTGGGCCGCGCCGCCGACGAGCAGGAGGGCGGCGACCAGCCGCCGCGTCACGCCGGGCCGCCGACGACGGCGATGACGAACCCGTCGTGGCCCTTGCTGCCCACCGTCTGGACCGCAGTGGCCGACAGGTGGGGCTCGGCCGACAGCCGCTCGAACAGGCGCCGGGTGCCGATCACCGCCGAGTCGGTGCTGGCCTCCTGGAGGACCGCCCCACCGCGCACCACGTTGTCGACCACGACGAGGCTGCCCGGTGCGGTGAGGCGCAGGCTCCAGTCGAGGTAGTCGGCGTTGTGCTCCTTGTCGGCGTCCACGAACACCAGGTCGAACGGGCCTTCACCGGCCGCCACCATCGCTTCGAGGGCGGCCAGCGCAGGCCCCACTCGGACCTCCACGACCTCCGACAGGCCGGCCACGGCGACGTTCCGCCGGGCGATCTCGGCGTGCCACGGGTCCATCTCCAGGCTCACCAGCCGGCCGGCCGGCGGCAGGGCTCGGGCCATCCAGATGGTGCTGTAGCCGCCGAGGGTGCCGATCTCCAGGATCGATCGAGCGCCCGAGGCCCGCACCAGCAGCTGGAGGAGCTTGCCCTGGTTGGGCGCCACCGCGATGGCGGGTAGGCCCGCCGCCGCGCTGGCTGCGGTCGCCGAGTCCAGGGCCGGGTCCGGGCCCAGGAGGAGATCCTCGATGTAGCGGTCGACCTCACTCCAGACCGGCTGCCCGCCGGGCGCCTCGGCCACTTCCTGGAGCGTACCGGCGCGGCCATCCGTCTGACGCGCGGGGCGTTCCGAGTACCGCCCACCCGTCGCGCGTCCGGTCACGACGCACCTGGTCGACCCCGACTTTTCATTGCCCCACAATCGTTTCGCCCTTGTGTGTGGTATCGAACGCCTGTACGCTGATGGGGTGCTCGACCAGCTCGAAGCGGTGATCAACCAACTGGGCGACGCCGATCCGCAGGCGCTGTCGGGTGCCGACGCCATCGAAGTGCTGCACCGGTGCCTGGCCCGCCTGGAGGCGGTGGTGACCGGGGCGACGGCCGCGTTCGAGGCCAGCGGGCAGTGGCAGGCCGCCGGGGCCCGCACGGCCGCGGCCTGGGTGTCTCGGCGCTGCGGGGTGCCTTTGGCCGAGGCCAAGCGGCGCACCCGGCTGGGCCGCTCCCTGCGCCACCTGCCGGCGACCGATGCGGCCTGGCGGGCCGGCCGGGTGCACCAGGCCCATGTGG
>Ga0187894_10001721_pt1 | contig 27515 bp, 28 predicted proteins | sample GBC1701081metaG_FD_136650 | JGI IMG/M metagenome (GOLD analysis project Ga0187894, IMG submission 136650) | White microbial mat communities from a lava cave in the Kipuka Kanohina Cave System on the Island of Hawaii, USA - GBC170108-1 metaG ... | reverse complement strand
CAAGACCCGACCGCAGCTCGGCGAGGGCCAGCCAGATGGCCGCGGAGCCTGCGTTGGGAGCTGATGTGTGCATGCTGGCACGGCGCATTGAGACTGTCCCCGGCGTCATCGCGAGCTATCCCCAGGGCTCGACCCTGCGCGTCGTCGCTGAGGTGGAAGCAGAGGAGCGTCTACAGCGCGCGGCGAGTACCAACGAGGCCAGCCTCACCCAGGTGAGGCTGCGGCTCGAGGATGCGGCGCTCGTCTTCTCCAGGCAACCCCCGCGGAGCAGCGCATGATCATCTCCGCGCCGTGGCGTCGCATCCGCCACCATGTAACACGCATGCTGGCCGTGGCCCGCATTGAATGCTTGCATCTCATCCGCGATCGCACGACCATCGCGCTCGTCGTGACCGTTCCCGCGATTCAGATCGTACTCTTCGGCTATGCGGTGAACCTTAATCCGAAAGCCATCCCCACGGCCATCGCCAGGAATCACAGCGAACCGATTGATCAGTTTCGCCGCACGATCGAGGAGACCGGATATTTCTCGATCCTCGCCGACAGACTCGCATCCGGTGCTGCGGAACGGATGGTCGTCACAGGCAAGACGCTTGTTGGGATCGAGTTCCCTCCGATGATGGAGGACTCCGACCCCGATACGCCGTCAGCCGAGCCGAGGATTGTCGTCGATGCGACTGATCCGGCGGCCGTGCGTCCAGCGCTGGCGGCGCTCGAGACCGCCTACTGGCGATACGTGGCGCAGACGTCCCCGCTCATCCTTGCTCCCTCCGTAGCTGTCGAATGGCTCTATAACCCTGAAGGCCGGACGGCGTGGACAATCGTTCCAGGGCTGGCTGGCGTTGTCGTCATGATCAGCATGCTAATGTTGGGCGCCCTGACCCTGGTGCGCGAGCGGGAGCGCGGGAGCTGGGAGACGCTGCTGGCCACACCTGTCGATGCGGTCGATGCACTAGTCGGCAAACTCTCGCCTTATGTCATCATCGGGACTGGACAGGCTGCGATCGTGATCGGCGTCGCTCGGTTGCTGTTCGACTTGCCGGTGAGAGGAGATCTCTGGGCGCTCCTCCTCGCAGTGCCCATGTATGCCGCTGCCCATCTCATTTTGGGCTTCGCCTTCTCGGCGTTAGCGGAGAGCCAGCTGCAGGCAATCCAGGGGGCCGTCTTCTTCTATCTGCCGTCGATGCTCCTGTCAGGTTTTATGTTCCCGTTCCAAGGCATGCCGGCCTGGGCGCGGACCATCGGGGAGGCGCTGCCGCTCACGCATTTCGTGCGGGCGACGCGTGGTGTACTCCTCAAAGGTGAAGGCGTTTCGCTAGTGGTGTCCGAGATGGCACCTGTGGCCCTGTTCGCGCTGATCGCTACTGCCATTGCGCTCGCAGCGTACCGGCGCCGTATCGATTGAAGCAAGCCTCTCGACGTGTCGAGGCTCACTGCATAGGACACGAGGAACGAAGCTTTTTGTGAACAGAAAACTCTCCAGGCTTCCGTACTGAACTCGATGGGGAATGGAAGCCTGGACCGAGAGTCTGAGAATACATCGCCACCTTACAGGAGCCGTAGTAGTGGACTTTCTTGCTTTCGTGACACCAGTCACTTTGTTCACTGCAGATTCTTCACCCCCGTATGACAGCAAAAGATAGCTACCTATCCCGGTTACGGCTGGCCAGAATCGCCCGCACCAGTTCTTCGGGAACGTCTTGCGGCACGGCTGCGTCAAGGTCAGGAAAACTGGCTTTACCGAGCTTCACGGTCTCCTCATAGCTCTTCAGATAGGCAGCGCAGTCGGGACAATCCGCCAGGTGCCACTCGAACTCAGTACGCTCACGCGCGGAAAGCTCACCAGAGAGGTACTCCATTAGGAAGTCGGTGAATTTGCGACAGGTCATAGTCGTCTCAGTGTTTTCCTTGTCCCCCATCCTCCCTCCTTATTTTCTCTCGGGGAAACAAGTCGATGGCAGTCCCTTCCCTCCGAGACCGCTCTCGACCTCGATTATAACGGCGCCACTTCACAAAATACCTTGATTGCGCTTTTGGCCGTCGTGAGCGCGTCAAACAACTCGGCATAGTTGGCCAATCCTGTGACGGGATGGGTCAATAACTGTTGCAACCACCCCGGATATTGGGCCTCGGCCTGCGCCATATCCCGGACCCCCATCTCAAAATACTCGCGGTTGGCATTGACTGTACCCACCATGACCTTGTTGCCCAGGACGAATTCGAGGTTGATTTTGTCCGCCGGGACTTCAATCTTACGATCACCACCAGTGACACTGGAGAGCACCAGCACGCCGTTCTTGCCCAGTGCTCGCATGCTCTCGAACACGACTGGCGAGAAACCTGTCGCCTCGAAGATGAGATCGAATGGTCCATCGCGCTTCGCCCCTGCGAGCAGCGGGACTTCGGCAACCGATTCGTATCGAGCCCCAAGGGCTTCGATCAGATCGGAGTTGCGATAGGGTCTCCGGTTCAGCCCGAAGGTCGTTACCTCAAGACCACGGAGTCGTAGCGCGAGCGTCGCCAGCAGCCCAATGGTTCCTGCCCCCATCACCACCGCCCGTCGCGGCCGCCACACGCGCAGGCGACGCTGAATTTCATAGGCTTGAGCGATGCCTTTCTCCACGACCGTCGTCGGTTCGAGCAAGACGCCGACCTCTTTCAGTCCCGGCGGCACTTTTACAATGTACTCGGGGTCATCCACGTAGTACTCGGTCAAATAGCCATGGCGCAGATTGATGCCGCGCTCGAAATACGTGTCATCGGTGGTCATGTCGTACGTGCCGATCTGGTCGTACAGACTCGACCCGGGCCGGCGCACCGTGGCAACCACGTAGTCACCAGGTTGCAACTCCGTCACATTAGGGCCAACCGCCTCTACCCGGCCGAAGCTTTCATGACCGATGACAAGGAATTCGTATCCCTTCGGTGCTCCACCGTACTCCGCAGCATTAATTTCTTTATCCGTGCCATCGACTCCAACGCGCAAAACTTTCACCAACACACCACGACCATTAGGGATATCATTCACCGATGGTTTCGGCAGTTCAGCGAGATGCACACTGTTCGTTTTTCCGGGAAATACTGCTATTGCTTTCATAATTGCCTCCAGAGGGTTGGGGTTAAGGATGAGGGATGGAGAGTAGTAACTGGCTCCCTGCCTCTCACCACTTTTCGTTATTCACCACTTTGTTGGAGCAACTTGGCGACAAGTCCAGTCCAGCCGGTTTGATGACTGGCGCCAATGCCCGCCCCGTTGTCACCATGGAAATACTCGTGGAAGAGGATCAGGTCGCGCCAGTGCGGGTCGCGCTGAAACTTCTCTGTGCCGCCATAAACCGGTCGCCGGCTATCACCAGCTTGCAGGAAAATGCGCGACAAGCGGCGGGACAGTTCTGCCGCGACCTCCCACAAAGTCAACATCTGTCCCGAGCCGGTCGGGCATTCCACCTTGTAGTCGTCGCCCAAGTAGTGATGAAACTTCTGCAACGACTCGATGAGCAGGTAGTTGACCGGAAACCAGATCGGACCGCGCCAATTGGAGTTGCCACCGAATAGGCCGGTACTCGATTCTGCCGGTTCGTAGTCCACTCGATGGTCCATCCCGTGCACCGAAAGGGTGTAAGGGTGGTCACGGTGGATCTGCGAGAGTGCACGGATGCCGTAGGGGGAGAGAAACTCGTTCTCGTCCAGCATGTAGCGCAGCACCTGCCGCAGTCGGTCGCGATCAACGATGGACAGCAACCGCCGCTCCCCTCGACCCGGAGTTCTCATGCACGCTAAATTTCGCGTCAAGTCAGGTCGATGGTCAATGAACCACTCCAGGCGTCGCTTGAAGCTAGGCAGCCGGGCCAACAGTTCCGGCTCCAACGTCTCCACGGCAAACAACGGGATCAAGCCCACCATCGACCGCACCTTGAGGGGGAAGTGATTGCCATCCGACAAGTGCAGCACGTCGTAGAAGAACCCGTCCGCTTCGTCCCACAGCTCGATGCCGTCATCACCGAGGTTATTCATGGCGTGGGCGATATAGACAAAATGCTCCCAAAACTTGCTGGCTACGTCTTCGTATGCTGGATCTTCCCGCGCCAGCTCCAGCGCAATCGCCAGCATGTTGAGGCAGTACATGCCCATCCAACTGGTTCCGTCAGATTGTTCGAGATGGCCGCCGGTGGGCAGCGGCGCGCTACGGTCGAAGACGCCGATGTTGTCCAGACCGAGGAACCCGCCCTGGAAGATGTTGCGGCCTTCGGCGTCTTTGCGGTTGACCCACCAGGTGAAGTTGAGCATGAGCTTATGGAAGACTCGTTCGAGGAATTTGCGATCACCTTTCCCGCGGCGTTTCTCTTCAATCTTGTAGACGCGCCACGCCGCCCAGGCATGCACCGGCGGATTCACATCGCCAAAGGCCCATTCGTAGGCAGGCAGTTGGCCGTTGGGATGCATGTACCACTCGCGCAGCAGCAGAATGAGCTGTTCTTTCGCAAAGTCTGAGTCGACCAGGGCCAGCGGGACGCAGTGGAAGGCGAGATCCCAGGCGGCGTACCACGGATACTCCCACTTATCCGGCATGGAGATGACGTCGGCGTTGTACAGATGCGTCCACTCGTGGTTACGGCCGTGTTGTCGCTCTGGGGGGGGTGGCGGCTCCGAGGGATCGCCTTTGAGCCACCGACTCACTTCGTAGGAATAGAACTGCTTGCTCCACAAGAGTCCGGCCAGCGCCTGGCGCATGACATTGCGCGCATCACTTGAGAGTCCTTCCGGTGTGACGGTGGTGTAGAATTCATCTGCTTCACGTTGACGAGTAGCGAGAATGCGGTCGAAGTCTGTACCGAAGGAGGTGCTCTGATCCGGACCAAGATTACTGAGACGCAATCGCACCGTCACCGTCTCGCCTGAACCAATAGTGAGGGGGTAATGCGCCGCGGCTTTGGTCCCCGTCTGCGCCGGGTTTACTGCCTCCCGCACGCCATGCACGATGTAGTCGTTAATGCCATCTTTGACGTACGGTATGCGGTTCTCGACGCCGTAAAGGCGCTGAAAGTTCGTTTCGTTTTCCGTGAAGAGCAGGTCTGGTGTTCCCTCACAGGAAAACCAGCGCTTCCCATAGTACTCGTGATCGACCTCGATGGTGGTGCCGTTCCGGGCATGAAGCGAGGGATGTCGGACATCGAGGCCACCGGACCAAGTATTGCGAAACCATAAGGTCGGAAGCAGGTGCAGCTGCGCATCTTCCGGCCCGCGATTGATTACTTGGATGCGGATCAATATGTCTTCGGCCGCGGCCTTGGCATATTCGATAGACACATCGAAATAGCGGTTCTCATCGAACACGCCAGTATCAATCAGTTCAAATTCCTGTGTGCCGCGCCCACGTCGGCGGTTTTCTTCCACCAGCCGGGAGTAGGGGAATGCCGCTTGTGGGTATTTGTAGAGGTATTTCATGTACGAGTGCGTCGGTGTGGAGTCGAGATAGAAATAATATTCCTTCACGTCCTCGCCGTGATTCCCTTCGTTCCCGGTCAGGCCGAAGAGCCGTTCTTTAAGAATTGGATCGCGCCCATTCCATAAAGCCAGAGCAAAGCAGAGGAACTGTTGTCGATCGGAGATTCCTCCAAGGCCATCTTCGTTCCAGCGATAGGCCTTCGATCGCGCATGGTCGTGGGGTAAGGAGTCCCAGGCTGTCCCATGCGGGCTATAATCTTCGCGTACGGTTCCCCAAGCGCGTTCACTCAGATATGGACCCCAGCGCTTCCAGTGGACCTTACGTTCGCGCGATTCTTGGAGCCGTTTCTCTTCTGCTGTCATGGTTCATCTCCTTCCAACGCATGCCTGTTGAGATGCCGCGTCCGCATTTTTGGTTCCAAGCTTCGTCTGCTACTTTGCTTCGCTTCATCGTCCGCGGCGAATCGTGCCGTTCTGATGCGCAACCCCGGAAAGGGGAATACGCTGACCGATAAACAGGTTTCAGGCGAACAGATCTTGATGGCAGTTGTGACCATGCACCGCGCTCTTGCTTTGCTGCTTCATCAGGCTTTCGAGCGTGACAGTCAGACGCTTGTGCGCTTCTTGGCTATTGGGCGTATAGGGCAGGACGATGTTGCCGTCGCGGTCCAAAGTCACTCGGTTATTCGGGTCTGGCAAATCCTCAGAAGTGAGCCAGAGATCCAGTGAGTGGGTGGAGTTCACTGGCGAGTTCCTGTTCCAGCAGCGTGCGCAGGGCCTGTCGAGCCCTGTGCAGCCGGATCTTCACCGCGTTTGCGGTAACACCAAGAAGGTCTGCCACTTCTTCAGTATCCAGTTCCTCGATGTCTCGCATAAGAAGCACGGTGCGATACGTTTCTGGCAAACGGTCAATGCACCGCCGAACAAGGACACGAGTCTCCTGACGTTGTAAGAGCACGTCGCTGGAGACCTGCCACGTGGGGACTTTGCCACTCCACTCGCCCTGCGCGTCGAAGTGGGGCAGTAACTCTTCGATCGACTCTTCCGGTTTTCTCCGGCGGTTTCTGAGTTTCATTAAGGCGGCGTTCACCACAATGCGGTGAAGCCAAGTCGAAAGCTTGGCCGCGCCCGTGAACTGACTCAAAGATTTGCATGCCGACAGGAAGGCGTCCTGCAGGGCATCCTGGGCGTCGTGCTCGTTGCCGAGCAGTCGCCGCGCGGTAGCGAGCAGACGTCCACTGTACTGCCGCACGAGCTGTTCGAACGCGGCATCCTCGCCACGGCGTAGTCCGGCCAGGAGCCGTGCTTCGCCGACAGATTCATCCGCCATGGCTGACTCTGGCACTGAGTTGTCATCTCTGGCATTCGTCTGTAACAGCTCGGTGAGGAACCCTGAGCATCCAAGTAGGATTACGCCTCGTTGTCTGAGGCGGCGAAAGACTTCAATGCCGGCTTCGTCAACGAACTGCACCCCTGAGAGGTCAAGGAACAGAGGAGAATGATCGGCGAGGCACACTTCACACGATAAGCTGAGTTCCTCGACCGTCTGCTGGGTGATTCGCCCTTCAATCCGCAGCTGTGCGAGTCCATTATTCCCTTGCCTTGGTGTGATTCTCATCATGACGAATCACTAGAGCAATGGGTGTGCCGCGATGGATATCCACTTCTCCTGAAGCGCTAACCTAGCAACGTGCCAACAAAATACTGGATTCTCTCAACGAGGAAGTCTCGTACCCAGCTGCGCAGACATCTACGATATTTCGTGAATCTACGAAATGTCTTCGTCGCTGCGACGAATGTCGAGTTTTTTCATGCGGCTGCGTAGCGTGTTGGGGTGCACGTTCAGGATGCGTGCCGCACCTTGGGCACCATCGATGCGCCATTGGGTCTGTTTGAGGACGGAGACGATGTAATTGCGCTCGGCTTGTTCCAAGGTGAGGGAATCTGTTGGTGAGCTGGAGGCATCGGACTGTGTGGCGACTGCATGAGTAGGAGTACCGACCAAGGCGGTTGTGAGTAGCTCAGGGTCGAGGACGAGATCAGGTCCGGGAGAAAGGATCACGGCGCGTTCGATCACATTTTCAAGTTCACGAACGTTCCCCGGCCAGGCGTAGGCAGCAAACCGTTGCATTACTTCCTTCGGAATGCGAGTGATCGGTCGACCAATCTTGGCTGCATAGCGCGTCACGAAGTAATGGACCAGAAGCGGGATATCTTCTGGACGCTCGCGTAAGGGAGGCAAGGATACGGGGAAGACGTTGAGTCGGTAGTACAGATCCTGCCGGAATTTGCCTTCTGCGACAAACTTGGAGAGATCGCGATTGGTCGCTGCAATGAGACGCACATCCACCCGTATGGTCTTATTGCCGCCCACCCGTTCGAACTCGCGCTCCTGGAGCACCCGTAACAGCTTGACCTGTACTTCTGGCGGAATCTCACCGATCTCGTCGAGAAAGAGCGTTCCGCCGTCGGCAAGTTCAAAGCGGCCAATGCGCTTCTCGGTCGCGCCGGTGAACGCACCCTTCTCGTGACCAAACAGTTCGCTTTCAATCAAACCACTCGGGAGGGCAGCACAGTTCACTTTGATAAGGGGCCGGTCTTTGCGCTTGCTATACGAGTGAACTGCGCGGGCAATTAATTCTTTGCCGGTCCCGGTCTCTCCCAGAATTAATACCGAAGAGTCTGTACTTGCTACCAGCCGGACCTTATCTAACGCTTCCCGAAGAACGCGGCTTTGACCAATGATCTCATCGAATTTGTGGACAGAGCGAATCTCTTCTTGCAGATATTCATTCTGCCGGTGCAGCTGATGCAGCTCATCCTCAATCCGACGGCGTTCGTCGACGTCTCGGACAATGAGGGTATAGAGTTTCTGGTTATCCACCTCGACGTGGGCAATGGTCACCTCGACGGGAAATTCTCGCCCGTCGGCCCGTCTGGCAGTAAGGCCGCCCGGGGCCCAGACATACGGTGGGGTTTGGCCGCCTTGCGAGAATGCTTCCAGAGAGCTGTCGAGTGCGCGCCGAAAGCTCTCGGTGAGAAAGCTATCGAGTGGACGGCCAAGAGCCTCTGCGGCCGAGCAGCAAAATACCTTCTCAGCTGTGTTGTTGAAGAGTGTAATGCGTCGCGTCGCATCGAATGTAATGATCGCATCCATGGCTGAATCCAGAATGCGCGCCAGTCGCTCCTCGCTAAGACGGAGTGCCTCCTCCATCCGTTTGCGATCGGTGATATCGACGTGCGTCGAGCGGGTCGCCATGACACGACCTTGCGCATCGAAGATCGGGCGTATCGAGGCCCGGGTCCAGAGCGTACCACCGTCAGCTCGTCGCCACTCGATTTCCTCGTTCAAGGTCTCCAGGCCGGCGAGGAACCGCTCGAAGATCGCGCGGGCTTTCGGCTTTCCGCTTGGTGTATCAGCCAACAAGTCGAACACCACTTGCCCGAGTAGTCGTTCGAGCGGCTGGCCGAAGAGCACGGCGGCTTGACGATTGGCCTGCCGGATACGGGCGTCAGTGCCAACCGACAAGTAGGCGATGGGGGCTTCGTCGTACAGGTCGCGGTACCGCGCCTCACTCTCGTGCAGCGCCTGCTCGGCCCGGAGCCGCTCGATCTCTGCAAGTGCTCGCGCGGCGAAGATCCGCAGGATAGCGGTGCCACGGGGACCGTCGGGCATGGGCTTGTCGTCCATGATGGCGAGATGACCGACGCAGGTTCCAGAGGAATCTAACAATGGCACGCCACAATAACTTTCAGCCTCCCAGGTTGTGAGTCCGGTATCGGCGGGGAAGAGTGCCCGCAGCCGCGCGGGATAGTGAGCCATCTGGCCGTCGAGCACGGCCTCACAGGGAGTTCCTTCTATAGGTATTTCAAAGTTGGCGAGAAAGTCACCACGCCCCCAGGCGGCTCGCGTGCGGAACCGACTGCGGTCCTCACTGAATTCAGAGACAAAAGCGTATTGTACGCAAAGCGCGGCGGCCAAGTGACGGACGAGCGAAGGGAAGAATTTATCACCAGTCTCGGCCTCGACACCCTCGACAACGGCGCGAAGGGCGACATCTTCCGCAAACGCCGGTGGTCCACTCATCTCGTTCTTCTTGTTTGCGTTTTCGTGCGAGTGTTGCATCATCGTCCTGATATATCACTCGTGCAAAGGTCGACCAAGGCGGGAGACCGCGAGCTTTCAGCTTCTGTGATCCCTGAGCAGGATGTATCTTTTGCCGCGATACGGCATCAAACCGACAAAATCACCTTTAAGGAGGACAGAAACAATGACTACTCTCACCGATAACCGCATAGAACTCGGGGAGAAGCGCGCAGTCGCCGGCCTAATGGGGGAAGAGCGTATAGAAATTGGTGAACGGATTAGAGCGCTCGGGGTATTGCTGATGCAGTATGGACTGGTGCTCGTCGTCGGCTGGATTGGCGCGATGAAGTTTACCACCTATGAAGCGATGGGTATTCAACCGTTGGTCGCCAACAGTCCGTTACTGAGTTGGGCGTATCAGATCCTGAGTGTGCAGGCCTTCTCTAACGTGCTGGGGGTGACCGAAATTGCCATTGCGGCGATGATTGCGTTGCGACCGCTGTGGCCGACGGTGGCTGCTATTGGGAGCGGGCTCGCAGTGATGACGTTTCTCACCACGCTGAGTTTTTTGCTGTCGACCCCCGGCTGGGAACCAAGCTTGGGAGGGTTTCCCGCCCTCTCAGTCGCGCCAGGACAATTTATCCTGAAAGATGTCGTACTGCTTGGTGTCGCGGTGTGGTTGCTAGGCGACACGCTGAAGGACTTATCGTAGCAGCTCACCTATCAGCAGCTGTGTAGGTGTGAAGAAGAAACTTCTCTTCTTTGCACGGTATCGAGCCTGATCGATCTTATCCCAGATGAAAGCCGAGAGAGGTTGGGTCAAGAGGTGTAGAAACACCGTAGGCGGCGCCTTTCAATGTGCTTATATAACCTCTCATCGATTCACTTACTGCTCTTGTCTTGCGACCTTCTCGAGCGCCGCAGCGGTAATGGCACGTCGGACCGCAGCGAGCGGCGCGTCGTCGTGGAAGGTCACAGTCTTTCCCTGGGCCTCGACGCCGAGGCGCTGCCAGAACTCAACTAAGTCGATCTCCACGGGGCTCGCCTTCATCCGGTTATAAAGTTCCGTTAGTACTGGGGCCCCTACCGCCCGATCTCCTATCGCTAGGGCGTGTGCGAGCGGCCACTCCACTGACATCGTGCCTCCCGCAGCAACAACGGCACGCAACGCATCCTGCAACCCATGCTCGTTTGCTGTCCGTTGGCGAATCTCAAGCTCGGCCAGGAAGCAAAACAGCGCCCCCCCCCAATAGGTCCGGCCCCACGTATGAGTGTAATCGAGTCCTTGATCTCCTGATCTGGGTAATCCGTGCGGCAAACCCTCCACCAGATCCAGCCACACTTTCTCCACCTTGACCTGGCCCATAGCCAAACGTGCTAATGGCTCAACATACGTGGCGATCCCTTCCTCCAGCCAATGATGGGTGTCAGGTACATCGGGGAAAGCTAGATGGACCATCTCATGCGTCATGACCCAGTCCTGTTGTAACATGGCGCCCTTGGTCGACTGGCCCAACCAAACCTTGATGAATGGATCGTGCCCTCCCCAGGTGGTGCCGAAACGGACGCCGGCTCCACTCTCCAGCGTCAACAAGAGGCGGACATGCGACACAGGGAAGCGACCATAGTAGCGTACGACGCCTTGAGCCGACGTGGTGACCCACTCAAGCACCTGTGCACGCGACACCTCTAGGGTGCCAGAGGAGAACGTGAGGTCAATCGTGACATTCGCGACCATGAGCCGAGCCGGAGAAAGATTGTCCCCTGAGATGTCAATCTGCTCTTCAGCAACAGCGGGCAAGAAATAGTCCGTTTCCAGCCCTGACCCTGAGTTCGTTAAGATGCCTGCTACGATAATCGCACTAACAATCCAGCGTCTCATCCTTTCTCTGCGATATGGACTCATGACAACGTATTGCATAAACGGTTGCTCTGCGACTGATGTTCACCCAACCAGTGTAGTATGGAGCATCATTTGCAGGATGCCGCCACGGCGCTCCATTCGGATGTGCTGATACTTCGTCGCGTAATCTTCGAACTTGATCACAGCTTACCCTCCTGTTACCGGGGGGTAAAGCATTGTGGAAATGCTAAGACAAACGGACCTCTTTTATGGTCCGTGTTGTCTTGTAGTTCAGGAAGCTATTCCTCTTCGATCCAGTTTCCGTTTATCTTAGTACAGTCACAGTAACAAAGGAGAGGCACATGAAGGCGTTAGTGTTTGATGTGTATGGGACACTTTTCGATGTTGGCTCGATCGTAGAGGTTTGCCGTCCAATAATGCCGGACCCCGAAGCGTTTGTGGCCGGTTGGCGTGCCAAGCAGCTCGAATATACTTTCTGGCGCAGCCTGATAGGTCGATACGTCGATTTTTGGCAGATCACGACAGAAGCGCTGCTGTATACGCTCAAGCGCTACAGCCTGACAATTCCCGAGGAGCGCAAAACTCAGCTGATGGAAACATGGCTGCGCTTGCAGCCCTTCCCTGAGGTAAAAACAGCATTGGCAAGCCTGAAGCACCATACACGGATTATTCTTTCTAACGGCAGTCCCATGATGCTGAGTACGCTGCTCAACCACGCTGGATTGCAGACCGAGTTTGATGCGGTGCTCAGTGTCGATACCATTAAGCTGTACAAGCCCGCGCCACAAGTCTATGAGTTGGCACTTCAACACTTGGGTGTAGCGCGAGAGGATATTGGGTTTCTGTCGGCGAACGGGTTTGATATCATCGGGGCTAAAGCGTTTGGTTTCACCGTGTACTGGGTGAATCGCACGGGGGCAGTGTTGGATGAATTTGGCATCGCCCCCGACGCGACCGTACGATCACTGGACGAAGTGGTGGCCCTGTTGCGGTGATTCGTGAAGTCGGGAGGTAGGCCTGCCGTACACTGTCCATCGCATCGACCTGAGCAAAGGCGACCAAAAAAAAGCTGAGTTCCTACGTCTGAATCCCAATGGCCGCATTCCGGCCATTGTAGACCGCGGCAATGGCGATTTCGCCGTCTTCGAAAGCGGGGCGATCCTGCTGTACTTGGCGCGTAAGACCGGTAAGCTCTTGCCCAAGGACGAAAAAGGCGAGTCGCAGGTAACGCAGTGGCTGATGTTCCAAATGGCCGGCATCGGGCCGATGATGGGCCAGGCCAACGTATTTTATCGCTATTTCCCGGAAAAACTGCCGTCGGCCATCCAGCGCTACCACAACGAATGCAGACGATTGTTCGAAGTGCTGGAAGGGCAGCTCAAGGGCCGCGAATACTTATGTGAAGAATACAGCATCGCCGATATCGCCAACTGGTGCTGGGTACGCATCTACGAGTGGAGCGGTGTCAAGGTTGACGGCTTGACCAACTTACAGGCCTGGATTGCCCGGATGGAAGCGCGTCCGGCGTGCCAGCGCGGCATTGCCGTGCCGGAGCCGCTGGTGTTCAAGGAGAACAACGACACCGCAGAGATAGTGAGAATAGCGCAGCAAATTGTAACCCGCTAAGACCATAGTGCAAAGACCGGAGGAGACTGCCATGCTGCAATATCACAGCTTTAATAAAATCATCGACCATCCCGGCTTGCGCATCGTGCTGGTCAAGGGCTTGCCCAGTCCCTGGGGTCCGGCCGCCTATTTATGTGGGAGGTAACCCGCCGCACGGTCTGCGGCGGGCTGTCCGTTTTGGCGATGGCTGGATTCCAGCCGGGATAGAACCAGAAGCGCTCACGTCCGGGATCGTGCAACTGCGCGAGCTCTGTCAAGCAGCAGGGCGGCCACCACTTGAGGTGATTGCCATGAAAACACTGCCGTTAGCCGATCTCCCGCGGGCGGTGGACTACGCGCGACAGTTTCAAGATGTGGGGGTCACGCACCTCGTGCACCCACAGGGGTATGAGACCGTCGCAGAATATCGGCGGACGATCGCGCTGTTAGAAGAGCAGATCCGTCCTGGGTTGCGTTGAGAAAAGATGGGTAACAGTTATAACCCATAGACTTGCGCGACATTTTCCCCAAGCACTTTGCGACGACTGGACTCCGATAACGGCGCCACCAACTCGGCCAATTCTTCCATATAGTTTGCTGGATGGTCGAGATGAGGAAAGTCGGACGCCCAGAAGAAACGGTTCGCGCCAACAAAATCGATGACATGGGCAAACGCCTTTTCGTCCGGATCGCCAGAGATCCAACACTGCCGCGAGAAGTACACACTGGGTAATTCCTTGAGTGGCACCGAGCGCCCCATTGCAGTTTTATACACCGCATCCATACGGTTGAGCAGATAGCCTGCCCAACCGGCTCCAGACTCCAAGACAATGACTTTGACGTTGGGGAAGCGATCAAACAAACCGTACTGAAATAACGCGGTGAATGCTTGTAAGGGTCCCTGTCCTCCGTGCACATTGAAGTGCCACATGGCCCACTTTTGCATATCCCTGAAGCGTTGATGCACCCGTTTTGCTGGCGGCTCAGAACAGGGATGGATGCCAACCGGAAGGTCAAGCTCTTGGGCCTTCGCCCAAAAAGGGTCGTAGTCAGGGTGGGCGTGCGATTTGTTGGGAATGGTGTACGGGGCAACAAATGCGCCTCTCGCGCCAGTCTTGGCGGCCCGCTCTAGTTCTCTTGCCGCTTCAAGCGGATCACCCATTGAGATATGCGCGATGGGAATAAGCCGTCCCTTCGAGCCAGCGCAAAATTCACAGATCCAGCGATTGTAAGCCCGGGCATAGGCTGCCGCTAAGGCAACGTCTTCAACTTCTGCCTCCCAGAGCAGCGCGATACTAGGGTAGAGGACCGCCTTTTCTAGGCCCTCTTGATCCATCAAAGCCACTCGTTCTTTGGCATCCATCGCGCCAAAAGGCGCAGTCCCGACGTAGGTTCGCTCAGGACTGAGTTGTTGCTCTTCTGCCGACTTCCCCATCGCTCCGGTTATTGCCAACCCACCAGGGACCATATACTTTGACGGTGCCTGATCGATATACAGCACCTCGAGGCCATCTTCCCGAGTCCGGACCTGGATCGCCCGGCCGCGGAACGCAGGATCAATATAACGCTCCCATAGGTCCGGTGGCTCGAGGATATGCCCGTCTGCATCAATAGCGCCGGAATAGGGAAATTTTTTCGTCTCCATTATCGCCCCTCCTTCTTTGCAGGCTTGCCATCTCTCCATAGCTGGTTTTCTAGCTCGACCGCAACCGATCAATACTGTTCTCCTTCTCTCAATGAGTTTATCTGCAAATAGCAGAGACATCCCAAGTCATCGAGAAGGAATATTGCGTGAGCAATCTCAAGTGATGAATGGTAACGAGTTCAGCACGGCTGTGGCAGTAGCAAAGAAAACAGCAAGAAGATCACCATATGTTATCAGAAATTTACGGCTGGTTCACTGAGAGGTTCGAGACAAAGGACTTGTCCGAGGCCAAAGCACTGCTCACCGAATTATCGTGAGTTGGCGAGAAAGAGCAGATTTATCTCTCATGGAGATGCCTGCTCTTCAGGTGGCTGAACGCCAAAAAAGGCCACAGCAAAAGAAACACTGCGATTAAACGATTGCACTTCTTGAGCCATGCCTTCAGCGGGTTGCTCCTCCACCTGCGTCTTTATCGCCTCAAGATCGCCAATGGGAAGCCCTATCGCAACCAACTCCGCAAGCACTCGCTCGGCACGGGTCAGACCCAGAAGTTGTTTAGTTGATGGCAGAACAGGTATGTCCTGATGTCCCACAATCTCAACTCCTACCTTCTGCCCGGTGGCTCGAGCGGTCCCCAAGAGGGTGTGCATCATCTCCACCACTCGCTGAAGTGTCGCATCTTGGCCAGGAACAAGATCTGCCGTTCCTGCGGCAAACAGCACCGTCTCTTTCTCCAGTTGCTCTTTCGTCACCAATAGCTCTTCGAATTTCTTTTCCTGTAATTGAGTCTCCGCGTCAAAAAGCTCCTTCTCACTGAACCACGCCACTCCAGGCACGACCCGGGCAAGTTTCCGTGCCTCCTCGATCCATTGGCGCGGCGCAGTGCCAGCAGCCGACAGTATCCCATTTTCAAACTGCAGAGATACACTCTCCGGTGGCAAGAGGATCACTCGTGCTCTGGCGAGGATAAATTGCGGCTGTAACGCCTGATATGGCTCCCATTGGCTTATGACACCGACTGGATCAAGTTCAGATTCGCGCAAGAGCGCCAGGGGATCAGCAGCGAGAGGGTCGCGGAGACCAGTAATGAAACGCTTCCCCTCCCGCTTGCCGGTAGAGACAACGACAATTCCCGGTTCTGCGCGTAGGCGCTCAACATAGGCGGTCCAGCGCCGAGTGTCGCGGATAGAAAGGAGTGCCCAGGCCAAAGTTCCTACTAACAGACCGGCGAGGGCGAGGCGTAGCGTGAGGGAGACTTTTCTCTTTTTTGCTCCAAATGCAGGACCGGATTGACGACGGAGGCAATCTTCTAAGTACGGGCGACTCGCCTCGAACAAAACCACATCGCCGTTGAACTCTTCAAGCGCTCGACCTTGCTCTCGATGAATATTTTCTAACGCATCGAGAAAGACTCGTCGCAAACGTCGGGGCGGATTCCCACGAAGGACCGCGGCGAGCAGCGCGTGCGGTCCTTGTTCGATGGAAACCGTGAGTTCCCCGTCAATATGGAAGTTGTCTAAAGCCTCCCCATCCTGAGACCCAAAGGAATCTTGCACAAAGCCCTGAACCGCCGCCAGCAAGTGTGACACTTTATCTACATCCTGCACGACGTTTGTTCCTGCCACCACTTGCTGGAGTAATACGCCAGTTTTCCTGTGGATGAGAAAGACCTGCTCAACCTGGAAGAGCAAGGTGTGACTGCGGACAACTTCGGCGAAGGGTTTACCTGTACGCCAGGACTCCCAACGCCATCGCCAACCTTTGGCAGAGAAATACTGCTCCAGGATCTGATCGATTTTTTGCGTGAACCCACTCACTACCTGGGAAACTGCTGTACGAATAGCCGGCCCGAGTAAGGGAACGATGGCTTCAATCAGCGGGCGAGGATCTTTTTTCGCCGATGCCGACAGTGCCGCTTCTACCGTAGGCGTCAGGACATTAGCCAGTTGTTTATCTTTCCCAGTCTTGGTCCGCACCAAGATCGCCTCTGGGAGCACCCGGCTGATATCTTCTGCTTCAAGAGATTGGGCAGGAAGATTATCCAGCTGTTCCTGCAGGTGAGCAAGTTTCGCCTGCTCCGGTCCGATCAAGAGCGAACGGAGTTCGGCAAACTCGTCTCGTCCATTTTGGAGTGGAGCAGGACGGTTCTGTGACGAGTCGGGAGAAGTACTCGGCGTCAGGGGGTCCGGCAGTACCCCGTTCTGCTGCTTCACAAGCACCTTTCACCCACATCTGGGCAGAAGGGCCTGGTTTGAAGGTGATATGTCATAAAGAGCATAAAGATCCTTCGAACCCATCAGCGTTGCTTTGAGGCCCCGCGGTCACTCATTACTAGGCAGGTGAAGCTCGCTGTTCAGTCGCAGCGCTACTTCGGTAAACAGGGCAGCAAGGGCAGCACGGTCGGTTTTATTTTCGTGCAGTTCTTGTGACGTTTGTTCGATCATGGCTGAGAGTTCCGCATGTTTTTGCCGCATATCTTCGCTCAGCACCTTGGTCTGATCGAGCAGCTGGACACGGAGCTCACGGAGATTCTTCGTCGCCTGCTCATCGAGTTGGTTCAGCTTCTGCCAAGAGAAATCGCTGAGGGCTTTTAACTCCAGAGAGAGCGTTTTGACTGCTCCAGTCCGTTCGTTAGATTCGGTCTGAACCCGATCGTTTAAGGACTCGATCTCCTTTTTGACATACGTTTCGAGCGACGTCAGACTTTTTCTTAAGTCATCCCGCACTTCGGTTGTGATTTTCCCAATCCGTTCCTCTAAGCGAGAAAAGCGTTTTTCAAAATCCCGCAGCTGGCCTCCGAAGAGGAGATCGCGAACTTTTTCGAGATTGTTCCCTCCACCCTGATCATGGGGTACAGGCGGGGGACGATCGGGTACTTCCGTTGGCCTTCCAGACAAGTCTTCTTGTATAAGGGCAGTTTTTCCATTCGCTTGCTCTGTTTCCATCTGGTTCCTCCTTCTCTGCGAGCAGGGCAGGATCTAGGTCTCTTCTCTCCATCACCACGTTCCAGCGGGATAAGTTGAGGGGGCGAGCCTTTTGCGGGAAGGCATCCCGCGATGGTGGATTCTAGCACGGCTACATTTTTTTACACTAACTTTTTTCACCTTGTTTTTTTCTGTCTCCTCTGCACGTTCATACGAGGACTGGGTACTCTCACACTTAACGTTTATCCATTCTTTCTTGCTGCTAAGGAATCACTGGCAACAAGATGTGGGAACTGGAGCGTCGCCGATGAGTCACTTTCTGTTCGGCCATCTGAAAGTGAGTCCCGGTTGCTTGATCTTCTCCCGTGTTGAGATTGCGATCAAAACGCGGGAAGTTACTGGAAGAGACCTCGACTCGGATGCGATGGCCAAGAAGGAACACATGGCTCGTTGCCCACAGGTCGATGGTCAGCTCATAGATTTCGTCTTTCTTGAGGGGCTTCGGAGAGAGCACGGACTCCCGGTAGCGGGCGCGGACAATACCATCAGTGAGATTCTGAGCATAGCCATCCAGCCTGACATCGACCAACTTCGCGGTAAAATCGGTGTCCGGCGCCGACGACGAGGCATAGAGGACTACTTTGATCGGTCCGGTGACTTCAAGAGGTTTCTCCATCGGGTCGCTGGTATAGACCAAGACATCCTGGCGCGTTTCCACTGCCCGCTGGTCCTTCACTCCAACGGGGATGATCAGCGTGTTGCCACCACAGGTTGGCACCGGATCGGCTGGGTCGTAGCGATAGGAATCGGCCGGCTCCTCACCGGGTGCCTCCGGGCTGAGAGTGCCGTCGCCGTGTAAACTGTTGGCTTTCCCGCCGCTATGAAAGTAGTATGGCGTATAGCGCGTGCGCGCGAGTGGCCATTCGTCCTCATTCCGCCATTGGTTCGTGCCCATCACAAAAAGTCGGATCGGCGGCTCTTCGGCAATGCCGGTGCTCATCCCTTTCAACCAATAGTCGAACCAGCGCAACTGAATATCGTGCAAGTCAAGAAAAGCGTTCGGGCCAAAGTCGATATCCCCAGTCCCGCCGGTCGTTGGCGTGGTGTAAGGAAAGAGGTGGGCCCAGGGGCCTAATAATAGTCTCTGCCCTCCTCGTGCCTCCGGAGTCATCGCACGTGTACGGAGACCGTTGAAATGAACCGTCGCATCACGCAGAAAGATGTCGTACCAGGAACTCACATGGTACATGGGAATATTAATATTGCGGTGTTGTCGCTCGACATTGATCGCCCACCAATAGGGCCCGTCTTCCGGATGCGTGAGATAATCGCGGAGATACGGGGCGACGTCTTTGAGCAGTTCCGCCCAGTACATCAGCGGCAATCGGCGATACCCTTCCGGCGTGAGCGGGTTACCGAAATTGATCGACCGCAGCAAATCTGGCCGGATCTTCGGCCATAACTGTTCTTTGATGCCGAGACGGTCAATGGTATTGCGAGCGAGGAAGATAAGATACGGAATTTGCCAACCCAGGGAGAAGGCACCGCCGGTATGGTACACCCAGCTTTGATGAAAATCCGCCGCCGCCGAGACCGGGAAAGCACAACGCAGATGAGGAGGGCGGGTGGGCGCCAAGAGATATTGGGTTGCGCCGAGATACGACTGCCCTTGCGTACCGACCAGCCCATTCGCGTACGGCAGCGAGGCTGCCCATTCGACGGTATCGTAGCCGTCCTGCGGTTCGTTGATAAGGGGATAATATTCCCCTTCTGATTCGAACCGTCCTCGCCCATCCTGAATGATGACAACGTATCCGCGCGAGGGAAAGAATTCGTGGTCGCCAAAGTCGCCGGCCATTTGTTTGCCATACGGGAGACGCAGCAGAATAACCGGGAAGCGCCCTTCTGCATCGGGGCGATACACGTCAGCATACAGCGTCACTCCATCACGCATTTTCGCCGGGACATTTTTCTCGACTTTGCTGCGGTACTCTGGACGGCTCTCACGCGGCATAGTACGACCCTCCTTCATGAGCACAGAGAGTTGAGGTAGAGAATGGAGACAGAGAAGAAAGATGACGAGACGGTCCCTATCTCTGTCTCTAGCTTTTTTCTGGTCTCTCTCTAGCTGAATGCTGTTTATAGTGACCCTTGCCATGAAAGGCAAATACCAGGTGGAGACAGGAGATGAATTACTGGCTGGTCAAATCCGAACCCGACAAATATTCCTGGAACCAATTCTTGCAGGATGGACGCACCTACTGGGATGGGGTCAGGAATTATCAAGCCCGCAATAATCTTCGCGCCATGAAAATAGGCGATGCGGTTCTGTTCTATCATAGTAATGAGGGATTAACTGTGGTTGGTATTGCGCGGGTCATTACCGAAGCCTACCAAGACCCGACGACAGATGATCCACGCTGGGTGGTGGTTGAGGTTGAGCCCGTCGAGACGTTCAAGCAACCAGTTCCCTTGAGCGAGATGAAGCAAGACCAGCGGTTGCAGAACCTGGGGCTCATTAAACAGGGACGCCTCTCCGTGATGCCGCTGACAAAAGAAGAATTTACCCTTATTGTCTCTAGGGGAAGAGCAGAAATCTAAGTAGCAAAGTAGAGAGGAGACTTTCTATGACCACCTCGCAAGCCACAACTAATGTTCATGAAATCGCCAACGGCATCTATCGTATTAGTACCCCACTGCCACCAAGCGTGGTACCGGGCGGCTTTTCGTTTAACCAGTATCTTGTGGTTGATGACGAACCGCTGTTGTACCACACCGGCTTGCGCAAGCTTTTTCCTGCCATTGCGGAAGCAGTGGCACGAGTGATGCCAGTCGAGCGACTACGCTATGTTGCGTTTTCCCATTTCGAGGCCGATGAGTGTGGTGCGCTCAATCAATGGCTTGCGGTGGCACCACATGCCGTCCCAGCGTGTGGGCGGATTGCCGCGATGACTTCGGTCGAAGACTTTGCTGATCGGCCGCCGCGCGTCCTGGCGGACGGGGAGACGCTCTCCCTGGGTACGCGCTCGGTGCAGTGGTTTGATACGCCTCATCTACCACACGCTTGGGAGTGCGGGCTTGCGTTGGAAACGCATACACGCACGTTGCTGTGCGGAGATCTTTTCACCCAAGGTGGCGCAGACCTCCCGCCGCTGACCGAGTCCGACATCCTCGGACCAAGCGAAGCCTTTCGTGCGCCGATGGATTATTATGCCCATACGAAGAACGGGCGGGCGATGCTGGAGCGCCTTGCCGCCACCCAGCCGACCACCCTCGCGTGTATGCATGGCAGCGCCTGGCATGGCGATGGGGCGCGATTGCTGCGCGCGCTGGCGGACGCGCTTGACAAATAATTCTCGGGTAAGTCAGGAAGAAGTTTCGTCTTTGCAGGGGCGTAGCATGCTACGCCCCTACGGCAAGCTCACAATCGGGCGGCAAAGAGGTTCTCATTGAGCAAACTGCTTCTGCTTCTATCTTTGCCTTGACCCTTAGGTGGTAGCCGCTGACGAGGCATTCCCCCACATATTCCAATGGGTCCGAGCCAAGCCCGGCAAACGCCTCGCTGGCTTAAAGTCAGATCCCTTGAAGTAGGCAACCGGCAACAGAGCCGCTTGGGTGACATCGTCAGGAATGTTGAATAGCTTTGCTACCTCTCGCTCGTAGTAAATATGGACAGTCGTCAATGCGGAGCCAAGTCCGCGTGCTCGAAGGGCAAGCTGGAATGACCAGACTGCGGGAAAGATGGAAGCGTAGAGTGACGCCTGGGCACCCGGACCCGCGGTCTCGACCCGCCCTTTGACACACGGGACTACCAGGACCGGCACCTCATGTATGTGTTCGGTGAAGTAAGCGGACGATTCAAAGAGTCGCTTAAGTTGTCCTTGACGTCTTTCGTCCTGTGGCAGGTTTGCGACCATCGATAAATATTGGTCGGGAACCTCGCGACCTGCGTTATAAGGTTCGACCGCTCGGCGATAGACTTCCGCCAATTGGGCGCGTTTGTCGCGATCGGTAACCACGAGGAAATGCCACGTCTCACCGATCAAGCCGGTGGGCGCCTGGAGAGCGATCTCGATGCATTCTTTCAAAATCTCTGGTTCCACAGGACGGTCCAGGTCGAGACGCTTCCGCACAGCTCGCGTGGTAGTAAGCACGTGATCGACGCTTTTCAGATCTATGCTTTTGATGTCCACTTTATCCTCTTCGAATCTACACTTCACGCGCTAGTGCGTACCCGCGCTCTTAAACCCCACAGCACCAGACCACAACAAAGTAGCATTGCGATCGAAAGGGAGATGAGGCCAGAGTTAACCAGAAGCTCTTGCCATAGTTCAACTGTGTAGCCAGCGCCAGCGATAGGTTTATTTTCACCAAAGAAGGCACTGCGGGCGTCATTAAACTTTGAAAAGTCAGACATGTCAAGTTGACAACCCCTGGGCGTTAACTGCAGCTTTGGTATTCTCTCTTTGTGATCTTTGGTGCTCCTGGTCCAGCGCTTGGCGTGGCGATGGCGCACGACTGCTGCGCGCGCTAGCCGATGCACTTGATAAATGATTCCTGGGTAAATCAATCGTAGGGCGCGCCCTGCGCGCCGATCATGGTGCGTGATATACGTACCCTACCATTGTCCTTGCCTTGACCCTTCCGTAGTGCTCCGTTAGTGTTCCACTCCGGGAGGAGCCTCTATGCGATCCTACCTTGCTGCCGCGGTGCAAATGACCGCTTCTTCTGCAAAAGAAGAGAACCTGGTAAAAGCCGAGACCTTCGTCGGCTTGGCCGCAGAACGCGGTGCATCACTGGTCGTCTTACCAGAAGTATTCTCGTGGCGTGGTCCGAGAACCGTCAGTTCAACACAGGTAGAGGCAATTCCCGGCCTTACCTCAGAACGTCTCCGCGCCCTCGCGCGGCGCCATCGGGTGTACCTCCTTGCCGGTTCGTTCTTGGAACAGACGGACGGACCCCGTGCTCATAATACGAGCTTGCTGCTGAATCCGGCAGGCGAAATTATGGCTTGTTATCGCAAGATTCACTTGTTTGACGTTGATATCCCTGGGCAAGTGCAAATCAGAGAGTCGGAGGCCATGAAGCCTGGCACAGAAGCCGTCGTGTGCAACACGCCGCTGGGGGTCTTTGATTTATCCGTGTGTTACGATCTTCGCTTTCCCGAGTTGTACCGCCAACTGACGCAAAAGGGCGCAGAAGTGCTTTTTGTGCCGTCAGCCTTTACCTTTCCCACCGGGGCAGCTCACTGGGAGCCGCTTCTCCGTGCACGGGCGATTGAGAATCAAGCATATGTCATCGCCCCCAACCAGATTGGCAAGAATGTTCATGGGTTTGCTGATTATGGCAACTCGATGATTATCGACCCGTGGGGAAAGGTCATCGCGCGCGCACCGGATAAAGAATGCTTCATCATGGCGGAAATTGATCGTGACTATCTAGAGAAGGTGAGGAGGGAGTTGCCCTGCCTCGCGCACCGGCGGCTGTAGTCCCGCGAATGGGTAGTGGCACAGGCCGCTGGCTTGTACCTTGTCTTGACAATCTCCCTTCGTGCCAGATACGGCCGTCCGATGGATAAATCGGGAACGACAAACGGTCAGATCCCCGCAGCTCATACCGGAGATCACGCAGATTCGCTTTCCACTTCTCATTCTGGACTTTTCGACAAGGCTACGGTTCCCCAAGGCATCTTCTACGGTTGGAAAATTGTTGCCTGCGCCTTCGTCATCCTTTGCGTAGCCTACGGGATTCAGTTCACCTTCGGCGTGTTCTTGCCGGAGATCGCCAAAGATACCGGTTGGGACCGCGCCAGTTTGTCGCTTCCTTATTCACTGTATGTTTTTATCTATAGCGCTTTTGGTGCTATCACCGGTCGGCTGACGGACCGCTGGGGGCCGCGCATTGTTCTCATTGTTGGAGGATGCCTGCTCGGCATCGGCATTATACTGATGAGTCAACTCCAGGCGCTGTGGCAAATGTACATCTTTTTGGGGATCATTGCCGCTTTGGGGATGAGTGCGGCCTATGTCCCCTGTAACGCGACGGTGGTGCGCTGGTTTCTACAAAAACGAGGTCTCGCCCTGAGCGTGACTTCAAGCGGAGCGAGTTTCGGCAATTTCCTTTTTCCCCCACTCACTGCTGCTTTGATCGCTGCCTATGGTTGGCGCAGGACATACCTCCTGCTAGGCCTGACCGCGGTATCCCTCATCAGCCTTTGCGCTACTTTTATCGTACGTGATCCGGCAAAGGTGGGACTGCTCCCGGATGGGCAACCTATGGCAGAGCCGTCAGCACAGAGCGATTCCTCGCCCTCAGTTTCCTACGAGGGGGATTGGACCCTAGCGGCGGCAAAACGTACCGTCGCTTTTTGGTTACTTAATGTGATCCTTACCCTAACGTGGATCGTGGTTTTCATCCCCATGGTGCACATTGTTCCGTTTGCGGTCGATCTTGGTATTCCACAGATTCGCGCCGCGATGACGATCAGTGTGATTGGTCTTGCTGGTTTTGCTGGACGACTCTTGATCGGAACGATCTCTGACCGTTTTGGCCGGGTTCCTACTATGGGTTTGTGTTTGCTCCTTCAGGGTTTCGCGTTCCTCGGTTTTACCTTTAGTACCGGTCTGACTTCTCTCTACCCTTCAGCGGCAGTGTTTGGACTTTCTTACGGCGGGGTCACCGCTCTCTTCCCGGCGCTTATCGGCGATTTTTTTGGTCGCACCGCCGTTGGCTCTATCGTCGGGTTTATTTTTGCCGTGTCTGGCTCTCCTGCTGCCTTCGGTCCACTTATTGCGGGCCGCATCTATACTCTCACTGGTCGTTACAGCGCCGCCTTCGTGCTCAGTGCTGTCTTAAATCTCATGGCGTTCGCCTTGCTTTTGCTGTTGAAAAAGCCAGAACACTTATCTCGCCAAACAGTCGCACAATGAGACGCAGAAGCTGCTTAAAATAAGACAGCTATAAAGCTGAGAAAAAAACTTCGCCCGACCTTGGCGAAATTCTTAAGTATTTTTTCATCCTCCAATCAATATTTCTGGCCTGATCTTTGCTCGTTAAACATTGTTAGAGCGTGCCTATCGCTCAATCTCTTTGGGAGGTGGACAGATGTTTCTGCACGCATTGCCGTTTGCTGGAGTTCCAAATGTGGGACTGGATATGACAGCGGACTTTGCTCCGTTGCTCGTCGGTACCTGGGTTATTCTCGGCCTTTGTTTCCTAGCCCTGGCGTTTGCCATTGGCTTCCATGATACGCGAGAAGCCCAACAGAAGGTGAAACGCACAGCCGTAGGACCGACGGCGCTACCAAAAGCCGCGTAAGAAGCTTTTAGCTTTCAGCCTCCGGAAATAGAGACAGAGATAGAGACCGCTTCACCCCTTTCTGTCCCCGTCTCAACCCTTCTTTGCCTGATTCTGTCTCTATCTAACCGGGCTTCTTCTGTTACCGTGCCCAGACCCTCTCTGGCGTCGCTTCAAACGGATAGACGTGAATCATCCAGCCGAAAACTTGCGGCCAAAATCGTCCGCCAGCTTTGCCGCAGGCTTCCTCGGTCGCGATTGCCCCACGAAAGCCGAACTGTGTCCAATCCACGGTCTTGGCTGCTACTCCGCGAGGGGGAAAGCATAGATTGACATGCGCGTGCCAGCGCGCCACGCTGAGAGGGACTCGCTCGTTTAGTTTCTCCTCTGTCCTCCTCTTGGGAGCAGTGTACATCGCGCCGATCAGCTCATACCCATGAGCAGTTTTCTTATAGAGCAGTGAGGTCGGTTGTGCGGGGTCAAAACGGAATGCCGCCTGAAAGCCTTTCCAGTAATTGGTAAAGTGGTACATCGGTTGAGGAACCTCCGGGTGAAAAGGCTTGAACCCATCTTGCTCTGCGACGCGGACATCCTGGTATTTTTCTAACGCCGTGCGAAGGATTTTCGCAACTGTTGCAGCTCGCTGTTGGTCGGCTGCCGTCAGCGGTCGCGGTGTGGTCCATTTCATGTGGGCTGCCATGTGGGCGTGTGCCCCCAGGGGTTCGTGCATGTCGTGAGACGACATTGACTCTATTGCACCCATTTCGTGATGATGGCCGTCCCTTTCCTCGCCCGCGAATGACGCATTCACGAGCAGCACAGGGACGAGCGAGAAAAAGAAAAAACCGACCCTTTTTGACCTCATCATAATGTAGGCTCTCCTCCTTTCAGAAAACGCCTGCTGGCGCGAGAAGTTCCCCCTCGCGCTGACCCTGTTTTTCTGACCGGGAAAGATGACCTCCACCAGCTATCGACTTTGCAGAAGATTTGCTTCTTCTACCGCCGTCACCAAAAAGCGGCGTTGTTGCTTATCAAGTTGTCCTTCGATAGTTAAGCTTTTTCCCTGCTGGAATCGAGCCAGAAGAGACTCAGGGCCATGAAAACGTACTTGGCGTAGCAGGATATCTTCTTTGCTCTTTTCCTCCCGCCCCGAAGGATTCAACTCCTCGATTTTCCCTATCCTCAGCCGCCACGGCTTGTCTTGAACGAAAATATCCACCAGGATGAGGTCCTCGCGCTTTTGTTCCTCAACCGGGAGTAGGGTTCCGGTAATGCGAAGCCGCACCAAGTTTTCTGGGTAAATAGGCTGCGCACCGACTAAGCGGGGACCAGAGACGAACGCGAGTAGAATACCAGTGATGATCCATTTCATAGGCTTCCCCTTCTTCTTCTCCTTCCTCATGTTGAAAGGCTAACTCCCAGACTCTTCCCTGGCGAGGACACGAGTGCTATTGCCAATCCAGCCTCACCTATGGAATGGAAGGGTGACGGCACTACCTCGCTAAGGACTCTACCATTTCTCATAGACTCGACGAAAGGAAGGTGACGCATGCCGCGAGCACGGATCAATGGTGTAGAGCTTGCCTACGAGTTGCAAGGGTCAGGTGACCCCGTGGTCATGATCCACGGTGCGCAAGGTGACCGCAGTATGTTTGCCGCAATTGCGCCCACGTTCGCCCAACACTTCCAGGTCCTGACTTTTGATCAACGCGGCTCAGGTCAGAGTGAGAAGCCGGATATGGACTACAGTACAGCGATGCTGACCGATGACACCGCCGCACTGATGGACCAGGTCGGCTTTTCCTCCGCGCATATCATCGGCGTATCAATGGGTGGGATGATTGCACAAGAGTTCGCACTGCGGCATTCCAATCGAGTGCGCAGACTCGTGCTTGGTTGTACTACTCCAGGCGGACTGCACTCAGTTCGCTTAGGCGGTGAAGCGTTAGCGAGAGCGTATTCCACGCAGCCCATGTCTGCAGAGGAGCGCGGCAGAGCCCTTGCTGAAGCATGTTTCACCAAAGGCTACATTGATCAACATCCACAAATCATCCCGGCCATGATCGAAGCGCGGCGGCAACGGCCGATCGACCCGATCGCCCTCGACCATCGGATGAAGGCAGCGTATGCCCATGATACCTACGATCGTCTCCCGCAAATTGCCTGTCCGACCTTAGTGATTACCGGTAAGGATGATATGCTTATTTCCTGGGAAAATTCGCGTATTCTCGCCGAGCGTATTCCCAACGCAACACTAGTCGTCCTTGAACCAGCCGGTCATCTCTTCTGGGGTGAGCAACCGGAAAAGTCACAGACAGAGATTCTCGGATTTCTCCGCACCCGGCAGTAATTGGTAATCCTCGTCCCTCAAATAAGGAAAGCTATGGCAGAGAAACAACTTACCAAAGACAGTCAGGCACGTACGCTCCGTGGTTGGATGCTCGGCCTGCATGCGACCCATATCATCGACGTTGGCGGTAGACTCGGCTATTTCGCCGAACTGAAACGACAGGGGGGAGTCGCCACCGCCCAACACCTATGAGGCCGCCGTTGTCAAGAGGACAAACCGATGCATCGCGGGGGCGGAGGAGCCGTCCGAAGAACAGTTGGTGAGTCGTCTTCGCCAAGCGGTTGCGGCTGACTTGATTT
>Ga0187894_10001720_pt1 | contig 27518 bp, 20 predicted proteins | sample GBC1701081metaG_FD_136650 | JGI IMG/M metagenome (GOLD analysis project Ga0187894, IMG submission 136650) | White microbial mat communities from a lava cave in the Kipuka Kanohina Cave System on the Island of Hawaii, USA - GBC170108-1 metaG ... | reverse complement strand
GTGCCGAAGGCGACCGTCGCCATGGTGGTCGAGGGCGAAGGTCGCTTCGAGCTCGCGAAGATGGCCGTTGCGCCTTCGGCGCAGGGCCGCGGCTACGGCAAGCGCCTCCTCGCGCACGCCATCGCGTTCGCGCGCTCGCGGGGCGCCAACAGCATCCTCATTCGCTCGAACACCAGGCTGCGCACCGCCGTCGCGCTGTACCGCAGCTTCGGCTTCGAAGTGACGCACATCGGCAGCGATGAAAAGTACCGCCGGACGGACATCCGGCTGGAACTCGACCTGCGCGCCGGCGCATCGGACGCGCCGGGCGTTTCAGCTCCGCCGGGCGCATCACGCGCAGCTGCAGCGAAGAACGATGCCGGCGATCAGCCCGCGCCAGCCCAAGCGACGCTCGACCCGCAGGACTGGAGCGAATTGCGCACACTCGCGCACCGCATGGTCGACGACACGATCGACTACCTCGCCACCGTGCGCGAACGCCCTGTGTGGATAGCGCCTTCGGAAGAAGCGCGCGAACACCTCAAGACTCCGGCGCCCTGGCGCGGGCAGGGACCGCAAAGCACGTACGAGGACTTCCTGCGTTTCGTGCGTCCCTACACCACCGGCAACATCAGCCCTCGCTTCTGGGGCTGGGTGCAGGGCTCTGGTGCACCGGTCGGCGTGCTCGCGGACCTGCTCGCCTCCGCAATGAATCCCAACGCTGCCGACTTCAACCAGTCACCAGCCCTGGTCGAATTGCAGGTCGTGGACTGGTTCCGCGAGATCATGGGATTCCCGCCCGGCTCGAGCGGCCTGCTCGTGAGCGGCGGCTCGGCTGCGAACCTCACGGCACTCACAGTGGCGCGCAACGCGCAGATCGAGGGCACGCGCGAGCGTGGCGTCGACCACGAGCGCGGCCGGCTGACCGTGTACGCCTCGCAGGAGGCGCACAGCTCGCTGCGCAAAGCGGTCGAGATCCTCGGTCTCGGCGAGGCCAGCCTGCGCCTGATCCGCACCACGCCCGAGTACACGATCGACCTCGACGCGCTGCGTCGCACGCTGGCGCACGATCGCGCGCACGGGATGCGACCGTTCTGCATCGTGGCCAACGCCGGCACGGTCAATACCGGTGCCATCGATCCGCTCGACGCGCTCGCGGACTTCTGCGAGCGCGAACGGCTCTGGCTGCACGTCGACGGCGCATTCGGTGCCCTGGCGATGCTGAGCCCCGCGCTGCGCCCGGACCTGAGCGGCCTCGAACGCGCGAACTCGGTGATCTTCGATTTCCACAAGTGGCTGTACGCGCCCTACGAGGCGGCCTGCGTGATCGTTCGTTCGGACGAAGCGCACCGCAAGGCATTCTCGGTTACGCCCGCCTATCTGCAGCAACTCGCTGGTGGTCTGGCGAGAGCGCCGATTCGTTTCTCGGAGTACGGCGTGCAGCTGTCACGCGGCTTCAAGGCACTGAAGGTGTGGATGGCGGTGAAGGCGGACGGGCTGGGCAAGTATGCGCAACTCATCGAGCAGAACGTCGCGCAGGCGCGCCACCTCGCTGCGCGCGTCACGGCCACGCCGTCTCTCGAGCTGATGGCGCCGGTGCCGCTCAACATCGTGAACTTCCGCTACCGCGGCACCGCCGCCGCCGATGCACGAACCCAGGCGGAGGAAAGGCACCTCGACGAGCTCAACCAGAAGATCCTGGTTCAGCTCCAGGAGTCGGGGTTCGCTGCGCCCTCTTCCACCGTGCTCGACGGGCGCTTCTCCATTCGCTGTGCCATCGTCAACCACCGCAGCACACTGGCCGACTTCGACGCGCTCGCGGACGAGGTCGTGCGGCTGGGCGAGAAGTTCTCCGCCGGCTGACGCCGCCGATCGCTCTTGCCAATCCGCCGTTTCCGCGATATTTTAGTTTCCACTAAAGTCACTGTCTGCGGGCGCGTCGCCGCCGTTGCCGATTCGCGCACGGATCACAGCCAGCGTGCCGGGTCTCGCACCGACGCCTGGCCGCGGAGCCTATGGAAAAACCTGTTGCCAACGAACTCATCCGCGTGCTCGCCACGCCGCGCCGACGGCAGATCCTGCGGCTGCTCTGGGATGAGGAACTATCGGCGGGAGCCGTTCATCGCGCGCTGCCGTCGGTAACGTTCGGCGCGGTCTCACAGCACCTGCGCGCATTGGAGACTGCGGGAATCGTGCAGGTCCGCCGCGAGGGCCGCTCGCGCCTGTACAAGGCACGGCGCTCCGCGCTCGGCGCGCTGCGCAGCTGGCTGGAACGACATTGGGAGGATGCGCTGTGGCAGCTCAAGATCCAGGCGGAAGCGGAACAGGCACGCCGCGGGCCGCGGCGGCACGGACGGACGCGTCGATGAACGCCCCACCGACGGGTGCGCCACCGACGGGCGCCCCACCGACGGACAAGCCGCCGGGCAACGCGTCTGTCGGCGCCCTGCCCCATCGACTGACACGCTCGGTGCTGATCAACGCCGAACGCGAAACCGTGTTCCGTTTCTTCACCGACTCGGCGATGTTCGCGTCATGGTGGGGTGCAGGTTCGAGCATCGACGCCCGACCCGGCGGCGCCGTGCTGATCCGCTACCCGAACGCGGTCATCGCTTCCGGAACGGTGGAGTCGGTCGTACCCGGTGAGCGCATCGTCTTCACGTACGGCTATGAAGGGGCGCGGCACGGGCTGCCGCCGGGCGCCTCGCGCATCACCGTCGAGCTGTACGACGCCGACGGTGGCACCGAAGTACGTCTGCACCACGATTTCGCCGATCCCGCGTTGCGCGAGCTGCACGACGCGGGCTGGCGCTACCAACTGTCGGTGTTCGCCAACGTGGCCGCGCGCGAGCAGCACGCGCGAGCCACCGAGCTGGTCGATCGCTGGTTCGCCGCCTGGAACGAGACGCGGCCTGCGGAACGACGCGCGTTGCTCGACGCGCTCGTCGAACCACGCGTCCGCTTTCGCGACAGCTACTGCGCCATCGCCGGCATCGACGATCTGCACGGTCACATCGCCGCGGCCCAGTTCCACATGAGCGGTATCGCCTTCAGCCGCGCGGACGAGCCGCGCCAGTGCCAGGGCGCCCTGCTCGTGGACTGGCTGGCGACCCGTCCGGACGGCCAGCCGTTCGCCCGCGGCACGAACTATGTCACCTTCTCCCCCCGCGCCCGCATCGCCGAGGTTGTCGGGTTCTGGACAGCTGGCACGTCCTAGTCAGTGCGACGCTCAGACCCTGTCCTGCATCGATAGACGTACGAACTGCTCTGGATTTCAAACCAGCGGCACGTGCCGCGCGTCCAATGTTTCCATGGCGACACGGGTGCAAGCGCGCGCGTACAGTTCGCGCGCCAGGGACCGGCACGATGTTTGAACTTTTTCATGTGCGACAGGGTCTTGTGGGCGCACTCACGCGACCCGCCCGAGGGAGGCACCCGTGAACCTGACCGATGGCTCATTGCGCAATCCGGCGGCCGTGGTCGTCGTCGTCGCACTGGTGATCGCGCTCGGCGTCTTCGCCGTCACCAAGCTGCCGATTCAGCTCTTCCCGGACATCGAGGAACCGCAGATCACGGTCTTCACCGGATGGCGCGCGGCCGCGCCGGCCGAGGTGGAATCCGAGCTCATCGAGCCGCAGGAAGCGGCGTTGCAGGGCATGCCCGGCCTGAAACAGCTCAACGCTTTCGCGAACACGGGCGGCAGCTGGCTCAACCTCACGTTCAGCGTCGGCACCGACATGCAACGCGCGATGGTGGACGTCATCAGCCGCATGAACCAGCTCCCGCCGCTGCCGCGCGATGCGAACCCGCCGCAGATCACGCTCGGCGAGGGCGGCGGTGGCAGTGCGAACCAGACACTATCGTGGTTCTTCATCCAGCTCCTGCCCGGCACGCCCGGGCCGGTCGAGAACTACCAGAAGTTCGTCGAGGACGTGGTCAAGCCGCGCATCGAGTCGATCCCGGGCGTGGCGGTCGTCAACGTCAACGCCGGCGCGCCCGAGGAACTGCAGATCCGTTTCGATCCGTATCGCGCCGCACAGCTCGGCATCGAGATTCCTGCCGTCGCGGCGGTCGCGGGCACAGCGAATGACACATCCGGAGGCAACGTCGAGGTCGGCCGTCGCCAGTATTCGCTGCGCTTCGCCGGACGCTATACGCCGGACCAACTCGGCGAGCAGATCCTGGCGTGGCGCGACGGCGGCCCGGTGCGCCTGCGCGACATCGCCGAGATCGAGGTGCGGCGCGGGGATCGCGAGACCCTCGCGATGCAGAACGGCAACCCCGCGATGGGCATCCAGATCCTCAAGGAAAGCGGCGCCAACGTACTGGAGACGCTCGGTGCAGTGAAAGCGGAAATCGCGGCGATGCGCGAGGGCCAGCTCAAGGAAATGGGCCTGTCCGTCCAGCAATCGTTCGATCCGTCGCTCTTCATCAACCAGGCCATCAACCTCGTTTCGAGCAACCTGTTCGCCGGCGTGCTGCTGGCGCTGGGAGTGCTGTGGCTGTTCATGCGCCACACGCGTGCGGTGCTGCTGGTCGGCCTCACGATTCCGATCTGCCTGCTGGCAACGTTCATCACGCTCGAGCTGACCGGCCGCACGCTCAACGTGATCTCGCTCGCCGGCCTCGCCTTCGGCGTCGGCATGGTGCTCGACGCGGCGATCATCGTGCTCGAGAACGTGCTGCGCCTGCAGGAGCGCGGCGAGTTGCCGCAGCAGGCGGCCAGTATCGGCACCAGGGAAGTCTGGCCGGCCATCGTGGCATCCACGGTCACGACGGTCGCGATCTTCGTGCCCGTGTTGTTCCTGAAAGACGCCGAAGGTCAGTTGTTCGCCGACCTGGCGCTGACGATTTCCATCGCCAACGTGATCTCGATGTTCGTGGCCGTCACCGTGGTGCCGGTCGCGGTCGCGCGCTGGGTGAAGGCTCCGCCGCTCAAGGCCGAAAAGCAGGCGCAGACCGCGGCGCTGGCCCGCCGCCTGGTTGCGCTGAGCGACGGGCGCGTGCGCCGCCGCATCCTGATCGCGGGACTCATCGCGGCACCCGTGTTCCTGAGCTGGGCGCTGCTGCCGCGTCTCGACTACCTGCCGCCCGTGAAGCGCGCCGCGATCGACGGCTTCTTCCAGTTCCCTCCGGGCGCGACGGTCGACACCATCGACCGCGAGATCGTCAAGCCGATCGCCCAGCGCATGAAGCCTTACATGGACGGCGTGAAGGAACCGGCGCTGCTCAACTACTACGTGCTGGTGTGGCCGGGCGGCGGCGGCACGATCGGCGCACGCGTCAAGGACCAGGCGAACCTGCCCGAGCTCGAGCGCCTGCTGAAGGAAGAAATTCTGGTCGGCTTCCCCGACTTCCAGTCGTTCGTGTCCGAGGGGAATCTGTTCGGCGGCTTCGGCGACGGACGCAACATCGACCTGATGCTGCAATCGGCCGACATGCAGGCGCTGTTCCCTGTGGCACGCGCCGCGAAAGACGAGATCGAGAAGAAGATGCCGGGCGCGCAGGTGCAGCCCTGGCAGGGCCTCGACGCCGCGGAGCCGGAACTGCGCATCACGCCGGACGACCGCCGGCTGACCGAGGTCGGTTGGAACCGCGCCACGGCTGGCAACGTGATCCGTGCCATGGGCGACGGCCTGTGGATCGGCGAGCACTTCGACGGCAACAAGCGCATGGACATCATCCTGCGCGCGCAGGGCTGGATGACGCCCGAGGAACTGCAGAGCGTGCCGCTCGCGACGCCGTCGGGCGCTGTGATGCCGCTCGGCGACCTGATGAGCATCGAGACCAAAGTCGGTCCGGGCGGCATGCGCCGCGTCGATCGCAAGCGCACCGTGTCTCTCGGCATCTCGCCGCCGAAGAAGATGTCGCTCGAGGAAGCCATCGACATCCTCAAGAAGGACGTCGAGCCGACGCTCAAGGGCATGCTGCCGGCGGACGGCAGCATTCGCTACGGCGGCAGCGCCGACAGTTTGAGCACCGCCGTCGGCAACATGGGGCAGAACTTCGCGCTCGCGATCCTGATCCTGTTCATGCTCCTGGCGGCGATGTTCCGCTCGATGCGCGACGCCTCGTTCGTCGTGCTCACCATTCCGCTCGCCACCGTGGGCGGCGTGCTGGCGCTGCAGGCGCTCAACCTCGTGAGCTTCCAGTCGCTCGACCTGCTCACCATGATCGGTTTCGTCATCATGATGGGCCTGGTCGTGAACAACGCCATCCTGCTCGTCGACAAGACACGCGAGTCGGAGCGCGAGGGCAAGCCGCGGCGCGAAGCCGTCGAGGAAGCGATCGCGCAACGCATCCGGCCGATTTTCTCCACGACCGCCGTGTCGCTGGTCGGCATGCTGCCGCTCGCCGTCGTGCCCGGGCCGGGCAGCACGCTGTATCGCGGCCTCGGCACCGTCATCGTCGGCGGCATGCTGGTGAGCACCGTCTTTACGCTCGTCCTGCTGCCGGCGCTGCTGCGCCTCGGCGAGCGCGAGCCCGGCGACGCCGTCGTCGATGAAGCGCCGCCGCGCCGCAAGCCGCAGCTGGAGCGCGTCGCGTGAACCGCATTTCACACAGGGATATCGTCATGCAGAAACGGGCCATGCACCGACCGGTCGTCTCCAGGTCCGCCGTGAAGAAAGTCGCGGTGCCTGCCTCGGCTGTCGCCCTGCTCACTCTTCTCGCCTGCGCCGTGGCGCTCCTCGCCTTCGGCGGCAGCGCGCGGGCCCAGGGCGGCCCGGAAGGTCCGCCGCCGCCCGTGGTCAAGGTCGGCAAGGCGACCAAGCAGTCGATCGCGCCGACCATGTCGGCGACGGGCACGGTGGTGAGCCGCAACGATGCGCGCATCGCCGCCGAAACGCCGGGGCGGCTGGTGTGGGTGGCAGAGCCGGGTACGCATATCGAGCGCGGCGGCGTGATCGCGCGCGTCGACGAAGCGGCGCTCAAGCTGCGCCTGCGCGACAACGATGCGACCGCTGCACGGCTCGAGGCCAATCACAAGTATCTCGACTCGCAGGTGGCGCGGTTCGAGCGGCTGATCGAGCAGAAGATCGGCTCGCAGGCGCAGCTCGACGAGGCCGTTGCCCAGCGCGACATGATCGCGCAGGAGCTCAACCAGGCGCGCGTGGCACGCGACCAGACCCTGCACGACCTCGAGCGCGCCCGCGTGACCGCGCCCTTCGCGGGCCAGGTCGTCGAGCGCCTGCGCCAGCCGGGAGAGTTCGTGGCCGAGGGTGGCGAGGTCGCGCGCCTGGTCGACACGCGACACATCGAGGTGCGCGCGCAGGCCCCCATGCAGGTCGCCGCCTTCATCGCCAAGGGTCGCGAAGTGAAGGTCGTGGATCGTGCCGCCCGCGAGATCCGCTCGCCGATTCGCGCCGTCATTCCGGTCGGCGACGAGCGCTCGCGCCAGATGGAAGTGCGCATCGCCCTGCCCGACGGCCTCTGGCCGATCGGCTCGCCGGTGAGCGTAGAGCTGCCGACCAGCCAGCCGATGAGCGTGATGGCCGTGCCCCGCGATGCCGTCATCCTGCGCCAGGACGAGGCCTACATCCTGCGCGTCACGACGGGCAGCAAAGTCGAGCGGGTGCCCGTGAGCACGGGCGTCGGCAGCGGCGGGCTGGTGGAAGTGAAGGGTCCGGTCTCGGCGGGTGACCGCGTGGTCATTCGGGGCGGCGAGCGCCTGCAACCGGGCCAGGCCGTGAACGTGGTCGCCGAGTCATAGCCAGACCCGACACCGTAACTAAACCTGGTACCGGACTTTCCATGTAGATATTGAGGGGAGAGACGTCCGCAAGCGCGCGACCTTCGGCGGCTCGCGTTCCTGCGAACGTCTCGGAGACGTTGCTACTTGCGCTTCAGTGACGCCGGCACCAGCCGGCCGAACCACGAGCGCTTGATCTGGGTGGAGCTGCCGTCGTAGTCGGCGCTGCGATTCTGACCGCTGGCCCATTCGCGCCAGCGCTCGCTCACCCGGTCGCTGCCGATGAAGCTGTGGTCGCCCTTGCGCGGCCGAAACCGCGATCCGCTGTTACCCATGTCGCTGCCCTCCGCGGGCGAGGCCGCCGCAGCGGTCCTCTCTAAACATGTGTCGTAAGCCTAGTCGGCATGAGCTGAACCGTTCTTGAACGCACACCTCGCGCCATCGCGCCGCGGCGTGACGATTCGCACATGTCGGAGGGAGTGTGCTCGCCAGCCCAGTGGGCGCCCATGAGGGTCCACGCACAGCGCATCTACGAGTTACCCCTAACCGCCGCAAAGCGTGATGCCGCGCACAGGGGGTGCCGGGAAAGTGGGCTTTTTACCACTTGGAAAAATGGGTCAGGCGCCCGGTTCTGGCGTTGCTCAGTTCTCGTGGCGCCTGGTCGTCAACTTCCCGGAAGGCTTTCCGGAAGGGCAACCTCGCAAGGAGGTCAACGTTCGCGATCACAGGTTTTCGCACGAGGACGCGCTGGACGAGAAGGCAGCCCGACCCCTGTTCAGCCGGTGCTCTGCAAGCCCTGGGCAATGCCGGAAATCGTGGCCAGCAGCGCGTCGAAGAGCTCCGTATCGCGGCGCCCGGAGTTTCGCCAGCGCTTCAGCAGGTCGACCTGCATCAGGTTCATCGGGTCGACATAGGGATTGCGCAGCATGATCGCGCGCTGCAACGTCGCCTCGCGGTCGAGGAGCTGCTCCTGTTCCTTGATCGCGAGCACCAGCTCGACGGCGAGCTTGAATTCGTCGCGCACCGGCTCGAAGAGGCGGCGCAAGGGCGCCGGCGCGAGTTCGTCGTACTGGGCCGCGATTTCCAGGTCCGATCGCGCGAGCATCGCTTCGACGTCGTCGATCAGGGCGCCGAAGAAGAACCAGCGCGAGCGCATCTCACGCAGCCGGTCCAGACCGAACTCGGACGCCGCGGCCTTGAGCCCGCTGCCCAGGCCATACCACCCCGGGATCATGGCCCGGGTCTGCGTCCACGCGAACACCCACGGAATCGCGCGCAGGTGCGTGAGGCCCTCGCGCTCGCCGCGCGACACGGGCCGGCTGCCGATCTGCATGCGCTCGATGGCATCGATCGGCGTCACGGCCCGGAACCAGGAATTGAAATCGGGCTCGTCGTAGACGAGCGCGCGGTAAGTCTGCCGGCTGGAGCGCGCGATCAGCGCCGCGGCTTCGCCGAAGCGTTCGTCCTGCGTCGGCTCGCCGACCTGCGCCTTCTGGCCGACGCGCGACTCGGGCACTGCCGCGACCGCCAACGCGCTGAAGGCGCGTTCGAGGCTGCGCATCGCGATCGGCCGAAGCCCGTAGCTCTGGTTCACGACCTCGCCCTGTTCCGTCACGCGCAGCCGGCCCGTCACCGCCCCGGGCGGCGCGCTCTTGACCAGCGCATCGATGCGCCCGCCGCCACGGCTGATCGTGCCGCCGCGACCGTGGAATATCGTCAGCTGGACGTTCTTGCCGCTCACGGCCTGTACCAGCTCGGCCTGGGCGCAGTGCGTCGCCCAGCGCGCAGCGGCAAGCCCGCTCTCCTTGTTGCTGTCGGAATAGCCGAGGAGCACGACCTGCTGGTTGCCGCGTGCGGCGAGATGGCGGCAATAACTTTCGTCCTCGAGCAGGCCGCGCAGGACCGCCCCGCTCTGTTGCAGCGACTCGACGGATTCGAACAGCGGCGCAATGTCGAGCGGCACCTCGCCGGTCTGCCGGTCGATCATCTCCGCCCATCGCGCCAGTAACAGCACCGCCAGCACGTCGTCGATGCCGGTCGCGCCGCTGATGATGTAGCTGCCGATGGCATCGCGCCCGTACTTGTGCCGGCAATGCTGGAGCGCCTCGAACACCCACAGCGTACGCTTGCCGACCGCGTCGAGCGCGGCAATCGGCCCCTGATCCTTGAGCAGCGCTTCGCGCAGACGTTGGGTGCGCTCGACCGACGGGCGCTGCATCCAGCCCTCGTCGTCGAAGCCCTGCGCCAGGACCTCGTGGTGCACTTCGGTGTGCTGGCGCACGTCCAGGGTCGCGAGATGAAATCCGAAGGTCGCGAGCCGCCGCTGCAGCCGGCGCACGGAATGCAGTCCGGCGTTGTCGCTCCTGGTCGCGGTCAGACTGTCGGCGAGCAGCGCGACGTCGCCAGCGAACGTGGCGGCGCTGTCGTAGTGATTCGGCTTGCCGGCGTACGTGTTGCGCAGACGCTCGGCCACCTGCCCGAGGAACACGCGGTACGGCATGCGGTCGTGGCGCGCCGGCGTGGTCAGCTGCGCCGCGGGCAGCAACGTCGCGTACTCCTCGATGCGCTTCTGCAGCGCGGGCGTGATGGTCACGCGGCTCGCACTCTGGCTGAGACGAGCCGCGATCTTCTGCGCCTCGCTGAAATACGTCGACACGATGAGCTGGTGCTGGCGCGCCAGCGTTTCGCGGATGGTCTTGGCGTGCACATCGGGATTGCCGTCCATGTCGCCGCCGACCCAGCTGCCGAAGTCGAGAATGACGGGCAGGTGCACCGAGCCCGGTGCGGCGCCGAACACCTTTTCGAGCGCGCCTTCGATCTCCTCGTAGAACGCCGGCACGATGCGATAGAGGATTTCCACGAGGTGAAAGAGCACGTGCTCGCGCTCGTCGGCGACCGTGAGGCGCTGGCGCGGGTGCTCCTCGGTCTGCCAGCCGATCGTGACTTCCTCGCGGATCCGCCCCCAGACGCCGCGCTGCTCCTGCGGTGTGAGCGTCGGATCCATTCGCGTGAGCAGGAGCTGGGCGATGCGTTGCTGCATGCGCAGGGTCGTGCGGCGTGTGGCTTCGCTCGGGTGCGCGGTGAACACGGGCTCGATGCGCAGCTGCGCCAGCAAGCGCACGACTTCGTCGAGCGTGACCTGTTGCGCCTTGAGCTTGCCCAGCGCGTCCTGCACGCCTCCGGGCTGCGGAGCCATCTCGCTGACGAAATACTGGCGGCGCCGCCGGATGCGGTGCACCTTCTCCGCGAGGTTGACCACCTGGAACCACGTCGAGAACGCGCGTGCCAGGTCGCGGGCCAGCGCCGGCGCGCGCTCGCGGGTCCGGATCTGCAGTTTCAGCGCGCCTTCGGGGTGCCCTTCGCGCCGGCCAATCGCGGCCTTGCGATCCTCTTCCACCAGCTCGAACAGCCTTTCGCCGCCCTGCTCACGCAGCACTTCGCCCACGAGCGCGCCGAGCTCGTGCACGTCCTCGCGAAGCGCTTCGTCCTTCGCCGGGAACTGGATGTCGTGCCGCTGCATGACCGCGTGAAGAGCCCCGTCGCACCCTTTCGAGGGCGCGAATTCTACTACGCCGCCGCGCCGGTGCACCTGGCCGTGCAAGTCGCGCGACGGTGCGGTAGCGTGAGCGCCATTTTCCGCCGGAGGCTTCCGCATCATGTCGCGTCGTCAGCCCGCCACCGCGCTGCTCTGTCTTCTCCTCGCCGTCACCGCGCACGCCGGGGAAGCTTCGCTGGTGCTGACCAACGCGAACGTGCACACCCTGGACGCACAGAGGCCGCACGCCAGCGCGATCTGCATCGCGGGCGAACGCATCCTGCGGGTGGGATCCGACGAGGAGGCTCGCGCCTGCGCCGGCAAGAAGACTCGCGTCGTCGACCTGCGCGGCGCCACCGTCGTGCCCGGCTGGGTCGATGCTCACTATCACCTGAGCGGTGTCGGCTGGCGCGAGATGCGGCTCAACCTCGAAGGCGCGCCGAGCGCTGCGGCACTCGCAACCGCCGTCGCCGAGCGCGTCGCGCGGGCGGAGCCGGACGAGTGGATCGTCGGCCGCGGCTGGATCGAAACGCACTGGCAACCCGCGCAGTTCCCGACGCGCGCGACCATCGACGCAGTCTCGCCTCGCAATCCCGTGATCCTCGAGCGCGCCGACGGCCATGCCTCGCTCGCCAACAGTGTCGCCCTGAAGCTCGCCGGCATCGACGAACGCACGCCGGATCCCGCCGGCGGCCGGATCCTGCGCGACGCGAACGGTTCACCGACCGGGATGCTGATCGACCGCGCAGCCGACCTGGTCACCGTCAGGATCCCGGCGCCGACCGAGCGCGAAGAGCTGATGGCGCTGCGGCTCGCGGCGGAACGCAGCACGCGCCTCGGCCTGACCATGATCCACGACGCCGGCCGCACCGGCGAAGACGAGCTGGCGGACTGGCGCGAAATCGACCGGCTGCGCCAGCTCTATCGCGAGAAGCGCATCAAGCTGCGCGTGTACAAGTCGGTGGTCGGTCCCGGCGCGGGCGCGCGGCGCCTGCTGACCAAAGGACCGATCGTCGGCGACGCTGGCGGGCGGCTCACCGTCCGAACCATCAAGCTGCAGATCGACGGCGCGCTCGGTTCGCGCGGCGCCGCACTGCTAGAGCCGTACTCCGACGAACCAGGAACCCGCGGCCTGTTCCGTCTGACCGACAGCCAGGTCGCACCAGTGCTCGAAACCGCCCTGCGCCGGGGCATCCAGGTGGAGACGCACGCCATCGGCGATCACGGCAACCGGCACACGCTCGACCTGTATCAGCAGGCTTTCGCGCGTGTGCCCGCGAACGCACGGCCGGCCGGCGAGCCGCGCTGGCGCGTCGAGCACGCGCAGATCGTGCATCCGGACGACCTGCCGCGCTTCGCCGCGCTCGGCGTGATTCCCTCGATGCAGCCCTCGCACGCCATCAGCGATCTGTACTTCGCCCCCGGTCGCCTCGGCCAAGAACGCCTCGCGCACGCCTACACCTGGCGCAGTTTCGTCGCCTCCGGCGTGCCCGTGCCGGGCGGCTCCGACGCGCCGGTCGAGCGTGGTGAGCCGATGATCGAGTACTACGCGGCAGTGGCGCGCAAGGACCTGCAGGGCCGCTCCGGCGAGGGTTGGCATCCCGAGCAGGCCGTCGATCGCCTCGACGCACTGCGCATGTTCACGGCCTGGCCGGCGTACGCCGCTTTCATGGAAAAAGACCTGGGCAGCATCGAGGCCGGCAAGCTCGCGGATCTCACCGTGCTCTCCGCCGACATCCTGACGATCGCCCCCGCGCTGATCCTGGAAACGCGCACCGTCATGACCGTCATCGGCGGCGAGATCGCGCACGTCGAATAGCCGCCTCACCTCCGCATCCGCATCCGCATCCGCATCCGCGCGCCGGATGCGCGCGTAGTTCTCCGCACGCCATCACGGCGCACCAAGATACTGGAGAACCACATGCACACGAAGAACGGCCTGCGGCCGGGCGCCGCGCTGCTCGCCATCGTCATGGCCGGCGCAGCGACGGCGGCCAACGCGGGAGATCGCAACGACTGCGCCGGCGGCCAGGGCACCGGACGCAACCGCTTGAACGCCGTGGCGCTCACGGCAGACGGACAGCTGCTGTGCTTCGACGAGCGGCGTGCGCGCCGCGCGCAGGAAATCGGCTACGTGAGCGGGCTCACGGGCGGCGACACGTCGCTGGTCGGCATCGACTTTCGCGTCCAGACCGGCGCGCTGTATGGCGTGGGCAACGCCGGCGGCGTCTACGTGCTCGACACTTCGAACGCCACCGCGACCCTCATCAGCCGCCTGACGGTGGCGCTGAGCGGCCAGACCTTCGGAGTGGATTTCAACCCCGCGGCCGATCGCCTGCGCGTGGTGAGCGACACCGGCCAGAACCTGCGGCACAACATCAACGTCGGCGGCACGACGATCGAGGATGGCTTCCTCAACTACGTCGCGGGCACGCCGGCGACCGGCATCACCGCGGCCGCGTACACCAACAACGACCTCGACGCGACCACGGCGACGACGCTGTTCGACCTCGACGCGACGCTCGACCAGATCGCGATCCAGTCGCCGCCGAACAACGGTTCGCTGGCGGCCACGGGCAAGCTCAACGAGGACAGCGGCGCTCCGGCCGGCTTCGATATCTACAGTTTCGTGTACCAGGGCCGCACTTACGCCAACCGCGCGCTGGCGGTGCTCAACGTCGCGGGCGAGACCTGCCTCTACCGCGTCGACCTGCTCACCGGCAATGCGAGCTACGCGGGCTCGTTCTCTGCCAACGTGGTGGACGTGGCGATTCCGCTGAACCAGTAACGTCGGGAGAGAGTACCGCCCCGGGGGATCGGGGTTATTCGAGCGACGCGAACGCCGATACGCTGCGAATCATCCCGATTCCCCGACCTGGCACCGCTACTGATTCAGCAGGACAGTCGTGTCGTGCCGGTCGAAACCCTGAAGGGTGCGCCGGTACGCGCTGGTGATGAGACGTTCGGCGGTCTTGTCGGCGCGTGCCGAGAGCAGCATGCGGATCATCACGTCGTCCCCCGGCCGCGAGCTGTCCTCGCTCAGGATCTGGTAGGCAACGCGGCTGATGCGGTGCTGCAGCTCGTTGATGAAGCGCAGGTGGGCGGCGTCCGTCACCTGCTCTGCGCCCGGTCCGTAGGTGGCTTTCGCCTCTTCCGCGAGCTCGTGCACCAGGAGCGTCAGGAAGCGCGCCTTGTCGATCATGGTCAGCTCGCCGAAGTATTCGATCTCGGACTGGACGTTCATGAGACGAGTATAGTCCGAGAGTGCGCCGGGCTGGCGCGCGGGGGGCGGACAGCTGTGGCTGGTTCCGACGGGCGGGCCGGCCCGCCGGACCGGCGGCGGGCGCTGGCTGTCAGGCAGGCGCGGCACTACCCGCGCCGCAGGTCAGGCCGGGAAGAAATCGATGGGCTTGGTCGTGGTCACGGCCTCGACGTCCTTCTCGTCGAAACGGAACAGCTTCACGCGCGCGACGAGCTTGCGTTCGAGGTCCGGGTCGTTCAACTCACTGGAAATCACGCGGCAGCTGGTGACCTCGCCCCACGGCGCGATCGTCAGCTCGAGCACGATCTTGCCCTGCAAGGTCGGCGTGTCGCGCAGCGCGCGGTTGTAGAGCGCATAGATCGCGCCCTTGTTGCGATCGAAGACCAGCTCGATCTCTTCGCGGCTGCGCGAGGCCTTCTGGCCGCTGCCGCTGCGTACCGCCTTCGGGTCGTTGCCGCCGATGCCGCCCGACACCTGAGTGGTGGCGCGGCCAGCGAGTCCGCCGCCGCCGCCGCCGAAGCCGCGACTCAACTGTGCGGTGTTGATGCCGCCGCTGCCGCTACCGACTCTCGACGTGATCAGGGAACGCTGCGTCATGTCGCCCGCGCGCGCCGCGTCGGTGAGCGGACGGTTGGCGGTCGCGATGTCGACCATGCGGCTGTCGCGCAGGTCGGCGAGCTCGTCCTTGAACGGCAGCAGGCCGGCCATCTGCGCCTTGCGGCGCGCCTCGTCCGGGCGCGGCTCGGGCTTCGGCTCCGGCTTGGGCTGCTCCACCTTCTTCTCCGGTTTCTTCTCTTCCTTGGGCGGAGGCGGAGGCGGCGGCGGCTTCTTCTGCTCGAGCATGAGCTTGGCGAGGCGCGGCGGCACTTCGTCGACGTCCGCGGTCTTGCGCTCCGGCAGTGGCAGCAACGGGATGATCAGCATCATCAGGCCGAACGAAATCAGCGTCGCGAGGAGGATCTTGCGAAAGCGCCGTGACTCCTCCTCGGAGTCTGCCCACGGCAGGTCGTATTCGCGGTAGAACTGGTTGTAAGGAGTCACGTGCCGTTGCTCCTCACTGGCCTGCCACGTGCGCAACGCTGTGCGGCTTGTCCCGCTGCAGCACCGCGAGCGAGATGCGCCCGAAGTTCGCGTCCGTGCAGGTCGCCATGACCTTTTTCAGCACCTCGTACGGCACGACCTTGTCGCCCATGATCGTCAGCTCGCGCGATTCGATGTCGCGTTCCAGCACGGCGCGCGGCATCGCCACGGTCGGACGCTCGAGCGCGGCCTTGAGCTGCGGAATGATCGTCGGGCTCGCCTTCACGTCCGCGACGCTCATCAGCGGCTCGCCCTGCACCAGCACCTGGGTCGGCGTCACCATCACCACGACCGTCTCACGCGGTTTCACCTCCGCGACGGACTCGGGGATCTCGATGCCCTTGGTGTTCTGCAGCACCTCGACCTCGGTCGAGTACACCAGCAGGAACGACACCATCACGCTGAGGATGTCGATCATCGGGATGAGGTTGAGCGCGACACCGGCGCGGTTGCGCTCCTGGTGCACGATCATGCGCTTGGCACGATTCGACAGTCTCATGTCGGCGCGTCTCCAATCGAGATCTCGGGGAACAGCTCCGCCTGCACCGAGCGCCCGTCCTGCTCCTGCTCGACGACGCGCACGGTGTCCATCACCTGCACCATGGTGTCGTAGGGAACGTCGGGTTCCAGGAGGATGGTCGCGTCGAGCTTGTCGGGGTAGCGTTCCTTCACCCGCTGCAGAAACTCGGAAAGCTTGCTGAACTCGTAACCCTGGGCGCCGTTCGCGAACTCGGTGAGGAGACCCGAGCCGCGATCGGCCACCTGGAGCTTTTCCTTGCGCACCACGATTTCGAGCTGCAGCGTCGGCGGCGGCGGCGTGCTCTCGTTCTGCGCCGTCGGCAGGTTCAGTTCCAGCACCACCGTGCGGTAGAACACCGCGGTCATGAGCAGGAACGTCACCAGGACGGTGAAGATGTCGATCATCGGCACGAGGTTCATCTCCTCGCCCTGGCCGCGTCGCAGCCTGCGAATGAGACGGTTACGTGCCTGTCGTGTCGAGAACATGCGTGGCGCCTCGTCTGTGGCGTGGCAATCCGCTGTGCGGCTTCGGCTCGCGGCTTCAGGCCGCTGCCGGCTCGCCGCCGCGACGCTCGGTGATGCTGTTGAGGAACTTGACCGACGCCATTTCCAGGCTGTCGACCAGCTCCGTGGTCTTGGTCTGCAACACCGCGTGGATGATGACCAGCGGCACCGCGACCATCAGGCCGAACGCGGTACAGTTCATCGCCACCGAGATCGAGGCCGACAGCAGGTTGGCCTTCTCGGCCGGGTTCACCGTGGCGACCGCGCCGAAGGCCGCGATCAGACCGATGACAGTGCCGAGCAGGCCGAGCAGCGTCGCCATGTTGGCGAACGTGCCGAGATAGTGCGTGCGCTTCTCGAGGCGCGGCACGATCTCCATCAGGCTCTCTTCCATCGCCTTCTCGATGTCGTCGCGCCGGCGCGCCGACTGGATGCGGGCGAGCCCGTAGTTGAGGATGGTGCCGATGGCCGCGTCCGACTTGGACGTGAGCGCGACGGCCCGCTTGAAATCGCCCTGCGCCAGGAGCGGCGTCAGGTCGTTCCAGAGGCTGCGGTTCTTGAGCGCGACGATCGTGAGGTACACGTAGCGCTCGATGGCGATGGCCAGGCCGATCGCGCCGACGATCGCGATCGGATACATGAATTCGCCGCCTCCCTGGAAGAAGCGGACGACCACTGAGTAGAACTCCATGACTCTCTCTCCTCCTCGAAGAAACCCTTTGGTGATGGACGGGTTGCTGTGTGAACTGTCGTGACTGTGATGCTGTCGTGAAAATACCGGCTCAGCGTCGCGGCTCCGGTTTCGGTTCCGCTTTCGCCGCCGGCTTGTCTGCGGGCTCGGCGGTGCCGCCGGCCGGCGTCGCTTCGAGCTTGGTGAAATAATCGGTCTGGCGTTTGAACACGTCGCGATCGACGGGCGTCAGCACTTCGTCGAGCAGGCTGTTGGCCGGTCGGCCGACCAGGTCTCCCAGGTCCGCCTTCTTCCACGGCACGATGTAGAGAACCTTCGGCAGTTCGCGGTTGCCCGTGATCGCCGTGCTCTCGAGCTCGAGCCGATCCATGGTCCGGAAGCGACCGGGCGTTGTGGTTTGCGGCGCCTCGCCTTGCGGCGGCGCGCCGGGCGGCGTTGCGTCTGGCGGCGCCGCGGGTTCCTGCGATGCCGCAGAGTCACCAGCAGCGCCGGGTGCTGGCAAAGGTTGCTCCCCGGGATCAGCGACGGAAGGCGTGGAAACTGCGGGCTCCACAGCCTCCCGTTCCCTCGCCTGCGTCTGAGCATCCGGAGGTGCCGGGGGCGAGTCCGGGACGGCTGCAGGCGGCTCCTGCGCCCACAGAGGTGCAATCGACGAGGCCGCGAGCAACAGCAACGCGCCGGACAACACTGTCAGCGTGCGAATGATCATTGAGGATTTTCCGCGGCCTGCGGTTGCGGATTGGAGCCGAGCCGACCCTTGAGTTCCGCGACCCAGTTCGCAACACGTTTGTCGCTGTTTCCCGACAACGCCTGGTATTGCTCGAACGCCTGCAACGCTCGTGCGGGATCCCCCAGGAACAGATCGCAGAGCACGCCGAGATTCAGATGCGCCGGTGCGTACGCGGGGTCTGCTCGCAACGCTTCCACGTAGGCCGCCTCCGCTTCCTTGAAGCGGCCCAGGCGTCGATAGACCAAGCCCAGTTCCGTGCGTGCGAGTGCATTCGAACCATCGCGCTTGACGGCCTCCTGCAGCGCTTCGGCCGCCTCCGGCAGTTTGCCCGCGCGCTGGTACATCAGACCGAGGTTGATGCTCGGCGCAGCGAACTGCGGATAGGCCAGCGACAGTTGCTTGAACTCCAGCTCGGCATCGGTGGTACGACCGGTTTCGAGCATCGTCACCGCCTGAGCGAACTGTTGCGCCGCTCGCTCGGGCACCACCAGAGGTGCCGGTGGCAACGCGCCGGCCGCAGTGGGATCGGTTGCGGCTCCGCCGCCAGTTGTCGCGGGCGCCGTCGTCGCAGGCGTCGTTGCGGCGGGCGTCGTTGCGGCGGGCGTTTCCGTCGCGGGCGTGCCGGCGCAGCCGGTCAGCAGCCAGCCGACCAGCGAGACGAGCGCAGGCAGCGAACCCGTCGCCGGGTTCACGCGGCCCGCGGGCCGGCGCGCTTCAGCGCATTTCCTTGACGATTTCCGCACCGATCTCGACCTTCGCGTAACGGGCCGGCTTGAGCTTGGCCAGCTCCTCGAAACTCTTCTTCACCCACTCGTCGTATACGCCTTCGCGCGTGCGCGCCGCGTTCGCCTCGTGAATCTCGATCGCTTTCTCCTCGAAGGGGAACGCCTCTTCCTCGAGGAGCACGTCGTACTGCTCGAGCTCGTCCGCCTTGAGATTCTTCGGGCGCTCCGAGGCCATGAGATCCCTGGCGAGCCGCCGGTACAGTTCCGCCATCGAATACGTGGCAGCGGTGGTGACCTCTGCGACACCGTACTGCGCCGCGCGGCCGTAAGCTTCGAGCGCGCGCTGCATCGCCTGCGTCTTGGCGGCCAGACTCTTCTTGAGCGGCGCCTTGAGCTCGACGGCTGCGAACATCGCTCCGGCCGGTTCCGCGAACAGCAGCGTCGCCTTCGCGGCCAGATATTTGCTGCGCTCGGTGCGCGCGCCGCCGGCGGCGCGATCCGCGTCGACGATGTCCGCGAGCCAGCGATCGCGCGCCCCGATGTCGTTGGCGGAAACCGCCATGTCCGCCAGCCGCTGGCGCGCCTCGATCGCCGGGTCGAGCGGCACGGGGAAGCGCGTCACGAACTTTTCGTAGCTGCGCTGCGCGTTGGCAGGCTGGTTGGCCTTCTGGTACAGCTCCGCGGAACGCCAGAGCGCTTCGCGGCGGAACTCCGCAGTCTCCGCGGATCCGTCGGCGATGCGTTCGAGCTCGGTCGCGGCGCGGCCGGACTGCCCGGTCTCGACGTAGGCCACTGCGAGGTTGCGCGTGGCATCCGCGACCAGCGGATCGCCGGGATGATTGCGCCGGAAGCCCTCGAGCACGTCGATCGCGCGCGGCCAGGCTTTCATCGCGACCAGCGCCGCCGCGGCATCGAACTCCGCGTTGCGGCGGATGCTGGAATCGGGAGCGACGGCGGCCACGCGCAGGAAGTCGTCGACCGCACCGGCCGCGTTGCCGGCCGCCTGTTTCTGCTCCGCCTGCTTGTACACCGCAGCGGCAAGCTTCTCGGTGATCTGCGCGTGCTCCTTGTCGCCCGCGGGCACCACTTTGCGCAGTTGCAGGTAGGCAGCCTCGGCCTCGGCATAGCGCTGCTGGTCGAAACGGCCGTGCGCGATGACGGTGTACGCGGTGCGCCGCTTGGTGTCGTCGACCGCGGGTCGGAGCGCCAGCACCTGCTCGGCGGTCGAAATCGCACGATCGTAGTCTTTGATCTCGAACAGCTCGCGCGCCGTGCGCGTGAGCACGTTCGGCGCTTCCTTGTGCGCGGGATACGTCGTGGCGAACTTCAGGCCGCTCTCGACGCCCTGCACGTGCCACGTCGCCTTGTCGAGTCCGCTCAGCGTTTTCTCGTGCTGGTCGTAACCGAGCAGCGCCGCATACGCGGCTTCGGCGGAACGCGCGTGCGCCGGGTACTGGTACGCCGTGTGTTCGTATTCGAGCGTGGCCTCGCGGAACTGGCGACTCTCGAACAGCGCCTCGGCCAGCAGGAAATTCGTGTCCGCGGACTCGGGCTCGTGCGGGAACCAGTTCAGGTAGCTGCGATACCAGCGTGCCGCGTAGCCATAGTCGCCTTCCTTCTTCGATTTCTGCGCGGTCGCGTGGTAGTGCTTGGCCAGCTCCTTGACGTTGGTCTTGAGCTCGGCGACCACTGCCGGGTACTGCTTGGGATCGCGGCCCGCCCAGAACGGCGTGCCGAAGCCGTAGCGCTCGACGAAATTCTGCTTGCCCGTGAGCACGAGTGAAGCGAAGCCGCCCTTGCGATACGCCTCGATCGCGCGCACCTGCAGGAGCGGCGCGTGCGCGTCGATGGGATCGCGCTGCACGAAAGCCTCGTAGGTCTGCGCGGCGTCCTGGTAGCGCTCCTTGGTGATGTAGAGGTCGCCGAGGTTCGAGTACAGCAGGTAGGAATACGGCGGCATGCCACGCGCCGCGACGTACTGGTCGATCGACTCCGAGCCTTCCTGGTACGAGAACGTGATGCTCACGACGCGGAAGGTGTCGTCGAGCAGCTCGCGCTCCGGGCGCGTCAGGGCCTGAGGATCGACGACCGCGCCGGCCTTCTGCTTGTCGACCAGCTTGCGATCGAGCAGCTTGCCGAAGGAATCGAGGCTGTCGTCGTTGCGGGCGAGCTTGAAGAGCGCCCAGCCGCGCTTGTACAGGCTCTGCTCGTAGAAAGTCGAACCGTCCCCGCGGCGCGTGACATCCGCGTACGCGCGCTCGGCATCCGCGTAGCGCTTTTCGCTGAACAGGATTTCGCCGCGACGGAACTGCGCTTCGTCGATCAGCCGGCTCTGCGGAAAGCGGCTGGCCATCTGGTCGAGCGTGGTCAGCGCCTTGATCGGCTCCCCGTTGCTCTCATGCGCGCGCGCCAGCTGATACAACACAGCGTCCGCGCGCGCGTAGTCCGGATACGCCTGCAGCAGCATGCTGTAGAGCTGCACCGCCTCGGCGTTGCCGAGACCCGGAGCAACGTCGCCTTCGCTGCGCTCGAAGTCACTGGCCTCGAGATTGAGGTCGCCCAGACGGCGCATCGCCTCGGCTCGCAGCGCCGGATCGCCCTTCTTCAGGCTCAGGAACTCGCGATAGTTCGCCATGGCCTTCGCCTGCCCCGGGTCGACGGGCTGGCCGCTCTTCACTTCGACGCGCCGCCCTTCGAGGTCCTTGAGCGTCGGCGCCGCCTGCTTCTTGTCGGCAGCGTCGAGCGCTGGCGCGAGCGCCAGCGTCAGCAGCAACGCAGCAACGCGGTGCCAGCGGCGCGCGCTCACGGGTTGCCTCCCGCGGGCTGGTTCGCGGCCCGATCGTAGATCGTGGCCAGGGCGTAGCGCGCCTGCAGCTGGTAGCTCGCCAGGCGTTCCTTCTGCGACTCGAGCTCGTTGATGGCGATGTCGGCCAGATACTGGCCCTGCGCGTCGGCGGCCTGTGCCAGGCGCACGCCGAGCCCGTCGATGCGCGGACGCAGCGCCGCCACGCGCGTCGCAAACGCCTCGGTGTCGCTCGGCATGTTGTCGCGCCCCTGCTCCACCTTGAGCCAGCGCGTATCGGTTTCCGTGAGCGCGACCTCGAGCTCCTTGAGGCTCTTGCGAGTGCCCCAGACGCGCGCCTTGTACGCCTCGTTGAGGCGCCAGTAGAGCACGCCCTTGAGCAGGCGCACCTTGTCCCGCATTTCGTCGAGGGAAGAGTCGTCGGGCTGCGCCGCGAGTGCGTCCTCGGTGGCGCGGATGGTCGCCCACATTTCCTGCTCGCGCGGCGTGCCGAGCGCGACGATGTCGCCGGCGCGCTCCGCGGCAGCGAGTCGCGACTCGAGATCGACGCGCGCGTCCGTCAGCACCTGCGGCTCGTCGCGAGCCAGCACCGCCTCGACTTTGGGCAGGCGCTGCTGATACGCGAACCGGCGCGTGTCGAGCATGTCGCCGAACGCCTCGAGGCTGCGTCCCCATTCCTCGAGGTTGCGCTTCATGAAACCGAGCGTGCGGTAGTTCTTCAGGCCTTCCTGGAACTCGTGCCCGGCGAGCAGGTGGTAGAGATAGCGCGAGGCTGGCGAGTCAGGCAGGTTCTGCAACTGCCAGAACCAGCCGTAACGGCCGTCGCGATCGTTCGCAACGATGGTGTCGATCAGCAGGCCCGTGCGGATAGCGGCGATCGATTCGTCGATGCGCTGCGACTCCGCGGCGTAGGAATCGATCGCGGTGGTGTAGTACTCGGCGGCCTGCGCGCTGGCGTTGAGCTTGCTGAACGCGAACGGCACCGCGAGGTAGGACTCCTGTACGGCGGCGTCGAGCAGATTGCGCCCGTGCAACTCGGTCCACGGCACGAGCGCCTCGTTGTAGCGTTCCTCGGCCGAATCCGCCCAGCCGACCGCGAGCAGCGCCTTGTTCGATTGCGGGCCCTGCAGGCGCACGCGCTGCAGGACCGGCTTGGCGAGCGCCGGCTGCCCGGACTGCAGGTACGCGTAGCCGAGCGCGAGGTTCGCCTTGTCACGCAGCGCCGTCATTTCCTCGGTCGTGGCATTGAGCTGCCCGACCGCGTCGAGCATCGCCGTCGCCTCGGCCATGCGTCCCTTGCGCACCAGCGCGACGCCGAGGTTGAACTGCGCGTACGCCGTCCAGTCCGCCGGTCCGCGCCAGCCGTTGAGAATCGCGACCGCATCGTCGTAGCGACCCTGCTGGATCAGCACCTGCGCGAGCAGGTTCTGCTTCTCCGCATCGAGCGCCGGAGTCAGCCGCCCTTCGATCCGGCGCAGGGCGCGCTCCGCCTGTTCCCAGTACCCGCGCTGGTACCAGACCTTGCCGAGATAGAACCACGCGCGATTGCGCACCATCGGTGCCACGTTCTGTTGCAGCAGCCGTTCGAAGATCGCGCCCGCCTCGAGGTGCTGGCCGTACGAGAGGTACAGGCCGCCGAGCAGCAGGTCCGCTTCGTCGCGATGGTGCGCGACGCGGTCCTTGCTCTGCGCCGCGCGCAGGCGTGTGAGCGCACCGAAATAGTCGTCCTGGAAGAAATGAAACAGGACGTCGCCGTAGTGCAGGTCCTTGACGGTGGTGGGCTTGAGCGTACCCGTGCGCTCGTCGGCGCGTGGCGCGCCGGACGTGGCGAGCAGCAGCGTCGCAGCCAGCGACGCCAGCAGCGCGGCGGCGGGACGTCCCTGCACTACTACTCCCATTCCTTGATGACGAACTCGGGCTGCTGCTTGCGCACGCGGTCGCTGATCTGCAGCTCGAGGTACTTGGCGCCGATGCCCTTGTCGAAGTTGAGCGTCGCGCCGCGCTTGTAGTCGCGCTCGTGCGTGCCCTTGCCGGTGAAGAACGCGACCAGCTCGTGCTTGCCGACCTTGAGGTTGCCCACGTACATGCGCTGCACGCCGCCGCGCATCAGCGCTTCGGCCTCGCGCCCGGTGTAGAGGTAGTTGGCCACTTCCTTGTCGTCGATCTTCAAGGTGACCGAGTCCACCGCGAAGAACTCGCCGACGTCGAGCGACACGAACACGGCGACCTGGGTGTTGGCCGGGAAGAGCAGCTCCTCCTCCAGCACGAACAGGTCCTTGTTCAGCTCGACCACGTCCTTCTTCAGCTCCTGCACTTCCTGGTCGAGGCTGCGAAACTCCTGCGTCGGTGCGGAAGGCTGGTCTTCGACCGCCGCTGCAGCGGCATCGGCCGGAGCACCTTCCGCAGGCGCGCTCCCTGCCGGCGTTGCACCGGACTCGGACTGCGGCGGATTCGCCGGCGGATCCTGCGCGAGCGCCAAACCCGTCGCGGCGAGCAGCAGCAGGCCCGCGCAGAGCAGGCGCGTGCCCAGCGCCGGGATAGCCTCAGTACGCAATGCGTTCATCCTTACACCCTCGGTCATTCGTCGAGCAGCTGGCGCAGCTCGGATACGTATTGCTTCTCGATCGCCGGGCTGTAGTCGTAGTGCACGTAGCGCACCACGCCCGCGCGGTCGACGAGCACAGTCATCGGCAGAGCGTCGACGTCATAAAGCGGCGCGACGGACTTGCGCGGATCGAGCAGCACCGGATAGCCCACGCCGAGCGTGCGCACGAACTCTGCGGCTTCCTCCGTGTCGTCGTCGACGTTCAGCCCGAGCAGCACCAGGCCGGCGCTGCGATAGGTCGTATGCAACTGGTCGAGGCGCGGCATCTGCTGGCGGCACGGGCCGCACCACGTCGCCCAGAAATTCAGGACCACCACCTCGCCGAGGTGCTCGGACAGGCGCACGTTGTGGCCGGCCACGGCCTTGAGCGCGAAATCGGCAGCCGGCTTGCCGCGAATGGCAGGTTCGGCAGCTCCGGCCGACTGCGGCGGGCCGGCGGCGAGTCCCGCGAGCGTCAGCGCGGTTGCAACAGCGGCGAGCCTTCTCGGACGCACATCGACCTTCACCGAACTTGTCTCCGTTCGTGGCGCCATGCACTCGGTTTTCGAGCGGTTTGTGGGGCGCGCGCGGCGACGACGCGGGGCGCCCGACGGGGCAAAGAGCTTACACGCCAACATTACAGAATGCGCGATCCTGCGCACGCTTTGAGGCGTCGCAACGTGGCGACAAGTTGCTGTCGGCGTTGGAGTTTGTCCCCTGCCCCGCCCGCGCGTCCACGCGCCGGCCGGCACCGTGAGCGCGTCACGTTCCACGCGAACCCGGGCTGCGGGAATCCTCGTACATCCGGATCAGGAACGTGCGCACCGCGGCGGGCGCGTCGTCCGGCGTCATCAGCTTCTGCGCGACCAGCAGATCGGACATGTCCTTCAGGCTGCGGCGACCGTCGATCATGCCCATGACGAAGGCGTAGATGCGCGTCGCCATCGAGGTCATCTGGAAATCGGGCAACAGCGGCACGGGCCGGTCGTCGCGGACGATCCAGTCGGGCAGCGTCGAGTGCGCCGGCGGGGCCGGCACCTCGCCGGACTTGGCCGCGGCAAAGGCCACGACGCTCTCGATGCGCGCGTGGCGGCTCGCCGGCGAGCGCATGTAAGGCAACGCGGCTTCGCACGGCGGCGACGTCGCGAAACCGGCGCGGCCGGCGACCTGCAGCGTTTCTTCGAGCGAATAGCAGCGCGCCGCCTCGCGGTGCGCGAAGGCGATCGATCCGAAGTTGATCCACCGGCCGCCCGGCACGAGCAGGCGATTGATGCGCGGCGCCAGCTCGGCGAGATCCGCCGCAACGATGTCGATGAACCAGGGCGTGACGACAGTATCGAAAGCGCCGGCCGCGAACGGCGCGTGCAGCGCATCGGCGAATACGAGGTGGAAGTTCGCACCGACGGCTGCGGGCGCGCGCAGCTCGCGCAGGATGGCGTGATCGTCGATGCCACGCGGCGCGATCGGAAACTCGTACAGCGAGACCGCGCCGCCGCTGAGCACGCGCGCGGCTACGAGCAGCAGGAACGGGTTGATGTCGGAGGCGACGGTGAACGCGGGCTGGCGCGCGCGATGCAGGTCGTACGCGAGACGACAGGCGCCGGCACCGAGCACCAGCGTCCGGCCGGGCGCTTGCGAGCCCATTACCCGGGCCATCAGCTCGAGGGAGGCGCGATTTTCCTCCTCGCCCCATACCCAGTCGCGATGGACGTTCACGTAATAGGAGGCAAGGTCCTGGCTCGGCGGCAACCGCGTGCGCAGCCCGAGGTGCGTGGCCAGTTCCGTCGGCTTGCGATCGAGCGACAGCGGCGCGAGCAGCGACTGCAAACGGCGCGCGTGGTCCGCGTAGGCCTGCGCCAGCAGCTTGAGCCGCGAGCGCGTCGCGGTGAGCAGCTCAGGCCCGTTCAGCTCGGCACGAACGTTTTCGGCCTGCCGCTGCAGCTCCAGCACCAGGCGATGCAGGCGATCGCGCCATTCGCCGAGGCTCGCCGCCGGCTCAGGCAACAGCCATGGAATGCCTTCGAGCGCCGGAAAGCGCGTCGTGCAACCCGAGCACAGCCAGTCGGCGGCGTCTTTGCGCAACGAGGCTGCGCAACGCGGACAGGCCAGGAGATTGGCGGGCAGGTCGGACATCGAACAACGACGACGAGCCGCAGCTCAGTGGTGCGAAACGTACACGGAATCGATCGCGCAGGGAACGGTGCGGCAGCCGGTTCGGAGCACGGGATCGGAAGGCCGGGAGCTCAGAAACACGAAGAGCCGGGCACGAACGTACCCGGCTCCGGTATCGAGGTCTGCCTGAGATAGAGGGGCCGAGCCCTTGTTCGTCAGATCGTCCCGTTGACGATGGGATTGAACGCCGTCATCGCATCGAGTGCCGCCGCTCCGCCCAGGCCGTGGCCCGGGAACCGCGCTGTGAACTGCGCCTGCTCGCCGTGCAACGCCATGTAGTTGAGCAGGATCGTGTTGACCAGCAGGTTCACGTTGTTCGCCGCCGGGCTCGACGCCGTCTCGACGTCGCCGCTCGCACGGAAGTAGCCGATCTGCTGGTGCCGCGCCGCGGGTACAGCGTCGCCCGTGAAGAGCTGCGGCCTGCCGCCGGGGTTGTAGACGAGGAAGAACGACAGCGCCGTCTGCTGGTTGTCGCTCACCCAGTCGAACTTGCCGCGGCCGTCGGGCGTGTTGTTGACCGTGCCGTTGGCCGAGAGCGAGCCGTCACTGAAGACGTAGAGCATCAGCGGCACGCCCATGCGCGCGGCGTACTCCAGGCACGCGCCCATGCAGCGGCCGGCGCGCAGGTCGCGCACCTCGCCGGTGTCGCGTCCCTGGCCGTGATAGTCGTAGCCGCCCATGGTGATCGTGCCCGCGCCCGCGTAGCCGTTGACCACCATTTTCATGACGGCGGCCGTCTTGCGGAACTCGGCGTCGGCGTTGTACTCGGCCGCCGTGAAGATGCCGGTCGGGCCGACGATCTCCGGATCGAGATCCGGGTTGAGCGCCGACGGATCGCCGAAGCGGTCGACGAGGTCCGCCGACTTGACGTAGCCGCAGCGGACCATGTCCTTGATGACGGCGTCGCGCGTCACCTGCGTGTTCACGTTGCCCATCTTGCTGTGGCTGATGCGCGCGATCGATTCCATGACCGCGACGGTGTCGTTGAGGCTCAGCAGGCCGACGAGCGCGCCCGTGTCCACGAGGCCCGTGACGTCGCTGGCGCGGTCGACCTTGGTCGGACGCAGCGCCGGATCGATCATGGCGATCGGCGCCATGCTGTTGCCGCCCGAGTCGGCGGCGCGCGAACCGATGAGGGTCAGCAACGAGCCGTCGGAGCCGCCACGCGGATTGGTGGTGGTCGGGATGCCCGCGCGCGCGATGCCGTACATCGGGTTGTGCGGGTTGTTGCCGGTGTCGTTCTC
>Ga0187894_10001719_pt1 | contig 27522 bp, 25 predicted proteins | sample GBC1701081metaG_FD_136650 | JGI IMG/M metagenome (GOLD analysis project Ga0187894, IMG submission 136650) | White microbial mat communities from a lava cave in the Kipuka Kanohina Cave System on the Island of Hawaii, USA - GBC170108-1 metaG ... | reverse complement strand
GGGCGTTGCCCTGGTCGCCGGCGGCGCGCTGTGCTGGAGCTTCGGCGGCCTCGTGGTGCGCTCATTGGAAGCCAATGCCTGGGAGGTCGTGTTCTGGCGCTCCCTGGTCATGGCGATCACGGTCGGCCTCTATCTCGCCATCTGGCGTCGTGAAGCGGCCCTCTATGGCCTGCGTCACGCGCTGGGGCCGATGCTGCTGAGCGGCCTTTGCCTGTCGGGCTCGTTCATCGTCTTCATCCTGGCGCTGAAGGAGGCGACCGTCGCCAACGTGCTGGTGGTCACCGCGTCGGCGCCGCTGATGGCCGCGTTGCTGGCACGCGTCGTGCTGCGCGAACCGGTGCGCTGGAACACCTGGCTGGCGATGCTCGCGGCGCTGTGCGGCGTCGGGTTGATGGTCAACGACTCGTTCTCGAGCCACGGCATGGCCGGCTCGGCGCTCGCGCTGTGCTGCGCCGCCTGTTTCGCTACCAACATGGTGGTGCTGCGCACCCGGCCGGACGTCGACATGATGCCCACGGTGGTGCTGGGCGGCCTGATCTCGGCCGCCATCAGCCTGCCGTTCGCCTGGCCGTTTCCGGCACCGCTGCACGAGGTGCCGTCGCTGGCGTTCCTGGGCGTCGTGCAGCTGGGGCTCGGCCTGGTGCTGTTCACCCTGGGCATTCGCTACCTGCCGGCGGCCCAGGCCGGCCTGGTGGCGCTGCTGGAGACGGTGCTGGGTCCGCTCTGGGTGTGGCTCGCCTTCGGCGAAGCCCCCAGCACGGTGGGCCTGCTCGGCGGAGCCGTCGTGCTCGGCGCGCTGATCGCCAACACGCTGCTGGAGAGCCGCGCCGTCCTTGCACCACTGCGGGCGCGACGTGCCTGAACCGCCAGTGACGTCCGGCAATCGTGCAGCATCGGCGACCTTGATCGGCATGGCCCTGTGGGTGGCGGCCACGATCTGCGAGACGGTGATGGTCGGCTGCGTGCGAGTCGTATCGCACGACCTGCATCCCTTGCAGGTCCTGTTCCTGCGCATGTTCTGCGGCCTGGTCGTGCTGGCGCCCTGGTTCATGCGCTTGGGCGCCACGGGACTGCGAACCACGGTGTTCCCGCTGCATGCGCTGCGCGCCGGCCTGCAGATCATGGCCATGACGCTGTGGTTCGCATCCGTGCCGCTGGTGATCCTGGCCGATGTTGCGGCGCTCAGCTTCCTGGCGCCTCTCTTCGCCACCGCCGGCGCCATGCTCCTGCTGGGCGAGCGCGTCGGCTGGCGGCGCGGGCTGGCGCTGCTGGTCGGCTTCGGCGGCGTGCTGGTGATCGTGCGGCCGGGCAGCAGCTTCAACATCGGCTGGGGCCTGCTGATCGGTGCGGCCGCGTTCTGGGCCAGCGCCCTGCTGGTGATCAAGCGCATGGCGCGCAGCGAGACGTCACCGACCATGACGGCCTGGGCGACGCTGCTGATCACGCCGGTGCTGGTGATCCCGGCGGCCTTCGTCTGGCGCGATCCGAGCTGGGCACAGTGGGGGCTGATGATGGTCGCGGGCCTGGCCGGCACGTCAACCCATCTGCTGATGGGCCAGGCCTTCCGCCGCGCCGAAGCCTCGGCCGTGCTGCCGATGGATTTCTCGCGCATGATCTGGATCACGCTGCTGGGCTACCTGCTGTTCGACGAGACACCGACCTGGCACGTCTGGGTGGGCGCTGCTCTGATCTTTGCGGCGGCGACCTATGTCACCCTGCGCGAAGCGCGGCTGGCTGCCGGATCGGCGAAATCATGAGCGGCGAGCCCGGCTACCCAATATGCTATCGCCATAGGCGACGCCGCCCATCACAGGCTGGGCGCAAAGGTTTTTTGCGTCTGGATGGCTGATCTTATCACAGCCGCCGGATGAAAGAACGGTCGAGAGGTATTCGGTATGTTCGCTCCACTTGCGGGCAAGCGCGTCATCGATCTCACGCATGTGCTGGCCGGTCCGTATGTCACGCACGTCCTGCGCCAGCTTGGCGCCGAGGTGATCAAGATCGAACGGCCCGGCACCGGCGATGTCATGCGTGCCGGCCGCCCTGGACAGTCGCCGCCCGGCTTCGGACCACAGTTCGTCGGCCTCAACGCCGGCAAGCGATCGGTCGCCCTCGACATCAAGGACGGAAGCGGCCAGGAAATCCTGCGCCGGCTGATCGCCAAAGCCGACGTGCTGGTCGAGAACCTGCGGCCCGGCGAGTTGCGCCGCCTGAAGTTCGACTATGAGACGCTGTCCGCGACAAACCCGAGGCTGATCTACTGCTCGGTGAGCGGCTGGGGCCAGAGCGGCGCCTTTGCCGGACGCGCCGGCTATGACCAGGCGATCCAGGCGGCCACCGGTGTGATGATGATGCAGGGCGAACCCGGCGAGCCGCCGATGAAGGTCGGCTTTCCTGCCATCGACATCGCCACCGGCATGAACGGCGCCTGCGCGGTGCTCTCGGCGTTGCTCGAGCGGGAGCGCACAGGCAAAGGCTGCCGCATCGACGTCGCCATGGCGGATTCGGCGTTGATGCTGATGATCGGCCCCACCTCGACCTGGACCGTCGGCCGCATCCCGGCGGAACGTTTCGGCAATCGATCCCTGGCGTCCAGCCCGACCTCCGGCGTCTTCGCGACGGCCGACGGCTGGCTGTCGGTAGCGGCCAACACCCCCGAGCAAGGCTACCGCGCGCTGGAGATCATCGGGCAGCCCGCCCTGCGACATGATCCGCGCTTCGCCCTGGCCGGCAACAAGGGCGGCTTCTTCATCGTCGCCGATCTCGAGGGGGCGCGTGCGGCGTTCGCGGCCGGCCTGCGGCAAGGCCCCGCCGAGCAGTGGGAAGCGGCGTTCAACGCGGCGGGTATCGCTTCGGCCAAGGTGCGCACGATCGACGGCTACCTCGAGGAGGCCTACCGCCAAACGCCGGGCGTCCTTCATCGGACGGACACACAACCCGGCTATGACCGTCCCGTCGAAACGCTGGGCGCCGGCTTTCGCGTCAACGACGCAGCCGCTGGCATCGCTGCGGCAGCACCACCGCTGGGCGCCGATTCGCGAACTGTTCTGCTTGAACTGGGCCTGTCGTCCGCCGAGATTGAGAGGCTGGAACGCGACAAGATCATACAGGTGGCATAGATTTTCTGATCGAATCGCGCGTCCTGCCAGGAGCGCGGTGCCTCCGACGCCGCGCAAGCCTGATTCTTGGGGATTGCCAAGAGCCCCCACTTGCCCATATCCCTTGCGTCAACGATTGAAGGCAGACAGGAAGGCTCACTTGCAATCTCCCCCTTCCGGGGTGCTGACAGCAGCACGCCAGGTGAAGATACCGTTCGGCCGCCTGGTCGCCTATTCGACATTGCAGCTGCCTTTGGCCATGGCGGCGCTGCCCGTCGTGCTCAATGTCCCAAAGTTCTACGGCGAGACGCTGGGCCTGTCGCTGGCCTCGCTGGGTCTCTTCCTGCTGGTCACCCGCGTCATCGACGCCCTTCAGGATCCCGTGATCGGCTTCATCAGCGACCGTATGACGGTGCGCCGCAACGGACGGCTGCTGCTGGTCGCGCTGATGCTACCGCTGCTGATCGGCGGTTTCGCGGCGCTGTTCTTTCCACCGACCGAATCGCTCGGCAAAACCGGCCTGCAGATCTGGCTGCTGGTGGCCCTGGTGATCGTCCATCTGGGCTATGCCGGTACTTCAATCAGCTATCATGCCCATGGTGCGGAACTCAGCGACGACTACAACGAACGAACCCGTGTCACGGTCGGCCGCGAGGTGTTCGGACTCACCGGCATGACGCTTGCCGTCGTGTTGCCCTCCATCCTGACGTCCACCAACTTCTTCGCCGACACCAAGATCGCCGCCGAAGAAGCCAGGACGGCGTTGGCCGCGGCCAAGGCGGCTAGTGACCAGGCCGCCGCAGCCATTGCCCAGGTCAAGCTTCGGGCAGCAGTGCACGAGGCCGAGATCAGCGGCTATGCCCTCTTCGGCCTGCTCTTCATCGGCATCGGCATCCTGTCGGCGCTGCCGGCGTTGCTGCGCTCACCGCCGAGCGTGCACGGTATTGTCGTCCGCAAAGAGCGGCGCTCGATCTTCCATGACTTCGTGGCGCCGCTGAAAAACCCGCTGTTCCGCCGCCTGCTGCTGGTTTTCGTTGTCAACGGCTCGGCGCTGGGCATCGCCGTCAGCGTCATGCTGTTCTATGTCGAACACGTACTGAAGGGCTCCAAGACCGAAGCCGGCATCGTGCTGCTGACCTATTTCATCGCCGGTGCCGCCAGCGTGCCGGTGTGGCTGATCCTCTCGAGGCGGCTCAGCAAAGCGTCGGCCTGGTTCATCGGCATGGCCCTGACCGCGGTCGCGATGTCGGTCGCGGCATTCTTCGGACCGAGCCATCTCTGGCTGTTCGTCGTGGCGTCAGCCATCACCGGGCTGGGGCTCGGCGCCGACTACGGCCTGCCGCCCTCGATCCTCGCCGACATTATCAATGCCCAGGAAGGCGCCGACACCAAGGGCGAGACCGGCGCCTATTTCGGACTGTGGGCGCTGGCCACCAAGCTCGCCACCGCGGTGGGTGCCGCGTTCTCGCTGCCGGTGGCGGCATGGCTCGGTTTTGATCCCGGCGCCGGCAAGTACAACACGACGGCGCTGGTGATCGTCTATATCGCGCTGCCGGTCGTGGTGAAGATCATCGCGGCAGTGCTGATCTGGCATATCCGCATCGAGGCGGAACGCCCGGCGGTGCGCTACGCTTTCAGCGGCAAGCACGCCTAATTCCTCTACCATCCACCCTTGAGGTCGATAAAGGTCGCAACCGAGGGACAAGACAGGCAGAATTCATCCCTACGCTTGAAGGGATGGATATGGGCGTTCGCGTTACAGGCATGGCAGAACCGCGACTTACCCGACGACGCGCCTTGAGCGTCGGTCTGGGCTCGGTGCTGTCGGCCTTGGCGCTGCCGGGTAAGGCAAGCCCCCTGTCGGGGACGGCGAAAGAAACACCCTTTTGGCTGGAGCGCGTCAAGGCGGGAACCCTGCCGCCGGTAGCAGAGCGGCTGCCCCGCGAACCGTTCGTCGTGCGCGGCTTTGCCGGCAGCGACGGACCAGGACAGCCGGGCGGCGTCATCGTGACACTCGGCGCCGAGCGCGACACGCGCCTGATGTCGCTCTACGGCTATGCACGCCTGATCGCGTTCGAGCCCGATCTCAGCCTGCGGGCCGATATCCTGGAAGCCTACACTGTCGAGGAAGGCCGGCGTTTCACGTTCCGGCTGCGTGCTGGGCATCGCTGGTCGGACGGCCACCCCTTCACGGCGGATGACATCCGCTATTGGTGGGAGGACGTCGCCAACAATCGCGAGCTGAACCCGAACGGCCCGCCAGGGGAGATGCTGGTCGACGACAAGCCACCCGCATTCGAGGTTATCGATCCGCAGACCGTGCGCTTCACCTGGGACGCGCCCAACCCCTATTTCCTCGAGGCCCAGGCGCGCGCGCTGCCGCTGTTCATCTATCGCCCCGCCCATTACCTGAAGCAGTTCCACGCCAAGTACGCCGACCCGCAGGCGCTGGAAGAGGCGATCAAGAAGACACGGTCGCGGGAATGGCCGCGCCTGCACAACCGGCTGGACCAGATGTATGTCAGTGACAATCCCGATCTGCCGTCACTGATGCCGTGGTTGCCCAAGACGCGACCACCCTCGACCCGGCTCGTCTTCGAACGCAACCCCTTCTACCATCGGATCGACGCCAATGGCGTCCAGCTGCCCTATCTCGACCAGGTCGTGCTGAGCGTCGTGTCACCGACGGTCATCCCGCTCAAGGCCGGCAGCGGCGAAAGCGACCTGCAGGCGCGCTACCTCAAGTTCGACGACTTCACGTATCTCAAGAGCTACACCAAGATCTTCCCGTTCGAGGTCTATCTCTGGGAAACCGGAAACGGATCGGAACTGGCGCTCTATCCCAACTTCAATCATAGCGATCCGGCATTGCGTTCGCTGTTCCGCGATGCGCGCTTCCGCCGTGCGCTGTCGTTCGCGACCGATCGCGAAGAGATCAACGAAGCGGTGTTCCTCGGCCTGGCGCGGCCCGGCAACAACACCATCCGGCCAGGGTCACCGCTTTATCGACCCGAGTACCGCGAGCGCAATACCCAGTTCGACCTGCGCCAGGCCAACCAGCTGCTCGACGAGATCGGGTTGACGAAGCGCAACGCCGAGAACACCCGGCTGCTGGGTGACGGCAGGCCGCTGCTCCTGGTCGCCGAGACCTCGGGCGAGTCCAAAGAGCAGGCCGACATCCTGATGCTGATGCAGACCACCTGGCGCAAGGCCGGGATCAAGCTGCTGATTCGGCCGCAAACCCGCGACCTCCTGCGCCAGCGGGTTGCCGCCGGCCAGACCATGATCGCGGTCTGGTATGGCTTCGAAAGCGCGCTGCCGACCGCGGCCTCGAGTCCGCGCGAATATGCGCCCGGCACGCTGGGCGATCTGCAGTGGCCGAAATGGGGGCTGTATCGCGAGAGCAAGGGCAAGGCGGGCGAGCCTTGCGACATGCCTGAAATCCAACACCTGATCACGCTGGTCGACAAGTGGGAGAAGACAATCGACCCGGAGGAGCAAAGCGAGATCTGGCGCGAGATCCTTACGGCGCACGCCGATCAGCAATACACAATCGGCATCATCTCGGGCTCTCTTCAGCCAGTCGTGGTCAGCAAAAAACTACGCAACGTGCCGCGCAAAGGCATCTATAGCTGGCACCCCGGCGCCTTCTTCGGGATGTACCGGCCCGACACGTTCTGGCTGCAACAGCGCTGAGTGTCTTACCTTCCCCCGCAGGCGGGGGAAGGTAGGATCAGGCGCCGCATGTCAGCGGCCGGGCACCTTGACGCGCGCGCGATAGACGGAGGTCGATGCGGTGATGAACAGGCTATGTCTGTCGGCGTCGCCCCAGCAGAAATTCGCGACCGACTGGGGTGCCTTGATGACCCCCAGCGCGGTGGCGTCCGGCGCGAAGACATGGATGCCGCCAGGACCGCAGCAATAGAGGTTACCGGCGCTGTCGATCTTCATGCCGTCGGGCGCGCCGGCACCCTCTCCCGTGGTGTTCGCCCAGACGCGGCCGTTCGCCAGCGTGCCGTCAGCCTGCACATCGAACACGCGGATGTGCTGGCGGCTGGTGTCGTTGACGAACAGGCGCTTTTCATCAAGCGAGAAGCAAAGCCCGTTGGGCTGCGCGAAATCATCGGCCAGCAGCGTCAGCCTACCGGCGTCGGCGCGGTAGACGCCCTGGAACGACAGTTCGCAAGCACGCTCCCGGCCGAAGTATTTCATGCGGCCGTAGGTGGGGTCGGTGAAATAGACCGCGCCATCGCTTTTGACCACGATGTCGTTCGGGCTGTTCAGCGCCTTGCCGTCATAGTGACTGGCGATGACCGTGATGCGTCCATCGCTCTCGGTCCGGGTCACCCGGCTGGTGGCATGTTCGCAGGCCAGCAGACGCCCCTGCCGGTCCCACGTCAGGCCGTTGGACATGTTGCTGGGCTTGCGGAACGTCTGGACACCACTGGCTTCGCTCCAGCGCCGCAGATGGTCGCCGGGAATGTCGCTGAACAGCAGGTAGGCTTCCGTCGGGTGCCACAGCGGTCCCTCCGTGAACAGGAAGCCGGAGCCAATCTCCTCGAACTGGACATCCTCGCCCACAACCGACGCGAAGCGCGGATCGCGAATCTCGACGCTCATATCAGGCTCCTTCACAAGGCCAGCAGGCGGTGGCGCAGGTCGCTGTCCTCGCGCAATTCCGCCGCCGGGCCGGAATGACGCACGGCCCCCTTCTCCAGCACATAGACCCGATCGGCCAGCCGCAGCGAAAAATCGACGCCCTGCTCGGCCAACAGGATGGTGAGTCCCTGGCGCTTCAACGCGTTGACCTGTTCCAGCAGGTGGTCGACGACAATGGGCGCCAGTCCCTCGGATGGCTCGTCCAGCAGCAGCAGTTCGGGATTACACATCAAGGTGCGGCCGATGGTCAGCATCTGCTGCTCGCCGCCGGACAGGAATCCGGCCTGACGGTCGGCGAGCTCACGAAGCTTGGGAAAGATCTCGTAGACGCGCTGCACGGTCCACGGCCCGGTCCGCCGCGACGCCTTCTCGGCGACGTCAAGATTTTCCCACACCGTCAACTCGGCGAAGACCCGGCGATCCTCCGGCACGAACCCGATCCCGGCGCGGGCGATGCGATGCGGCGCCCAGCCGGCGATGTCCCTGGTCTTCCACAGCACCCGCCCGGCACTGGGACGCGTCAGGCCCATGATCGAGCGCATAGTCGTCGTCTTGCCGACACCGTTGCGCCCCAGCAGGCAGACGCATTCGCCGCCGGCAATCTCGAGCGAAATGCCGAACAGCACGCGCGACTGCCCGTAGGAAGTATGGACATCATGCAACTCCAGCAGAGCGCTCATTGCCGCTCTCCCAGATAGACCCGGCGGACTTCCGCATCGGCGCGAACATCCTGCGGGCTGCCTTCGGCGATCAGCCGGCCCTGATGCAGCACCGCGATGCGCTCGGCGATCGAGAACACGACGTCCATGTCGTGCTCGGTGAACAGCAAGGTCAGGCCGCGCTCGCGCGCGATGCGGGCGATCAGCGCGATCGTCTCGTGCGTCTCCACGGCCGACATGCCGGCGGTCGGCTCGTCCAACAGCAGGATGTCGGGATCACTCGCCAACGCGATGCCAAGCTCGATCTGCTTCTGATTGCCGTGCGAGAGCTCGCCGGCCAGGCTGGCGGCCTTGTCGGCCAGGCCGAGCGACACCAGCAACGCGTCCGTCTCGGCCCGGTACAGACGATCGGAACGCTGCCAGAAATTGCGTCCCTGGCCGCGATGGGCCAGCACTGCCGCCTGCACGCACTCGAAGACAGTCAGGTTGGGAAAGATATTGGTGCGCTGGAACGAACGGCCGACGCCGCGACGGCAGATCGTGTGCGGCGGCGCGCCGGTGATGTCGTGACCGGACAACAGCACGCGACCGGCGCTGGGCTCGACATGGCCGGTGATCAGATTGAACAGTGTCGATTTGCCGGCGCCGTTGGGTCCGATGATCGCCATGACGACACCCTTCGGCAGGGTGAAGCTGACGCCTGACACGGCAGCGAAGCCGCCGAAGCGTTTGTGCAGATCCTGGACCTCGAGCATCTCAGCGCCTGCGCAGCCGGCGGCCCAGCGCCACCAGGGCGCCGACGATCCCGCCACGGAAGCCGAACAGCAGCACGATCAGGATCGTGCCCAGGATGAGCGGCCAGTATTGCGTATAGGACGTGATCTCCTGGTTCAGCAGGGTCAGCACCATGGCGCCCACCGCCGGTCCCCAGAAATGGCCCATGCCGCCCAGGATGGTCATGATCAGGACTTCGGCCGACTTGGTCCAGTAGGCGAAGTCGGGGAAGACGCCGCGGTTGAAGATCCCGAACAGCGCCCCGGCAAGACCGGCGAAAAAGCCGGCAACGGTGAACGCCGACAACTGGTACAGCTGCACGTTGATGCCGATGAATTCCGCCCGCTCGGGATTCTCGCGGATCACCGTCAGCATGCGGCCATAGGGCGACGAAACGATGCGGTACAGGGCTGCCACGGCCACCGCCACCAGTACCAGGACCAGCAGGTAGAAGTGATCGCCGGCACGCAGGCTGCCGAGGCCGGGGATCGAGCCCATCCAGGCGAGCTCGGGATAAGGCACGTTGGGCAACCCCTGCTCGCCGCCTGTGACGTCGTTCCACTTGAAGCAGATCGCCCAGACGATCTGCGCGAAGGCAAGCGTCAGCATGGCGAAGTAGATTTTCGTCAGGCGCACACAGAAGAAGCCGAAGACCAGTGCGAAGAGCGCTGCCGCGACGCCCGCCGCGGGAAAGCTGAGCACGAACGGCACGCCGTACGTCTTCATCAGAATGGCGCACATATAGGCACCGATGCCGAAATAGGCGGCATGCCCGAACGATACCAGGCCGGTGTAGCCCAGCAGCAGGTTCAGGCTGAGCGCGAACAGCGCCAGGATCGCGATGTCGGTGGCGATGAAGGTGTAGAAGCGCGAGCCCAGCCACGGAATCCACATGGCGACCAGGACCACGACCAGAACCCAGGGAACGCGGCGGCTCATCGCGACAGCGGCTTTCCGAGCAGACCCCAGGGGCGCACGATCAGGATGATCGCCATCAGGGCGAAGACGGCGAAGATCGAGAACCGCGGCATGATGAGGATGCCGAACGCCAGCACCTGGCCGAAGACCAGGGCACCGAGGAACGTGCCCCACAGCGAACCCAGGCCGCCGATGACGACCACGATGAACACCTCGACGATCACCTCGACATCCATACCCGGCACGATGCTCTTGACCGGCGTCACCAGGGCGCCGCCCAGGCCGGCCAGGAACGCGCCGACGGCGAACATGATGGTGTAGAGCGAGCCCACGTTGGCGCCGAGCGCCCCCAGCATCTCACGATCCATGACGGCGGCGCGGATCAAGCGCCCCACCCTGGTGCGGTGCATCAGCAGCCATAACGCCAGCGCAATGGCAGGGCCCAGCAGCATGATGAAAAGATTGTAGTGCGGCACGGTGGTGCCGAAGATCTGCATCGAGCCCGACAGGCTGGGCGGGCGTGACACCGAGAGCTGCCCCGTACCCCAGAGAATCTTGGCGCCGTCGGCCAGGATCAGGACCAGCGCGTAGGTGAAGAGGAGCTGGTACAGCTCCTCGCGATTATAGAGATGGCGCAGCAGCAGGTATTCGATGGCGACGCCGAGCAGCGCGACACCCGAGGCCGCCGCCAGCGCCGCGAGCCAGAAGTACTCGGTTCCAGGTCCCACCCAGGACATGACCTGCCAGGACAGGTAGGCGCCGAACATATAGAACGAGCCGTGCGCAAAATTCAGCACGCGCAACACGCCGAAGATCAGCGACAAGCCGGCCGCGATCGTGAACAGGAACATCCCGGCCGTAAGCCCGCCCAGGAACTGGCCGAACAGGAATGCAGGCTCCGGCATGGGCCTCCTTCAGATATCCGTTGTCGCTGAAGCGCGAGACGCGGCGCCTGGGCAAACGCCGCGTCAGTCCATGAACGGCGCCGGATCGATACGCGTCACGTTCTCCAGCACCGCGAAGGGATACTTGGAATCCATCTTGGTGCGACCCCAGAACTGGCCATGATTGGCCTGCTGATCCTTGGCGCGCATGGTCATCTTGCCGATCGGCGTATCGATGGCCAGGCCCTTCAACGCCGCCGAGACCTTGTCGGATTCGATGCTGCCGGCCTTGGTGATCGCCTCGACCAGGAACTGCATCGCGATGTAGCCGGTGACGGGCCACGATGACGGCGTTTCGTCCTTGGTATATTTCTTCAGGCGCTCAATGTAGTCCTTGTGTGCAGCCGGAGCCTCGGGCCAGTCGAAGACGTCATAGGTATTGGCCCAGATGCCAACGGGATAGTCGGCGCCCATTGATTTGGCTGATTCAATCGACCCCGCCTCGCCGACACCGATGAAGTTGTTCTTGATGGCCTGGAAATAGCCCAGCGGCTTTGCCTGCTTGGCGAAGGTCACGAAGTGGCCGCCCCACAGCGATGAATAGACCGCCTCGGGCTTCTTTCCGAGCTGGGCATTGATGAACGGCGTGTAGTCCGCCTCGCCCAGTTTCGGCCATTGCTGATCGACGATCTCGACGCTGGGCTTGATCTTCTTGAGGTGCTCGACGAAGGCCTTGGTCACGTCCTGGCCATAGGCGTAGTCGGGGGCGATGGTCGCGATCCGAGTGACCGGCCATTTCGCCACGATCTCGGCCGCCGTACGGCCCTCGATCGTCGTGTTGGAGGCCGACCGGAAGACGTAGGGGTGCAGGTTGGCGGGCGCCGTCAGCTGGTCGGTCTTGGGGATCGGCGCGATGAAGACGATCTTGTTCTCCTTGGCGATCGTCGAGACCGCCGGCCCCTCCGCCGACGTCAGGGTACCGACAATGAACTGCACGTCATCGCGCAGGATGAGGTCACGCGCGACCCGGACCGCCTCATCGGCATTGCCCTTGGTGTCGCGCGAGATCAGCTGAATCTTGCGCCCGAGCACGCCGCCCTTGGCATTGACCTCATCGACATACATCTGGGCGCCCTTGAGCGCCGGCTCGCCGAACAGCGCCCCCGGCCCGGACAAGATGATCGGAAAACCGACCTTGATCGTGCCCTGAGCCCAGGCAGCGGGCGATGCCGCGATGGCCAACGAAGACGCAGCGACCAGGAGCAAACGGCGACGCATGGTGGGCCTCCCCGGGGCGGACCACTGTGGGGTCGCCCACATTTCCGTGGTGGAAACTTTTTCTTATCGCGGAACCATGGATGATCCGTCGCCGGTTCGTCAAGTCAGGCTCTGGCCCAGTCCCTGCTCTTCAGCGCCGCCAGCCGCGTCACGACGGCGTCAGAGTCCTCCACCCAGCCGAACTTCATGGCGAAGTTGCGCAGCGTCGCAGCATGCAGGTCGGCATCGAACGACGACACCGCATCGGCCACCAGCGTGGTGGGAAAACCATAGTGGAAGGCCTCGCGCGCGGTCTCCTCGACACAGATCTGGGTCACCGTGCCGGTGATGGCCAGAGACCGAATCCCCAGCGCCTCAAGCTGCTCAACAAATCCGGTGTCGTGGAAAGCGCCGTAGCCGTATTTCTCGATGATGAGGTCATCGTCCGCAGGGCGAAGCTCGTCGATGATCTCGGTGCATTCCAGTGGCCGGTCGCTGTCACCGTATCGCCGTTCGTGGCCCTTCCAGCATGTCTTCACCGGCGGGCGGCATTGCGGCGACCACTGCCACAGCAGCGTCTCGTGGGAATGCGAAATGAACTTGGTGTAGATCACCGGCCGAGCGGCGGCGCGAAAAGCCGCGATCAGCTTGCGATGCGCGCCAATCGTGTCACGCGCCGTTGGCACTTCCAGTGGCGCGCCGACACGAACGAAATCGTTCTGCATATCGACGATGACCAGCGCCGGGTCGCGCGCACGATCGGCTATCGTCAACTGCCCGCTGCCGCCTTGCATGGTGCGCTCCCGTGCCGCCGTCACGCCAAGCAGCCCAGCATGGCGCAGCATCACGCGTCAATCGCCGCCGGTTGCTCGGTAGCGCCGTACAGGTGGCAGTCGGCCCATCGCCGGTCGTCGAGCGGGTCGCCTCACATCAACGTAACTATCAACCCGCACTGATGTGTCAGTAACTGCAACTGAAGATAGATTTTTATTTCTGACATGCAATCTGATCGTTATGGCCCTGAAACGGCGCAGGTATATCCTGCGACCGGGTGACACTCGACGATGCAACGGAGCAGGAGTGGGATCATGGCAATCATCACAGGCACACCGGAAGACGACTGGCTCTATGGCGAGGACGGCGACGACGAAATCCATGGCCTGGACGGCAACGACTGGCTCGTGGGCTTCGACGGCAATGATCTGATCGTCGGCGGCAATGGCCGTGACATTCTGTATGGCGACGATCAGTGGGGCGAATCCATGCACCCCGGCAACGACACGCTCGTCGGTGGCGAGGGTAACGACGATCTTTACGGGGGTGGTGGCCGCAACACGCTCCTGGGCGGCGGTGGCAACGACGCGATCTTTTCCAGCTACTTCTCCTATAACCTCGGCGTCGACGTTGTCGATGGCGGCGATGGGTACGACACCTGGGAAGCCTTCATGACGTCCCTGTCCAGCGGCGTGACGCTTGTGATGGACACGACCCCTGGTGCAACCACGACCGTGTCGTACGGCACGACCCTCACGAACATCGAGGCGATTACGGTCGTCGGCACCAACTATAACGATGTCATCAGCGCTGGTTCCGGAAATGACACCATTGGCGGCGCCGGCGGCGATGATCGCCTCGCTGGCGGCGCCGGTAACGACCAGATCTTCGGCGGTGATGGCAACGACTTTATCGAAGGCGGCGACGGTGACGACCGACTGCAGGAGGTGTTCGGCAACAACACACTTAGCGGCGGCACCGGCAATGACAGCCTCGAGTCGGGGGACTTCTATGTCGGCGTCGGCGTCGATGCCGTCGACGGCGGTGCCGGTGTCGATCGCTGGATCGGCGAATTCCACGCAGCGGGGGCCGGGCTCACGCTCCTGATGGACAATACCGATGGGGCTGTTTCCGTCGCGTCGAACGGCACGACCATCCGCAATGTCGAGAGCATCGAGGTCCACGGCAGTACGCACGACGACGTCATAGCCGCGACCCGCGGCAGCGACACCCTCGACGGTTCGGCAGGCAGCGACGTCCTCTACGGCGATCTCGGCACCGATACGGTGATCGGCGGCGCCGGCCAGGATGTGTTGATCGGAGGCGGTGACGCCGATCGCTTCGTCTACCAGGCAATCAGTGACAGCGTCGTGGGCGACGCCCATGACGTCATTCTCGACTTCAGCGGCGCCCAGGGTGATCGCATCGACCTGACACGCATCGATGCCGATACCAGCGACGGCTGGGATCAGGCTTTCAATTTTATCGGTAACGACGGCTTCAGTGGCGTGGCGGGTCAGTTGCGCGTCGAGAGCGAGGGCTTAAGCACGCTGGTCAGCGGTGACGTGAACGGTGACGCCATCGCGGATTTCGAGATCATGCTGCTGGCCTCCGCTAACCCGACGGTCAACGATTTTGTGCTGTAAGACGAACCGGGCACCGCGGATCTAGGCGATGACATCGACCATGGTGGGGTTGCGGCGGCCAAACGTGTCGCCGAGGCCCCACCAGCGGCGCGCCACCGTGGCGTAGAGGTCGCGGAAATCGACGCTGTGCTTGAGATCGCCGTCCTGAAGATCGGCGAGCGACGGATAGAGGCCGTGCAGGCCGCCCTTCACCACGCCGCCCATCATGAAGTGCGGCGCCGCCGTGCCGTGGTCAGTGCCGGCGCTGGCGTTGGGCTTCACACGCCGGCCGAACTCGGAATAGGTCATCACCAGCACGTCCTTCCACTGGCCTGATGCGATCAGGTTGCGGCGGAACATCGCCAGCCCCTCGCCCAGCTGACCCAGCAGGCGCTCATGCGTTTCGAGCTGGCGGGCGTGCGTGTCGAAACCGCCCAGCGCCACCTTGATCGCCACCACCGGCACCTTGGCCAGCAGGATGCGCGTCGCCAGCGCCAGTTGATGGCTGAACGGATCGGTCGCGAAGGCGTGTGCCGGCGCCGGCGCGCCGCGCATGCGCTCGGCCAGGCCAAGCGATGCGGCATGGATCTCGCTGCGCACCTTCATGACATGGGCGAGCGCCGGATTGCTCGGGGCCGGCGCATCGCTATCGCGCATGGCGCGGGCCTGCTGGATGAAACTCTCGGCATCCTGCATCACGATTGTGCGCAGGTCGCCGCCTGTCGCGGGCAGCGCGTTGGTGTCGACGACGACGGCGTCGATGCTGCGCCCGGCCGGCCGCGATGCGCCGCCAAAGGCCTGCGCGATCCAACCCTCGCTCAAGGTCTGACTGCTGGCCGATGCGGTGTCCCAGATCTCGATCGAACGGAAATGCGAGCGGTTGGGATAGGGATAGCCGATGCCCTGAACCACGGCGAGGTCGCGCGCCTGCCATGGTTCGAGCAGCCCCTTGAGCGCCGGATGCAGCCCGACGCGGTGGTCGAGTTGCGCCACGCGATCGTGCGGGATCGCGAGCGGGCCGCGCAGCTTGGCGTAGAGAGGATCGGCGAACGGAATGACGGTGTTGAGACCGTCATTGGCACCCTTGAGCTCGACCAGCACCAGGATGCGATCCCACCGCGGCGAACCGGGCTCGGCCGCGCGCTGTGCCGCCTTCGCCGCCGGCGTGCCGGTCTGGGCAAGCGCATGCGGCGTCGCCAGGGCCACCGACAGCCCGGCCGATACCTGCAGGAAGTCACGACGCAACATGACGTGCCTCGTCTACTTGAGTTGATAGCCGGGGTCGAGCAGCAGGCGCGCGACCGCCTCGCCGGCCGTCATGCCCTCCTCCAGCGGCATCTGCGGCGGCACCGGCAGCAGCGCCCGCCGCAGCGTCGCGCCATCCAGGCCGGCGAGCGTCGGTCCCAGCCGCGCACTGCCACCAGCGCTGCGCAGGCTGCGGCCTTCGACCGGGGTGCGCTCGGGCTCCATCATAACCTCGTCGCGGCCGTCCATCTGTTCGCGCCGATCCGTGCGGCGTCCCGGCTTGGCCGGCGCCATTTGCATCGGACCGCCCATCGGCGCCACCGTGGTGGCCTCCACCATGCGGCGCAGGATCTGCTGGCGCATCAGCAAGGTGTTGGTGGTGATCCACGCCTCGCCGCCGGGCCAGCCCTTGACGTTGGGCGGATCGAACGGCACCTGGCCGATCGCCTGCAGCGCGCGCACCAGGCGGGTCTTCTCCGGTACCGGCAGGCCCAGCAGACGCACCGTGCCGACCACCAGCTCGATCGGCGACTTGATGAGCGCGCCGCGGTTGGCCGGATCGCGGAACGCCGGCGTCAGGAACAAGGCGCGCAGCAGCGGCTTCATCTCGTAGCGCGCCTCGCGGAAGATCGCCGCCAGCCGCTTGATCTCGCCGTCATCCGGTTTCAGCGACACGAACTCGCGCCACAGCTTGCCCGTGATCCACTCCGAGACACCCGGCTTTTCCAGGATCATCGACAGGATGTCGTCACCGGTGAAAGCGCCGGTGCGGCCGAAGAAGGTCTTCTCGCCCTTGTCGTGCAGCGCCGGATAGGCACGGAAGGCACCGGTGTCGCGATCGATGCCCCAGCCGGTAAAGGCACGCGCCGCCGCCTTGATGTCGGCCTCGGTGTAGTGGCCTTCGCCCAGGGTAAACAGCTCGAGCAGCTCGCGCGCGAAGTTCTCGTTGGGCTGGCCGGCCTTGTTCTGGGCTCCGTCGAGATAGAGCAGCATCGCCGGGTCCTTCGCGACCGCATGCAGCAGGGTCGCAAAGTTACCCATCGCATGGCGGCGGAACAGCAGGTTCTGGCGGTAGACCGCGGGCGTGAAATTCACCTTCTGCAGGCTGGAGGTGAAATGGTTGTGCCAGAACAGCGTCATGCGCTCGACGAAGGGCTGGTCGGTGACCAGCATCTCCTCGACCCACCAGTTGCGCAGCTCGCGCGCCCGCTCCTGCGTGGGATTGGCGTTGGCCAGCGGCCTGGCCGGCACGCCGGTCGCCGATGGTGGCGCGGCCTGATCCCGCGCCGCTTTCGGCTTGCCCTTGTCGGCGCGCTCCTCCCGGAAGCGTTCGGCCTGCTCGCGCGCCTGCGGTGGCGTCAGGTTGATCCACGACGGCGGCGCGGTGAGCGGTTCGGCCCGCCACTTGCCCAGCACGCGCTCGACAGCGGCGGTGTAGTCCAGCCCCTGCAGTTCGACGATATCGGCCGGCGTCGGCCCGAAACCGGTGCGTGACAACAGATGACGGGCTTCGTCGGCCCCCATGGCCGCAGCCGATGCCGGCTTGAGCACCGATGGGGCGACGGCGCCGACGCCTGCCAACGCGACGACACGGGCAATGCCTGACAGCAACGTCCGACGGTCAAGCGCCGGTGCGGCGTGAGGGACACTCATGCACGTCCTCCTGGCAGAGAGCGGCTACTGTGGACGCCTTTCCTCAGGCGGCGGGCGGCGCATGCGGCCGCCAGGGCCCATCGTGCGGGCAATCATCACTTCCCGAAATTTGGCGCGCTGCTCGGGCCGCAGCGTGGCGGCCACCTGTTCGGCGGCACGCAGCCCATCCTTCTGAATGTCGCTGCGTAGCACCGTGGTGCGCTCGATCAACGGATCGATGGTGGCGAAATCGAGCTTGTCCTTGCCCAGCTCGGCCACCAGCCGTTCACGCACCTGCATCAGCTCACGCACGCGGCTGGCGTTGCGCTGGCGCATCTCGCGAAACGTTTCGCGGAAGGTGCGCTGCTGATCGGCGTCCAGCCGCAGTTCTTCGGCCCATTTGGCATCGACGCGCTGCTGCCAGGGTGCATGTCCCGGCGCCCATGGCGGCCCGTAGTGCCTGGCATAGACGAAGCCACCGACAAAGAAGATGTTGAGGACCAGCGACAGGCCGAACAGGATCCAGGCCAGATTCCGGCGGATCATGGCTGGCTCCCCTGCTCGACCAGGAAGCCGAGGTCGCTGTCGCCCAGCGTCGCCGTCACGAAATCGGTGATCTCGACACCATTATTGTTGGCATAGGCCTCCTGGAACCCGCCGCCCAGCGAAAAGCCGGTGATGCACACCACCAGGAAGGCGCCGGCCACGACCGCCACCTCGAACGCCCGCCGCTGGCGGGCGAACCACGCCGACAGCCCACCCGTGGTCCGCACCGGCCGTTCGGCCTCGAATCCGACCAGCGCCTGGGCCCGGGTAACCAGGCGTTCAGGAGCCGGCGTCGCGGCCTCCCGCAAGGCGCCTGTGGTATCCAGCGCCCGGTTCAGCATCTGAGGATCGACCGCCAGGCGAGCCTCGACCCGGTCCACCGCATCGGATGGTAACCGGCCGTCGAGCCACGCTGCCAGTTCCTCGTCTGCGACAGCCGGCAGATATGCGTCATCGTTCGCCGGGGCACCGGCTTTCAGCCGCGCCCACAGCGCCCGGTCCGTTGCAGTTCCAATGGGATCTTTTTCACTCATGATCCCCTCCTCTTCCCCATACGATGCCGGAGCCGGCAGTATCCCCGGCGGTCGGCCGACACTATGCCTCGATGCGAAAATGCTCCCGCAGACGCAGCATGGCCTTATGATGCGTGCTGCGCACGGTTTGTGCATCGACCTTGAGGAACGTGGCCACTTCGGCCACATCCATGTCGCGGTCATAGAGCAGCTTCAAGATCAGGGCCTGGCGCTCGGTCAGCAGGCCAACCGGAATATCGAGGCGCTCGATATGGCGATCCTCGAAGGCAGCGGCACTTTCAGGGACCTCGTCGATCGACGCATGCGTCTGGCGCCGGCGCCGCAGGTGGTCGATCGCGCAGGAGCGCGCCACGACGGCCAACCATGTGCCCATCGACGCCCGAGCTGGATTATAGGTGCGCAACAGGCGCCGGTCGTCGGCGCACAGCCGCACGAACACGTCCTGGGCGACATCAACGGCCTCGTCGGCAGCAACACCGTGCGCCGACACGACCCGGCGGGCCACGGCGTGGATCACCGGCGCGGCGGCGGCCACGAAGCGGTCCCAGTCACGTTTGCCGCCCGCCAGAAGCGCCGGCAGATCTATGTCGTCGAACGACGCCACTTGGTCTTAAGCCGCTCCCGACGCTGAATCTTACGGAGAATGTCGCCGGAACATCCCCCCTATGTCGCAACATCATGATCTTACACGGCTTTTCTGTGGCAGGGTGCTCCGTCCTACCGTCAACACGATCCGACAGGAAGCCATTCCCGATGAGCGAAAATTTCAATCGCCGTCAGCACGTTACCAAAAAAGCCGTCCATGGCCGTGGCGCCGTTGTCGCGCAGAACACGCTGGCGGCCGAGGTCGGCGCCCGGGCGCTGGCGGCCGGCGGCAACGCCATCGATGCCGCCGTGACCACGGCGATGGCGATCGGCGGCGTTGAGCCCTGGATGAGCGGCATCGGCGGCATCGGCTACATGGCGGTTTGGATCGCCAAAGAACGCCGCGCCTACGTCGTGGACTATGGGCCCATTGCCGCCCGCAGGCTCGACCTCAAGACCTACCCCGTCGTCGCCAGCCAAGGGGCCAGCGACCTGTTCGGCTGGGCGCCGGTGGTGGAGGACCGCAACATCAAGGGCTATCACTCGATCGCCGTGCCTGGCCAGGTCGACGGCATGGCAACCGCGCTGCAGCGTTTCGGCACCCAGTCGTGGCGCCAGGTGATGGAGCCGGCCATCGAGATCGCCGAGCGCGGCCTGCTGTGCGACTGGTACGCGACGCTGCTGATCACCACAGGCGCCGCCTACCTCTCCGAGTTCGAGACCTCGCGCGCGACCTATCTGCCCAACGGCTTTCCGCCTGTCGTCGGATGGGACGGCGCGCCGCCGCGCGTCAAGCTGGGCCGGCTGGCCGAGACCTTGAAGCGCCTGCGCGATGCGGGGCCGCGCGATTATTACGAGGGCGACATCGCCCGCAAGCTCGTCGCCGACCTCAACCAGGGCGGCTCGCCCATCAGTCTGGACGATCTGGCGACCTACCACGCCCGCGTGGTCGACCCTGTGACCTTCGAGCGCAACGGCGCCACGATCCACACCGTGCCCTACCTGACGGCGGGGCCGACCATGAAGCGGACCTTCGAGCTGATCGGCAACCGCACGATCGGCAACGGGCCGCCCGACGCCGATGCCTTCGTCGCCGTCGCCGAGGCCCTGCATACCGCCTACGAGGAGCGCCTGCGTACGATGGGCGATGCCCACACGCCGTCCTGCACCACGCATTTCAACGTGGTCGACGCCGAAGGCAACATGGTGGCGCTGACCCAGACCTTGCTGTCGCTGTTCGGCTCACGCGTGATGCTGCCGCAGACCGGCATCATGATGAACAATGGAATCATGTGGTTCGATCCCGAGCCGGGTCGGCCGAACTCGCTGGCGCCGGGCAAGCGGCCGCTGTGCAACATCTGTGCGACCGTGGTGTCCAAGGGTGGCGAAGGCTGGTTCGCCATCGGCGCATCGGGCGGCCGCCGCATCGTGCCGGCCATCACGCAGCTCATCATGATGCAGGTCGATCGTGGGCTCGACGTTGAGACCGCCTTCCATCTGCCGCGCATCGACGTCTCGGGCACTGGCCCGATCCGCGCCAACTGGGACCTGCCCGATGACATCAAGCGTGCGATCGGCGCCAAGCTGCCGATCGAAGACGTGCCCAACATGGTCTATCCGTTGAACTTCGCCAATCCCAGCTGTATCCGACGCGATCCGAAGACCGGCACCGTGACCGGCATGAACGAAATCATGTCACCCTGGGCCGGCGGCGCGGCGGTGTAGGTCTCCATGCCGTCCCCCCTTCCAGGGAAGGTGCCCGGAAGGGGGCAAATGCGAGTTGTTGGGGGAGATTCGATGGAGAGGGTGAAGCGCCGCAGACTGCTCGGCACTGCCGCTCTGGGTATCGGCTGGGGCTTGCCCGCGATGGCGCGGGCACAGGCGAAGCCCTCTTTCCGGTTGCCGTTGCTAGTGCCGTTGACCGGCTTCGTCGCCCTGGAAGGCAAGAGCCAGCGCGATGGTGCGCTGCTGGCTGTGCGCGACGTCGGGGTGAACTTCGTCGTCGACCTGATCGACACCGGCAGCAGTCCCGAGGGCGCGGCGACCGCCTGGCAGCGCGCCTTTCGCGATACCGCGGTGCGCGATGGTGTGCGCCCACCCATTGCCGCACTCGGCCCGATTCTCGGTACCCAGATGCTGGCGGTGCTGCCGCTGGCGGCCGAGGCGAGAGTGCCGGTGCTGGCCATCTCGGGCACATCGCGCCTGTCGGAGATGGGCAACGCCTGGTTCTTCCGCTTCTTCCCCAGCGACGGCACGGTGAAGGTCGCGCACGCCAAGTACGTCGTCGAGAAGACCGGTGCCCGCCGGCCGGCGGTGATCTACCAGACAACGGCCTATGGCCAGTCGGGCCGCGAACAGCTGGCGCGGACCCTGGCCGATCTGGGCATCAAGCCGGTCCTCGAGGAAGGTGTCGCAACGACGGTCAACGATTTCGCGCCCATGATCGCGCGCGCCCAGGCTGCGCAGGCCGATGCGCTGGTGCTGCATCTGCATTCGCAATCGACAGCGCTGGCGATCCGCCAGGCACGCGTCATGGCGCCGTCGCTGCCTATCATCGCCGGCTCGGCGATGGCGCAGCCGGCCACTGCGGCGCTGCTCGAGCCCGCCGAGCTGAAGGGCGTGTGTGCCGAGACGGCGGCGATGCCCGCTGCCGCCACGGATAACAGCGGCATGCGCAGCTTCGTCGACGCCTATCGTCGCGACTACCAGGCGGATCCCGATGCCTTTGCTATCGCCGAGTACGATGCCGTGCGCATGCTGGGCGTCGTCGTTACCGACATCGTCAACACCAAGGGCGTCGATGCCGTGACCGGCGACGCCGTCCGCGCGCGCTTGTCCACGATGCGGTGGCAGGGCCTTGCCACCGAATACTGGTCCGACGGCAAGGGCAACATGGCGCATGAGGCCTTGATCGTCTGCTATGGCGGCACCGGCCGCGTGCCGGCGATCATGTCGAAGTATTTGATGTCGCCGTGACTACCTCCCTTCCCCCGGAGGGGGAAGATGCCCCGAAGGAGCTGATGGGGGATGTTCGAACGGATTCAGCCTCTCGATGAGGGTCCGAATCCGCTGATAGATCCCCCTTCCGGCGCTGCGCGCCACCTTCTCCCGCCGGGGGAAGGACGAACGCAGCCGCGCCAGGACAGGGTCGTGGCGATCGGCGCGCAGGAAGATGGCGGCGATGCGCAACAGTACATGGACCAGCCCGTGGCGATGGCGAAAGAAAAGCCAGTTCGTCGCCAGGCTGCTGCCGAGCCGCAGTTTGGGGCCGTAGGCGGCCTGGCCGCTGACGAACGCCGCGATGCCCTGCTCGATGCAAAAGCGGACGTTCGTCATCCAGCTCAGGAAATACAGATTGAAGCGGCGCCCCTCGTCGGCATCCATGCAGAAGAACTTGTCGACCAGCCGCTGGCCGTCATGCAGCACCAGATTGAAGGCCAGCAGATCCTGGCCGTGCCAGTAGAGGAAACAACTGGCCCGCCCGTCCGATCCCGACAACACGCCGGTGAAATAGCCGGGCGGCAACGTCTCGAACCGCAGCTCGCTACGCGCTTGCGTGCCCCGATAGAGCGCCATCATTCGCGGCAGCACGTCATCGACGCGGGCGCGGCGTTCGATGGTGATGCCGCCGGCGGCCTTCAGTTTCCGCCTCATGTCCTTGCGCGTGGCACTGCTGAGCGAGGCGAGATAGGCCTCGACCGTGGCATGGGTCAGCTCCAGGCGCGCAGTGGGCAGGCCCGGCAGGCCGTGGAATCCCGCCTGGGCCGCCGCCGCCGCGACCTCGGCGTTCATCTCGGGCAGGTCCTTGATGGCCATCAGGCCGGCGCCACGGTCCTGCGAGAGCTGCCGCAACGCCTGTAGCAGCAACAGCAACACGGCACGCCGGCCGGTAGCGTCAAGGTGCGGTGCGACACCGACCATGCAGGACTCCGCCGCAGGCGATCCCAGGCAGGCCATGTGGCAGACCAACAGCGACGGCACCACGCGGCTGACGGCTTCCGTCACCCTCTTCCAACGCCCCTGCACGGTGGCATCAAGGCGATAGGACGTCACGAACGCCGGCGCAAACCCAACGATGCGCGTATCCTCGCGCGCCACGATCCACAGCAGGTCGAACCCTTCGATGCCGGCCATCTCGACCGCGCGATGGTAGTCATAGCCTTCGATCTCGTCGTGCAGGAAGGCGTTCCAGGTCTCGGCGCCGATCGCCTCGATCGAGGTGGCGACTGCGATGGTGATCATGGGTGGCGCTCCATGTCATCGCCGTCGCCGGCCACCAGGACAATGCCGGCGCAGATGACAGCGACGCCCAGGCAACGGGTCAGGTCGACGGTCTCGCCGAGGAAAACGACCGATGCCCCGAGGACCGTCACGTAGGCGATGGCCGTCATCGGAAACGCTCGGCTGACGTCGCTGTCGCGCAGCAGCGTCATCCACGCCAGGAAGGACAGGAAGTAGAAGGCGAACCCGAGAACCACCGCCGGCGAGGACACTGCCGCCAGCGCCCACGGCGCGATGCCGTCGGCGCCCCGCAGGTGATCGCTGCCGACCTTGAGGAACACCTGGGAGGCGGTCTCGAAGACGACCAGAAGGGTCCAGCCTAGCCAGGCGTTGAAGCCGGCGCGGACGGAAGGCGCATCGATCATGATTGCCTGCCCTACGCGTGGCCGATGATCGATCGGCCGATCGCCGCCGGCGGCGGTAGCGATCGGAAGAAGTTGGCGGTCTGCTGCGCCACCTCCTCGCGTTGCTTGTCGATGGTGATCATGTGGTAGCAATCGTCGAGCATGACCTGCCGCACCGGGCCGGCCAGGCGCTTGGCGACATAGTCGGCGTTGCGCGGCGATGTCATGTCGTCGTCGCGGGCGTGGACGATCAGGGTCGGCGTCGCGATGAGTGGCAGGTCGCGTTTGACTCGGGCGATCAACTGCCGCAACTCGATCAGGCTGAGTCCGGGCGTGGCCGCGAAGCCGGCGGCGCCACTGTCGCCCCGCGTCATGCGCGAGACGATCGTGTCGCGCAGGCGTTCGTCCTTGATCCCGAACGGGTACGCTTCCACAAAGCGATAGCGGCGGGCGAAGGGCGACTTGAGGATCAGCGGCAGCAGGAAACGTGCGCGCGGGATGCTCCAGCCATCGTAAAACAACGTCGTTGAGTAGAGGGCGGTGCCCGACACAAGATGACGGCACTTGTGCGCCAATCGCAGCGACAGCAGAGCGCCCATCGACAGCCCGCCGACAAAGACGCGCCGGGCCGTGGCGTGGAGCCGCAACAGGGCGTCTTCGACACCGGCGTACCAGTCGCGCCATCCGGTGCGGACCAGATCCGCTTCGCTGCGGCAATGCCCGCGCAGGCGCGGCACCCAGACCGTGAAGCCTTCGGCATTGAGCCGCCGCGCCACGAAGCGCATCTCCGTGGGCGTACCTGTCAGTCCGTGGATCAGCAGCACCGCATCCGAGCCGCCTTTGAGGTAGATGCCCTCGGCGGCGCCGAGCCTTATCGTCACGAGATACCTCCCCAGGACAGGATGGCAACGCCCAGCGTGATCATGGTGGTGCCCAACCACCGGCGCGGCGTCACCCGCTCGCCCAGCACCAGCCAGCCGGCCAGCGCGACGCCGCAGTAGCTGAGGCTGGCCAATGGAAAGAGCAGGCTGAGGGGCGCGTACTGTAACGCTGCCAGCCACAGCACCGCCTCCAGTGCATACGCCAGCACACCGCCGACGATCGCGGGTGACAGGGCGATGGCCGCGAAGAATGGCCAGCCCTCTGGTGCCGGCATCGGCAGGCGCAGCAGGCCGACCTTGAACAGGAGCTGACCGACCACATCCAGCAGCACCGTTGCCAGGAACAGGCTGATCGCCAGGCCGCTCATGTCGGCACCGCTGCCAGCAACGCCAGCAAGGCCTCGTTGGTGCGGGCATTCACGGCGATCTCGCGCCGGCCAGCCTCGCGCGGCTGATCGGTCCACGCCTCGAAGCGCTTGCGCAGGTTGCGATGATGCGCCGGCGCGTACTCGCCACACACGTCGACTCCCAGCACGCGCCGGCAGTTGACAAGCGCCTCGATCGCCAATGTCAGCGCCGACAGCGGCATCGCCCCCTGATCCCAGTTGGTCGTCGCGTCCTGCTGGCGCAATACGTCCTTGTCGATGGAGATCCAGATCGACTCGGTGGGAATGCGCCGACAGAGCTCGGCAACGAAGGCGCCCCAGTCCTCGCCGACGCAGCGCCATTCGATGCGGCCGGCCGCGATGCGGTGTCCGGGGCCATCATCGAAAGCGCCAATGATGCGCGATGGCGCATGCCGCCACGGGTAGAGTTCCAGTCGTCCGGCGCGCAGCGCCGCCAGGTTGGCACCCTTGAACTGCGGCCAGGTGAGATCGTCGCTGCATGGCCCGATGGTCACGATGCGTTCGACGTGTGGCAGCTCCAGCGCCCGGTTGACCCACGAACCGCAATGCCACCGCGGCGCGAACCGGACCCAGTCCGGGTGATTGTCGAAGTGGACGATGGTGAGCGGCCGCGCCGCCGATGCCATCAGCGGCACGGCCAGGTGATGGAAATCACCCGAGCCGAGGAACGTGACGGCGGGGCCGCGGCCGGCATCATCCAGGACGTCGTGAATCCGCCGCTCGAAGTCCCGCATCGACGGCGCGTCGGTCCACAGCCGCAGCGCTGGCCCGAGATCCGTAGCTGCGATCCAACCGCCGTCACGGCGCGCCGCGTCGGCCACTGCCGGCTGCATGGCCAGGCTGCCGTCGAGGTCGATCGCCCGTACGCGCATGGCCGATCAGCGGCGCAGAGCGCGGGCCACGACCTGGTCGAGCAGCGCGATGGCGAGATCGATCTCCTCGCGCGTGATCTCCAGGCTCGGCGCCAGCGTGATCACGTTCTTGTAGTAGCCGCCGACATCGAGGACGAGGCCGTAGCGGCGACCGCCGACCTGCAGGTCGCCCTTCATGCCCTCGTCGACCATTCTGTCGACCAGCGCCTTGTCCGGCGTGAACCCGTCGGCGCCGCACATCTCCATGCGCAGCGCCAAGCCCATGCCGTCGACGTCGCCGATCTCCGGATACTTCCGCTTCAGCTCGCGCAGGCCGGCCAGGAAGTACGTGCCCTTGGCGAACGTCAGCGTCTCGTAGTCCTTCTCGTCGCACAGACGCAGCGTTTCCAGCCCGACCGCCGTACCCATCGGATTGGCATTGAATGTCGAATGGGTCGAGCCGACCGGGAAGGTCGCCGGGTTGATCAGCTCCTCGCGCGCCCACAGGCCGGACAACGGGTTGAGGCCGTTGGTGAGCGCCTTGCCGAACACGATGATATCCGGCTTGACGTTGAAGTTCTCGATCGCCCACAGCTTGCCGGCCCGGTAGAAGCCCATCTGGATCTCGTCGTCGACCAGCAGGATCTTGCGCGCCTCCAGCACCGCCTTCAGCTTTTCGAAGTAGCCCGCCGGCGGCACGACATAGCCGCCGGTGCCCTGGATCGGCTCGACGTAGAAGGCCGCATACTCGGCCTGGCCGACCTTGGGGTCCCACACGCCGTAATATTCCGAATCGAACAGGCGCGCGAACTGATCGACGCAATAGAGGCCGCAATCCTCCCGCTGCTTGCCGTAGGGACAACGGAAGCAGTAGGGAAACGGCACGAATTGCGCCCGATCACCGAAGTGACCGTAGCGCCTGCGATAACGGTACGACGAGGTGATCGATGACGCGCCCAGCGTGCGGCCGTGATAGCCGCCCTCGAAGGCGAACATCAGGCTCTTGCCGCCCGACGCATTGCGCACGAGCTTCAGCGAGTCCTCGACAGCCTGCGAGCCACCGACGTTGAAATGCACACGGCCCTTGATGCCGAACCGGTCTTGCACGCCGACGGCGATCTTCTTGGCCAGCTCGACCTTCTCGCGATGCAGGTACTGGGACGCGACCTGGGGCAGCGCATCGAGCTGGCGCCGCACGGCGTCATTCAGGCGTTGGTTGCGATAGCCGAAATTGACCGCCGAGTACCACATCTGCAGGTCGAGGTAGGTGCGGCCAGCAGCGTCGTACATGAACGAACCGTCGCAGCGCTCGAACAGCTTCGGCGGATCGACGTAATGAACGGTGTCGCCATGCGAGCACCAGACCGACTCGTCCGCCAGCAAGGCCGCGTCGTCGTCGATCGTCTGCGGCTGCGATGCGGTGGGGCTATCGTCGCCGACCAGGAACTGGCGCAGCGGCGCTACGTCATTCATGACACTCTCCACGCTTTGAAAATGCTGTCGTCAGGCGACTTCGGCGAGCCGACCGATCAGTTTGGCGAATGCAAGGCGCGCGGTCGCGAAGTCGGG
>Ga0187894_10001718_pt1 | contig 27532 bp, 23 predicted proteins | sample GBC1701081metaG_FD_136650 | JGI IMG/M metagenome (GOLD analysis project Ga0187894, IMG submission 136650) | White microbial mat communities from a lava cave in the Kipuka Kanohina Cave System on the Island of Hawaii, USA - GBC170108-1 metaG ... | reverse complement strand
GCTCGCGGCCCTGGTCGTCGTAGTTGGGCTGGAAGTCGACGGTGTCCTTGTCGATGTCCTCGAGCAGCGCCTCGGCGGCGCGCGCCATGCGGGCCTCGGTGTAGCGCATCGCCGCCGGCGGGTCGCCGTCCATCGAGCCGAAATTGCCCTGGCCGTCGATCAGCGGCAGGCGCACCGAAAAATGCTGCGCCATGCGCACCATGGCATCGTAGATCGGCTGGTCGCCGTGCGGGTGGTATTTGCCCATCACGTCGCCGACGATGCGTGCCGACTTGCGGAACGGCCGCGTCGAGTCGTAGCCGTTCTCCTTCATGGCGTAGAGGATGCGCCGCTGCACCGGCTTCAGCCCGTCGCGCGCATCGGGCAGCGCGCGGGCCACGATCACGCTCATGGCGTAGTCGAGGTAGCTGCGCCGCATCTCCTCTTCGATGGTGACGGGCGTGATGTCACCGCCCGGCGGCGGTGGCGGCGGCGGTATCGGCTCTTCCGGAATGTTGGCGTCGGTCACGCGGGTACTCGTGGCGCGGGGAATCGCAATTCTCGTCTTCGCCCCGCGGCGCCGTCGCGGGACTTTTACAAGCAATTTCAGGCACTAGACTGGGTTCCCGGCACGCGCCGGGAGAGCCCGCGGCACACTAGCAAATGGGTTGGCCGGCGCAAACGATTTCCGATGCCGTTGGCGGCCAGCAACCGATTGATATATAAAGGGGATTCAGCCTATCTGTAGGCCCAGCGCCGGATTTCGCCGCGCCGCGGCATGGCGGCGAACTGGTCGCTTCTGCGAGCGCTCACAAACACGCCGAACCATATAGCACTTCGCCGGTGTTACTCTATCTATACGGGCATGCAATTCCAGTTCATCATACAATCATCCTTGGCCGACAAGAAAGACTTCAACACGGAGGTCACAGAGGCGCACAGAGGGTCATCGCGCCTTGGTGAAACGGCTCTTGGGGCATGTTTCGCTTTGACGGATTCGCCTTCCGGGAGCGCCGGCTTCCAGCCGGCTCATGATCCGGCGCTTGGTGCACAGGCGAAAGCGAAGCGTTCGCCGACGGTGCCGGCTGGAAGCCGGCGCTCCCAGCTCAGCCTCTGTGCGCCTCGGTGATCTCCGTGCCTCTGTGTTGAAGTCTTCTACGCCGGCCAGACCGGCGCATGCGTGCCGAGGGGAACGGCGGGCCGATGCCAGTGCGGCGGCGTTTCCGACAACTGGCCGGCATGGCGCACGGCGGTGAGACGGCCGAAGCCGCTGTCGCTCTCCTCGAGCAGATCGCGCACGTCGCCGAGCCTGGGATCCGGGCAACGCAGACCATCGAGCCGGCCCAGCCGGGTGATCCAGCGGCCGGTCTGCGCCAGCGACACGCGCACGTGCCAGCTGCCGCCTTCGCGGGCGCGGCGCAGCAGCGCGATCATCGCGCCCAGCGCCAGCAGGTAGCCCGAAGCGTGGTCCAGCGCCTGGCAGGGCAGCGGCTTGGGCTCGTCGATGCCGGCGGCCTCGGCCTCGGCGTGGTTGATGCCACTCGCGGTCTGAACCAGGGAATCGAAACCGCGGCGCCCTGACCAGGGACCAGACTCGCCGTAGGCGGACAAGGTGACGCAGACGATGCCGGGCCGCAGCGCCGCCAGGGTCTGCGGATCGAAGCCGTGCCCGGCGATCGCGTTCGGTCGGTAGCCCTGCACGAAGACATCGGCGTCGCGCGCCAGGCCGCGCAGAGTCTCCTTGCCTTCGGCCGTGCGCAGGTCGATGTGCGCCGCCAGCTTGCCGCGGCCGGTGTCGATCACCAGCGGCTCGACCGAGGGCAGGTGCGGGCCGCTGATGTTCAGCACGCCGGCGCCGTGCGCCGCCAGCGTGCGGCCGCACACCGGACCGGCGATGATGCGCGTCAGGTCAAGCACGCGCACGCCGCCGAGGGGTTGGCGCGGATTCTCGGCCAGCTCTTGCGACGGCGCCTCGGCGATCTTCTCGACGCGCATCAGCGGCAGGTCGGCGAGGGCGCGGCCCTGCGGATGGGCGTCCCACTCCGCCGGGCTGCGCATCATCGTCACGACCAGGCCGGCATCGGCGGCGGCCTGCTCGAAGGCCTCGGCCTTCCAGCCGCCCAGCGCTTCGGCGACGGCGGCGCGGTCGTAGGCGCAACCCAGCAGCTTCAGCACGCCGTCGCGGTGGTGCGGGAAGTTGGTGTGCAGCCGCACCCAGCGCCCGTCACCGCAACGATAGGTGCGCGCGATCCTGTCCCAGGGCTCGCCGGGCGGCTTGCCGTCCACCAGCAGGTAACGCTCGCTGCGGAATTCGGCAGCGGCGTGCCGCATGGCGACGGACACGCGCTGGTGTCGGCCGGTGCGCAGGCGCCACAGCTCGGCCGCCGCCAGGGCCGATGCCGCGATGCTGGCCTGCGCCACGGCGCCCATGCGGAAGGACGACGGCAGCGCCGGCTCGCCGCCGGTGAGATCGACGTGGTCGAGCGCCGCCGGGTGGCCGCCGGCGGTCTGCCAGAGGTCGGCGAAGATCTGCGTGACGGTCGGGTTCATGGACACGTTCCACCTCGCTTTCTTGCTTTGACCACTCCCAAGGGCGATACCATCGTCTTTCGCCATGTCATCGATCGTGGGTGCGCCATGGTACGTACCGTCATCAGTCTCGATCCGGAAGACAAGGCCTGGTTGGATCGCAAATCGCGGAGAACCGGCAGGTCGATGGCGGCGTTGATCCGCGAAGCGGTCAGCCGCTATCGCGCGGAGGAAAAGAGGCGCCGGAAATCCTCGATGACCGACATGCTGGAGAAGACCAGCGGTCTGTGGAAGCGGGGCGACGCGCTGTCGTGGCAGAAGAAGATGCGCGATGAGCGGAATCGGTGAGAGCCTGACTGAAAAAGGCAGAATCGCTTCATGGTGAGCTTGTCGAACCATGAAGCGACCGTCCAACGCGTGCGATCGCGTTCATGGTTCGACCCGGCAATACGCGAAGCGTTTGTGCCTGTGCTCACCATGAAGGCTACTGAAACAGCGGATTTTCAGTCAGGCTCTCGAGAGTCTGCTTGTGGCGACCCGGTCGCCAAGCTCGGGACGCTACACTCTTGTAGCCTGATTGCTGTCGCGTCGGTTCGGTTGGAGTCCGCCTGTGTCATCACTATCGGCATCTTCTCCGCCGTCCGTGGTCGTGTTCGACCTCGGCGGTGTGCTCGTCGACTGGAACCCGCGCTACCTGTTCAGCAAGCTGTTCGACGATGCCGCGCGCATGGAGTGGTTCCTCGCCAACGTCTGCAACGGCGCCTTCTACCTGCTGCTGGACGAAAACGGCGATTCGCGCGCCGCGATCCGCGACGTGCAGGCGCGCCATCCCGACCACGCCGCCGAGATCGCGGCCTACGTCGAGCGCTTCGACGAAACCGTCCGCGGCGAGATCGCGCCCATGGTCGGGCTGCTCGAACGCCTGCACGCCGCCGGCACGCGGCTCTACGCGCTGACCAACTGGGCCGCCGACACGTTCGCGCGCACCCGGCCGCGCCTGCCCTGCCTGTCGCTGTTCCGCGACATCGTCGTGTCGGGCGAGGAACGGCTGATCAAGCCCGACCCGCGCCTGTTCGAGGTGCTGTTCGCGCGCGGCGGCTTCGCGGCCGCCGACGCGGTGTTCATCGACGACAACAAGGTCAACGCCGACGCCGGCCGGGCGCTGGGCATGCACGCCATCCATCATCGCGACCCGGCCGAGACGATCGCCGCGCTGCGAGCGATGGGCCTGCCGGCGTAAGTGGATCACAGAAGCGCACCAATTCCTTCCCCCGGAGGGGGAAGGTGGCGCGAAGCGCCGGAAGGGGGATGCTCGAACGAAGTCGATGCGGACCGATCAGCGAGGATGATCGAACATCCCCCTTCCGCCCTTCGGGCACCTTCCCCTTCCGGGGGAAGGTAAGATTTAGAACGGGACGTCGTCGTCGAGGTCGCTCTTGCCGCCGCCGCGCGGCGCGGCGCGGCCACCGCCGTTCGACCCGCCACCGCCGTTGCCGTAGTCCTCGCCGCCGCCACCTTCGCCACCGCCTCCGCCACCGCCGCGGCTGTCGAGCAGCGTGAGCGCGCCGCCGAAGCGCGGCACCACGACCTCCGTCGTGTAGCGCTCCTGGTTGTCCTTGTCGGTCCATTTGCGGGTGGCGAGCTGGCCCTCGAGATAGACCTTGGAGCCCTTGCGCAGGTATTTCTGCGCGACCTCGCCAAGCTTGTCGTTGAAGATCGCGACCCGATGCCACTCGGTGCGCTCCTTGCGCTCGCCGGTCGCCTTGTCGCGCCAGTTCTCGGATGTCGCGACCGACATGTTCACGACCATGCCGCCGCTGGGCAAATTCTTGATCTCGGGGTCGCGGCCGAGGTTCCCGACCAGAATCACCTTGTTGACGCTGCCGGCCATGGGGGCTTCCTTTCTGCTTTCCCGGAACGGCGGATGCCGCTCCTACCTCACGGCCGGCAACCTAGCGCACCCCGCCTGTGGGCAACCACCGATTTTCGGTTGCAACCCGCGACAGCCGGAAGGCGCTTGCCAGCCGCACACGTGCCCCGTACGGTCGCCGCAACAGAGAACAAGCCAGCCGGCGCAGCGACTCCGGAATCGGGCACCCTCCCTGGATACGATCGGCCGGCAGATCGACGAGACGGGCGAAAGCAAGCCCGCGCAGGGATTGGGGATAGGGAGGAAACGATGGCAGTAGTCGCAAGTGCGTCACGCGTGGCGTTTGCCGCCATGCTCGGCATGTCGTTGGCGGCCGCCCCGGCCGTGGCGCAGCAGTCGCTCCGCATGGCGACGAGCTGGCCGGGCGGGCCGCACATGGACGATTTCGCCAAGCGCTTCGCCGCCAATGTCGAGCTGATGACCGAGGGCAAGGTCAAGATCCAGGCCTTCCCGGCCGGCACCATCGGCAGCCCGCTGAAGGTGACCGAGACCATCCAGAAGAAGGTCGCGCCGGTGGGCCACAGCTGGTCCGGCTACGACTGGGGCATCGACAAGGTCGGCGTGCTGTTCGGCGGCTATGTCGGCACCGTGCCGATCGAAGCGCACCTGCACTGGGTCTACGAGGCCGGCGGCGTGCAGATGTGGAGGGACTGGCGCATGGAGAAGTTCGGCGTCGTCGCCTTCCCCTGCGGCGCGCACTCCGACGAGATCCACATGCACTCGCGCAAGCCGGTGCGCACGCTGGAGGATCTCAAGGGCCTCAAGCTGCGCACGACCGGTGCCTGGGCCGAGATCGCCAGCACGCTGGGGGCCTCGACGGTGATCCTCGCCGGCGGCGAGGTCTATCCGGCGCTGGAGCGGGGCGTGGTCGACGCGATCGAATGGGCGACGCCGGGCATCAACTACCCGCTCGGTTTCCACAAGATCGCCAAGTACATCATCCTGCCCGGCGTGCACCAGCCGGCGGCGACGCTGGAGTGCGTCTTCGACAAGGAGACGTGGGCCAAGTTCGACGCCCGCACCCAGGCGATGATCGAGGCGGCCGCCAAGAAGACCACGCTCGAGTCGTGGATGAAGCTCAACACCGACGACATCGCGGCGCTGGCCAAGCTCAAGGCTGAAGGCGTCGAGTTCATCTACGTGGACCAGGGTTACATCGACGGCGTCAAGAAGGCGACGCGCGCCTGGGAGGACAAGTACGCCGCATCGGAGGGCGGCTGGTTCACCAAGGTGCTGGACCACCAGCGCGCCTTTGCGCAACAGTGGGAATTCGCCAAGCAGTACCGCTCCGAGCTGAAGCAGTGACGCGGGCGGTCTTCCGCAGTCGGTGCAGTGGAGAGACGAAACCTTCACCACAGAGGCACAGAGAGCACAGAGGACACAGAGCGAGAATAGCTTCGGCTCCTGCCTTCGACTTGACGCAAGGCGGACGGCGCGCAGCGGTTCTCTCGGTGATCTCCGTGTCCTCTGTGCCTCCGTGGTGCGTCTTCCCGCGGCGTGCCGTTCACGCGCTTGCGGATGATCGACGCACCGCAAGGTCCTTCGCTTCGTTCAGGACGACGAGTGATCCCATCGTCGCGCGGTCGTCATGACCAGGATCATCCGGGCCATCGAACGGGTGAGCCGGTGGAGCGGCGGGCTGGCCGCGTTGCTGGTGTTCGTCCTGGTCGTGCTGATGCTGTACGACGTCTTCATGCGCTATGTGTTCAACGCGCCGACGCTGTGGGGTTTCGAGGTCAGCACCTGGACGATGGGCGCGGCGTTCGTGCTGTCGATCGGCTACGCGCTGGCCGGCGACGCGCATGTCCGCGTCGACCTGCTCTACGGTCACAGATCGCGCTGGATCCTCAGCGTCGTCGACCTGGTCTTCTTCCCCGTGCTGCTGGTGGTCGTGGCCTGGCTCACCTGGGGCCTGTGGGGCTACTTCTTCGACGCCTGGCGCACCGGCGAGAAGTCCGGTGGCTCGGCGTGGAATCCGAAGGTATGGCCGTTCCGCCTCATCCTGCTGGTCGGCTTCGCCGCCTTTACCCTGCAGATCGTCGCCGCGATCCTCAAGACGTTCGCCAGGCTGCGGGCCGGGGCGGCGCCCGAAGGTTCGGCCGAAGGGCACAGCGTGTAGGGGTCGGGGATGTCGTCACTGTGGATGTTCCCGGCGTTGATCGCCGCGATCCTGAGCGGCTTTCCGGTGGCCTTCGCCATGCTGCTGCTGGCGACCATCTTCGGCTTCGCCGCCTTCGGCGAAGGGCTGCTGCACCAGTTCCTGCTGAAGATCGAGGAGGTCGCCACCGCCAACGTGCTGGCGGCGGTGCCGCTGTTCATCTTCATGGGCGCGATGTTCGAGCAGTCCGGCATCGCCTCGCGCCTGTTCGACGCCATCCACGCCTGGACGCGGCGCGTGCCGGGCGGCCTCGCCATCGGCACGGTGCTGATGTGCGTGATCTTCGCGGCCACCAGCGGCGTCGTCGGCGCGACCGAGACGGTGGTCGGGCTGCTCGCCATCCCGGCGATGATGAAGTACCTCTACGACAAGAGCCTGATCTGCGGCACGATCTGCGCCGGCGGATCGCTGGGCACGATCATCCCGCCCTCGGTGCTGGCGGTGGTGATCGGGCCGGTGGCCAACGCCTCGGTCGGCAGCATCCTGATCGGCATGATCATCCCCGGCCTGCTGCTGGCCCTGTCGTACATCATCTACATCTTCTTCCGCTGCCTGCTGCGGCCGCAGGACGGCCCGCGCATCCCGGCCGGCCCCGACGAGCCGCCGATGCGCGAGCGGCTGATCCTCACCGCCAAGGTGCTGGTGCCGCCGGTGGTGGTGATCGTCGCCGTGCTGGGCTCGATGATGATCGGGCTCGCGACGCCGACCGAGGCGTCGGCGACCGGCGCGCTGGGCACCGTGGCGCTGGCCTTCGCCTACGGGCGGCTGTCGTGGCCGGTGCTGGTCGACTCGCTGCTGCGCACCGTGCGGGTCACGGCGATGATCCTCACCATCGTGATGTGCGGCTCGATGTTCGCCACGGTCTTCGTCGGCTCGGGCGGGCTCGACGCCATCCAGGACATCATCGGCGCCGCCAAGGTCGGGCGCTGGGGCACGCTGGGGGTGGTGATGTTCATCACCTTGATCGCCGGCTTCATGCTCGACCCGCTGGTGATCATCCTGATCGTGGTGCCGATCACCACGCCGCTGGTCACCGCCGCCGGCTTCGACACGGTATGGTTCTGCGTGCTGTTCCTGGTGATGCTGCAGACCGCCTACCTGACGCCGCCGATGGCGCCGTCGATCTTCTACCTGCGCGGCATCGCGCCGCCCGAGATCACGCTGCGCCACATGTATGTCGGCATCTGGCCGTTCATCGGCCTGCAGCTGATCGTGGTCGGCATCATCACCGCCTTCCCGCAGTTCATCCTGTGGCTGCCGACCACCCTGCTCAGCGGACGCTGACCGGCGCCTCGCCGCGCGTTTCCTTGTTCCGCTCCTCGACCTGCGCCGCCGGGATGCGATTGCCTTTGGCCCGTCCGGTCAATGAAGCGGTTCATACCCCTGCGCCGGCGGCATGCGTAAACAGGCAGCTCACGAGCAACCGCAAGGGGTCGTCGATGCGGGCCGCTTCGCAGCGATGCACGACAGGAGTCGATGCGATGGCTGAGACGGCTCCGCCGCCGCGCCGTCCCGGTCGGCCGCAACGCGATGCCACCGCACCCGGGGCGGACCGTGAGGTATCATCTGCGCCGACCGTCCCGGACCTTCGGGATGGGCACGGAAAGCAAGGTCGTCCGCTGGAGGAGTGTCGCGATGACCGATCCTGTTCCTGGAAGGACGCCAACAGCCGGCACGCCGGGCGCGCAGTGGCTCTCCACGGGGGTGCAGCAGGGCGCCGGCGCGCCGGCGGGCGCCGCGGCGCGGGCCTGCCCCTTCTGCGCGGCACCGGCCCCGGACCGGCTCTGTGGCGCCTGCGGCCGCGACACCACCGCGCCGCGCCGGCCCTGCGCCGCCTGCGGCAGGATGGTGCCCAGCACCGAGCGGGCCTGCTGGAATTGCGGCGCCACGCCCAAGAGCGATCTGAGGTGGAAGATACCAGTGATCATCGCCCTGTTCGTGGCCGCCTTCATTGCCGCCCTCGTGCTGGGCATGTACCGGTAGGCGCCTGAACGCCGGGCGCGACCATCTTCGGCTTGTTGTGTCGTGTGGTTTTTTGTTGTATTTTGTTGCTTCTTGAGCTTCGACTGCACCAGGGGAGACGAGCAATGGCCAAATTCGACGCGATCGGCGGTCCTGCCGCGCCCTTCAAGCCGTATCTCGAGCCGGGGGAGCAGATCAGGAACGTCGCCTACGGCGTGAAGCAGCCGAACATGCTCCTGATCATCGGCCTGTGTCTGCTGGCGGTCCTGCCCGGCCTGATCGCCACGTTCCTTCTGACCAAGGAATATCTCGTGGCGCTGACCGACCGGCGCATCATCGCCCTGCGCTTCAAGGGCAGCAAGGTCAACGTCCAGGAGATCCTGGAATACCGGCTCAACGGCCTGCCCCAGGCCAAGACGTCGACCGGGGCGATCTTCACGCACATCAAGATCAGCGATCCGGCCAAGCCGTTCGTCGCGAAGTTCCACCGCATGGGCCCGGCGCCGCAGAACCGCGAGAACGCCATGGCCATTGCGGCCGCGCTGGGCGGGAAGGCGGCTTGAGCCTTGCGCCCCGGACACACGATCGCGGCCCGCGCTCGACCACAGGGATGATCGGCAGCTGATCTCTTCTCCCGCCAAGCGGGAGAGGAAGAACGGCCTATCGCACGCAGCGCGATGGGAAGGTGAGGGTTACACGCGAGGCGTCGTGCGTGAAGCCCTCACCCGGCGCGCAGACGCGCCGACCTCTCCCGCAAGGCGGGAGAGGTGAAGAGCGCCACTGGCGTGGCGTGCCCGCCTCGCTTGCGAAGGGCTCATACGAGTGTGAGGCAATTGCATTCGGTGATCGATGGCGCGTTGCGTCATATGGCCGGCAACATCCTCCGATCCCAGAGCCGACCATGGCCACCGCCTCCTTCCATACCGCCGCGCTGAGCCGCGCCCAGAGCCTCGCGATCCTGGCCGGCGCGTCCATCATGCTCAGCCTCAGCATGGGCATGCGCCAGAGCCTGGGCCTGTTCCAGCCCTCGGTGATGCACGAGCTGCGCATCACCGCCGCCGACTTCCAGTTCGCGATCGCGGTGCAAAACATCGTCTGGGGCTTCACGCAGCCTTTCATCGGCGCGCTGGTCGACCGCCATGGCACGCGCTGGATCGCGCTCGCCGGTTGCGCGCTCTATGTCGCCGGGTTGACGCTGACCGCGGTCGCGACCGACGCGCTTGCCATTACCGCCGGCGCCGGGCTGCTGGTCGGCGTGGCGCTGTCGTGCACGACCGCGGGAATCGCCGCCAACATCGCGGCCCGCGTCGTCGTGCCGACACGCCGCAGCCTGGCGTTCGGGCTGGTGTCGGCGGCGGGCTCGGTGGGCACGTTCGTGGCATCGCCGGCCGCCCAGCTGCTGATGCAAGGCGACGGCTGGCGCGTGGCGCTGTTCGGCTTCATCGGCATGGCGGCGGTGATGCTGCCGGCGGCGTTCATCGGCAGCGGCGCCGACCGGCTGCCCAACGCCACGTCGCGCGACAAGGACCTGACGCTGGGCCGCGCGCTCGACGAGGCGTGGCGGCACAGCGGCTACGTCGTGATGGCGCTGGCGTTCTTCGTCTGCGGCCTGCAGCTGGTGTTCATCACCTCGCACCTGCCGACGTTCCTGGCCAACTGCGGGCTCGACCCGATGGTGGGAGCACAGGCGCTGGCCGTGATCGGCGCCTTCAACGTGCTGGGCTCGTGGTTGTTCGGCTGGCTGGGCGACCGCTATCCCAAGCGCCTGCTGCTGGGCCTGATCTACGTGCTGCGCTCGCTCTTCATCGCCGCCTACTTCGCGTTGCCGGTGACGCAAGGCAGCACGCTGGTCTTCGCCGCCGCCATGGGCCTGCTGTGGCTGGGCGTCCTGCCGCTGGTCAACGGCCTGGTGACGGAGATCTTCGGCATCCGATTCCTGTCGACACTCACCGGCATCGCCTTCTTCAGCCACCAGGTCGGCTCCTTCCTCGGCGCCTGGGCCGGTGGCCTGATCTACGACTCGCTCGGCAGCTACGAGCGTGCCTGGCAAGCGGCGGTGCTGGTCGGCCTGATCGCCGGCACGGCGCAGCTGCTGATGAACGACCGGCCGACGGCACGGATGGCGGCGCAGGCGGCGTAGCGCCGGCTATTGCAGCGGCAACGTGATCACCGGCTTGAAGGCGGCGACGCGCCTCTTCGCTTCGTCGAGCTGGGCCTGCGTCAGCCGGGCGTCAACACGCTTGCGGGCCTCGATTGCGCGCTGGCGTAGCTCCTTCGTCAACATCCAGGCTTCGGAAGACACGGCCAGCGCCAACCAGGTGTAAGCCTGCACGTCATCCCGCAGCACACCGCGGCCGGCCTCATAGGCGAGGCCCAGAAGGTGCTGGCCCGGGCCGTAGCCCTGGTCGGCAGCCTGCCGATACCGGCGCGCGGCTTCTTCGTGGTTGCGCGCTACGCCCACGCCCGTGTCGTACAAGCGGCCGAGGTAAACCTGGGCCTGCATATGGCCCTGTGTCGCGGCCTTGAGGTACCAGGCTGCCGCCGCGGCCTCGTCCTTGGCAACGCCTGTGCCGGCAAAGAGGGCGACGCCGAACTCGAATTGCGCGAAAGCGTCGCCTTGCTCGGCGGCCTTGCCGAGCCAGCTTGCGGCCACCGCATCGTCGCGCGGCACGCCGCGACCCTCCTTGTGCAGCGTGGCGAGCCTGTACTGAGCCGCGGCCAGTCCCTGTTCAGCCGCCCGCAGCATCCATCGTGCGCCTTCGACCTCATCCTTCGGCACGCCGTCGCCGCGCCCGTACATGCCGGCGAGCCACATCTGGCCGTCGGGCAGGTCCTCGTCGGCGGCCTTTCGAAACCAGGCCACGGCCTGGGCATGATCGCGCGGCACGCCGAGGCCGGCGTAATAGAGCTTACCGAGTTCGAGTTGGGCGCGGGGCTCGCCCTGTTCGGCGGCCTTGCGGAACCACGTCGCCGCCTCGCCGGCGCTGCGCGGCACGCCGTAGCCTTTGAGGCTCGCATAGCCGAGCCAGAGCTGGGCGGTCTCGTTGCCTTGCTCGGCGAGCGGCCGCGCAAGGCGCACTGCGGTCGGATGGTCGCCCTTCCTGAAGGCCGCAACCGCTTCTTCCGCGGCAACCTGCGGCGGCGGCGGCGCAAGGGGCCCCGGCGCGGCCTCGGCAGCCAGCTTGCGTGCGGCGATGATGTCCGCCGCGCTCATGTACCGGGCGACGACGTTGCGCTCCTTGATCACTCTGGCGCGAAGTTCCGCCCACGTCTTCGGCTTTTCGGCGGCCGCCAGCTCCAGCCATTGGTACCCCTGCACGACGTCCTGCGGCGCGCCGAGCCCACGCGCGTAGGATATGCCCAGATGGTACTGCCCCTCAGAATGGCCTTGCTCCGCTGCGCGGCGATACCATCGAACGGCTTCGGCCTCGTCCCTGGCCACGCCCCGGCCAAACGCATAGCGGAGGCCGAGGTCAACCTCGGCGAGGGCAAGGCCCTGGTCGGCCGACTGACGCAGCAGTCGCAGCGCCGCCTGGTCATCCGCCGTGACACCCAGGCCTTTGGCATACAGGATGCTCAGCCAGTACTGGCCTTGGGCGTCGCCCTGGTCCGCGGCCTTCCGGTACCACATTGCCGCCGCATCGTAGTCGCGGGCGACCCCCCGGCCGAACTCGTAACGTATCCCGAGAGCCCGTTGCGCCGCGGCAAGGCCTTGCTCGGCGCTCAGACGATAGAACCTTAAAGCCTGCGCATCGTCGCGGGCAATGCCGCGACCGCTGCCATGCATCTCGCCGAGATGGAACTGCGCCGTCGGCTCCCCCTGACCGGCGGCGGCGCGGAACCATGCCAGCGCCTCGGCGTCGTTCGCCGGCACGCCGAGGCCTTCGCTGTAGGCGACACCGAGCGCCGTCTGTGCCACGGCGAGATTGCGCTCGACGGCCCGGCGCCACCATTTCACTGCCTCGGCGTCGTCCTGCGGCACACCCGTGCCCATGGAATACATCACGCCCAGCCAATACTGCGCCACGGGTTCGCCTTGCTCGGCCAGCGGCCGGACAAGGTCCAGCGCAACCACGTCGTCGAACCGCTTGAAGGCCTCGATCGCTTCGTTCACGGAAAGGCTGCGGGGCGCCGCGGGCTGCGCGAGCGGCGCTGGCTTGGCCTCGGCGACCAACCGACGTGCCACGGCGATCTCGGTCGGACTCATACCGCGGGCAATGACGTCACGCGCCACGAGCGCCTTTCTGCGGGCTTCCTGGTCGGCATCGGCGAATCGCGCCGCGGCCAGTTCGAGCCATTTGTACGCCAGCGTCGCGTCCCGCGGCACGCCCCGGCCGCCGCCATGCAGGATGCCAAGGTTGTACTGGGCGCGGGCATGGCCCTGGTCGGCCGCGCGCCGATACCAGCGACTCGCCTCGGCGTCGTCCCGTGCCACACCCAGGCCAAGCTCGTAGCGCATGCCCATGCTGTTTTGAGCGATGTCCAGGCCCTGGTCGGCCGCCATCCGTTCCCATCGCAGCGCTTCCTGATCGTCCTGCTTCACGCCCAGTCCGCGGCGGTGCAGCATGCCGAGCCAGTATTGGCCCTCGGCGTCGCCCTGGTCTGCCGCCTTGCGGTACCAACTCGCCGCTGCCTCGTAGTCTTGCGCCACGCCCTCGCCGCGCTGATACAGGGATCCCAAGGCGAACTGCGCCTGCGCGTGGCCTTGCTCGGCACTGAGACGAAAGAGTCCCGCGGCTCGCGCATCATCGAGCGTAACCCCGCGGCCGTGGAGATAGAGCGCGCCGAGGTCGTGCTGAGCCTCTGGATTGCCTTGATCGGCCGCGCGGCGATACCACCGCGCGGCTTCGGCGCGGTCCTCGCTTACGCCTTCGCCCCGATCGTAGCGGAGGCCCAGGCGGTGCTGGGCAATGGCCAGTCCCTGGTCGGCGGCCAACCGCTGCCATCGCAGCGCTTCCTGATCGTCCCGTGCCACGCCGCGGCCGTCCGCATAGAGCTCGCCGAGCCAGTACTGCGCTTCGGGGTTACCCTGGTCCGCCGCCTTGCGGAACCAGGTCGCGGCTGCTGCGTGGTTACGCTCCACGCCGGCGCCCGTGTAGTGGATGACACCCATCGCGAATTGACCCTCGGCGTAACCTCGCTCGGCGCTCTGGCGATAAAGCCTTGCGGCGACCGCGTCGTCGCGCGCCACGCCGAGCCCCTGGCGGTACAGGTCGCCAAGATTGACCAGTGCGGCGGGATGCGCCTGATCGGCGGCAGCGCGCAGCCACGCCGCCGCCTCGACAGCGTTCTGCGGCACGCCCTGCCCTTTGAGGTACGCCAGACCGAGCGCGTGTTGCGCCTCGGCGAGATCGTGCTCGGCGGCACGGCGCCACCATCTCACCGCCTCGGCGTGGTCCTGCAGCACCCCCTTGCCCCGGTTGTACATCAGGCCGAGCCAGAACTGCGCCTCGGCATCCTGCCCGTCGGCCGCCCGCATCAGCCACTTCGTGGCCTCGCCGTCGTCCTGCTGGACGCCCGTGCCCTCACTATACATCAGGCCGAGATAGAACCTGGCCCTGGCCGACCCCTGCTCGGCGGCCAAGCGGTACAGTCTCACGGCTTGCGCCGGATCCCGCGGCACGCCCTTGCCATCCGCGTACAGGAGGCCGAGATCGACCTGGGCCTCCCGGAGGCCTTGGTCGGCGGCGAGTCGAGTCCACTTCGCCGCCTGCGCATCGTCCTGCGCGACGCCACGCCCATAGTGATACATCATCCCGAGGTGATGCCGGGCCACGGCATCACCCTGCTCGGCGGCCTTGCGATACCAGCGCACAGCTTCCGCGTCATCCCTGGCGACGCCTGCGCCGTCGCGGTAGGCTTGGCCCAGCGCGACCTGGGGCCGGATCGCCCCCTGGTCGGCGGACTTGCGAAACCAGCGCACCGCCTCGGCCTGGTCGCGCGCCACCCCGCGCCCGGCCTGGTACATCAGCGCCAGAAGATACTGCCCTTTGGCGTCACCGGCCTCGGCCGCCTTGCGATACCAGAGCACTGCCGCCTTGTCGTCGTGCCACGCAGCGTCGGCGGCGTACATCTGGCCGAGCTCGACCTGCGCCTCGGCGAGCCCCTGCTCCGCAGCCTTGCGGACCCACTGCATCGCCACCTCGAGGTCGCTCGGCACACCGTGGCCGCGGCGATACAGCAGGCCGAGCAGAAACTGCCCTTCGGCGTCGCCCTGATCGGCGGCGCGACGAAGCCAGCGCGTCGCCTCCGCAGGGTTCTCCGCGACGCCATTTCCCTCGAGATACATCCTGCCGAGGTGTGTCTGACCCTCGGCGTACCCCTGCTCCGCGGACCGGCGGAACCACTTCAGCGCCTCGTCATCATCTTGCGGCACGCCCAAGCCTTGGCGGTAGCAAAGGCCGAGGAAGTTCTGACCGCGAGCGTCACCCTGTTCCGCCAGCGGCCGGATGATGCGCAGCATCTCCGCATAGTCGCCGCGCTCGTAGGCGGCGGTGGCATCCTCGATCGGACCGGCGATGGCCGGAGCCGGCAGAACGACGGCGGCGCCGACGAAGATCGCGAGCGCCGCGCAGGCGCACACGATGCGCGCCGCCCAGCGTTGATGCATCCGGCGTTGGTTGGTCACGACTCCATCTCCCCGGCCCGCTCTGCGGCTGGTGCCGTCCGTAATCCTCGCCCCGGGCACCACACCGCTAGGGCACCGCGCAGACCTGATCCTGCACCGGCACTGCCCAAGAGTTGAACATATCATGAATGGCGGGTGAAAAGAGTCTACCTATCCGCGGTTGTACCGGTTGCCGAATCCCGCCTCGCCGCCGGGTGCATCTTCGGAGCTCGGCGCTGCAGTGCCATTCCGGCGCTCGGCGTGTCACGTCCGCCAGGTCGTCGTGCATGCCGCCCAGTCTTAGCCAGCCAAGTACGGCCGTCCGCGCCCTTGCATTCGCGACGCATCCCTGCCCGGAATTTTTGCAACGTGTCCCCGCAACAGGCAGATCCTATAGTCCGCGCCCGCGTTCCTTGCCCGCGAGCGTTGTTCATGTCCGTTGCCGCCCCTGTCGCATCCGGCGCCTACCACAGCCCGCTGGTCAGCCGCCGCGAGGCCGACCTGATCCTGGGCGGCGCGGCGCTGATGATGACGCTGGCCATGGGCATGCGTCAAAGCCTGGGCCTGTTCCAGACGCCGGCGTCGCAGGGGCTGGGCATCGCCGTCTCCGATTTCGCGCTGGCGGTCTCGATCCAGCAGGTCGCCTGGGGCCTCACCCAGCCCTTCGCCGGTGCACTGGCCGACCGCTACGGCACGCGCTGGGTCGGCGTCGCCGGCAGCGTCATGTATATCGTCGGCCTGTTGCTCACGGCGACGGCACAGAACGCCATGATGGTGACGTTGGGCGCCGGCGTGCTGATCGGCACGGCGCTGTCCTGCACGTCATCGGGCGTCACGGCCAACATCGCCGCGCGCGTGGTGGTGCCGACGCGGCGCACGCTGGCCTTCGGCATCGTGTCGGCGATGGGCTCGATCGGCGCGCTGGTCACGGCGCCGATGGCCGATTTCCTCATCAAGGCCGACGGCTGGCGCACGGGCCTGTTCGCCTTCGTCGCCCTGGCGCTGGTCATGATCCCGGCGGCGCTGGTCGGCGGCGGCGCCGACAAGCTGCCCAACAGCACGCCGCAGGACCGCAGCCTGACGTTCGGCGGCGCGCTGGCCGAGGCCGGCGGCCACACCGGCTACGTCGTGATGGCCTGCGCCTATTTCGTCTGCGGCCTGCAGCTGGTGTTCCTGACGACGCACCTGCCGACCTATCTCGTGAGCTGCGGCATGGATCCGGCCTACGGCGCCTGGGCGCTGGCGCTGATCGGCGGCTTCAACATCCTGAGCTCGTGGGGCTTCGGCTGGCTGGGCGACCGCTATCCCAAGCGCCTGCTGCTGGGGGCGCTCTACCTGCTGCGCTCGCTGACCTTGGCGACGTACTTCATGTTCCCGCCGACGCCGGTCACGACGCTGCTGTTCGCGGCGGCGATGGGCATGCTGTGGCTGGGCGTGATCCCGCTGGTGAACGGGCTGGTGGCCCAGATCTTCGGCCTGCGCTACCTCTCGACCCTGACCGGCGTCGCCTTCCTCGGCCACCAGGCAGGCTCGTTCTTCGGCGCCTGGGGCGGCGGCTTCATCTTTGACTGGCTGGGCTCGTACGACCTGGCCTGGAAGCTGGCGGTGCTGATCGGCCTGATCGCCGGCACGGCCCAGCTGCTGATGAACGACCGGCCCACGGCGCGGGTGGTGGCGGCGCAGGGGGTTTAGCCTCGCGTCGGCCACGCAGTTCCGACGCCCTGGCCGCGAAGAGGGCCTCGCCCCGAGAGTCCAGCCAGCATCCTTGAAATCGGTCACCGTTTCACTTTAGATCGGTCGGCCATCTGACTTAAATCGGTCGGCCATGTCGACTGGGCACTCCGGACCAAGGACCGCGAAGAGGTCGACTTGGTGCTCGAGGATCGGCGAGGCCGGATCGTCGGATTGGAAGTCAAGGCATCAGCAACGGTAAGAGCGCAGGACTTTGCCGGCCTGAGGCGCCTTCAGGACGCCGTCGGGCCGAAGCTCGTTCGCGGCCTGGTGCTGCATGATCATGATGCCGTGATCCCGTTCGGCGAGAAGCTGCACGCCGTGCCGGTATCGCATCTCTGGACGGTGTGACGACACCGGGTGCAGGCGGCTCGGAGAGGCGGCACGCGCGGCTGATGAGCAGCCCATCCGCGACGTAGGGGCGGCGGTACAGGGGTGTGAAGACGCCTTACCTTGGACCATATTGAGGTGGTAAACTGGCGTTGTTAACCAGGAGAAACGCAATGACCACGACGAGCCACGGGACGACGGTCCGGCGTCCGTCGAGTGGCACGCCTTCCGGCAAGAAGCAATCTGGCGATGCCGCCGCCAAGGCAGCAAGAATCGCGCGCCAGAAGTCGGCCATCAGAAAGATCATGGCCCGCTATCCCAACGCCCTGCGAGAACTGGCGAAGTGACGGATCCGCCCCGGGAATGGGAGTGGATCGAGCTCGAAACCGTCCTTGATGCGCATACCGCGCAGCTCGCCACCTACGGCGGGCTGCCCGGCATCCGGGATCAGGGTGCGCTTGAGGGCGCCCTGGGCCGGCCGATCAACATCGCCGCTTATCAACCGGAGGCCGACGCCTGTCTGCTCGCGGCCGCCTACGCCCATGGAATTGCCAATAATCACCCGTTCGTGGACGGCAACAAGCGGACGGCGTTCGTAGTCTCGTCCGCGTTTCTCGAGCTGAACGGATACGTCTTCACTGCCCCCGAAGCGGAAGTGATCAGGACATTTCTGCTGCTCGCCGAAGGGCGCGTCTCCCTTGACGAACTCGCACAGTGGTTCCGGACGTACAGCGGGCTCAATTGACGGCACAGGCTCGACTTCGTTCTGTGAAGAACACCTGCTCAAAACGTGACAGAACCTGACAATTTGAACTGATTCTGTGGATACAAGCCCATCACGAAGCAGTGGCGGCATGGCGCGTGCTTGCCCATAATCTCCGGCCCCCAAGCGCCAGACAGATCGCCCCGCCGCCATGAGCAAACCCGTTACCGTGTTCCGCACTGCCGCCGAGCCGAGCCGGTTCATCTCGGTGCGCGGCGCGCGCGAGCACAACCTGAAGAACATCGACGTCGACCTGCCGCGCGACCGGCTGATCGTGATCACCGGGCTTTCCGGCTCGGGCAAGTCGTCGCTGGCGTTCGACACCATCTACGCCGAGGGTCAGCGCCGCTACGTCGAGAGCCTGTCCGCCTACGCGCGGCAGTTCCTCGAGTTGATGCAGAAGCCGGACGTCGACTCCATCGAGGGCCTGTCGCCGGCGATCTCGATCGAGCAGAAGACCACGTCGCGCAACCCGCGCTCCACCGTGGGCACGGTCACCGAGATCTACGACTACCTGCGCCTGCTGTTCGCGCGCGTCGGCGTGCCCTACTCGCCCGCCACCGGCCTGCCGATCGAGAGCCAGACCGTGTCGCAGATGGTCGACCGCATCAAGGCCATGCCGGAGGGCACGCGGCTGTACCTGATGGCGCCCGTCGTGCGCGGCCGCAAGGGCGAGTACCGCAAGGAGCTGCTGGAGTGGCGCAAGAAGGGCTTCCAGCGTGTCAAGGTCGACGGCAAGCTGTACGAGATCGACGAGGCGCCGGCGCTCGACAAGAAGTTCAAGCACGACATCGACGTCGTCGTCGACCGCATCGTGGTGCGGGCCGACCTCGGCAACCGCATCGCCGATTCGCTGGAGACGGCGCTGGAGCTGGCCGAGGGCCTCGCCGTGGCCGAGAACGCCGACGGCGGCGAGCGCACCGTCTTCTCGGCCAAGTTCGCCTGCCCGGTGTCCGGCTTTACCATCGAGGAGATCGAGCCGCGGCTGTTCTCGTTCAACGCGCCGCAGGGCGCCTGCCCGGCCTGCGACGGGCTGGGCGTGAAGATGTTCTTCGACGCCGACCTCGTGGTGCCGGACGACCGGCTGTCGATGTCCGAGGGCGCGATCGCGGCGTGGAGCGACTCGCCCTACTACGCCCAGACGCTGGAGAGCCTGGCGAAGCACTACAAGGCCAAGATGACGACGCCGTGGCGCGACCTGCCGGCCAAGGCGCGCGACGCCATCCTGAACGGCACCGGCAGCGAGAGCGTCACGATCCGCTACGACGACGGCATCCGGCAGTACCAGACCACCAAGCCGTTCGAGGGCGTGATCCCCAACCTGGCGCGGCGCTGGAAGGAGACCGACTCGTCGTGGATCCGCGAGGAGATGGAGCGGTTCCAGAACGAGCAGCCGTGCGAGGCCTGCCAGGGCGAGCGACTGCGGCCCGAGGCGCTGGCGGTGAAGATCGGCGGCCTGCACATCAGCCAGGTGACGCGCTTCGCCATCGCCGACGCGGTGGAGTGGTTCGCGAAGCTTCCCGGCCAGCTCACGCCGCAGCAGCGCGAGATCGCCGCCCGCATCCTCAAGGAGATCGGCGAGCGGCTGGGCTTCCTCAACAATGTCGGGCTCTCGTATCTGAACCTCAACCGCTCGTCCGGGACCCTGTCGGGCGGCGAGAGCCAGCGCATCCGGCTGGCGTCGCAGATCGGCTCCGGCCTGACCGGCGTGCTCTACGTGCTGGACGAGCCGTCGATCGGCCTGCACCAGCGCGACAACGACCGGCTGCTCAAGACGCTGACACGGCTGCGCGATCTCGGCAACACGGTGATCGTGGTCGAGCATGACGAGGATGCGATCCGCACCGCCGACCATGTCGTCGACATGGGGCCGGCGGCGGGGGCGCATGGCGGGCAGATCGTGGCCGTGGGCACGCCCGAGGAGGTGATGCGCAATCCGGCCAGCCTTACCGGGCAGTACCTGTCGGGATTCCGCCAGGTTCCCGTGCCGACGGGACGCCGCCGCGCCGACATGAAGCGGGCGCTGGTCATCAAGGGCGCGCGCGAGAACAACCTGCAGGCCGCCACGGCGCGCTTCCCGCTGGGCACGTTCATCTGCGTCACCGGCGTATCGGGCAGCGGCAAGTCGACCCTGATCGTCGAGACATTGTACAAGGCGCTGGCCAAGCGGCTGAACGGCGCGCGCGAGACCGCGGGTGCGCACGACCGCATCGACGGCGTCGAGCATCTCGACAAAGTGATCGACATCGACCAGTCGCCGATCGGCCGCACGCCGCGCTCGAACCCGGCGACCTACACCGGCGCCTTCTCGCCGATCCGCGACTGGTTCGCGCAGCTGCCGGAGTCGACGGCGCGCGGCTACAAGCCCGGCCGCTTCTCGTTCAACGTCAAGGGCGGCCGCTGCGAGGCCTGCCAGGGCGACGGCGTCATCAAGATCGAGATGCATTTCCTGCCGGATGTCTACGTGCAGTGCGACGTCTGCAAGGGCAAGCGCTACAACCGCGAGACGCTCGAGGTGCTGTTCAAGGGCAAGTCGATCGCCGAGGTGCTGGAGCTGACGGTCGACGAGGGTGTCGAGTTCTTCAAGGCCGTGCCGGTGATCCGCGACAAGCTCCTGACCTTGCAGCAGGTCGGGCTTGGCTATATCCATATCGGCCAGCAGGCCACCACCCTGTCGGGCGGCGAGGCGCAGCGCGTGAAGCTCAGCAAGGAGCTGTCGCGCCGCGCCACCGGCCGCACGCTCTACATCCTCGACGAGCCGACCACCGGCCTGCATTTCGACGACGTGCGCAAGCTGCTGGAGGTGCTGCACCGGCTGGTCGAGACCGGCAACACCGTGCTGGTGATCGAGCACAACCTGGAGGTCATCAAGACTGCGGACTGGGTCGTCGACCTCGGCCCGGACGGCGGCGCCGGCGGCGGCCGCATCGTCGCGGAGGGCACGCCGGAGGAGATCGTGAAGGTGGCCGAGAGCTACACCGGCCAGCACCTCGCCCCGCACCTGCGCAAGGGCGGCACGACGGCGGCGCGCAAGCGGGCTTGACACCCGGGGGCGCTATTCATCGGCGCTAGGGTTGCCTGTTCAACCTTGCTCCTCACCCTGTGGAGGCCGCGCCGAAGGGTAGCGGAGCCCCAGCCGTCTCGAAGAGTGGCAAAGGGCACGTCTCATATCCGACAAACGTCGGATGCGGGAAGCGGCCGTGCGGAGGTATCGTGGCCTGCAGGTAATACCGCGAGCATTGGGCGCAACGGACCGACGGGCTTGCGACGGCATTGATCAGGACGCGTGCAACAGTCGCCAGTGCTCCTTCGAGAGAGTGGGAGTCCGCGGATATGCCTCGCCGGGATCGATGGACCCAAGGGCGACGCGCGTAGGCTTCCCCACTAGCCCGGCGACGCAGCACGAGGAGGCGAAATGCGCGAAAACCCCTGGAGGAAGCTCAAGTCGAGCCCGTGGGTCTTGATGGTAGGATCCGGGGACATGATGGGAGCTTTGGCAGAAACGAAGTTCTTCCATGGGCGAAAGGTGGATGTCTACGCCCGGATTACCGCTATCTGGAGTTTAAAAATGCTGCTGGACCACCTGGTAAGGGAAGAACCCAGGGTGTACCTGGGAGCAGGCCATCAAAGGGACAACTATTTCGACAATAGAACCGCCAGCAAAGTAAAGATCTTCCAGCGTACTCATGGACTTACCCCCCGATGGCATTGTCGGCAAGAACACAATGGCTGTGTTCTTCGAACTAGGTGAAAGAGATCCCGTTGTTCGCAAGCTGGAGCGGGAAATAGCTACAGACATGTGGCACTACCTCAACTGGGAAAAGCTGGCGTTGGAGAAAATGCACGCGTCTTATGCGTTGCCCCACGGGCTGCACAAACCGCCGGTGCGCGTGGAATAGTCGCCTGCGGATGGCGCCTCGACGAACTGGTCGACATCGACCAGTCGCCGGTCGGGCGCACGCCGGGCTCGAACCCGGCGACCTACACCGGCGCCTTCTCGCCGGAGCGCAAACGGGCTTTCTCCTTCGAACCTGCCGAGGCACCGCGCGGGTTTCAGTGCTCCAGGTCGAGCGCCTCGGGGGTTGGCGCTGCCTTGAGGTTCATGCGCCCGTCATAGATCGGACGCGCACCGGTGGTCGGGCCGGGATACTGCACGAACAGGACGGTGCCACCGGTCTCCGTGCGCATCTCGTCCTCGTAGTGCGGGTCTTCCATGTAGACAAGCGTGCCGGGACCATATGTCTTCGCACCCATCCTGAACTCGCCGTCGATGATGTACCAGATCTGGGCGAAATCGTGCTTGTGGAAGGGAAACCCGGCACCGGGCTCGTAGCGCAGGAAGCCGACGTTCGGTGTGGTCGGGCGATCCGGCGTCGGGCGGAACAGGAACTTGGTGGCGTTGTTGAAGCGCCCCATTTCCCACGCCATCTCGTCGGGGTGCCTGAATTCGGGCGCGTGATGGCTTGATGCGGCCGTCACTCCGATCTCTTTGTGCATGACGTGCTCCATCTCGACGTAGGCCTGAATGATACGCCCCCGATTTTTCCGCTTGCCCGGGGCTTTGTCACCACTCTTGATGGCGTCATGACAACCGCGTTCGACATCGCGCCGCTGGCGGCCGAGCATGCCGGCGCCGCGCACGGCCTGACGACTTCAGTGGGCTGGGGCCACCGCCAAGAGGACTGGCTGCTCGCGCTTTCCGTTGGGCACGGGCTGGGCGCGTTCGATGCGGATGGCACGTTGCGCGGCGTGCTGATGTGGTTCCCCTACGGCGCGCGGCATGCCTCGGTCGGCATGGTGGCCGTGGATCCGTCGCTGCATCGGGCGGGGATCGGGCGGGCGCTGATGGAGCGGACCATTGCGGACGCCGGCGATCGGACGCTGCTGTTGATCTCCACGGAAGCCGGGCGTCGGCTGTATGACGCGCTTGGCTTTCGGGTCATCGGCGCCAATGCCGCGCATACCGGCACCGGCGCCCCGGCCGGGCCGTCTGACGGCGTCGTGCCTGCAAGCCCGGATGAATTGCCGGCTCTCACGGCACTCGACGCGGCCGCGCTCGGCTATGCGCGCGGTGCGCTGATGACGGCGCTGGCCGAGGCCGGCGAGATCGCCGTGCTGCGCAAGGATGGTCAAGTTACGGGATTCGCCATTTGTCGCCGGTTCGGCAAGGGTCATGTGATCGGGCCCGTGGTCGCGCGCCGCACCGACCAGGCGCGCCGGCTGACGGCCCATTGGCTGGGGCGGCGGATTGGCGAGATCGTGCGCATCGACGTGCCGGCTGAGCACGCCGAGCTGGCGTCGTGGCTGGTCGCGCAGGGGCTGCCGCGCGGTGGTGAATCGCCGATCATGGTGCGGGGTGAGGCTCCGACGCCGGCCGGGGTGGAACGCCGCTACGCCCTGGTCAGCGAGGCGATGGGGTAGGCGTTTTGGACCGCGCGCGTCCACGCGCGCATCGGCGCGTCAGCCCCGACGGTTCTTCGCTCTCCGCTTCGCTGCGAGCGAATGCGGGCGTGGACGCCCGCGGTCCGAAAGACAGCCTGTCGATTCCGCCCCTTCCCGGACGTCCATGGTACTGTGGCCGCGACGGGCGGCCGAACCGTGGGAGGACGAGATGGCCAAGTTCCTGCTGCTGCTGCGTGACAACCCGACCGACTTCACCAGCCTGTCGCCGGCCGAGATCCAGCGCATCATCGGCGAGTACCGCGCCTGGGCCGAGGGGCTGCGCGCGCGCGACCAGCTGCACAACAGCAACAAGCTGATGGACGATGCCGGCAAGATCGTGCAGCACAACGGTACCAGCGTCACCCTGAAGGACGGCCCCTACTCCGAGACCAAGGAAGTGATCGGCGGCTACTTCCTGATCGAGGCGGCGGACTATGCGGCCGCCGTCGAGATCGCCCGCAGCTGCCCGCATGTCCGGCCCGGTGCCAAGGGCACCATCGAGGTACGGCAGATCCAGGAGATGTGAGGGCCGCATGGCGGGCGAGGCCGTCACGCCAGACGTTCCCGGCCTGGTCGATCGCCTGTTCCGGCGCGAGGCCGGGCGGCTGACGGCCGCGATGGCGCGCCGCCTCGGCCCGAGCCACCTCGGCGTGGCCGAGGACATCGCGCAGGAGACGCTGGCGCGCGCGCTGCGCGTCTGGCCGTTCCGCGGCGTGCCCGACGATCCCGTCGCCTGGCTGCACGCCGTGGCGCGGCGGCTGGTCCTCGACGCGCTGCGTCGGGATGCGGCCCTGGCCCGCAACACGCCGGCGCTGGCACTGGACCTGCTGGCGCAGAGTCCCACGGCACCCGACACGGTCTTCGCCGACGAGCTGGTCGACGACGAGCTGCGGCTGCTGTTCATGTGCGCCCATCCGGACCTGTCGGCGGAGATGCGCACCGCCCTGGTGCTGAAGACCGGCTGCGGCCTGTCGGTGGAGGAGATCGCCGCCGGGCTGCTGCGCGAGCCGGCCACCGTGGCGCAATGGCTGGTGCGCGCCAAGAAGCGCATCCGGGAGCGCGGTCTGTCGCTGGACATGCCCGAGCCACAAGCGTTGCCGGAGCGTCTCGGGACCGTGCTGGACGCGATCTACCTCGCCTTCAACGAAGCCTGGAGCGCCTCGGCCGGCGACACGCTGGTGAAGCCCGACGTCTGCCTAGAGATGCTGGCGCTGGCCGAGCGCCTGTCACGGCATCCCGTGACCGGCGCGCCGGGCACGCACGCGCTCCATGCCCTGCTCTCGTTCCAGAGCGCGCGGCTGGCGACCCGCACCGATGCCGACGGCAACCTGCTGCTGCTGGCCGACCAGGACCGCGCCGCGTGGGACCGCGGCCTGATCGCGCGCGGCCTTGCCGCCCTGGCGCATGCGGCCGACGGCGAGCGCCTGTCCGAGTACCACCTGCTGGCAGGCATCGCCGGCGAGCACGCGATCGCGGCCGACTTCGACGCCACGGACTGGCGCGCGATCCGTGCCTACTACGACCTGCTGGTCGGGATCAGCCCGTCGCCGGTCCATCGACTGAACCGCGTCGTGGCGCTGGCGATGGAAAGCGGGCCGGCCGCCGGGCTGGACGCGCTGGCGCGGCTGGAGGACGACACAGCGCTGCGGGGCTTTCATCTGCTGTACGCCACGCGCGGCGAGCTGCTGCGGCGCGCCGGCCGCGGCGCCGAGGCCTGCACCGCCTTCCGCCGCGCCCTGGAGCTGGCACGCAGCGAGCCGGAGCGTCGCCTGTTGCGCAAACGGCTGGCGTGAGGCTGACGCAAGTCACTCGTAGACGATAGCCTTGATGTACGATGGTACGAACGGACCGCGCGGCTCCCGCCGCGCTCTTCGTACTACCACTGCAAGTCATGAGCGCGCCGGGAGGCGCGCGGTCCGGCACACGCCGCCGTGCGTCATGCCGCCGGCATGCGTGACTCCAGACACGTGCCATCGCCATCCGTAACAGATGACGCGTCACTGGAGTGACGCACCCCCAGCGTCAGCACCTGTGTCACGCGCGTGGCGGCGCCCTTTCCGTCGGCTTCCCAGCCGGCAACGCGCAGCACGCCGGTTGCCGGGCACATCTCGATGGTCAGGCGCGTGAAGTCGTTGGTGACGGGTGGCTGGGCCCATGCGAACGGTTGATCGTCGCGCCCGGTCCACCCCGCCAGCGCCGCGCGCCGGCGGCGGTTGTTCTCGACCGGCGGGCCAACGCCGCAGACGCGCGGTTCCCAGCCGCGCCGCTCGACGTGCCAGGCGTTGGCCACCAATGTCTCGTCCTCGATCGTCCGTGCCGTCGTCTCCTCGCGCTCGATCACGACCTGCTCGCCAGGTCGCGTGCCGATCAGCGTGAACAGCACCGGGCGCGCCACGGGTGTGGCTTGCAGCAGGTGCCGCGCCTCATCGAACGTGGCGCAGGTCTCGAAGGCACGCCGCAGCACATGCTCCGGCGGTTCGCGCCCTGAACGCATCAGCGCGCGCATTGGATTGATCGCGTAGTCGAGCCCGCGCAGCCAGGACAGGTCGGTAAGACGACGCATCGGCGCCTGGTTGATGACCGCCGCGAACCGGGCCGGCGCCATCGCGGTCAACACGCCGGCAAATCCGGGCCACGTCACGTTGAAATAGCTGCCGGCCACACCCCTCTGCTGCGCAACCTCGGCCAGGCGGCCCAGGCCGGGGAACGGCCAGTCCAGGGTGCGGCGCAGGCGCGGGCCGTCGGCGCCCTCGTCCGCCAGCGCGGTGCAGCCGAACAGATAGGCACCGTGCAGAAACCATGTCCCACGCCCGGGCGCGGCACGGGCGATGGCCTCGATGTCCGCGACATAGGGCGAGCCCGACCGCCGCATCCACCAGCGCACGACAGGATCGCCAACCCCGGCCAGCAGCCCGCCCGCCGGCAGCCACCCCAGGCAGGCCGCGCGCACGGCCGCTACCTGCGCCGCCCGGCGCCGGGCATGCATCACCGGGCCGCCATCGCGCACGTCGAGAACGGGCACGGTGGGAAGCGCGGTGTCGTCCGTCGACCGATCGGCCATGGCGTCTGCTTTCATGAGAGTGAGTATATACTCACTCTTTGATCAGGCAAGAGACTCTTACCTTTGCATTGGTCGGGGCGCGCCACTCCAGTGGCGCACGATGCAGGGCGGCCTCGATGGCCGCCCTGCATCGACTGGCGACGCCCGAGGATTTGCCCTTCGCTTACGCTCCGGGCAATGCGCCACTGGAGTGGCGCGCCCCGACCAAAACCACTTCGTATCCGGGATCATGTCCTGGCGGCGACGACCTCGACCTCGACCAGCATGTCGGGGCTGGCCAGGCCGGTGATGATCGCCAGGGTCGAGGCCGGCATCGGGTCGTGGACATACTTGTCGCGCACCGAGCGGTAGGCGCCGAGGAAGCGCGCGTCGGTGAGATAGCCGTTGATCTTCACGATGTCGGCGTAACCCATGCCGGCGCCGCGCAGGATGGCGCCGATATTCTTCCACACCAGGTCGCATTGTTTCTCGATGCCGGCCGCGATCTTGCCCTTGGAGTCGACGCCGACCTGGCCCGAGACATAGACCATGCGTTGTCCCGGCGGCAGCTCCACCGCGTGGCTGTAGCGCCCCATCAACGTGACGCCTTTTGGATTGTGACGCTTGAAGGCCATGCGATCCTACCTCCCCTGTGACCCGATTCGGTCGTATGCGGCTCGACGGCAGGTTGCGCCGCCACAGCCCCGGCATTATGTGTTCGAGCCTATGCCGTTTGTCATCAGGATGTAAGCCGTGTCCGGCACCTGGATCAACCCCGTCCACATCGTCGGCGGCGGGCTTGCCGGCTCGGAGGCCGCCTGGCAGCTCGCCCGCGCCGGTATTCGCGTGGTCCTGCACGAGATGCGGCCGGTGCGCGGCACCGAAGCCCACCTCACCGGATCGCTGGCCGAGCTCGTCTGCTCCAACTCGTTCCGCTCCGACGACCGCGACCACAACGCCGTCGGCCTGCTGCACGAGGAGATGCGCCGCGCCGGCTCGCTGATCCTGTGCGCCGCCGACGCGCACAAGGTGCCGGCCGGCGCCGCGCTGGCCGTCGACCG
>Ga0187894_10001717_pt1 | contig 27533 bp, 24 predicted proteins | sample GBC1701081metaG_FD_136650 | JGI IMG/M metagenome (GOLD analysis project Ga0187894, IMG submission 136650) | White microbial mat communities from a lava cave in the Kipuka Kanohina Cave System on the Island of Hawaii, USA - GBC170108-1 metaG ... | reverse complement strand
TTAGAAGAAATGGAGAAGGTTCTAAGTGATAAGTTGCTCGGCAAAGCCTTCCTTTCCAAAGACAATCTGGTCAATATCCTGGAACATATTCATAATCTTATTCTATCGCCCTAAAGGGAATAAGTTCCCGCCAGTAGCTACGCCATTCTTCTCGCATTGACAGGCATTGTGACAAAAAGATTAGCGACTGCCAATCAGGGAAGGCGTTCACCATACCATTCAGTCGAATAATTCGACCCTTCAGAATTTCGTGGTTTTTTCCGCTTTGACCTTTGCGTACACTCTGGCGTCTGAAAATTTTTAAGGTAAGGTAAGGAGAGAGTTCGTATGTCAAGTCAAAACCAGGTAAGAGTTTTTCGAGCCTTGAGCGGGCTTGCTGTCTGGATGGCGCTGTCAGGAAGCGGACAATCCATTATCGGGCAACAGTCATCGGTTGCCACGCAACGTCAGGAAATGAAGAAACTGGAATATATGGCTGGCGAATGGTACGGAACCGGCTGGATTGAGATGGACGGCAAACGTATGACATTTGCCGGCACAGAACGGGTACAAAAGAAGCTGGAAGGGGTTGCTTTACTGGTCGAAGGTTTATTCAAGAGCAAAGACACAAGCACCGGCGTGGAACGAACCATTCACGAAACCCTCGCCGTATTAAGCTATGATGAACGCACGAAAACGCATCGCTTCCGCAGTTGGCTGGCAACTGGCAATAGCGGCGATCATGAAGTGAAGGTCACAAACGAAGGCTGGCAATGGGGCTTACAGTTTCCCAACGGCAGCATTCGCTACACCATCAAAATCAATGAGAAAGGCGAGTGGCATGAGATTGGTGAAATTTCACAGAACGGCAAGCCTTCGCAGCAATTCTTCGAGATGAACTTGAAGCGCGTCAAATAATTCTGGAGGACAACAACAATGGATACTAGAGGAAAGGCAGCGGCGATATTTTTAACTACACTCGGGGTGCTTTTCATGATAGCGATGGCATTTCAGATAATGCCTTGGAATTACGCGATTTTCGGCGGTGTTGCCTGCTTCATTCTGGCAGGAGCCGTCAGGCGTATGTTTTCACAGTCAGGCAGGTGAGAAAATGAAGACAAAAATGATTCTGAGCAGCTTTCTCCTTCTTCTACTCTTTGTGCAGGCAAAAAGTCAATCGCCTCAGTTTCCGAAAGAGGTTGCCGCGATTGCCGGAACCTATACGGGAGCATGGACAATGTATGGCATTGATGATAAAGGGCAAATCATCAAACGGGTAGCATGGACGGATACGATTAAAGCCGAAAACCCGCAAATCAAAGATGATCGCGCTTTTGTTAGCGTCACCGATGAAATGCTTTTTGAAGGGATGACCGCGCCGCGAAAGATGACCGGAACCGAAGGCTATTTCATCAATAAAGACGGTTCGCTTGGCGACTATTTTATCAACTTCGGGCAGCCTTACCGAATGCAGAAATTGAGCAAAGATGTGTGGTCTTATGTTGCTCCGGCACATCCGCAGGAACTGGCGCAACTCGGTTTCAAAAATGTTGTGTCAGGGCAGCACGTTCTGGTGAAAGTCGTCACTTATGAACAGGGAGTTGAGACGCATCGCATATCGCGCTTGACAACCGTAAACTGGAAAGATGCAGAAGGCAAGGACCGATGGATTCAATTCGTCAGCCTTCAGGGGTTTCACAAGCGACAGGGCTAAAAACAAAAGCCACAAACGAAACCACAAATGACACAGATTTAACCGATTTTCACCGATTGCCGCATGAGATAGTCAAGGAATCGCTGTTACTTTGGCGCAGACAAAAAATCTGTGTCTAATCTGCGTAATCTGTGTCATCTGTGGTTCTTTTTTTTTCATCAAATGCTATACTCGCCATCCTGCAACACATCCAAATAGACAGGAGCATTCTAAAGATGGCGTTGACCTTCCCGGAAACCTTCAACATGGCGGACTATTTTCTCGACCACAATCTTGTCGAAGGTCGCGGCGATAAAATTGCTGTCCGCTATGGTGACGAGCAATACACCTATGCAGAGGTGCAGCAGATGACCAATCGCTGCGGTAATGCGCTCAGAGGGCTTGGCGTTGAGATGGAAGACCGCGTACTCATCGTGCTGCCTGATTCCATTGAATTTGTCGCCTCGTGGTTTGCCGTCGCTAAAATCGGCGCGGTAAATACCATGGTCAATACCATTCTGCCGACTTCGGAATATGAATACTATCTCGAATACACCCGCGCTAAAGTTGCCATTGTGCATAAAGAGGTGATGGAACGCTTTTCGCCCGCCGTTGCCCATTCGCGCTTTCTGCGCCATGTCCTTGTCGTGGATACGCAAGTCACCGGGAAGATTGAAGGCGTTGCCGGGTACGCGGAAATTCTGCCTTATGAAAAGACTGTTGAAGCGCAATCGGATGACCTGCAAACCGCGCTGACTTCGCGTGATGACATTGCTATCTGGCTCTTTACTTCCGGCTCTACCGGACAGCCGAAAGCCGCCGTCCACCTGCAACATGATTTGCCGTATAACACCGAGCATTATGCCAAGCGCGTACTTGGCATCAAGGCCGACGACGTGACGCTCTCGGTTCCCAAACTCTTCTTCGGCTATGCGACGGGAACGAATCTGCTCTTTCCGTTTTCCGTAGGCGGCGCGACGGCGCTCTTTGCCGAACGCTCCACCGCAGAGACCATGTTTGAAATGATAGAAAAGTATCGCCCGACGATTCTAACCAGTGTGCCGACCATGATAAACGCCATGTTACAACTCGACGGCGGACGCGGACGCTACGATTTGTCGAGTCTGCGTTTCTGTTTGTCGGCGGGCGAAGCCTTGCCGCCGGAGTTGTACACACGCTGGATTGATACCTTCGGCGTCGAGATTCTCGACGGTATCGGCTCGGCAGAGATGTTTCATATCTACATTACGAATCGTCCGGGTGACGTAAAACCCGGCAGTCTGGGGCGCATCGTTGAAGGCTACGAGGCGAAGATTGTAGATGTAGAGGGGCGCGAAGCGCCGACCGGCGAAATGGGAACCTTGAAGATTAAAGGCGATTCAGCGGCGCTCTGTTACTGGCAAGCGCATGAAAAGAGCAAAGAGACCTTTGCCGGTGACTGGTGTACCACGGGCGACCAGTTCCGCCTAGATGAAGACGGTTATTACTGGTATGCGGGGCGCACCGATGAGATGTTGAAAGTGAGTGGCATTTATGTATCGCCGACAGAACTGGAGAATTGCCTGCTGGAACACCCGGCGGTTCAGGAAGTCGCGGTTATTGGCGCGGCGGACGATCAGGGTTTGATTAAACCGAAAGCCTTTATTGTCGTAGCCGATAGCTTTGAGGCAAGTCTGGCATTGGAGATTGAATTAAAAGAGATGGTCAAAGGCAGACTCGCCCCTTATAAGTACCCGCGCTGGATTGAATTTGTGCCGGAACTGCCAAAGAACGATAGAGGCAAGATAGATAGAAAGCTATTGAAGCAATGATTTGCTAGCTGTTTTGTCAAAAGCGGGGATTCACAACAGGCTATGAAATCCCCTTGTTTCCCCTCAACGCATTGCCGCCAGTGCATCTGCCAGTTGATTGACAATCCTGAGCAGGGAGCGTCCGGCTTCGTCAAAGCGGTTTGCGGCTGCCTGACTTTCTGCGGTTTCTGCAAGTCGGGCGGCTCCTGCCAGATGGCTGTAGTAAAAACTCTTCAAGGAATCGTTAAAGCGAAACTCGGCTTCCACTTTATCCAAGCCCTCGCGCACACTTCTCAAACTGGTTCTGATCTTCGCTTTGCTCTGCTCATTTTGCTGGGCGACACCGGGCGATGCCTGTTTCGTGCGAATTGCCTGATCTACCGATTCGACGCCCTTGACAATGCCACCGAAGATATAAAGAAATTGCGTCAAGGTCTTTATCTGTAAGGCTACCATCTCGCGTCCGCGTTTCACGTCGGCGGCAGACTTTTCGATAGTTGTTTTTGAAGTGCGGGCGGGCGGTTTTGCAGGAGTGCGTCGCCGCGTCTGCGAATTTGCCGTTGTTGTCAAAATCACAACGCCAACCACCAGTAAAATCAATGCTTGTTTTTTCATTATGCTCCCCTTCTGTTTTGTTATTGGGCAAATCTCCCGGGGTTGCCCGCTTCTTATTTTACCCATCTGTCACCCGATTGAGGAATCCCTGATTGAATAATTCCGCCTTTGGCGATAGAGGCTTCCGCTGTGTCGAGTGGTTGCTCTGGTTGCCCCATACGCCTTACGCTCATCACTCTTTCTACCGGTGATTTGCAACCACACGTAAAATATAGGATTCTCTAAACGGAATTTCGGTTTCCCGATTTGTTATGAACTCATTGCAACAGCTTACCTGGACGGCAGCCAGAGAACGCCTCGAACGCGGCGTAGTGGCGATTTTGCCGGTCGGTTCCACCGAAGCGCACGGACCGCACTTGCCGCTTTCGACCGATGTAATCCTCTCGGAAGAGATGTCACATCGCGCCGCCGCCAAACTCATCGCCAAAGGGTATGACGCATTGGTATTGCCCGCCGTTGCTTATAGCGTCACCGACTTCAGCGCCGACTTTCCCGGTACGATTTCGATTCGCAAGGCGACGGCAGTGGCATTGCTGCGCGACATCTGCGTTTCGCTCTATCAACAAGGGGCGCGGCTTGTGGTCATCGCCAATTCCCATCTTGAGCCGGAACATATCGCCGCCATCCATGAAGCCATCGCTGAGGTGAAAGCCGACACCGGGCGAGAAGTGGCGTTCCCGGACAAACGCAAACGGCGATGGGCAACGACCCTGACTGAGGAGTTCCGGCGCGGCGATTGTCATGCGGGCGCGTATGAGACTTCGCTTGTAATGGCAGCGCGTCCTGAACTGGTGCGCGAAGAGGTGCGCGAAGGCTTGCAGCCGGTCAATATCTCGATTGCCGACAAGATTCGGCAAGGCGTACAGAGCTTTCATGAGGCGGGCGCGAGTGAAGCCTACTTCGGCAACCCGCGTGAAGCCTCCATTGAAGAAGGCGAAGCGACTTATGAAGCCTTAGCAGAGATGCTGGTGACAGCGGCTCTGGAGGCGCTGTCGGAAACGTCTGAACCAACAAAGGCTTGGTTGCCTGAATAAGAGCCAGGCGGTTTTCCTTCAACCGTTGCAAGCCCAAGGGCAACTCCAATAACTGCTTTATAATCAATAGTTTAACTGAATCACACAAATAACAAATAAGGCGAAGCAAGGGCATCGCTTCGCCTGTATAAATTTCAACAGCAAGGCTTATAGAAAAGCCTTCCTTGATTTCTTATTGTTCCTGTTTCGGTTTCCGCATCATTTCCCCTTCGATTTTCTTCTTCATCGGACCGGAGAAATTTTCTTTGACGGTATAATCCGCAGGCAATTCAAAGAGCGAGCGCGACGGTTCACTGCGGTTGATATTGGTCAGGCGGTAGACCATTTCGCCCATGCGCGGATCGGTGTGGCGACGCATCACGACGGTCTGCAATTCCGGCGAGTACCAGGTTTCCGTAACGACATTGATCGGTCTTTCGTTGCCGATTTCGCCTGCCGGAATGGTGAAGGTCGAGCGTGTGCCTTCGGCATTGACGCCTTCGACAAGCTGTGTGCCGAGCGATTCGGTCTTCGCTTCATGCTTAAGCTGTTCGACGCGGAAACTTCTGCCGTCGTTAGAGATGGTGAAGTCTACAACGCCGCCTTCTTTCATTTTCTCTTTAACCTTCTCTTTGGTTTTAGCGTTTTCCAGATCGCTTTGCGCTTTGGCTTTCATCTGTTCGAGGTCGCCTTTCTCGCGCACCCCGCTCTGCACCCAAACGCTGCCGCCTTCACTGCGGCTGAAGCTGTAGGTTTCGCTATTGCTGCCGCTGCCTCCGGTGCGAACAAAGACCTGAATTTTCCGTGCTGTTTTGGAACGTGGGTCAAGAATATAGGTGATATTGTCAACCGGGTCATTGATGAAGATGGTTTGCGGCGGGTCGCCGGCGGCGGCATAGGGACCGAAACCGCCGAGCGTCTGGTCGTGGCGGGTGCGTCCTTCACTGTCGCGGTAAACATCCTGTGTCGTCTTGCGGACAATGCGATTGCCGTCTTGAAGCGTCTGGATATTTTCGGTGACGGCTTGTGCCGAATACGGAGCGCCTTTGACGACTTTGCCGCCGAAGCTCATTTCAGAAGCGACAAAAGTAAAGGTATCTTCGCCACCGGCAAAGACCGCCGGACCGAATGGACGACGCGCCATTGGCGGCATCGCCTGAAGAAGCACATCTTTTTCCTGGAGCAGCGCCGCTTTTTCCGCCCGGGCTTTTTCCTCAGCCGCCCGCGCCGCTTTTTCCTGCGCTTCTGATTGCGCGAACGCGACGACGCACGACGCACAGACGAGCGCCGCGCAGATAAACAAGATAAGAGTTTGTCTTCTGGTTCTCATAGTTTTCCTCTCTTTTGATTTAATAAAAATAACGAGTAAACCGGCAGTCGTTAGCGCACAAAGCGAATGGCGCGGGCGATGCCGTCATTGCCGATGATGACATCGGCTTTAATGCGTTCACTGGCGCGGTTGACATCCATTGGTAAGCCGAAGGAATTGAGCGCCGAACGCGGCAACTCAACGCGCATCACTTGTCCCCCTTCGGTCATGGGTAAGCCGTAGCCTTGCGCTAAGGGTATAAAATCGGTAGCAATCTCCCGCCTGTCTGCCGGCTCTCCGTTGCTCCCGTGGTCAGAAATTGGCGGCATTTGCTGGCTTGAATTATCAAGCGGGCGATTGCTGCCGCGTGGCATTCGGTTGTTAGCTACGCTTCGCTCTTTCGGCTCATTGATAGCAAGCTGCTTTTCAGGCGGCACAATTGTTTTGGGAGACGGCACAACAATCTGTTGCGATGGTTGCAGCGTTCGCTCTTGCGCCTCTTCTCCGGCGGCTGCTGGCTCCGGGATTCGCCACGCAAAAAGCGCCAGTAGTGAAAGGATTGCCACAACCGCCGCCGCCAACACCCATTGATTCCATCGCGGAACCGCAGCAGTACGTGATTGTGGCATCGGCACAACCTTAATTTGTGGCTGGCGAAATGCCGTCAGCAGACGGGCTTCCAGACGCTCCGGCGCTTGTCTGCTCGCATCGTTACGGGCGATACGCTGAAATGCCGCCGTCAAGGATTCCATCTCCGCAAGTCGCGCCGCGCAGGATGCACAACTCGCGGTATGCGCCAGCACGTCGTCGCGCTTTTCAGCATCCAGAAGTTGTGTTTCTACTTCCTTACAGTTCATGCAAAACTCCTCTCCGCGCTCACCCTTTTGGGGCTTGCCGGTGCGCCCCTCTCGTGGCGCAAGCTGTCGGCAAGAATGGCGCGGGCGCGACTCAACCGCGAGCGCACCGTGCCGATAGCGCAGTTCAATACCTCTGCGGCTTCGGCATAACTCAATTCGTTCAATTCACATAAGACAACGACCTCGCGGTAATGCGTTGGCAGTTCCAGAATCGCCGCCCGCACCGCTTCGATGGTTTCATTGCGCGTCAGATCAAAGAGCGGATTTTGCGTACCGATAAAACTCTCTGCTGCGGCTATATCGCCATCCTGCTCTTCGGCAATCGGCACGAAGCGGCTTTCGCGTTCCAGTTTGCGAAGCACGAAATTGCGGGCAATGCCATAAAGATATGCCGCCACCGTGCCGCGTTTGACATCATAGCCTGCGCCGTCGCGCATCAGAGTCATAAAGACATCCTGTGTGACATCTTCGGCGATGCTTGCCGAACCGCACATCTGAAACGCGAAGCGATAAACGGCAGCTTGCCGGCGGCGGTACAGGCAGACGAAAGCCTCTTCATCGCTATTGAGCAGGCGCGACAGCAATTCGCCGTCGCTGATCTTTTCCGGTAGAGCCATTCGCACCTTCGAGCGTTTATCATTCGGCTGCCAATAGGTATTCCGATTACAGCAGAAAAAAGTTCCACGACACGACAACTTTTCTGCAATAACCTGACAGGAAAGTGAAATTTTGTATTTTCGTTACACCTTACCTGCTTACATCTTATGCTTTTCTTTTAGTAAAGAATTCTGCATCGCTGCCATTTATGTATCGGCGCAATTTTTTCATTTCTGCAATGCTGCCATTTTTTGCGAAGAATAGACCGCGAATTGAGCGGATTGGGCGGATTAACGCGGATCATCTGTGCCAATCCGCCGCATCCGCGTTCATTCGCGTCTGATTCTGTACTAAATTCGTACAATATCTGCATCAACACTCACTCTGTATCGGCGCAAAAATTTCGTCATCAACGGCATCGTGAAGTATATCGCTGCCATTTTTCCTTTTTGCAAAGGGTTTCTGCATTGATGTCATTTTTGTTTCTGCGCGATGTTCCTTACTGGGAGCGCGGACGTCCACGTCCGCATGACTTCAAATAGCGAATGCTTAGGTTTCTGCTCAAGGATTCGTCTATCACGCCATGCGGACGTGGACGTCCGCGCTCCCAGTAAGCCGCTCTGTATTGGCGCAAAAATTTTTGTTGCCCTTTCTATCAGTGCCATTTTTCACCTTCACGGCGATTGTATTGGCGCATTTTTCTCGTCTTGTATCAATTATGTTACATTTTGATACAGAAATTAGGTTCAGTCGCATTGTCTATCGCCCTTACAGCATTACATCGGTATAGGAAACTATATCGCTGCCATTTTTTCTTTCTGCAAACGGTTTCTGCATCGGCGCAAAAATTTTGCATCGCTCGAAAGCGGCGCAGCCGCTAGAGAAAGAGAGCCACGCTGACGGGAAGGCGAAGCCATCCCGCACATCCAAGCGGCGCAGCCGCAAAACTACCTTTGTCTGTCGTACACCAAAGTAGCGTAGCCGCAAACCTGCCTTCGTCTGTCGCACACCCAGTCAGCGCCGCCGTTTTCTATCGCTCCAGTGTTTACAGTCGTAATTGTAACATATTTGTACAATAAAATAAACCCTAATTCTCAGAAATGCCGAATAGTTAAAGTAGAATGCCGGGGCGGGTCAACGCCTCGCGCTGGCGGTAAGTGGCAGGAATGGGCAATCGGCGATGCTGTTTGCTACGGTTTCGCCAGCCGGTTTTGCATGATGCGTTGTAACTTCTCGTCGGCGGTGTGCTTCTCTTTATTGTACCCGCGCTCGCCGTAAGGCTGGAGTTTTTCCAGCCAGATTTCTTCCAGAAAAGCGAGGTCTTCTTTGTAATCATAACCGGGATTTTCCGTCGGTTTGAGTTCGTCGAGAATTTCAAAGTCGAAACTGTCGCCGCCCGTTTCGTTCCAGTCGGCTTGCAACCCCTTATTCGGATGACCTCCCAGATTCAGTTGAAACTTCTCCCGGTTAAAGACGCCGGGAAGATTCGTAGACGTGCCGACGAGTATCTTGTCATTGACGAGATTGCGAATCTGATAGACGCCCATCGGCGGCGGATTCTCTTTATACTCTTTGATGAGTTCTTTCTTACTTTTTCCCATAAATGCGCCTCCGTTGCGAAGAATTATTGATTGCTTGAGGTCTTCTCCGCCGGTTTCTCGGTCTTCGGCTTGGTCAGTTCGTAGCGGTTATCAATCGAGTATTTCTTGTAGTCGCTGTAGCGCGTCGTCACGCTGCGATTGAATTTCGCAAAAAGCATAATCCGCGCCGCGAAGTTGGCTTCGGCATACGACGGCATCCAGACTTCATCGTTGACCTTCGCCTGTTCCAAAGCCACGGCAGTTGACGGCGACACGCTGGCGAACAAGCCGCCGCCGATTTTGAAACGGTCGGTCAATCGCGCTTCCACGCGAACAATCTGCTGCGCTTCTTCGTCTACCCACATGGTTCCGGCGAGTTTGGTAACAATGGTCTCAATGCGGCTTTTCGGCTTCGCGCCTTTTTTCGGTTCAAAATCGAAAGCGATGACTTCATGCCCTTGAAACATTTCGCGGCGCATCGAAGTCACTTCGCTCAGTTTCAAAATGCTGAGAATCGTTACGCTGCGGTCTTCGTAAGGGTCGTCGTCATTGACGCGATTGCGCCCGTCGCGCTTTTCGTTGAGCCGTTTTTCCTTGTTCTTCAAAGCGCGTTCGACGGCTTTCTCTACTTTGCGGTCTTCGTCTTCCTGATCTTTGGCAGAGAGTGGTTTGCCGTTGACGCTGATGAGGCGTTCAACAAAAACCCCGGCAACCGGGGTGACTTCGGAAACCCGCACTTCGGACTCTTTTATACGTCCTTTATCGTCCAATTTGTTTTGCGTTTCGGTCTGGCGAAAGGTGTACTGCTCGCGGATTTCGCCAATCTTCTCCTGATTGGCGACGACGGCTTTAATCAGCGTTTCGACATTCGGCAACGGTTTCTCATTCTCTCGTTGCGGATAGCGAAATGCCGTTTCATCGGTGAGGCGATTATGTTCCACTTTATCAACCGTAACGGTGAATTCCGTCGCGCCGTTTTTTATTCTGATGGCGAACGGTTCCTGCACCCCGTCAACGGCGCGATACTCACTATAAAAAATCTCTTCCGTCCCAGCACTGGTTTCGCGTTCCTGTTTGATGATGAGATTGGTTTTGGCATCGAAGAAGAGTTTGACTTTTGCCTCGTCTTTGGCAAAGTCAATCGCCATCGCCTCGCGTCCGTCAACCGTAGCTTTCGTCACGGTTTGCGGAAAGACGCGACTGCGCGACAGTTCGCGCAAACGTCCGGCGGCAAGCGCCGCCTCAAGGCGCAGGCGTTTGACTTCATTGCCGAGCAGGGTTCTCAAACCGGTTTTGTCCATACGCCACGCCGATTTGCCGTTATAACACTCGCTGAATTTCGCTTCGCCGATTTCAATATCGGTACGCAGGCGGTCAGGCTGAAAGGTCTGCATCGTAAAATGTCCGGTCGCGCCGTCATTGGTTTTGAGGCTGCCGGTGATAGTTGTATTTTTAATCTTCTTTACGGCATCGCCGCCCGTCGCTTTTTTATGACGGTCAATGATTTTGCTTGCAGAATCGGCGGCGGACGCAGAAGCGAGAAGAGCGAAAACCAAAATCAAAGCAGAGATGAAACGGCGCATAAAAACTTCCTCGAATCAGAGATTCCTTTTGCACGGACGCTGGCAAAAAATAGCATAGCCCGATACCATCTCATCTTCAAATTGAATCCTTCTGAGAACTGCTATGAGCGAAAACCTGACCATCGAAGTGACGCGAACCTATCTGGAAATGAATGCCCGTGCCGAGTTCAATCCGGCATTTGCGGCGACGACAACGGCGCGAATCGAACAGGCGCATAACTGTCCGGCGTCGTTCTATCGTTATCTCTACGCGGAAGTCGGGCGCTACTTCCACTGGGTAGATCGGCTGTCGTGGAGCGAGGCGGAGATTTATGAGCATCTGCGCCAGCCGGGATTGACTTTGTGGGTGATGTACTATGAAGGAGCGCCAGCCGGATACTTTGAATTGATAGCGGACGCAGACGGCTCAACCGAAATCGCGTACTTCGGTTTACTGCCGGAATACATCGGCAAAGGTTTAGGCAAACATCTGTTGAGCGTAACGATAGACGCAGCGTGGAAGACTGGCGCTCGTCGCGTCTGGTTGCACACCTGTTCACTGGATGGCGCGGCGGCATTGCCGAACTATTTGAAACGCGGCTTCCAAGCCTTCAAACAGGAAACTTACTTTACCACCATGTCACCGGAAGAAGCCGAGCGCGGCAGATGGCAGAAAGAAGCGATTCGATAAACGAAGCACCGCCAAGTATGCACTATTCCGGTAGAACCGTGAGGCAGTGATTCAAATGCTGCCCGTTCGTTTTGTTCATGAGGCAGACCACTTAGCGAGATTTGCGTAGGAAGCCTGAGCGACTTGAGCCTCAATCATAAAATGACTTATTGAAGCATTGCAGTTACCTTGCAGGTAGTTATAATCACACTCATAATAACAATAAAGGCAAAGCTGTATGACAACCAATCAAAATAAACCACAACAAATTCTGACGAAACTTGAACTGAGCGGATTCAAGACAATTCGCAATCTGCCTGACAATTTCAGTTTTGGTCAAATAAATGTTCTCATTGGAGCTAATGGAGCCGGAAAGTCAAACTTCATCTCGTTTTTCAAAATGCTTAGTTGGATGACAGGCTCAGATTTCGGTTTAGGAGAATTTGTAGCACGGTCTGGAGGCGCTAATTCGTTACTTCATGATGGGGCGCGTGTGACACCAATGATGCAAGCCTCTTTAACTATCAAAACCAGCGGTGGGTTAAATGATTATCACATTCGCTTGAGTCATGCTGCACAAGACACATTGATCTTCAACGAAGAAAAGTATCGTTTCTCTGATAGTAAAAGGCAGAGCATTGCTAAATGGACAGAACTCGGAGCAGGGCATAAAGAATGTGAGCTGCGTCATGAAGCACGAATAAATAAAACAGCACAGACTATTTTGCATTTATTGCAGCAGTTCAAAGTGTATCAATTCCATAACACATCTGAAACAGCGCGAGTACGACAAACGTGGGATTTAACGAACAACAAATTCCTACTTGAAGATGCGGCTAACCTCGCACCATTTCTTTTGCGTTTACAAAAAGCTGAGCCCAAAGCTTATCGCCGAATTGTTGAGACTATCCGACAAATTGCGCCTTTCTTTGATGATTTTGTGTTTGAACCTGATTATGGCAAGATTCTGCTTCAATGGCATGAACGAGATACAGAAAAAGATTTGGTATTTGCAGCGCATCAAGCATCCGACGGAATGTTGCGCGTTATCGCCTTGGTAACGCTTCTTTTACAGCCTACAAATAATCTTCCTGCTGTTATTATTCTCGACGAGCCTGAACTCGGTTTGCACCCTTACGCTATTAATATCATTGCTGGTTTGATAAAAAGCGTGTCTCTTTATACTCAAGTAATTATAGCAACGCAGTCTATGACATTGCTTGATTACTTTGAGCCGGAAGATGTGATTGTTGTTGACCGAATTGAACGAGAATCTAAATTCCGCAGATTGGATGCTCAGAAACTTAAAGAGTGGTTAGAGGAATATTCATTAGCAGAACTATTAGAAAAGAATGTCATTGGAGGTAATCCTCACCGATGATTCGCCTGCATATTCTAGCCGAAGGACAAACTGAAGAGGAGTTTGTAAATTCTGTTTTGACAGAACATCTTGGAGATTTCAATATATCAACAGATGTTCGCCGAGTGGAAACAAGCCGTGACCGGAAGAGAAATAAAATCTATCGCGGCGGAATGAGCACATATCAAAGAGCAAAAAGAGATTTGCAGCGATGGATGAAAGAAGATAGTCATGCAGACTCATTCTTCACAACCATGTTTGATTTATACGCCTTGCCAGTAGATTTTCCGAAATTTGACGAATCAAAAACTCAGAGCGACCCTTATCAGAGAGTCGCCTATTTAGAAAGCGCCTTCCTGGCAGATTTAGCAGAAGCTTTTAGCAGGAGTGTAGAGCGTCTGAACTTCACACCTTACATCCAACTCCATGAGTTTGAAGCATTGATTCTTTCCGACCCTGAAAAATTTGGTATTCGCTTCATCGAGCATGATAGGCAAATCCAACGCCTTGTGGCGCTATGCTCCTCAGTTGGTTCTCCTGAATTGATTAATGATGGAGAAACAACAGCGCCTTCAAAGCGGATTATCAGAGAAATCCCTGAGTATGAAGGGGCAAAAGCTTCAGCAGGTCCTTTGATAGCCAAAGAAATTGGTATTCAAACATTGAGAGAGAAATGCCCACATTTCAATGACTGGCTAACCAAGCTAGAAAAATTAGACACGAAGTGGTCGAGTTGCTGAATCAACCTGAAGGACATCATCAGGAATAGTGACAACGATTTCCATAGCGTCAGTATAATCAATCATGCACAAGCAGACCATATCAGGAAAGCTGAGTTGCAGGCGGACAGGCAACCCGTTTGCCCGCTTTTGGCATCCTGCCTGTGAACGAACCGTGCTGTGCAAATTGTTTTGATAACAACGAGAGCTTGACTTCAAAGGCTTAGACGTAGAAAAATGATTGCGCCAATAGGCAAGTTCCCGCTTTTATCACCCCCAATTAACCCTGTCTGTCAGGACAGTCTTCTCAGGAGTCTTGATTATGCTTCCACAGATACGAATGCAACTGCGCTTTTTCCTGCCAGCCATTTTGCTTGTTGCCCTCATCGCTCCCGCACTGGCTGAAAATCAATCACTTGAAACCTTGCTCGCCTATCTGAAGAGTCCCATTGCCGAGACGCGGCGCGATGCGGCTCGCAAACTGGGCGAACGCCGCGTTCGTGACCCGCTCGCTGTTGATGCGCTGGCGGTTGCCGCCCGCCGCGATGATGACCATGAAGTGCGCGTCGAAGCGATTAAATCGCTCGGTTTAATTAAAGATTTCACGGCGTTGCCGGAGATGCTCGACGCTCTGAAAGATTCACAAAAAGAGGTGCGCCGAATAACTGTGCGCTCGCTCGTGGCGCTCTACACCGAATACGATATTGATTTCATCCTCACGCATCGCAAAGGCTGGAATCGCCTGAATCCGTTTCTCGACACCGACGACCACGAAATCATCGAACCGTATACGAAAGCCGAGCCTTCGATTATCACGGCGCTTGGCGAGACTGCCAAAAACGATTTTGACCGCGAAGTTCGCATTGCCGCCATTCGTTCGCTTGGCGTATTGCGCGGGCGCGAAGCCATACCGCAACTGGCGGACGCGCTCAATGCCGATCAGGATGTTCGTATAGATGTAATCCGTTCGCTGATTAAAATTGGCGACACGGAATCAGGGCGTTATCTGGTGCCGTTTTTCCGCGACACCGATGAGAAAGTCCGCAATCAGGCGATGTTTGCTACCGGCATTTTGAAGTACCGGGGCGCGGTGCAACCATTGCTGTCGGTTTACGGACGCGGACCGGAAGACCGTAGCACCATGAAAAGCGTTAAAGATGTCTTTTCATCCGTCACACCGCGTGAAAAAGCGGCATTGATGGCGCTGGCGATGATTGGCGATGACCGAGCCGAGCAGACCTTTCTGGAAAATCTGACCGATAAGAGCGCCGACCGCCGACAATCTGCGGTTGAAGGACTGGCGCGAATTGCCGACCCGAAATATAAAGAGCAACTGTCACGGCAACTCTTGATTGAAAAAGATGGCGACGTGAAACTGGCGTTGCATTGGGCGATGTATAAACTCGGCGACCATGATGAGATTCGCTTTCTGGTTCCGAAACTCGATTCCCGACAGAGCGAACAGGCATATACCTATTTGCTGGAAACCGAACAGGTTTCCGACCTCTATCCGTATGCACGTTCGAGCCAAACCGAAGTGCGCCGCAAAGTGATTGAGATACTCGGCAGAATCGGCGACCGCGAAACCATCGCCGAACTGCAACCGATAGCCACTTCATCGGGAGTGGAAACAGCGAATACGGCAACGCTGGCAATGAAGCGCATCGAATGGCGCATTGCCGGAAAACCGCGAGCCAGCGACGAAATTCTACGCAAACAGGTGCGCCCGCGCCGCGCCGCAAATCCGTAACGATTTCCCTGGGTACGCACGCTTCCAGCGTGCTGGTTGTGGCAGTTGAAACATAAAGAAAGCGAAGCCTCGTCTGGTCAAATCAGCCGACGAGGGCTTCGCTTTTGCGGTGAAGAGAAGATGCTTGCACGCTGGCAGCCTGCGTACTAAAACAAACCTGTATTATGCAGACTTCACAAAGTGAAGATGAAGATGCTTGCACGCTGGAAGTGTGCGTACCACATCCGGCATTTTGTAAATCTCGAACAGCGCCGGAAGATGCTTGCACGCTGGAAGCGTGCGTACCCAGGCGATTATGGCTCTTTATCGGAACTGCGTTTGTCGCGTTTGCGCCCGCCGCGTCGGTCGCGCATCTCATTCTTCAAACTTTGAAACTGCTGCCATTGTTCCGGGGTGAGAACCTGCTGCAATCGCTCGTCGGTGCGTTTGCGAAGCTCATCAAATTTCGGCTCCGACTGTTTGCGAAGCTCCATCAACTGCGCTCTGGTGTCGCTTAAAATCTTTTCGACTTCAACAGCCTGTTCCGCCGTCAGCCCCAGTCGTTCCTGCATATCTTCGACACGAAAGAAACGTATTTCCGAGCGTCGGTCAGAAGCTGGCGAAAAGCGCGAGTAATAGAGATTTAACACCAACGCCCCGGCGATAAAGCCAAGCGCAAAAATGGCTATTGCCGCCAGTCGCACCTGCCACTTGCTTTTACTTGTAGTCTCCATAACGTCCTGACGATTCATATAAGGTGTTCAACACCTCGCTATCGGTCAATTCATCGGACAGATCGCTGTTTCCCAGAATGACCGATTCGGTTGAATAGAAGGTATCATTTGCCGCCAGTGGTTCGGTTGTCGCGGGAAGGCGCGAATTACTGACATAAAAATTCAGCGCGACCAGAATCATGACCACCGCAATCATCGAAGCGACCATCGCCCGCGCCGTGCGCCACACCGCCGCAAAACTGAAGGGCGGCTCCGCTTGTCGTTCGCGCCATGCCGCCATCACTCGCGTTTTGAAAAACGGCGTTGGCTCTATGGTTGCGGCGGCTCTTTGGCGGATCAATGACGCGCTCAGTTCTGCCGCCCGATACGCCTGTAAACAAGCAGCGCAGTCGGCGATATGCGATTCGATGGCGGCTCTCTCGCTGTCCTGCAAGTCGGCAAGCGGTCGCTCATCGAGTAGATTGGTGATGTGTTCGGTCTTCATGATCTGCCTGCGCTTTCTACATTCTTTCTGCTCTTAAAAAGGTTCTCTACTGCCTGTCGCACTCGTTGACGCGCTCGCATCGCCCGCATCTTCACTTTCGATTCCGACCATCCGGTTACATCAACCACATCTTTTACGGACATCTCTTCGCCGTCCATCAAGGTCAGCACCATACGGTCTTCGGCGGGAACCATAGCCAGCAACTTTTCCGCCAGATTGACGGCAATTAAATTGTCTTCCGCCGATTGTTGCCGTGAATCGGCTGCTTCAATTAAGCGTTGCGCCAGCCAATCGTTTTCATCATTGGTCAATTCGGAAATCGTCGCTTCCGGTCGCCGGTTCGAGCTTCTGAGCGTATTGATACAGGTATTCGTAGCGATACGCGAAATCCAGCCTTCCAGTGAGCCGCGCCCTTCGTAGGAAGCAAGCTGCGTAAAGACCTTCAAAAAGACTTCCTGCGCCGCATCTTCTACGGCTTCGCGGCGGCGAAAAAACTGGCTGGCAATGCGAAAGACTCGTGGGCTGTAGCGTTGCACAATCTCCTCAAACGCGGCTTCATCTCCCTGACGCGCTTGCTCGACCAGTGCAATCTCTGACGTTTGTTCATGCAGCCTGTCCAGAACCGCTCCTGCCAATGCCATTCAAAATGGGAGGACTCGGTGAGAGAGTCCTCCTGAGTTCATTGTTATTATAATGTAGAGGCGGATTTTTTCGCCTTGAATTCGCTGCGCTTCGATTTGAACTCTTGGCGTTTGGCTTTGAATTCTTCGCGCAACTGCTCAAGTTTGGTCTTCTGTTCCGGGGTCAGGACGTTCAACATCTCCTGATGAATCCTGAACTCTTCGCCCATCAGTTTTGCCTGCAACGGCGCGACCTGTGCCAGTTTCTGACTAACGAGAGCTTCATCAAATGTTGCGCCGTCGTTTGCCTGATGAATTGCCTTCATCTGTTCGTGAATTTGCTGGCGCAATGATGTAATGGTTGCGCTGTGGCTTTCACGAATCTGCTTAAATTGCGCTTTCTGTGCGTCGGTCAGATTGAGTTGGCTGAACATTCGCCCGCCCATCATATGACCGCCACGACCGTGACCGAAATGGCGTCCGCCTTTGCCGCCGGATTGCGCGAAAGCAACCGGAATGGCAATCGCTATGGCAAGAGCCAAAGCGGCAATCATCGTTTTCACTTTACTCATGTTTTTCATTCTATCCCTCTGTTTTGGTTGTCAATCATTCAAGTATAAATCCGTACAGCATATAAGACACCGCAAGCGGCTAAACGGTCACACGAAAAGAAGCGGTTTACGAGCGGCTTGCGGTTGACAAAGACGCTGCCGTGTCTATATACAATTACGGGGCTGCTTCCGCCTCTTGTGTCACAAAAGCTCCCACTGAACTGAATAGACCTCACACTATGACCAGACCTCTGTGGTTTTGCACAATGACAACTCTTTATGCGCCTTACAATTTCGGCGGCGACAGTAGCGTTGTGCAAGGACTGGCAACCCAGCCATCGCAAGGCAGGCGTCGCGTAGGGGTCGTTCACTGCGCTGATACGGATAGCTCCTTCTGTCTGCCCGTAAACACGATTGATTTGCCACTCCAATTGCCAAGCGAGGAAAGCCATGTCAAAGGTGTATAACACAACCGGCAAACGGTTAATTCTGCTCTCGCTCCTCATTTTCCTGACCTTGCCAAGCGCATTTTCTCAAGCTGTCGCCGCCGTTTCCGGCGTTTGCCACGATGAAACGCGGGCAATTCTTACCGATGTTACGATAACCATAAAGAATCTTGATACCGGCGCTGTCCGCAGCGTGACGAGCGATAGCGGCGGGCGTTTTTATGCTGCCGCGCTGCCTTCGGGTAACTATGTTCTGCAAGCCTCGAAATCGGGATTCAAGACCGAAGTGTACAAAAGCGTCGTGCTGCCGGTTGGCAAAGAGACGGTCATTGATTTCACTTTGCGCGTCGGCGAGGTGGAAGAGCGCATCGAAGTCATGGCTTTGGCTGCGCCGGTTGAAACTACGAGTCCGACCGTCGGCGAATTTGTGGATGAGCGCAAAGTCCGCGATTTGCCGCTAAACGGGCGCGACATCACGCAACTGATTCAACTGCAAACCGGGGTCAATGCCGCGAGAACCGATTTGGGCGACATTCTGACCGGCGGCAAAGGCACAAAGATCACGGTTGCCGGAGTCCGCCCGTCGGGCAATGTCTTTATGCTTGATGGCACGATTATCAATAATCTCGGCAACCGCGTCGCCACTGGCGCGACGGGGCAATTGACCGGCGTTGAAACCATAAAAGAATTTCAGGCGTTGACCAGTAACTACAGCGCCGAGTACAGCCGCGTTACCGGCGGCGTCTTTAACATCATCACGCGCTCAGGAACTAACGCTTTGCATGGCTCGGTCTTTGAATTTCTGCGTAACGATAATCTCGATGCGCGAAACTTTTTCGATTTGGCAAAACCGGAGTTTCGGCGCAATCAATTCGGCTTTTCACTGGGCGGCGCGGTTATCAACAATAAGACCTTCTTTTTCGGCAGCTATGAAGGGCTGCGCGAAGCCAGAGGCGTAACGATTATCAAAACAGTTCCCGATACGGCGGCGCGAAATGGCGTTGTCGCCGGGGTTCAGGTCGGCGTTAATGACATTGTGAAACCGTATCTCAATCTCTTTCCACAGCCAACCGTAGACCCCAAAGCGGGCGACGGTTCGGCGCTCTTCATCGGGCAATTTAACCGCGTGGCAAGAGAAGATTTCTTCACTGTGCGCTTCGACCATCACTTTTCTCAAGCCGATTTACTGGTGGCGCGGTATACCTTTTCGGACTCTGACCAGACCTTTTTGAGTGAAGAGAGTTTCCCGCAATTTCCCAATCGTTCGCAAAATCGCCCGCAATATCTAACCCTGCGCGAAACCAAAGTCTTTTCGCCGACCACCACCAATGAAGCGCATTTTGGCTTCGCTCGCAGCACCCCCGTAGAAGATGTTACCCCGGTTGATCCGCTTACCGAATTAGCATTCATCGCCGGACAACCGCTTGGCGCAATCACCATAAGCGGCTTCGATGTTTTCGGCACAGACCGCAATTTGCCGCGCCGCTTCACACAGAATAGCTTTCAATTTGGCGATACATTGATTTCAGACCGGGGACGGCACATCCTGACGATGGGGTTACAGTTCGAGCGTTTCCAGTACAATGCCATTTCCTCGTCGCGGTCACGCGGCGAATTCACCTTTGCCAGTCTGAGCGATTTTCTCAGAGGCAGAGCGCGAACCTTTGAAGGGCTTTTACCGCAAGCGAATGATGTGGCGCGAAGTTACCGCCAGAGTCTCTTCGGCTGGTTCTTTCAAGATCAATTCAAGGCGGCAAGACGATTGACCTTGAATTTCGGCGTCCGCCATGAATTTGTCACCGTTCCCAACGAACGACACGGCAGATTGAATAATCTGCATGACCCGCTCGACAAGGCGGTAACGGTAGGCAAGCCGTTTATCACATCGAAGGACAATTTCGCGCCGCGTTTTGGTTTCGCCTGGGACATAACCGGCGATGGCAAGACGGCGCTCAGAGGCGGCGCGGGCATCTTCTTCGATCAGTTTCTCGCGCATCTGTGGCTCAATTCTATAATTCGGCTGCCGCCCTTTGCGGTGACAGCGCGGGCAACGGGCGCGGATGTGCGCTTCCCGAACGGGCTGGCGGGCTTGAATCCGCTTGGGCGCGATGTCGTTTTCGGCATAGATTATGACCACGGGCAGCCTTACGTTGTCCAATACAACCTCAATCTGCAACGCGAAGTTTTGCCTAATACCGTGGTGACCTTGGCGTATGTCGGCAGTCGCGGCATCAAACTGGCGCGGGAAGCCGACTGGAATATCGGCAGCCTTGGCAATACGACGCGCCGCAACGCGAACTTCACGCGCATCCGCTTTAGAACATGGGATGCTAATTCGTATTACAACTCGCTACAGCTTGGCGTCAACAAACGCTTCAGCAAGGGCTTTCAGGCGCAAGGCTCTTACACCTTGTCGAAATCGGTTGATGATGCGTCGAGCGGCTTGGGGCGTTCGGAATTTAATAACGGGCAACAGCGCACCTCTGACCCCTTCGATCACAAACGCGACCGCGGGCTTTCGAGTTTCGATGTGCGGCAAAACCTGACCATGAATTTCACTTATGATTTACCCTTCGGCAATGCCACGAATGATATTGCCGCGAAACTTTTTGGCGGCTGGCAGGTGAATGGCATTGTCACGTTATCGTCGGGCATTCCGTTCACGCCGATTATCATTAACGATGTGGACGGCGACGGCACGGACGATAACGAACAACGCCCGAATCTGAAAGCGGGCAGGAGTAACAATCCCGTAACCGGGCGCGTTGAGCATTGGTTCGATCCGTCGGCTTTTGAATCTATTGCGGCGGGAACGCGGGGCAATCTGGGGCGCAACACCATCACCGGACCGGCGCTGGCAACCTTCGATTTCTCGACGGCGAAAATGATGAAACTTTCCGAGAAAACCAATCTGCAATTTCGCGCTGAGTTCTTTAATCTGTTCAATCGCGCCAATTTCGCTAATCCGGCGCGGAGCAATCTGGAAATTTTTAATGTTGCCGGAGCCAACGCCAAGCCATTGCCGGATGTCGGACGCATCACCAGCACGACGACAACCTCAAGACAGATACAACTGGCATTGCGTTTGAGCTTTTAGATAGCGAGTCTTAAGAGTTTGGAGAGTCTAGCGAGTCCAGAGAGTCTGGAGAGTTGAGAGCGTAAGAGAATTGTCCATTGTACATTATTCATCATTTTCTATTGTTGTACGGTGGTTCCTTTGTGGTTCCAATACGGCTATGGTCGCAAGGTTTTTTCCACATTCGACAATGCACAATGGATAATGGACAGTGGACAATGCTACTCCCCAGACTCTCCGAACTCTCCAAACTCTCAGGACTCTCTAAACTCTCCAGACTCTCTGGACTATTTTTCGTATGGGTTTTATCAGCGATAAAAAAATGTATGTGCGGTTCGCCCTCGGCTTGCGAAAGTTCCTGCGCCAGCCATTGACCTTGGACGCAGCGCAAGCCCTCATCAAGCGGCGATTGGCAGAGCGCGACGACAATTTCCTGCGTCTTGTTGAGCGCGGCATCTTCGGCTATTCGCGCAGCCCTTATCTGCCATTACTGAAACTTGCCGGTTGTGAACTGGGCGATATAAAAAATCTGCTTCGTGTGAAAGGCTTGGAGCCGACGCTTCACACGCTGCGCGATGCCGGAGTCTACATCAGCTTTGAAGAGTTCAAAGGGCGTGAGCCGATGGTGCGCGGCGGGCAGGAGATTCCCCTAACCGCGCACAGCTTCGACAATCCCTTTCTGAGCCGCTACTATCGCACCGAATCGGGCGGCACAACCGGAGCCGGGACGCGAGTGGAAACCGACCTCGAACATCTGGCGGCGTTGGCGGCAAATATGATGGTGACGCGCCACGCGCACGGCGTTCTGGATGTGCCGACAGCGATTTGGCGCGGGGTGCTGCCCGATGGCAGCGGCATCAATAATCTGCTGGTTTCGGCGCACCTTGGGCGTTATCCGCGCAAATGGTTTTCGCCATACATCTCCCGCGATTTGAAACCCTCGTTAAAGTATCAGACGGCGACCTATGGCACGGTTATCATCGGGCGGCTATGGGGCAAACCGCTGCCGTGGCCCGAACATATTGCCATTGATAATGCCATTGCGGTTGCCCGTTGGGCGGCGGAGACCATAAAGAGCGACGGCGCGTGCTTGGTTTTTTCGCCAGTCAGTCGGGCGTTGCGCGTCTGTCTGGCAGCACGAGATGCCGGTCTGGATTTGACCGGCGCAACCTTTGTCATTGCCGGTGAGCCGCCAACGCCTGCCAAAGTCAAAGGCATCACCGCAAGCGGCGCGAAATACTTTCCAACCTACGGGCTGGCAGAATCCGGGCGCATGGCGATGGGGTGCTGCAATCCGACGGATTGCAACGATTTGCATTTATTGAAAGACGCCTTCGCGGTTATTCAAAAACCACGGCAGGTTCCCGGTTCCGAAATCGAAGTCGCGGCGTTCAATGTTACATCGCTGCTGTTGACGACACCGAAACTGATGCTCAATGTCGAGATTGATGATTACGGCATTATTGAGCAACGGGCTTGCGGCTGCCCTCTCGAAGAACTGGGCTTGACCGACCATATACGCGACATCCACAGCTTTCGTAAATTGACCAGCGAAGGTGTAACGCTGGTCGGCAGCGAAATGATTCACATTCTCGAAGACGTATTGCCGTCGCGCTTTGGCGGCAGCGCCTTAGATTATCAGTTGCTCGAGGAAGAGGATGAACAGGGCTTCACGCGGCTTTATCTGCTTATCAATCCGACGATTGAGATTGCCGACGAAAACGCCGTCATTGAAACGGTCTTTGCCGCAATGGGAGAAAGCAGCATTGGCGCGGATTCGGCGCGAGCCATCTGGCGACAGGCGCAGGCGTTGAAAGTCAGACGCGGCTATCCGGTATGGACGGCGCGAGGCAAATTGATGCCCTTGCATATCGCCAACCGGATCGCTTCGCTAAGTAAAAAGTAAAAAGGCAAAAGTGGAAAAGCAGCGCGAGAAAAAGCATTGTCCATTGTCGAATGAGGTAATAACCTTGCAATCGCATCCGTGTCGAAACCGTATAGAACTATCGAGCGACAATGGATAATGGACAGTGGACAATGGACAATGGCTCGTTTCCCTTAATGCCTCTTCACTTTTTACTTTTTACTTTTGCCTTTTTACTTTTGCCTTAGCGAAGCGATCCGGTTCTGACTTGCTATGAAGAGACGAAACCTACTAAAAAGTTTAGGCGTGGCGGGTGGCGCTTGGTTGTTGAACTCGTGGGGTTGTAGGCGGCGCATGGCTTCGTCATCGTCCTGCTTGCAAGGTCGCATTCGTCGGGTGCAGTGGCTGGTGCCGTTTCCTCCGGGCGGCGCGGTTGACATCTACTCGCGCCTGCTCGAACCCTACTTTAGCGAGAGAATCGGCGCGGACATCGTGGTTGAAAATATGCCGGGAGCAGGCGGCTCTATCGCAGCAACGAAATTGCGCGACAGCGCCCCCGATGGTTCGACACTGGGGATATTGAATGCGCCGGGATTGATGGCGGCGGCATTGACCGGCGAGACCAACACGCCGAATTCGGCAACCGATTTCACCATTTTGGGCAGAATCGTGCAGCAACAACTGGTCTGGGTAACTGCCAGCAATTCGCCGTTACGGACAATGGATGATGTGTTAAGCGAAGCGAAGAAACGCTCCATCGTCTTTGCCGTATCGGATGCCGGCAGCACCAATTTTGTCAATACAGTTATCGTGTCGCAGTTGCTGGGTCTTGACATAAAATGCCTCGCGGGCTTTTTGGGCAGCCGCGAAACTTCAATGGCAGTGATGCGCGGCGAAGCAGACCTCGGTTCGTTCACCTTTGAATCGGCGCTTGACCGCATCGAATCGCAAGACCTGAGAGTGCTTTTGCAAGTTACCGAGAAGCGCATTGCCGCGCATCCGTCTTTGGACAATGCGGCGTTGCTTGGCGGCGACAAGGGACTCGCGGCGCAACGGGCAAACGAGTTGGGACGCGATGCACGGCAGGCGCAAGCCGACGCTTTGACGATGGTGCGCTTCAATGCAGCGGGATTGTTGATTGCCGCGCCGCCGAAGATGAACGAAGAATTATCCCGCTGTCTGGATGAAAAACTACATGAGTCGTTGACCGATCCGGCATTTCAGGCGGCGGCGGCAAAAGTCAATCGCTCACTCGATATTGCGCGAGGCGCGGAGGCGCAAGCCGGGATTCAAGGCGTCGCCGCAGAGATGGAAAAATTTATCCCGATGATTCGGGAAGCGATCAATAAAATCAGAAAATGATACAGGATTTATACCTCATTAAAGAGCAGATTTCATGGTAGAACCCATCTTACAGGCGGCGTGGGACGGCTTACGCCTCGTCTTTTCTTTTCCCAACATTCTTTATCCCATCATCGGCACATTGCTGGCGATGGTCTTTGCCTTCATTCCCGGCTTGAGCGGTTTTACGCTGATGGCGCTGGCAATCTCCTTTACGCTGCATTGGGAACCGCTGCCGATTATGCTGCTGTTCGGCGCGTTTGTCGGCGGCGCGACCTTTATGGGATCAATCACGGCAATCCTCTTCAACATTCCGGGAACGACGCCGAGCGCCGCCACGACGCTTGACGGCTATCCGTTGGCGCAACAGGGAGAAGCCAAGACCGCTATCGGTTGTTCGGCAATGTCATCGGCGCTGGGGTCAAGTTTCGGCGTTCTGGTTCTCATCCTGCTCATCCCGGTCATGCGGCAGGCGATTCTCAGCTTCGGCTCGCCGGAATTTCTGATGCTCTCCATCTGGGGGCTTGCCACCATTGCGGCGGTGATTCGCGGCTCGCTGATTAAAGGGCTGGCAGCCGCCGGACTCGGTTTCCTGCTCAGTTTCGTTGGTTTCGATCCGCGAACCGCCGAAGTGCGGTACACTTTCGGTAATGATTTTTTGCGCGAAGGAATCAGTGTTGTACCCATTCTGCTTGGCGTCTTCGCTATTGCGGAGATGATTACCTTGTCGGTAACGGGAACGCGGACAATTTCCGGCAGCGCCAAAGTCGAGCAATTAACCGGCAGTTTGTGGCGTGGCGTCCAAGCGGTCTTTAGCAATTTCGGACTCTTTATTCGCAGTTCAATTATTGGCACAGTTATCGGCATGATTCCGGCAGTCGGCGGTACGGTTGCCAGTTTCGTCGCCTACGGACAAGCGGTGCAGACTGCCAAAAACCGCGACAAGTTCGGGCGCGGCGACATTCGCGGCGTGATTGCGCCGGAAGCGGCGCACGATGCCAAAGATGGCGCGTCGCTGGTTCCGACGCTCGCCTTCGGCATTCCCGGCAGTGAAGGTACGGCGCTATTGCTTGGGGCTCTTAGTCTGCACGGGCTGGTTCCCGGCAAGGAGTTGATGAACAATCAACTCTCGCTGGTCTTTGTTCTCATCTGGTCGCTGTTTCTCTCCAACTGGCTGACTTCGATTATCGGCGTGGCGTTGGTCAATCAACTGACGCGGTTGACCGTTGTTCGCACACAACTATTGACGCCGATTATCTTCGCCTTGGCGGTATTGGGAGCCTATGCCTACAAAGGGCGCATTGAAGATGTGGCGGTAGCGGCGCTGTTTGGCTTGATAGGCTATTTCATGAAGAAATTTGATTGGTCACGAGTGCCGTTTGTTATGGCTCTGGTACTGGGACCGCTTTTTGAAAGCAATCTGCATATTACCCGCAATCTGCACCAGTTGGGGCGCATCAACTTCTGGACGCGCCCCTTGACGGTGGCGTTGATGATCTTGACGGCGGTGACGCTGCTTCTGCCTTATGTGCAGGGAATTCGGGAAAAGCGGCGGCAGCGACAGGCAAGTGAGGAAGATTCGTCATGACCAAGACCATCGAAAAAGCCTTATTTACGTTGTTTCTCTTTGCTGTTGTCACGGTGAGCCTGTTTCTGACTTTGCGGCTTGGGCAGGTGGCGCGACTGGTACCATTGGCGGTGATTGTGCCGACGCTGGCGCTGCTGGCATTTCAACTCCTGCTCGATATTATGCCGCATCTCAGGCAACAATTCAGCAGTCTCGAAAACAAAGACCTGTTTCACGTCCGGCGATTGCGAGAAAAAAGTCTCCACCCGAACAACTCTACGGAAACAACGGCAGCAATGGCTGACGAAGAACAAGGGTTGCGGCGCAACGAAATGATTACCATGTTATGGATACTGCTGCTGCCGGTATTCATCTACTTGTTTGGGTTTCTCCTCGCCTTGCCGTGGCACACTTTCTGTTATCTGCGCTGGCGTTCCGGCGAAAGCTGGTTGATGGCAAGCGGCGTCGCAAGCGGCGTCTTCGCATTAGTCTACAGCGTCTTTGTTCTGACGCTACGCATGGCTTTATACGAAGGCGAATTATCACGCTGGCTTGGATTGTAGATTGTCTGTCAACCAGCAATTTTTTGAGATTTTTTACCACGAAGCTCACGAAGCAACACGAAGAGGGAAAAGATAAGAGTAGGGGAGTAAGGGAGTGCAGGCGTAGGGGAAAGCGCCATTGTCCATTATTCATTGTGCATTATCCATTGTTGTTCGGTGGTTCCGATGCGGTTCCAATGCGGTGCGGTTGCAAGGTTATTACCCGATTCAACAATGGACAATGGATAATGCACATTGGACAATGCTGCTACTCCCAAGACTCTCCAGACTCTCTGGACTCTCTCAAGTCTTTTCTTCGTGTCCTTCGTGAACTTCGTGGTTCACTTCGGTTTTTAAGGAGATTCATTTGAAGAAACCGCGCACTATGATTATTGGTTTGGACGGCGCAACCTTCGATTTGATTGAGCCGTTACGCGAAGCAGGCTTTTTGCCTAATCTGTCTCGGTTAATGCAACAAGGCACCTACGGGCAGTTGCAAACCTTTCCTAACTTCAACAGCGCCGCCGCCTGGAGTTCGATGGTGACGGGCTATAATCCCGGTCAACATGGGGTTTATGATTTTGGCGACGGCATCCCGCAAAAAGGCTCCGCATGGCATCCGACGACGGCTGCCGACCGCCAAAAAGAGCCGTTCTGGCGCTTGCTCAGTACGGCGGGGCAAAGGGTCGGCGTTATGAATGTACCAATTTCGTATCCGGCAGACCATCTGAACGGCTTTATGCTCGCCGGCATGGATACGCCGAGTCTGGCGAGTAAGGGCTTCGCACAACCGCCGGAAATCCTCGACGAGTTGCGCCGTCAAGGCATTGATTAT
>Ga0187894_10001716_pt1 | contig 27535 bp, 32 predicted proteins | sample GBC1701081metaG_FD_136650 | JGI IMG/M metagenome (GOLD analysis project Ga0187894, IMG submission 136650) | White microbial mat communities from a lava cave in the Kipuka Kanohina Cave System on the Island of Hawaii, USA - GBC170108-1 metaG ... | reverse complement strand
GTCTTCCTCAATTTTCTTTATGGCGTTAACTGCTATTACTTCGCCTTCAGGTTCGCCCGATAGCCAGATTACTCCGTTTTGTCCGACTACGATGTCGCATCCTGTTGCTTCTTTTATCATTGATACCATGCTTCCGTCTTTTCCGATTACTCTTGGAACTTTTTGTGGTGAGATTTGAAGGATTCGTCCGCCTTTTAGTTTTCGAAGTCCTGGTCCTCTCATTGAGACGTCAATTAGTTTTTGGCTTGTGACGTTTACGATTTGAGTGACCAGATAATCTCCAAGTCCGAAGTATTGTGTTAGGTCTGCTCCTCTTGGGATGAATTCTGCTGTTCCGTCTTTTAGTGATAGAACTGCGCTGTATGGGCAGTTTATGTCCATTCTCCATCCTTGCATTAGAACGTCGATTACTCTTCCAACGATTCTGTCTTTAAGTTTAGGAGAGTATGTTCCTGTCAAAGGAATTAGTTTGATTACTTTTCCTTCGATGCTGACCATTCCTAGTCTTTTCGCGATAACGTTGTCTTGGTCTCTGTATGCTCCGTTTCCTGGCAAAAAGCTCATGCCTTTTGCGATGATTTCGCCGGGAACCACGATGTCCTTATCTTTTACTACTATTTCTTCTGCCATTTTTGAGTTTCACCTTTATTTCTTCTTGGCTTCCTTAAGGAGCCTTTCTAGTTTGTCTTTCTTAACTTTGACGAATTTTTTGTCTGTGTTTGAAATGTACGCCGCATCTACTCTTTCGACGTTGAAATTTTTGTCAAGGATTTTGTTTAGCGCTTGAACGCAAAGTCTTAGTCCATCTTCGATTGTTATTTTTTCGTCCCATTCTTGATTTAGAACTTCTTCGATTTCTGTTTCTCCTTCTCCGATTACTGTTGCGCGGAATTGAAAGTATATTCCTGTTGGGTCTGTTTCGTATAATTTTGGTCCATCAACGTCAACGCCTGCCATAATTATTGAGACTCCAAATGGTCTGTATCCGCCGCTTTGTGTGCAGATTTGTTTTAACGCGCAAATATCTTTTACGACAGTCATTGTGTCGATTGGAGTGTCGTATGTTACTTTGTGCTGTTGGGCTCTAACTTGCGCGCGTTCAACCAAGACTCGTGCGTCTGATAGTATTCCGCTGGCTGTTGCCGCGATGTGATCATCTATTTGAAATATTTTTTCAACTGATTCTGGAATTACTAGTCTGTCTACAATTCTTTTGTCAGCGACGAGTAATACGCCGTCTGAGCATACCATTCCGATTGCCGTGCTTCCTTGTCTTACTGTTTTTTTCGCGTATTCAACCTGTAATAGTCTTCCGTCTGGCGAGAACATTGTTATCGCGCGATCGTATCCCATTTGCTGGTGGAAATTCATTGGTGCGTCTTCTTCTCTTTTTACCATTTTTTAGTCGCCTCCCTGTGCGTAAATTTGTGCTTTGTTAAGTATGCCTGAAACTCCGGTTGATTTTACGATTACCGGGGTGTTGTTTATTTGCGTGCAAAGGCAAAGGCCTGATTTTAGTAAATCAACTCCTGTATGCGCGACGCGAATTATTCCTTTGTTGTTTTTGTAATTGTCTGCGATTATGTTTACTCCCATTGCTGCAGTGTTTATTGTTCCGCATGTGTTTATGATTGTTTGAGTTAGAGCTTTTGCTGTGTCTGAGAACGTGAATGTTTGTGTTGAAATGATTTCAAACGCGACGTATCGTTTTTTTTCTTTTAAAGTCGGAAGTAATGTCCGAAGTTTCATGCCTTCACCCGTGTAGGGATTATTAGGTGAGAAATAATATTTCCCCGTTTCTCACACCTATCTATAAGGAAGAAGAGGGGTTTATAAAGGTTATGGATGAATTGAAAAAAATAAGAAAAAAGAAAGAAGTTCTTTCAAATTACATTCTGCCGCACATTCCGCAGCACTTCATCTTGCACATTTTTCCAATGCATGCGAGTACTAGACCGCCGAAATAGTATAGACCTATTTTCCAGTATGGAACTAGCATATTTGTCCATTGTGTGTGGACTCCCATGACGATAACGACCAAAGCCGCTGCCATGAAAGCCGACGATAAAAGACCGAAAACTATGCATTTTGGTCCGCATGGTCCTGTTGGACAAGTCATATCTGATTTCATTGTTTTTGCCATTTTTACAAGTCACCTCGAAGTTTATTATGAATTCAAAGAGTAAAGGGATATATTAATGGTTTGTCTATATCTGCCGTACGCCGAATGATTTTTAAATGAGCCACAAATCTTGTGAGGATATGGGCCGTTAGCTCAGCGGTAGAGCACCCGACTCTTAATCGGGTGGTCGCGGGTTCGAACCCCGTACGGCCCGCTCTTATTTTTCCTCATTATTTTTCATTTCAAAATTCTAAATTTCTCACACAAATCTTATATACTCCAGACTATGACATAAATGTCATATGAAAGAGCTTGAAAAAATTGTAGACATCAAAGTCAAGCCTTTACTTGACAAGGCGATGCAAAAATCCCTGGGATTAACTATCTCCGAAATCGAAGCAGACATTTCTGACAAACTAAAAGACCCAATGTCTGAGTATCATGTTGACTTAACGTTAAAATTCAAAGACGCAAAAAAGAAATTCAAAAAAACATACATCGCGAAATTGTTAAGATTGTGCACGGGTAATGTTGAGCGCGCGGCGAGAATGGCGGGAGTTGACAGAAGAACTATTCATCGTTTAATAAAGGAAGCGAAAATTGATGTAGCAACGCTAAGGGAAAGCGCCGATTACGTTAAGCAGCTTGCCGTGAAAGATATCATCGAACATTCTTTGGAACAATACAAATCGTCTCTCAACCAACAAAAGTATGAAGCGCTGTACAAGCAGGCGCCTGAGCTTTCAAAAGAAATTGTGGCCCAGCTTCCTGAAGAAGTCGAGCCGTTAAAAATCGCTGAAAAAAAATTTGAGCGGGCGTACATAAAAAAATCTCTTGGAATTCATAAAAATAATATTTCTAAAACAGCAAGAGCCATTGGTTTAAGATTTGAAACTTTGCATAGAAAAATGAAAAAATTAGAAATAAAAAATAATTAAAAATTTAGTTAAACGCGCCTTCTCCGAATGTTGGCGGTCTGTTTTTGTCCGCTAAGTTAATGATAACTTCTAAGGTCGCCTCGTTGTTCGCGCTGTCTTTTGCAGTTATCACAACTTTGTGGTTGCCCGCGTCGTCATAGCCTGTTTGCTTTGAGTTGCTGTTCATCCAGCCGCTGTAAGAAACCGTGAATTGGTCTCCTTCTGGGTCTGTAATTGTTGGACTCAAAGTTACCAAGTCCCCTTCTGTCGCGATGATTGGCGATTCAAGTGTTATGACTGGCGCGCGATTGAGCGGGTCAACGGTTAAGACAAATGTTGTTTCAGCGCTGTCAAACGGATCGCTTGCTGTTACAGTAATTTCGTATTCGCCTGCGTCTCCTCTTTCAGTCATCAATGTTCCTTCGTTGTCAAATGGAGTGCTAAAGTCAAAAACTATTACATCTCCGTCAGCGTCTGTCGCCTGAGGGTTCAGAGTGACTTTTTCGCCTTCTTTGATTCGAACTGGAGCGATTTCTTCAAGTACTGGAGCTCTGTTTACGTTTTCAACTCCGACAATAATTTCTTTTGTTGTTGTTTCTTTGCCGTCAGTTGCTGTTATTATTACTCTGTGATTTCCGGAGTCATTGTAGCCAACTTCTTTTGAAGCAGAATCCATCCAACCGGAGAACGTTACCGATACTTCGTCTCCATCTGCGTCCTTAACATCAACTTCAAGGGTTAATGTTTGTCCTTCTTTGGTTTTTACCGGCTCATTTAGTTCAATTGTTGGAGCGGTGTTCTTTCTTTTAACGACAATAAGAACATCTTGTGTGACTGAGTTAACTCCGTCGCTCGCGGTGATTGTGACTCGGTATTGTCCTGCGTCTCCTTCTTTTGTTTTCCATTCTCCGGACGCGTTAAGTGGAGATGTAAATGTGTAAGTTATTGGGTCGCCGTCAGGGTCTACAGCCTTAAGATTTGGGAAGTCTACTAAATCGCCTTCAACTACTGTTTTTCTTGGGACGTCATCCGAAACAGTCTCTTCAAGAACGGTCTCGTCTGGTGTTTCCTCAACCATTTTATCTTCCATAACTTCAGTTGAATTCGTCATATTTGTCGAATTCGGAAGTATTGTTGGAGTGATTGGTGCGCACGCCACCAAAAAAAGCGTCAAAATTGTTGCGATTATTGTTTTGTTCATAGTAATCCCCCTGCTTTTAGTAGTTTGATACTTGTTACCATTTATGAATGGTATATAAGCATTTATGTAGCGACAAATATAGTTTATTGTTTATTTCTCGTCGAGAAAAACGCGAAGGTGCAAAGAAACAAAGCTATCAGTAAAGAATAAATCGCAATAAACGCCGCGTATTTCATAAAAAACGTGAAAGGATAAAATTGTATTAGCGTACTGTCAAGCGCGAACTGCCAGTTGCCTTGAGGGAAAAACACTTGATGAAATGATGTGAAAAGTTTGTCAAAAGGTAAAAGTGCCAAAAGAAGCAAAACCGCAGTCAAAAGTCCCGCGCCATAATATATAGTGCGCGCGTTTGGTTTAAGATACAAAAGTAAACCGCAAATTATCGCAAAAACAATTAAAGCGATGCGAATCAGTACGGAAACATCGTTTAAGTGTGATTGTTCTTGCGCGTCAAAAATTTGAGGCATTGGCTCTAAAAAGAAAAAATGTTTGATTAATTGTTTTGTTGGCTCCTTTGCGTCATTATTTTCGAGCAAATTGTTCGTAAAGTTAGAGTCTGTTATAAGAACAAAAAATGAAAGTAAAACGCAAAAAAGTGGGACAAGAATCGTTTTCATCTTATTGTGGCGTTGTCCTCAAGATCAACCGTTATGATTCCGCTTTTTGTTTTAAGGGGTTTTTCGCCGTAAACAACGTGTTTGTTTTTTGTTGTGAGTTTTATTTTCATAAAATCATCAATAGTTATTTGGGCAGTGTGCGCAGTCACGCCATCAATAAACACTTGTTCGCCCGGTTGCGCGATGCTTGCGTCCAAAACTTTTACAACGCCATTTTTTTCGCCCGCGAGCATCATTCCCTGGCTTGTTACTCCGCGAAGTTGCGCTGGTTTCAAATTTGAAATGAAAATTATGTGTTTTCCAACTAATTGTTCTGGAGTGTAATATTGTTTTAATCCTGCGACTAATGTTCTTTTTTCGTTTCCTGCGTTAAGTGTAACAACGTATAATTTATCGGCGTTTGGATGTGGTTCAACTTTTTCAACGCTTGCAACTTTTAGGTTAAGCGCTCCGAATGGGTCTTCTGGTTTATGCGCAGGTTCTTGCGGTTTGTCTGTTTCTATTTTGCGGAATAATATTTTTGGTGAAGAAACCATTCCTGTTGTTTTTTTGGTAAATTTTACGTTTTTGATTGTTCCTCTTTTTTGTCCGATTTGCGCAGCGATGCTCTCGCTTGATTCTGGAATTATTGGGTAAACTAATATGCTAATTATTCGTAAATGTTCAACTAAATTGTAAAGTATTGTCGCAAGGCGTTCAGCGTCATTTGATTGTTTCCAGGGTTCTGTGTCGTTGATGTATTTGTTGCATTTGTGTATGTAATGCCAGATGTGTTCAACGAATTGGTTCCATCTGTAACCGTTCAATAATTCCGATAGTTTGGAAATTTCTGGTATTGCCTCTTCGAGTTGTTTTTCTTTGTCTGTTTGTTTTCCGCAAACTGGTATGTTGCCGTTGAAATATTTTTGAACCATTACGTTTGTTCGTTGAAGCAAGTTTCCAAGAGCGTCGGCAAGTTCTGTGTTGTTTCTGTCAATTAGCGCTTTTTCGCTAAAGTCTCCGTCTTCTCCCGCTGAAACGTCGCGAAGTAAAACGAAACGAAGCGGGTCCGCGCCGTATGTGTTAACAACAGAAATTGGGTCAATTATGTTGCCTAGTGATTTTGACATTTTCTCTCCGTTTACTGTTAAAAATCCGTGGGCGAATACTGTTTTTGGAAGAGGTAATTCCGCGGCCATTAAAATCGCGGGCCATATTACTGTGTGAAACCAAATTATGTCTTTTCCGATGAGCTGCAGTTGTGCCGGCCAGTATTTTTGGAATTTTTTTGTTGGGTATGATATTCCAGAAAGATAGTTTGTTAGCGCGTCAAACCAAACGTATAGAACGTGTTTTTTGTCGAACGGTAATGGTATTCCCCATGATATGCTTGTTCTTGAAACAGAAAGGTCTGCAAGAGGTTCTTTTTTTAGTCTGAATAATATTTCGTTGCGTCTGCTTTCGGGTTGAACAAAGCCTGGATGCGTTTCAATGTGTTTGATTATTTTTTCCTGAAATGTTCCGATTTTGAAAAAATAGTTTTCTTCTGATAATTTTTCGCAGGGGCGTTTGTGTATTGTGCAGTTGCCGTTGTCCAGATCTTTTTCTGTGTAATATGCCTCGCATCCTGTGCAGTAAAGACCGGTGTAAGTTCCTTTGTAGATTAGTCCTTTGTCAAAGGCTTTTTGAAAAATATCAAGCGCTGTTTTTGTGTGTCTTTTTTCTGTTGTGCGAATAAAATCGTTGTTGCAAATGTTTAGTTTTTTGCACATTTCTTGAAAGTGCAAAGCCATTTCGTCGCAAAATTCTTTTGGTCTTTTGCCTGCGGCAGTTGCGGTTTTTTCTATTTTTTGTCCGTGTTCGTCAACGCCTGTTAAGAAGAATACATCGTTGCCCAATAGTTCGTGCCATCTAGCGTAAACGTCCGCGATTATTTTTTCATAAGCGTGACCTATGTGTGGTTTGGCGTTTGGATAATCAATCGCAGTAGTAATATAGTATGTTTGTTTAGGCATAAAAGAAATAACCGATAGTCAATTTATAAAGATTGTGCGGTGATTGTGTCAGGGTCTGGGTCTTGTGATTTTACAATTTCTTCTTTTTGAGAAAGTCCTTGAATAGGCGTAAATGGCAGTCCGTAAAGCGCTTTGAATACGTTAGCGACACCCTCGTGATTTGAGCATTCGACGTATGCGCCAAATAATGCTACTTCTTGGGTTGGCGGAATAGTTGTGTTTATGTTGTCAATTATTTCTGAGCCTAAAACAGTGCGTTTAACTCGTGAGGCGTATCTTTCAAAATGTGCGGGTTCCGCCATAAAATATAGTCTGAACGCGTTTTCTCTTTGAACAAAATAAACGCTCGCGACTGTTGACAATTCATTTCTTTTGCCTTCTCGAACTTTAGAGAATAGCATATTGTCTTGTTGTTCTATCGAAATTGAACAGCCTTTTAGCTCCCCCATTACCCGTTCTAGAGACATAATATAGACTGCCCAAAAGATGCTTTATAAAGGTTTCCCAAAAGGCTTCCCTTCATATCCGCAATCAAAGCAAACAAGGGCTGTTTTATTGTCTACTAAATCTACATGTCCTGAGCCGCATTTTGGGCATTTGTAGGGTGCGTTTTTAGGGGCAGTGTGTACCATAGGGGGAAGAAAGCGCTTCGTCTATAATAAATTTATTTGTATATATAAAATAATACAATAGTGTCACCCCCTAGTAACAAAAATAGAAACATTTAAATATTACCTAAAATTACTACATCTCGGTGATAACAATGAAGAAACTATTGATGGTGTTTATTGCGGCATTGCTAATAATTCCAGGAGCTTTTGCTCTTCAGATTAGTTCGCCAACCCTTACGGGAAATTCAGGCGAAATAGTGTCTACAGCGTTTACAATCACTAACAATGACACCAAGTCATTGTCTAATTTCAATATCAAATCCGATGCGCAGAGCTCATACGACGTTCAATTTCTGAATGTCCCCCAAACGCTCGCGCCCGGATCTTCTGCTCAAGTTACCGTTAAAGGTAAAATTCCAAGCGGTCTTAGCGCGAAGCAATTTATTGGAAAAATCTATGTCAACGCGACTTGGACTTCAAATTCAGGTGTTTTGACTGCTTCGTTTAGCCACAATATTGCTTCAAGCGCGGCAAGCGTTTCAGCGTTTGTTCATCCTTCGCTTCAATCGCCAACTTCTCTTACTCTAAGTTCAACTAGTGTTTCAACAGTTGCGAACGCAAGTTCAGTTACTGCTCTATCAACAGGGCCTACTGCTATCGGAACAGCGATTTCACTTTCAATGGAATGGCTTTCAAGCGGCGCTTGTAATGTTGTTGACGGTACATATTCTCAAATTCCAGACTGCAGTAAATTGCAGAATGTAAAATATGGTAATGGAAAACCTGTTGCGTCAACTTGCGACTCTACAAAATTCAAAAACGTTTATGTTGATAAAAATACTTATGCGATGGGAACTTACGCGTATTACACTTGTGAAAAAGTTTACTACGCGCTAAGCGAAGGCCCTACTGTTCCTCCAGAATGGAACAATAACTCGTCTCAAACTGGTGTTGTTTATGGCTCTGCTGATTTATACATGCAGCCAAGTTCAAGCGGCTCAAGTGGAGGCTCTGGCGGAAGTTCTGGCGGCTCTGGAAGTCAGGGTTATCTTGTAATTGATAGAGTTCGTATGACTTGTGATGGCAAGACAACTACGATAAACGATGAGTCATCTGTTGAGATGAACCCCGGCCAAAAATGTGAATTAACTATCAGAATCAAAAACAATCATCCAAGCCAGAATATGGAAGATGTTGAAGTTGAAGTTGACCCAGACAACAATGATGTTGACGGTGGTTCAGATTCAATTTCAAGCATTTCAGACGGCAACACCGATGAAGTAAGCATTCCTCTTGAAATCGCAAAAGATGCGGATTCAGGAGATGTTGATGTTACTGTCCGTGTTGATGGTGAGGATGAATCTGGCAAAAAGTATTCAGATACTCTTGAATTCAATGTTGAAATTAAGCGCAAGCCTCATGATATGAGAATTGAGAAAATTTTGACTTCGCCTTCAAATCTAAACGCATGTACTAATACTCGTGTTGATGTTACTGTCTCGCTAGAAAACGCGGGCGATCGTGATGAGAAGCGTGTCTCTGTTGAACTCAATGTTCCAGGTCTTAACTTCATAAAGAAACTTGTTGATATTGAAGTTGACAAAGGCGATGAAGAGCGTGCGACATTTACTGTTCCTCTTTCAAGTCTTGCGAAAGGCGCGTACAAAGGAACTGTTAAAGTGTTTTACGAGAACATCGTTGTAAGCGAGCAAAAGGACGTTACGATTAACGTTCAAGGTTGTGAAGAAGATGAATCTGAGCAAACCTCTACAACCGTTCCTCTAACTGAGCTTCCGCCTATTGTTCCTGAAGTTAACGCCAATGAGTTAGGTGGAAAAACAAGTTCATCAACCGTTTCAAAAATATTGTACACTATTATTTTGGTTGGCGCGAACGTTGCAGCTCTTACCGTTCTTGGAGTAATGGGCTACGGCTTGTTCAAGAAAAAGGATGAAGAGTTTGAGCAAGACAAAGACGAGCAGGTTCCTGCTCAATTTTATTGATTTTTATGATTTCTTTTTTATTTAGGCGTCATCGTCGTCATCTGAGTCGCCAACGCCTTTGAGTTTTTTAGAAATTGGTATTTTTTCACTGCACTTTTCGCATTGAAACACTATTGCTTTCATTCCTTGGAATGTTTTTCTTTTGTATGGAGTTGTTATTTCTCCTGAATTTTTGCATTTTGGGCAGGTGTATTGAACGTTAGCTGTTAGTGTGTCTTCGTATGCTACTTTTTCAACTGTGTGATTGCATGATGGGCAGATGTATTCTTTGGCTCTTATCTTAATTTTTCCGTCATCGCCTACTGGTTTTCCCATAAATGCTTTGCCGCATTTTGGGCATTTTTCTTTGAACACCCAGCAAACTACTTTTCCTTTGTCTACGGCTCTGCGCGTGAAATATACGCATTCATCCATTGAGTCCGGGAAGCGAAGTTTTGTTGCCATTTTGTTATTCATATAACCGACTGTTTTTTTAAACCTTGTGTATGTTCTTCTGTGTATGAGTGACTATTATGATGAGATAAGTGAGGGCTATGATGAGCTTCACGGCGAGGAGCAGATTAAGAAGGCGAAAATCATAGCGAGCGAATTAGATGTAAAACCGTATGATACTTTATTGGATGTTGGCTGCGGAACAGGCATTGCGACCGAGATTTTTAATTGTAAAAAGACGGGTGTTGATCCTGCGAAAAAGCTTCTTGAGAAGTGCAAGTTCAAGACTGTTAATGTTGGCGCGGAGAATTTGCCTTTTCCTTACCGGTCTTTTGATTATGTTGTTTCAATAACTGCTGTTCACAATTTCCATTCGATACAAAAAGGTCTTGAGCAGATGTTTCGTGTCGCGAAAAAAGCTGTTGTTGTTTCTGTTCTTAAAAAATCAAAACACCTTGCCCTTATTAAGAGTCTTTTGGAAGAGCATGGCTCAATCTTTAAGACTATAGAAGAAGAGCACGATATTATCTTTTTTTGCAAGCCTATCAGAAGATTTAAATAACGAAAAGCCAATAGAAAAAGCGATGCAAATCCCGCAGTTCATAAAAGAGGTTATTTGGTGTTTTTATCCGCCAAGGTATAAGCAGTTATCAGAAAAACCGTTCTCTTCTAGTTTGTGGTTTATGACAAGGATGCTTTTTATCGCGTTTATTATTTCAAGTCTTTTCTTTCTTCCAAAATTAATCAGCATGAAAGGCGAGTTAGAAGATGGTCTTTCGCAATTTTCAGCGCTAAGTGTTCAGCCGTCTCTTGTTCAGTCGGCGCCTTTTTCTTTTCCGCAAAATAATCCTTGGATTGTTGTTGATTTGAACAGTAATCTTTCGCTTTCAAAAGAATTGGTGGTTGTTGACCAGAATTCTGTTCATTATCGTTTTTTCAACATCGCAAATGTTTCTCAAGACGTGTTGTTTTCTCCGCTTGAGCATAAAGCAACTGCTGCGGGTTTTCTGACCAAGCTCTTTATTTTGTTCTTGCCAGGAGTTGCATTATTTTTGTTTGTTCGTTTTTGGTTCAAGTATTTCATTATGACTTTGATTATGGGGACTTTGTTTTTCATAATTATGGAATTGACTCAATACCGTCTTAGATACAAGCAAATGCTAAGTATTGCAGCTCATGCTGTTGCGCCAATTATGATTTTAGAAGTTTTGAGTGCTGCGATTTATTCGCAGTATTTGCTTCCTCTTCCGACAATCAAGTTCGCGGGACTCTATATTTATGCCGTGTCTTTCATCATCATGTCTATTATTATGGTGGCAGGAATTGTTGGCTGTAAAGTTAAGGAGTATTCTGAGAAGAAGAAAAAGTAGTGTCGAACTGCTCTTTGTAGTGTGTCGCGATTTCTTTTAGTCTTTCTGCAAGATTTGAATTAACCAAATACTCTGTGGATTTTGGTGTAATTATAATTTCAGCGACATGTGGGTCAACGCCTATTCTGAAAACAAATTTTCCTGTTCGTTTAATTTCGCGCAAAACAACTTCGAGTTTAGGCGCTTTCCAGTGTGATTTGTGAACTATTCGAAGTATTCTGAAAATGTTGTCAATATATTCTTGGTCCATATATCTTTCAGAGCGCAATAATCTATATATAATGTGGGGCTCTGGTTATTTGTATGGTTGAAGAACAAGGTCGTCTTGAGCAAATCGCGAACGCGCTTATGCAGTTAGGTGTTGTCGCGAATTGGGAAGAGGCGGTATCAAGAGCGAAAGATATTGTAAAAGAAGAGGGCGGGGGAAAAACCCTAAAAGATCTTGCGAATGAGATGAAAGAAGAGTCTAAAGATTCCAAAAAAGATACTGCTTCTGCGAAAAAAGACAAGAAAAAAGTCAAAAAGATAAAAGATGAACTAAAAGATGATGTCAAAGAGCATAAACTTGAGAAAGGAGATGTTGACGCGGCGACTAAAGAGCTTGATGACGTTGAATGCGCGGTTGACGATACTGAGTATATTATAGAGGAAGCAGAAGAAGTTCAAAAGGATAAAACGAATTAAAGTTCATTTCTTCACCACTGCAAAATGCTAACAAAAGCGAAATCTTTATATAGAAAGTCTTGTTTTTCCACCTTAAAGTAACAATATCGGGGGATATACAAACATGAAACGCATTGCAAGTATGTTGTTGATAATCGCGATCTGTGCTATGAGCGCATTCGCGATACAAGTAAGCGCACCAACTATCGGTAGCGAAAACGCTGACCGTTTAGCCGCGCAGACATCATTTACCATTACAAACGATAACGCGTCTGTAATGACAAACGTCCAGGTAACTTTCTCTGGCGGCGCTGAGAACACGAAGTATGCACTTCAGGTTCCAAACAAGCCAACAAACATCAGTGCGAATTCAGGCGTTTCCGTAACATTAAACGGAACTATTCCTCTTGACCATCCTTCTGTTGACGCAACAACCCTTAAAATGGGCCCAGTTAAAATCGGTGTTATGACCGTTACTGGAACTGTTGGCGGACAGCAAGTTTCACAGCAAACCGATGTTTTCATGCAAGCAATCAACCAGCTTGAAATAAAGAAAACTCGTGTTGAATGCAGTTCAACTTCAAAAAGCATTGATGATGGCGACAAAATCACCAAACTCAAGCCAGGCGAGCAATGCAGCCTTGAAATTGAAGTCGAAAACAACTTCGACAACGATGACACTAACAATCAAAAAATCGGCGATATCTCCTTTGACACTGTAACAATTGACGTAAAATCAAGCAACAACGATCTTGACATCGAAGATGCTGATGACATCGACAACCTTGATGCAGATGACACCGATTCAGTTACTATGGATCTTGACTTTGACGAAGATGCGTCAGATGGCACATACACAGTAACAGTTCGTGTAAGCAGCCGAGACGACAACGGCGCGCTTCACGGTGAAGCGTTAAGTTTCAAAATGGAAATCAGCAGATTAACGCATGATGTCCAAATTACAAGAGCAGAAGTCTCACCAAACCGTGTTGACGTATGTGAAGCTTCAACTGTTAAAGTAACCGCGCAAATCCTAAACCAGGGTAAGCGTAACGAAGACGAAGTTGCTGTTGAAGTAAGCGTCCCAGACCTAAAGTTCATCAAGAAAATTGAGAACATTGAATTGGACCAGGATGACTCAACTTCAGTAAGCTTTGACGTCCCAGTTCCAGCGGGAACTAAGGCAGGCCTATTGCGTGTTGATTTGAAGACCTACTTTGATACTTTGGCGCTTTCAAACCAGGGTTCAGTTGACCTCACAATAGATAAATGTGAAGCTGACGAGCCTGCGGTTGTTGTAACGCCAGAACAGCCAAAGCAGGAAACAACTGTTGTTGTTCCAACTGCGCCTCAAGCAACCGGAACGCAAGCAAAAGCTGCTGCTCAAAAAAGCTCAACTACAAGCTTTACTGACAGCCCAGCGTACATCGCGCTTTTGGTTGTATTGTCCGTTCTTATCGCAGGGGCAATCGTTGCAATAATCATCGCGCTTCAGAAAAAGAAGAACGATTAATTTTATTTTTTATTATTCTCTTTTTTTCTTATTCTGTTTTTTAAAATTTTAATTTAATCCAAAGTTATTTTCAACTTTTCTTGAAATCATTCCAATAATCTTGTCATAAACTTCTTTAAAACAAGAATAAGCCAATATTTTGGTGATCGTATGATAAAATACATTATTGCGGCAATTCTTTTGTTATCGACTTGCGTATCAGCTAATATCGTTATTTCTCAGGTGCTCTATGACCCTATTGGAACAGAGAGCGGGGGAGAAGCAATAGAGCTCAAAAACACAGGTCAAACAGTTGTTGACATTTCTAATTGGGTTATTGCGACTGAAGCGTCAGCGACAGATGTTAAAATCCCTTCAAATACCATCATTGAAGCGGGAAAAACTTTACTTATAGCGGATACGGGCTGGTCAACTAAGCGCGACAACTCTGAATGGAAAAACGCGGACATCGAAGACACTATGACTCTTGGCAACGCAGATTCTGGTATTGCGCTAAAAGATGAGCAAGGCACAATTGTTGACGCGCTTGGTTGGGGAGATTCTGAAGGAATAAAAGAAGGATTGTTTGAAGGTGTTCCGGTAAATTTAGTTACTGCGGGAAAATCGCTCCTCAGAGTTCAAGATACTGAAGATAACAGCGAAGATTTTATTGAATCTGAGCCAAACTTTTTTGATGGTGTTCCTGTTTTAATCGAGGCAGATGTAACGATTACTGCGCCTGTTGTGGAGGTGTCTGATAAACTGGAGCTTGCTCCAGAGTCCTTTCTCGTGGTTAAAAATAATCGTGACGAGCCTGTCAGTGTTGAGTTGTTCTTTTCTGATTTGGTTTCTGGCAAGAACGTTATTGAGAAGAAGAATGTTGTCGCAGATGACCAATCGTTCATTGTTCAGCCAAAAGAGGAAAAGAAAGTCAAAATATCGCTAAAACAAGTGAATGTTCCGAACGGAAAGTATACTTCATTGCTTCGTGTTAAAATAACATGAATTTTTTAGAATTATTTTCGGTTGCGATAAACTACAAGGCAGCTTTGTTTTATCCAGCATTGTTTGCATTGCTCAATTTGTTCGTATTTTTTACCAAAACAAGAGTCGTTTACCATCTTGAGCATTTTTGTTTCCATTTGTCCCATTCACCATTAATCACTACGCGGTAAACTACATAATAAGAAAGTCTTGTATTTAAAGGTTCCGTAAATTCGCTATCAGAAAGTAACAATTTTTACCTTAATTCCACGAATTTTTGCATTGTTTTGACAAAATCATCGGCCAGATGGTGGTAATGGTCGTATTCTTTTCCTGATATTCTTGGTATTTGTCTGTAATTGATTTGTTTTTGAAGTTTGTAGAATAAGTCCATTGTGTCCGCGTATTTTTTGGCGAGTCTTCCTGGTTTTACTAAGTGTTCGCGCATTAGTTCTGCGATGTGTGATGGTGTTGGAGGCATCGCGCCTGTGTTCATAAGCGCCGCGTGCGCGCTGTCAACTACCGCCCAATAAAGATCAATTGTTGCCTGAAGTACGTGCCAGTCGGCGTTGTGAATTGTGGCGGGAGCTCTTGCGAAGTATGTCCAAATAGCTTCTTTGCTTGGGCGTATTCTTCCTTGCATTAAAAGTTCTTGAGCAGGCTCAAACACCCCGTCATCAATTAATGGAACGCCGTCTCGAAGCATATTTGTCGCTATTGGGTCGCCATTTCGAACGTATTCCCAAAATGTAGTTAGCTTAAGTGTGTTAATGTGAAGTCTTCTTGACGCTTTGCTCGCGCAGTTTTCAACTATTACTCTGTATGTTTGAATTACTTCGTTGCCAAGAACAATTGACAAATCATTAATTATCAAAAGAACGTCAATGTCTCTTTCTGAATTTAGAGGTTTTTCATCTCTTGCTGTGCTCCCAAAAAGTATAACTGATTTTAGAAGGTCTCCTAGTTCTTTTTTGCATAGGTTCGCAAATTTTTGGGCAAGTTCAAAGTCTTTTACGTTATATTTCGGGATATTCTTGTGTTCTCGCTTTTTGAGAGGAAAGTCCATACGTTTTCAATAGAAGAGGACGTTTTAAATGTTTTAGAGCCACTACGCAATGAATACACAACTTATGGAACTAAAATCATCATTCATTCATAGCTGCAACTACCTGTTGTGTTTTGTCATTGAAGGGTGCCATCATAAACCTTAATAATGAGTTATTTAATTGCAAATTGTATGGGGAAATTGGAGAATTTAGTTCTTCTCTATGATGAGAAGCAAAATGTTGATGAAGTTGCGAACGCGATAAAAACTGTTTCTTCTGTTGTTGATTTGCTAGAAGATGATGCGCCTGCCCAAAGCGAAGTTTCAGCGATTGTTGAACAAGATATTGATTTGAAGTCAAACGATAATCCTGCTTATCAAATTTCTCTTAATTATGAAACAAAAGAAAAGCCAGCTTATGAAAAATTTGAGTATGACCCTCAAAAAAATCTTACATCTGATAATAATGGAGTTGCGTATAATGTTCAAACAGAAACGGTTCAAGAAATTATCGAAGAAGGTTCCGAATTAGGCTATAAAGCCGCCTCGGCAAGACAGTGGGGAGAGAGTATTAACTTTGATGATAGGCAAAAAGAGCAAGTAACTGCCGCTAAAATGTCTATGACTCAGATTGAATGGTTTATGGTTTGCGAAGGAATTTTGGTTAAAGGCGCATACAAATAAATTAATGAATATTTTGTGTTTTAGAAATATTTTTTATTCTAGTGGAACTTCGCTCCAAAGTTTGAAGTCATTGCTTGGAACGTATGAGCCGAACATGAATTTTGGAGAGTATGTTCTTCCAAAGTAGCTTGGCGCCATATGGCCCCATCCTGCGGATTGTCCAAAGTAGCCTTGTCCTACTTTGCCGCCCATTCGCTCCCATAGTTTTGTTCGAATTCTTCCAGCGCCGAACGCTTCTTCGTCGTGTCCTTCTGAAACTATGAATCCTTTGAATCCTTTTTGTTGGAATTTTTTTGTGGCTTCAATTACTGGGAATATTCCTTCTCCAGGGGGCAAATGTCCGTGTTCTCCTGAATGTGAATCGACCACTTGTATTCCGCCAACAACTCCTGCGTTTGATATCTTATCAACTTGTTCCAAATACCATTTGTTAAATCGTTTTAATCTTGCGTCCTCGGATTCTCCTGGATTTGCTTTGAAATGATTGTACCACATTGCGAGATGTCCTGTGTCAAATGTTCCTTGGATGCTTTGGTCTGCCAATTTTTTGGCTTCATCTGGTTTTATTCGATGGTCAAAGTATTCGCTTTTTGGGTCGGTTAGTAATTTGACCATTTTTCCTCTTGCGTCTTTGATTATTTGTATGAATTCGTCAGGGTGTCCGCCGTAATAGTCTGGCCATCCGATTTCTGGACCAACATATAGCGGTTTTTTTAGTTTTCCTTGCGCGGCGAGTTGTTGTGTTTCGCGAAGAGCGGAAATTCCTGCTTCAGCGTATGATTTCGCGCTAATTTGCGGAGCGTAATGTTCAAGAGCCCTTATGCTTCCGAGCTGTTCCTCGGCTTCTTTGATTCCTTGTAGCTGGTTTACTTCTGAGCGTCTGTATTCTTCAAGAAGTTGCTGTTGTTGAGGTCTTTCAATTTTAATTCTGTTAAGTTCATTCTTCGCGATTTGTTTTTGCATGTCATTTCCTACTGACAAAATTTGTTTGGCTTCTTCTTCATCTCTATTTAGTCGTTCAAGGTTTCTTTCCGCGTCAAGAACTCTTTGTCTGTACTGGTTCAACACTCCTCGTGATTGTTCTATTTGGTTTTCGTTTAATTTTTCAACGAATAGTTCTTCTGGCGCTTTTCGTTCAGGGGCAGATTTTCCTTTGTTTTCAATTTCTGACCATTCAACAAAGTTGTTCCATTCGAATCTTTGCGGCTGTAATATTCCTGTTTGTTTGTCAATGTATTTTTGTTTTTCGCTATCGGGAAGCTCATCAAAATGAACATATTTTCCTTGATATTTGGCGTATGGCAAGAATTGTGTTTTTGTTTTTCTAAATCCTGATAGTTCTCCTGTTCTTTCATCAACTATATTTACAAATTTGTCTTCTGATGCTATGTCAAAAACTCCTTTTTGTCCTGCGTATTCTTCTACTTTCCAGAGTGGTCTTTGAAATTCGAATGCGACCATATCAACTCCGCCGCCTCGATTTATATCCGCTACAAATTTAATCGCCTCTTTTACCTGAGAGAGTGTTTCTTTTCGAGCCTGTTCGCTAAATCCTCGCTGAGTCATTCCGTTAAAATTGTTCATTGATGTTGGCATTTCAATTCCAACGATGTTAACTTCAGGTCCTGCCGATGAAATTACTTCTCGTAATGCTTGCCTTACTTCTTGTCCGTATCTTGCGCCAAATGCTCCTGGTCCTGTTACAACTGATGGTGTTTGTCTCATTCCAACAAGCTGCAAAGTGCTCGCTCCTCCTCTTATAGCACCTTGGACTGTTTGTATTATGTTTCGTCCTCCGATTGATTCAGGGACTGTTTCTCCTAAATGTGAAATTGGTGTTATTGGGTCTTCGAGTTTTGGAGCTATGTCTTCTGAAGAATAATACTGTCTGTCCATTGGCATATAGTACCCGCCTTTTTTGAACTCGACCATGGTATACTATTATGGCTACTGGAGTTTATAAATCATAGTGCTAGAAAGTGTGTTTATGGTATTGTTTTTTATCTTCTTTTTTGACATTTTCTTCCGCATGTTCCAAGTGTCTTCTTGCTTCTCTGTCCGCGACGTATGTGCCGTCTTCAATTTTATGTCTCCTATACTCAAGTTCTTTGTTCGCGTCATACATTAATCGTCTGTCTTTTTCTGATTCAATTCCTGTTTTTTGTTGCCGCTCTGAAATGTATGATGTTATTTTGTCAATGTCCGCGAGAGTTTTGTTCGCGAAATATGATTGTCCTTGCGGGGTTTTAATTCGTGGCGCGTCTTCTAGTTCTTCTTCAAGCGAGCGCGCTTGTTTTTTCACTTCTGTTTTTTGGTTGACTGGTTCTTCCTTTGTGTTTTCTTCTAAACCGCTTTTTGTTCGAACGTTTTCTAAAACTTTAGCTTCAGATGTTGATTTCGCGAAAAACTCTTGGGCTTCTTTGAGATTTTTTTCTTTTTGTTCTAAATCTTTTTTCACTTGTTCTATTTCTTTTTTTAGAGTTTCAATTAGTGTTTGAAGTTCTTTTGCTCGCTTTTCTGCGTGCATTTTTTCAAAGTCTTTAAAATCGACGCTCATAGACGATAAACGTCTTTATTCTTATATAAATTCTACCAAGAAAGCAGTCCGTTCGCTTTTTTGAAAATATTGTAATGAAGGAATGTCAAGAATTTTGCTGTTCCTTCCGCTGTTTTTGTTTCTCCTTTCATTTTGCTTCCAGTGTCATCTTTTTTAGAAATCATTCCTTTCAAATATTTTGATGCGTCAATTCCAAATGTTTCTTTGATGTTTTTTCCTATTTCATTGAATGATATGACTGATTTTTTCTCTTCTTTTTTGGTTTCTTCTTTTGAAGGGGAGAGTTCTCGTTTTACTTCGTCTATGTAGTTCATCATGTCTGTTCCGAGTGAATCCATTACTTCGCGAAGTGATGTATCGATTTGTGATATTGCTTCAAAGTCCATTCTCTCTCTCATGTCGCGGTAGTTTTTGATTTGCTCCATTGTCCAGGCGTAGTTTCTCCAGGTTATTCTTGTTGTTCCTACGTGTATTGGTCCTCTTTGGTATCCTTCGGCTTGGAATTGTAATTGTGGTTTTGTTTCGTATTCAAAGTTCATTAGAAGGCACGCATATACGTCTTTGTTTCCTTTTGGAAGGTTTCGCCCTAATACTTCAATTTCTACTAGACTGCTTTCAAATGCCGCGATTAACCGAGGGTTGTTGAGCAAATCTTGTTTTGCTGCGAGTCTTTTTGCGTGGTTTAGGTATGGTTTTAGCCAGACCATGTAAAGCTGTATCACTTCGTAATGTTGTTTGAGATATTTTAGCGTGAATTGTCTTCTGTGAATGTGTTCTTTGAATGTCGCGTCTCGCCATGCGATGTATTGCGCGAGTTTTCTTCGAAGCGCGTTTTTTACTACGTTGTTAAAGTCTTTCGCGCCTTCTTCTATTGCTTTGTCAATTGATTGTCCGTCTTTGGGATTAATATTAAAAAATACGTCGGGAAGTGATGAGAATTGTAGTTGCTGGGCCATTGTGAATATGTTCGCGCCTGTTCTTTGTCCGCCTACTACGCCGTCTATCATATCAACCCACATTCCTTTGAGCGCGATTTCGGCTGAAACGTCTCGCTCTCCCATTGCCCAGTCTTCTTTTCCTGATTTGTCTTTTTCTTTGTAGCGTCTGTTATCGGAATTTAGTTTGTATCCGAGGGCTTTGTAGTAAAGTTCTAAGTGTTCATCGATAATTCGAAGTTCTCGAACAATTTGAAATAAGTCTTTGATCATTTTTCCGATTGTTGCGAGGTACTGTCCTGCTTTGTCTTGCGCGTAGCTTAGTCTTTGAGCGCCTGAGCCGTAAAAGCTTGAGTGTTCTGACGCGGTGAATATGTCTTGTATTTTGTCAACTATTGGAAAGCCTGAATCGCCCATCATGTTAAGGCACCAAAAGTAGTATTCTTCAATGTTTTTTTGCGGTGTTTCAAGGCTCACAAAATATCGCTTTAATGGTTCTGGATAGTCAGAAACCATCATTTGGTCGCGGCTAGCCTCAATTATTTCGTGTTTTGCCGCGAATTCCATGGCTTTATCAAACGCGCCAGCCATGTTTTTTAGTTCTTCTCTTTTCTTTTTGATGAAAGCGAGTTTGTCAGCTGGCGTTTTTCCTTCTATTTTGATTGAATATTTTTTGCCTGAAAGTTCAAACTCTACCGTGCTTTTTCCAAAGCCGTATGCTATTAGAAATTCACTCCCTTTTGCCATTGAGGCTTTTTAAAGGAGAAGCCTATTTAATTCTTTCTAGAACTACTATAAATCCAACTCTGTGAACTATTCGAGAGTTTGTTTCTTTCGCGAGCTTATCTGTTAGCTCTTTTTTGTCGCTTGCGATTGCGCTTGGAAGAAATTTTACCTTGATGACTTTTTTGCGTTTCAAAAGTTCCTTTACTTTTCTAATTACTGCTTCAGTCATTCCTGCTTTTCCTATTGCTATGCTAGGTTCAAGCCTGTGATGGTTTATTTCAGCCATACGTCTGTTTTCCTCAAAGGGCATTTATAAACCCTTGTATCTGCTGCGAAATTTTTATATATGATAAAATTAGAAACTATCATATGAAGGGTAAGTGGGTTATTGGCGGTCTTGTTGCGATTCTAAGCGCGTGTTCATCGCCTCAAAAGCAAGAAAGCACAGAAGATATTGAAGCTAAAGCTAAATGGGAATTTTATGGTGGCAAAGTGAATTATGACAAAGGAATTGTTGAAGGCGGTTACCTTAATCAAATGCATGATGTCGCGAATCTTTCTCTTGGTATGGCAAAATCGGCTGAAGAATTTGAATACACAGATTCACTTGAAGACCTAGAGTCTCTTGTTCGTTACGGACTTCAGGCGGAATTTGCCGCAACGAACATAAAGTCGGTTTATGAAAAAAAAGAAACTGCTAAAGAAGAGTTCCCAACTTCCTGGCACGAACGTTTGGATTTTAGTTTTCAGCTTCTCTTAAACAAATTTCTTATAGCATATGATACTTTAGATTCAGCTTGGAAAAAATCAGATAATAAGATAAAAATAAGGGATTTACAAAGCGAAAATTACGATATGTATATGACCGCGAAAAGTTATTTTTCCGAGGCGAGTTTAATCATGAGAGCGTATAGAGATTTAGTTACGAAAGTGAAAGTCCGCCTGCCGGAAGAACTCTCATCACATCGTCAACATGAGCGTTAATTTTTTTCGCTATTTTTTTAGCGACATCAGATGGTTTGTCTTTTCCAAGGGTGATTTTAATCGCGCTTTCGCAGTTTTTCGCTACAGCGTCTAGCGGTCCGCCCATTACTTTTCCGTTTTTTAGTTTGCCTATCGCAAGGCCAAGAGTTGATTGTATAAAGTTTCTTTTGCCTCGAACCATAAACGCGCCTTTTGGCATATATTCCCCTGAGGGCGCTTGTTTACTTACCTGATCCGGCGTCACCCAAAAAACTTCAGTTACGCTAACTCCCATTTTCCAGGCTTTGCTGTAGCTTGCGGTAGCTATCGCTGTTTCTTGTATTGTTGCCTCGCCTGGTGTTTTTCTTTCTGTTTTTATTACAAAAAATGGAGAGCCCGGAGATTCAGTGTGAAAAACCATGTCTGAAGAGTCTATGTGTTTTTTTATTACGATTTCATTTGATGTAGCGTCGCGTCCTCCTATGCACAAAAATCCTTCTGAAGATATAAACCATCTAAATTTCTCAAACCATTCAAGAGGTCTTGCTTCTTCTTTTGAGTCTTCTCTGCTTTCAATTTGGAGCTGTTTGTTGTCTATTTCAGCGAGTTGTTTTTTGAATTTGTCAATAATTTTGACCGCGTTTTCTGATTTTCGCCTTAATTTTTTTGATTTTTCAAAATATTCATTGGCTATTTCGTTAAGGCTTTTTTTGATGTTGATGGTGAGCTGCATTGGTTAAAGTAAGAAATAATTGTTTAAAAGGGTATCTACAATTTTGATTTTTTATTTGATAATTCAATTCTTTTGCATTCCTCTAAAAATGCGCTCTCAAGCATTTCAGAATACTGTGTTGAAGAGGGCGATACAAACGCAAAATGAACCGAGATCGGGAAATACTCTTTAAGCGCGTTGTATCCTTTGTCTATTGCAGCGTAACCTATTATTTTTTGTCCAACGCGAATTACATAATCGTAAAAATTGTTGGCGTGTTCTGAAAAATTAAGATAATGTTTGATGAATTGCATTCTTCGAGAGGGGTTTCCAAGCGAATGGTTTGGAAAGAATTCTTCTCCTTTAATGAGTGGGTTTTTAGCGGCTTCCTGCGCTATTGCCTCTAGATGTGAACGCTCTTCATATCGCAGCGATTGCACGTTTTGAAGTTCAAGTTTTGAAGAATCTGAATCTATCGAGTCTGTCATCTTACTGTTACGCTCTTTGCTAAGTTTCTGGGTTTATCCGGGTTTAATCCTCTATCAACTGCCAAATAATATGCCAATAACTGAAGTGGAAGCAGCGAGAGTAGTTGTGTTCCTTCTTTTATTTTAGGGAGTGGTATGTGAACATCGTAAACCGAGTTTGGCTCAGAATCAACGCCTATGACGAACGCTCCTCGCGCTTTTACTTCTTGCGCGTTTGAGAGTGTTAGTGTGCGGGTTTTGTCATCAGCGATAACTATTACAGGAGTTCCTTTTTCTATTAAAGCGATTGTTCCGTGTTTTAGTTCTCCTGCGTTCATGCCTTCGGCGTGAATATAAGAAACCTCTTTGATCTTGAGAGCAGCTTCTCGAGCGGTTAGAGCGAGAGCTCCTCTTCCAAGAACAAAGAGATTTTTGGTGTTTGGTAGTGATTGTGAAATCTTTTTGGTTTGTTTTTCTGATGTTTCAATTAAAGAAAAAGCAAATGTCGCGCATTTCTCAATTAATTTTTTGTCCCCTCCCGCTAAAAGGTGAAGAACTGCGAGCTGACTCGTGCAGGCTTTCGTGCTTGCGACTGCAAGTTCAGGTCCGCTGTGAAGAGGTATTACTATGTCTGAAATTCTCGCAAGAGTGCTCGTTTCAACATTTACAAGTCCTATTATTGGGGCTCCTTTTTGTTTCGCGATTTTTACGGCATCCAATAAATCTGCGGTTTCTCCGCTCTGTGATATCGCGATTATTGGGGTGTTTTTGTTTACAAATGGCGCAGTGATTTCAAATTCTGATGCGAGTATTGGCTGTGCGTTGATGTTGTTCGCGATGAACTGATAGGCAGAAGTGGCACCAGCGTTGTAACTGGTGCCACAGCCTATCAGAAACACGGTTGAGGCATTCCGGAGCATTTTTTTCGCGTTGTCAATTGTTTGCGGGTCTTGATTTAGCGCGCTAAGTATTGTTTGTGGTTGTTCGTGAATTTCCTTTAGCATAAAATGAGGATAATTTCCTTTTTTGGCGACATCAATGTCCCAGCTAACGTGAATTGGTTCTCGGTATGTTTGAACGTTGTCGTGATGTATTGTTAGAGTGTGAGAGAGTTCTCCTATGTCTCCGTCTTCAAGGGAGATTACTTGTTTTGTGTGAGAGAGAAAACTTGGCATGTCTGAACTTATGAAGTATTCGTTGTTTCCTATTCCAACGAGAAGAGGGCTTCCATTTCTTGCGAAAAGTATTCTTGAGTCATCTTTTTTTGTTGCGAGAAGCGCGTAGTGTCCTTGAATTCTTGATACTGCGCTGCTAAAAGCGTCAAAAAAGTCCTGTCCTTTGATAATGTAATAGTCTATTAGATGAGGGATTACTTCTGTGTCTGTTGCGCTTTTGAAATTGTATCCAAAAGTTTGCAATTCTTCTTTTAGTTCTTGGTGATTTTCGATTATTCCATTATGAACTACCGCAAGAGTCCCGTCCGTGTTAGTGTGAGGGTGCGCGTTTCCTTGAGTGACACCTCCGTGAGTTGCCCATCTTGTATGACCTATAGCGAGGGTGCTTTCAAACGAGCTGATAGAAACTGATGATATGTCTCCTACTTGTTTTTCGATAAATAATCCTTGAGGTGTTTGAGCAGCAATTCCCCAGCTGTCATATCCTCTGTAAGATAGGCGCTGTAATCCCTCGTAAACAAGAGGTACTCCGTTGCGTTTTCCAGTGTATCCTAATATTCCGCACATAAAAAATAGAAAGCCCCAAAGATATATAAACAAATAGTAAAGATTTTATAGTACTATTATAATTCATTTTATAGTATGAGAGTAATTGAAGAGAAAGGAAATGTTATGACAAGTTTGCCCGCTCGTCTTGTTTCTGAGAAGCAAATTAAAGCGGCAAGTTCTCCTCTTGCGAAGCGTATTTTAGACGAGCTCGCAAAAGAGCCTCAGCATCCCCGCGCGTTAGCGAAACTTTTTCGGGTTCATGAGCAAAAAATCTATTATCATATTAGAAAGCTTGAGAAAGCAAGATTAATTGAAATTATAAGAAAGCAAGAGTTTCAGGGAACAACCGCGAATATTTACAGTCTTACATCTCCCGCGTTTGTTTTGGCATTTAAGGAATTTAGTCAAACCCACAAATCAATTGATGGAAAATCAAAATCGCAGGAATTTTTTGAGCCAATTATTGATAATGGCGAGCTTAATGGAGTTATCGTTGTTGGAAGTCCTGACCCTCACGGTCCTGAAATGGCGCGTTCGCGAGACGGCTATTACGGAATTGACCTTGCTCTGTTTTTAGGAACTTTTCTTTCAAACATAACTGAATTAAGTGTTCGTTTGGATACTGAAGTAAGAAAAGAGGATTTGGAAAAAAATCTCATCCTGTTAGGAGGCCCAGTTGTTAATATTGTCACAAGCAAAATTAATGATAAATTACCTCTTCGTTTTAACGCCAATAAAAATTGGGCTATCGAAAGCGATATTTCCAATAAAACGTATCATGAAGATTCTGCAGGAATTATTGTGAAAGTTAAGAATCCTTTTAATCTCAAGAAATGGGTTCTTGTTGTTGCGGGAAAAAGATATTCTGGAACAAGGGCTGTTATGATTGCTTTTTTGAAAAGATTTGATGAATTGGTTACTGGAAATAAGAAAAATCCGAAAATTCACGCCCGTGTTGTTGAAGGTCTCGACAGGGACGCAGATGGGATTGTTGATGATGTTGAATTCGTTGAATAAACGGCAAGCCCTCAAAAAAGGAGCAAATATTATTAAGATGAAAAGATTAAGACAAGTTGTGAAAAAAGAGGTAAGAAAGTCAGTTTCATTGCGTAATTATTTAGAGCCATTGCTGATTTTGCCCTATGTTTTTTTAGGAATTTATGTTTACGAGAATGGATTTAATATTCTTTCAGCAGTTATTGGATTGCTGCTATTAGTTATTGTGCCTGCAGTTTTGGTTGCGTTCAGGGAGGAGCTATGATTCGCTATTTTCTGCTAATCATTCTCTTGGCGTCTTTCGCGTCAGCGCAGTGCGTAAAGCCTTCAGATTTTATGTTCATTAATGAGAGTGTTGAGTTTTGCAGTGATACTTTTGATGTGCCTAATGGGTTAAATGTTGTGGCAAGCGACATAACTATTGACTGTAAGACGGCTATCTTAAGAGGGAACGCGGGTGTTTCAAATATTGGAATTCTTGTCGAAAATGTGAAGAACGTCACGATTAGGAATTGTCAGGTATTAACTTTTGCGCAAGGCTTGTTTTTGAAAAATGTCACTCATTCTCTTTTTGAAAAAAATAATCTTTTCAAGAATAATGTTGGTGTTCGAATGCTTTACTCTTACGAAAATGTCTTGCGCGACAACAATGATAAGAGTCTAACAGTTCCCGTTTCCGCGATTATGAGTAAGTTCAATACTGTTTTGCTTGGAAATAAGGATATTGATAGGACTTTTTGTGAAGTGAACGCTTGCAATAAGCCAAAAGAATTCAATCTTTGCGAAGAAGGCGACTTTTACTGCAGTCCTTCGTGTTTGAATATAGACGCTGACTGCTCTTCTAGCATAATTTCGCCAAACAGTTCAGATGTTGAAGAGAAAAGTGGTGACAAAGAAATAAAAACAGAAATTGGCAGTGAAGAGTTCGCGAAAGAGAACACTAGTTCTTTGGAGCAAAAAAAAGAGGTCCAAGTGATGACAAAAAAAGAAGGAATGCCGCTTTTAGTTAAGTTGGCGCTTTATTTTGGGGCGTATATTCTCGCGTTTTTTGCTCTTCGCTTGTTTAAGAGATGAAGTGGCTTTTGGCTCTTCTTATTATTCCTGCAGTTCTTGCGTGCGTCGTTCCAAAAGAAGGAATGATAATTCGCGAAAGCGTCACTTTTTGCTCTGATGTTTTTTATATGTCAAAAGGACCCATAATTAGAGGAAGTAACATCGAAGTTATATGTCCTGGAACTGTTTTTAAAAGTTGGAATGGAGGAGTTGGAATTTCCATTCAAAACTAAAATAACGTCACAGTTAAGGGCTGTCGTTTGAATAGTTACGATGTTGGTTTTGAAGTGCTAAACGCGACTCTTGTTGTTTTGTCTGATAATCATTTGTTAAAAAATAAGATTGGAACACGATTTGGAAAAGTGTCCAGAAGCGCGACTCTTAATCATGATGTTAGTCTCTCATCCGCGTTTATTGTTAGTGATAGCGAAAAGAACGCGTTAAGTTTGACAAATAAGTTTGTGAGTGGGGATTTTTGCGCGAATAATTATTGTAATTTGCATCGTGACGCTGTTATTCTTGCCGCGACCCCGAAGCTTTCAAGGGCCGGAATGAGCGTTTGGTTTGCGAATCAATTTGACAAGAAATCATCAAATAGGCTGCAGTCTTGGGCGTTTGGAAATTTATTTTAAAATAAGAATAAAAAGTTAAAATAAAAATTTAACAAGGTCTGATTCTTTCTATTTCAAGCGCGCTTTGCGTGCAAAGTGCGATTTCTTTGCCCGTCCAATATTTTGGTGTTAAGCGTACCTGAAGTACTCCGCCCAATTGAGGATTGATTGGAATTGTTGTTTTAATCGCGTTCGCTTTGAGAAGCGGCTGGTCTAGTATGTCTTCAATTACATCAACGCCGTTTTGCCCCGCGATTCTTGCGTGTATATTGTACAAGTCAACGTTTGGTCCGTTGTCAATCCAAAGGTTAACACCTTGAGGACCTAAGCATACTTGTGGAGTTCCGCTTATTCTGATGAGTTGTATTGAGGCCGCGTCGCATCCTGATTTGACTTCAGCGGTTCCCTGAACGAATTCTGCTTTTTCTGCGATGTAATCTTCGCCCCAGCTCATTACTAATGCGCCAAGGCCCACTGAGAATGCGACTAAAAGTATGGTTGCGACAAGCGGAGTAATTCCTTTCTTTGACCTAAATAGTTCCATTGTTCACCTATCTTTTGTGTCTTATATATGGTTGTTTATTTATATAGTTTGTGGTAAATATTTGAGTGAACTTTTTTATAGTGCCTCCCTTTGCAAGAGTGTATGGATCAAT